>FWWM01010813.1_pt1 | contig 15987 bp, 6 predicted proteins | sample 2228351 | NCBI WGS metagenome assembly FWWM01 (sample SAMEA103939774, study PRJEB20133) | metagenome | reverse complement strand
TTTCCGGCCGCACCGAGACCGAGCACGGGCGATTGTCCGCGGTCCGCGTGGGCTTATGCTTGGGTCGTCAAGGCCTGAGTCTCACCCTTCCCGCGCATTCTTCTCATATCATGTCCCAGGAATGCTCGAAGCCTCCAAATGAGTGACGCCGCTTGCTCTCGCATGCCCCTTGAGGAGTTTTTGCGGCTCGCTGCTGAGCGAGGTGCTTCTACGGTTCTTTATCTCGTCGGGCGCCCGCCAGTCATGCGGATTGGGCGCGAGCTTCAGCCGCCTCTGGAGAACAAACCGCTGACGTTTCACGAGACCCAGGCACTCGCCGTGCAATTGCTGACCCCAGCGGAATTGCAGCTCATGAACGAACAGGGGAATGTTGAGACATCATTTTGCGTGGGAGGAATTAGCGGGCGCCTGACGGCTTTTTACGGTCTTGGCTCCCACAACCTTGTCTTTTATCTGGATTCGTGCGGTGAGGAGGGAGTCCGCCCCGAGGAGGGCGTTCCCAAGCAGGATCCTTAGGCTCCCCTGAAGGGGCGTTTGTTTTCCCTACGCCGGTGAATTATTCTTCGGGCATCCAGCGGCTCTCGCGTCCCAGCGTCAGACGAATCATCACGCCAAGGACAACGGTGATGGCAAATAAGACGTACGCTGCTGCCGAGGCATAGCCCATCCGATAGAACTCAAAGGCGTGGCGGAAGAGGTAGTAGACGATCGACATGGTCGCTTCATTATTCGGCGTCATGAGGCTGGGCAGCACAAAGACCTGCAACGAGTCGATCGTCGTGATGAGGACGACGAAATAAATGGTGGGGCGAAGTAAGGGAATCGTAATGAAAAAGAACCGCTGGAAAGCGGATGCCCCATCGATGCGCGATGCCTCGTAGAGATTGATCGGGATGCCCTGGAGAGCAGCCAAGTAAATCACGGTGTTGTAACCCACGACACCCCAGACATTCACAAAGGCAATCGTCAGCAACGGGACCCACGGATTCGGATGATCGAGGAAGTGCCAGCTCTTTCGGGTCCAAGCGGGCATCCATCCCGTGAGATTCTCCCAAATGACCCCGACTCGGTGGATCAGCTCATTGATGAGCCCCACCTCGCTGTTGAGCATGACCTTCCACACCAGCGAAATGACAACGAGCGAGACGATGGCAGGGAGAAAGAAGACGCCGCGGTAAAACGCACGCAGAAAGCGCACCGTGTTGAGGAAGACGGCGAGCACGATGGCCAGGGACGAGGAGACGACCACGGTCACGATCGTGAAGACCGCTGTGTTAACGAGCACGCGCCAGAAAAGTGGGTCTCGCACGAGCCCGAAGTAATTTGCCCAACCGGTGAACGCCGGCGGGCTAATCCCGTTCCAGCGATAGAAGCTGAGCCATAGCGAGAAGGCGATAGGGAAAAGCATGAAAACGCCGAACAAGACGTAAAAAGGGGCGATAAAAAGGTAGGCGTTGCGGTAGCGGGGAAGGCTCCGCCACCAGCCACCCACCGACGCGCGCCGCGAGGGCGAGACGTTGGTTTTTGCCGCCGCTGAGGCCATCGCCCCTCACTCCTGCGCGCAACAGAGGCGCGCCAAGGCGTAAGCGTAGAGTTTGATGTTGCGCACGTGGCAATCCACGCGCACGTGCTCCTCGGGCTGATGCGCCATTTCAGGCTCTTCGATGGGCTCTGTGGGGCCAAAGTTGACAGCCTTCGGGAAGACTTTCGCGTAGGTGGTTCCTCCCATCGAGCGGAACTCGAAGGGGCGGCCCGTCACCGTGGTGTAAGCCTCGCGCAACGCTGCGAAGAGCTCGGGCGCGCTGGCTTCGTCCACATAAATGGCATCGAGTGGCTCGTGCGACAACGATCCCACACTTGTCTCGATCCCCAAATCGCTGCCGAACTCGCTCACCGTTGCGCGGACTGATTCACGCACCTGAGTCACCGGCATGCCGTAGGTCGGGCGGATGTTGAAAACGGCGTAGAGCCCCTCCTGGTCCCATCGCAGAATGCCCAGGGAGACGGTCGTGCGCCCAACAAATTGGTGTTCGGATTCAATGCCCAGCGCTTTGCCATAAAAATCGCTGCCGCAGCCGAGGATAAATTGCGCCACGTCGGCATCGTCGTCCGAGGCGAACGCGCTTTGGCTAATGAACTGCAGGAGATCGAGAGCCGCGTTGTGGCCCAATTCCGGTCGGCTGCCATGGGCGCTTCGGCCGCGGAAAACCACGCGTATGCGTTCACTGTTGTCTTCAACGATTTCACCTTGGGCTTGAGGGTTGGCTTTGAGCAAGCGCGCGAGCTCACGCTGGAGCTCCTCGACCGTTGATGGCTGGGCGAAAGCCAGGACCGCCTCGGCGACGTCCGGCACCATGTTGGCGCGCCGTCCTGCCATGACCGAGAGGAGGCGGCCGTCTTCCGGTGCCTCGGTGGAATTGCCCAAAGGAAGGCCCAGCCGCACTTCCGCGTTGACAACCCCCTTCTCGCCATTGACCACAGGGAAGTCGGCATCAGGGACAATCGACATGACGGGCATGGGTTCGCGCTCGCGGTAAAGCGCCATGTCCGTCCAGTTTCCAAATTCTTCTGTCGTGCCGACAATCAGACGAACGCCTCGCTTGAGCGGCAGGCCCAGCGCCTTGACGATCTTCATGGCCCAAAGCATTTGGATGACAGGACCTTTGTCGTCCTGCGTGCCCCGGCCGTAGACCACGCCTTCTTCCAATTCCCCGCCAAAGGGATCGTGTTTCCAGCCGTCGCCGGCAGGCACGACATCGATGTGGACAGGAAGTCCCACGAATTCGCCTTCGTGCGGCAGCTCGGCCACGGCCACAACGTCATCGTGATTGCGCCACTCAAAGCCCATCTCCTGGGCGAGTTTACCGAGATAGGCCAAGCACTTCTTCATCTCTTCTTGGGACAATGCGCGGGCCGTGGGATCGCTTTCGCCGCTGACCGTGCGGAAACGCAGAAGCTCACGCAAGGCTTCTACCGCAGCGTTCTCTTCTTGAGCCACCAACTCATTGATACGCGCCAAGAGTTCGTTCGGCGTCATAGCTTCCTCATCAGGTCGAATGTCACAACGCGCCCTATTGGCCACATCCGAAATGCTCATGTGAAGCACTTTTTCACCCCGAGGCACTTTTAGAACGTGCGCTCACGGTCGAGAACGCGCTGCCAGTAATTCGTCAGGGGATTGGCTGGATCGAGCGAGTGGTGCGGGCCGCTCTTGTCGGGCGCAAATTGAGGGGCCGCGATCCACTCCATGAGTGGGGCGGCTAGCAGACGGCCATGGTAATGCGCCAGAACGTAGTCGCGTCCCTTTCGGCCGAGCTCGGCCATGGCTTGCGGGCCTCTTCCAGCAGCCTCGAGGAGAACCTCGGCCAAGTTGTCGGAGTCGCCCACACGGAAGGGCAGGAGAAAGCCTGCCCGCGCGAGATCCTCGGCCAACTCGGTGGGTGTCGTGGAAATCACGGGTTTGCCCGCCAAGAGAAAATGGACGAGCCGCGTGCGGCTGCCCAGCAGGGCTTCGTAGGTCATGCGGTCGATGCTCAAGCCCACGTCGGCTTCCCCGTAGAGGGCCTCGAGCGCTCCGTAGGGCTGCCAATCCACCACGCGCACCAGTTCGCTCGCATTCTCTCTGCGGATGGCCTCCGCGAACTGGGCGAATGAGACGTCGTTGTAGCCGGGGCAGCGTCCACCCGCGATGAGAAGCCGCAAGCGCGGGTACGCGCGCCATGCTTTGACCACGCCCGCTGCCAGCGTCTCCACATCCATCCATGTGTTGAAACTTCCGCACCACAGCACGACAAAATAGCCATGGTCACGTGGCTGGGCCAAAGGGGGAGCCGTGGCAGGAAAGACGCCATAGGGGAGCGGGTGAACAAACTCGTAGCATGCTGTGAGGCGATTGAGGCGCCCCACAACGCCCAAGTGCCCAATGAGCGCAAAGCGTTGGCGCGTGCTCAGGGCAGTGAAGACGTCCCCCTGCACGAGCGCATCGAGAAGAAGCTTAGCCGTATGCAGAAAAAACGTGTTGTTTTCTTCTTTGCGTTCCGGCACGAGTTCGGCGCGGCTTTGGAGTTCGGTGAGGGGGTCGCCAAAAACGTCCACCCACAGCGGACGCTCAACAGCGCGCGCGTATTGCGCTCCTGTCGCGTAGGGTTGCGCGGAACCCGTGGCCACGACCGCGTCCGGCGCCTGGCGCAGGAGTTCGGGCCATTTCCCCTGGCCGATAGCTTTGAAATCGGCAACCGCCATCGGAATGTAGAGCACAGGGCGGCGAGGACACGCATCTGCGGATTCGGAGCCGCAATCGACGGGGACCTCGAAGCGCAGAGGAAGGGGGGCGGAGCGTGGACCGGCTTCATCCATCCCCACAACAACGACTTCAGCGTTCGCTTCGTCGGCTCGCTCCAGTCCTGCCAAGACCGTCTGAACAATCTGCCAGGTGCGCGCGCCGGGCGCAGTTACCGCATACTGCGGCTCGCAAGGCATCGGGCCACAACCGAAGATGACAATCCTCATTCGCTTCGTCTCGTGCTTGGAAAGCTCAGTCCATGAGTATGGCACTCATGCCGGCGATCCTGTCGGATCTTGTGATACGGCTTCAAATGGAAAATGGGCCAGGGGAAGCCTAGGGTGGCGTGTGAGTGGTTCGCGCCGCAGTGCGATAAGCCATCGCAGGCGACTCCGCCCACTTTTCGTAAAGAGACCCCTCGCGCCATGCGTTCGCTATCGTTCGTCCGCATGCGGTGAGGATGACCAGAGACTGACTCTCATGGGACGGATCTGTCTGATCTTGGGTTGCGTGAGCCTAGGAGGATGAGACCCTAGTGGTGACGATTGCGTCGCGTAAGTCGCTGAGCTCGGCCTGCCTGAAATGGAGAGCACGCTCTTTAGACGCCAGCACGCTTACCGAGACCTCACTCTATCCTAGGCGTGTCCTTGCGGCTCTTTATCCCATTCGCCACTGGCCAGGGCGTTCTCGATCGACTCGACGCGGTAGCGCACCTTGGAGCCAGTGGGTTGCTCAACGACGAATTCCTCCCCGACGGCATGCCCGAGGAGTTGGGCCACGAGCGGGGCCTTATAGTAGTAGATGCCCTTATCGGTGTCGCTCTCCCACTGACCTAGGAGGACGTAAGTTTCACGGCTTCCCGTGTCGAGATTGTGGATGGTGACCCGAGTGCCAAACGACACGATGTCGGTCTTGACGTCGTCCTTCGTAATCACGCGCGCCAGAGAGATCGCCTCTTGCAGGTAGGCGGCGCGTCGTAGGAGCTGGGCGTGACGCTCGCGCGCTCCGTGGTAGCCAGCATTTTCGCGCAAGTCGCCTTCAGAGCGTGCCTTTTCGATCTCGCGCGCATTCTCGGGAATCGTCACTGTGTTGAGTTCGTGGAGCTCGGCTACGGCGCGAGCAAGCCCTTTGACCGTGGTATAGTGGAACCGCGAATCGAGAATGCTGTCGCGGCCATTCTGCACTGGCTCGACTTCCTCGAGGTCGCGGCGGACGAGCCGTATGCATCGATCTGCTGCATGACGGGCGGCATCGTTGAAGACGTTGTGCAGTTGGATGACGCGGCGCAGATCGCGAACTTGATCGCGGGGCATGTCCGCGACCGCTCGCGCGATCACTGAGAAATCGCCGGCACTGATGAGCGAGCGGACCTTGCCCAAGAGCCATTTGGCCGCCTGAAGCTGTTCCGGTGGTGCTGTGGCGCGGCGCAACACAACATCCCACTCGTTGAGCCGTTCGAGCAGTTCGAAGACGAATGGCCCTAGCGGTACATAGTCATCCAGTTGGGGCCAGCGTCCTTCTGTAATTTGCCGCGCGGCCCAATAAAAAGTTTCAGGGTTCTCTAGCGGCCGCTCGAAGAGTTCGCGCAGCGCTCGCACGGCGTCCACAATATGTTTCTCGGCCTCCAGCACCGACCACAGCGCCTGAGCTAGGACGAGCGGCGCACGCGGAATGAGAGCTGCGGCCTGCTCCCGTCCCTCCTCCCCGTCGCGTTCCACCAGTTTGCGCACCGCTCTCAGGGCGAAGGGCAACTCAGGGATTGCCGCCAAGTCAGCGTAATCCTGGACCTCCTCCAAAAGGTTTCCCTCTGTCGGGAGGCCATTCACGAAGGGGGCCACAGCAGGGGAGCGCTCCGCCAGCAATTCCAAAAGATAGAGAGCGCAAAGACGGTCAGCGGTGGGTGCGCCCTGGGTTTCTGCGCGGCGCCGCAGATCATGGGCAATGCTCTCCACTGTTGCGGGGGTGAGAGCCGCCCCGTCCTGAAGGGCTCGCGCAAGCTCTTTCACGGCGCCGATGCGCTGCTCAAGCGAAGCGGCTGGATCGAAATAAGCCTCCAGGACTTCATCCTCAACGGTGCGTGGTTGCTCGCGCAAAGCGATCGTGGCGTGGGCACCGCGCCCCGAATCAAAATCGATCCACGGATCTAACCGCAAGGCGGCACGCGCTTCGGGCCACCATCGATTCCACTGTGCCTCAGAGAAAAGGCGGTCGAGGAGCAACTCCTTGAGCTCACTCTGGCGCAGGCGTCCATCGAAATCGGCTAGCACCAATTTGACGAATTCTGCGGGTTGGGTTTCGGCAAATTCCTGGAGCTGAGAGGGATTCCTAATAAGCTGCGCTGTGAAGCTCCCCTCGGGTCGATGTTTGAGATGCTTTCGGAGAAAATCGATTTTGACCTCTCGCCGTGGTTCGTCCGCCTCAGGGAACTCCAGCACGACACGGTCGTTAGGGATATCGAGCTCTGCCACGGTGCCGTCGCCCCAGTAAGGGTGGGAGTAGACTTCGCCCGGCAGCATGCGCATGAATTCATCGATGCGCTCGTGGACGCGGTCGAGCGGGAGCCCCTTGCATGCGGCGACCATGTCCGCGAGCTGGGGAATGTGGGCGTACACCTGGCGCAGAGCCCGCGCCGTGTGCGGCCGCAGAGGCTTCGAGTCGGGCCAGAAGCGGGCGGCCAAGCGAAGGACTTGCAGCTTCGTGGGCCACATTTCCCGCGCCTCGAGTTCATCAAGCACCAAAAGCAGTAGCTCGTGAGCGTGATCGAGAGCCTTGGCTCGGCGCATGGCTCGCAGAAATTGATCGTAAAAGGCCGGATCGGCCGGCGGGGCGCTTGCGATCTCCACCCACTGATTCTCTAGCGCCTGTGTATCTTGCCGCTTCAAAGCCGCAACAAGCTCTTCTGGAAGAAGCGGAAACTCCTGTGTCTCTACCGTTTTGGCCATGGGTGTCTGCCACATTACGCCTTGATAATGTTAACAAATGATCGCACTCGCTTTTGTTGCTGCGAGGGCAGCGACTCGTGCAATGCCTAACCACATTTTGCTCCGACCATTCATCTTGCCACCACGAGTCAGGAACTGGCTTGAGGGCTATGTGATGCCCGCAACTGGAGATACTTGGCCGGGAGTCAAGAAGTGAGGCAGTAAGGCGGGCAACGATGAGTGCGAACGTGTTTCGTCTGAATGTCTCTGAACGGGACCACCATGTTTGAGACTGGGATGTTCGCCAAATGTGGGGGGGTGGGGGGCGATTCCCTAGGCCTGTTCATCGGCATGTCGATTTTTCTTGATTCACATCTGGTCGCGAAGTATGGAACGTGTTATTACCTAAAAATCGAATTCTGTGGCGGATCGTTGTCGGGAGTCACAATTTTCTGTAACACTGACTCTAGGGATGCGCCATGGAGGGGGTGGACAAAATGAACACACGTTCGTTTATTTGCTGCAAAGCAGTGAGTTCGGGTATCGTCTTTTCTTCGTTGCACTGCGCAATCGCGCTGGCAGCGCTTCTCTCAATCACTGCTCCAAGTTGCTTGCCAGCTGGGCAGAGCCTCCACGGATCGGAAATGACGATGTCAGAGGTCGGTTTTGGGGACACCAGGATACATGTCCTCGCGTCGCTCAACAGGCCCTCCGTGAAAAACGGTGAAACCCTTATCATCTCAGTCCTCGTGAAATCGATTGCCCCCATTGACAAAGTGGAAGCCGATTTAGGTGGGGTTGCCCGAGTCGATCTTCAGCCAAGACCTGGCACCGGAAACATAGCGGCGGAAGGCTCTCACATTGCGGTCTACGAGGCGCAATGGCGAGCGACAGGTCTTGAGGAGAAAGTCTACGATGTTGCCATCACAGTCCGCGATGTGACCGGTCACACGTTGGTAGACCGTTCGCTGCGCTTTTCTGATCCCGCTGCAGGCAACTCGACGCCCGGAAGCACAAATTACCCCAACGCTGGAATGACACGGCTGGGCAAAGCGACGTTCGATATCACCGAGAGTTTGGTGACCTGCATGGTGGTAGATAGCGTCAATGGCTACGCCTATTGCGGAACCTATACAGCTCCGGGCCGGGTCATCAAAATTAAGTTGGGCAACGGCAACGACCCGCCCGTTCGCATTGGTGGGATTATGCTCAACACGGGCGAAGATTATCTCACACGCGCCGTGATCGATGAGACAAGTGGCTACGCCTATTTCGGGACCCTCACCAGCCCTGCCAAATTAGTAAAGGTCAAGCTTGGAGCCGGCGACACCCTGCCGACCCGCATTGGAGTCGTCACTCTTAACTCTGGCGAGAATAATGTAGGGGCGGCTGTCATCGATCCAAACAACGGCTATGCCTATCTCGGCACCTACGATTTTCCGCCTGGCCGAGTTGTCAAAGTGGCTTTAGGGAGCGGGGATAACCCACCAACGCGAGTCGGTGTTGCGGTGCTTTTAGCGACTGAATATGCCCTCAATTGCGGGGGGATTGACGTTGCCAACGGCTACGCCTATTTCGGCACAGTCACAAACCCAGGCATCGTTGTGAAGGTTGCTCTGGGAGCGGGAAGCAACCCGCCGTCGCGAGTTGGGGCCGTGACGCTCAATAGCGGTGAGAATTGGCTGCGCAGCGCGGTGGTTGACGCGGCCGGCGGATACGGCTACTTTGGCACGGACACGAATCCGGGCAGGGTTGTGAAAGTCGCCTTGGGGGCGGGCACGAATCCCCCCAGCCGCGTGGGTGCCGTAACGCTCAATTCTGGCGAAGGTCCCCTCACAGGCGCTGCCCTCTACTCGGGCGGTGGCTATGCTGACTTCGTGACCTCCACGACGCCGGGGAGGATTGTCAAAATCGCTCTCGGCTCGGGAAGTAATCCGCCGACGCGCCTGGGTGCGCTCACCCTGTCGGCCGGCGAAGGTCCCCTTTGGGCAGCAGATTTTGATCCAAACAATCGAATTGTCTATGCGGCCGCTGGCTCGGTGCCCGGCCAGCTTCTCAAAGTGGCGCATACCCAAATGGGCTTTATTAAGACGACGAGTCTGACTCTCAGCGAGACAGCGGACGTTTACCAAATGCACTTCTACAGCCATTCTTCGACAGGAGAAGTGCGGTTGGCACTATACAACAATGCCTCACCCCGGCAGCTTCTGTGGCAATCCTCTTCCCTCGTCAACTCTGTTGCTAATGGCTTCTTGTCCGTGCCGATTTCGGCGGGATCACCCTCTGCCTTGACTCTCACCCCTGGGACCTACCATTTGGCCTGGCAAACCAACACGCCTGAAAGCGTCCCAAGCTACAGTGCGGGCGCCGCGAATTCTGGCTCGTGGGTGAGTTATGCTTACGACACTTTCCCCTCCGACATTCCCAGCACGTCCTACACGCTGACGAACGAGAACTGGACCCATTATTTCACTTACTACGTTAGTGGAGAGCTGGAAGTGGAGTCAGTCCAGGTTCAAACGAGCCAAAGTGTGGACGTGATCTTTAATAGGCCGCTCGATCCATCGTCCGCCTTCGAGCCGACGAACTACACGATCTCTGGTTCTGGTCGAGGGACACTTGCCACTTATCCTTCGACTGTGCAACAAATTGATGACCTAACCTACCGCTTAATTTGGAACACTGGGAGCCAAACTTATGGCGGCGATGTGACCATTACGGTCACCGGAGTCTCTGATTTCCAGGGATTGCCAATAGGAACCAATAACAGTGCGACGCACGTTGGCGGGGGATTGCCCGTTATCATGAGTCATTTCGACATCGAATAAAGGGGGAGACATTCCTGCCGGCCTCTTTCGTGGCACGAGCTCCCTTTTGGAAGGTTCTCCCTGAATCCACAGTGAGCCATCCGCCAGGGAGAAGGGAAAGTGCGCCGAAGGAGTTCGTGGGCTGGAATCATCAATTAAGTATCGCAGGCACAAGCTGCGGCTTTTTGAGGTATGAGTCACTCGGTGAGGGGAAAAACTGGGCATGCCAGCGACGGCTTCACACAATCAATCGCGTTACATTCAATTAATTTCTGACCAAACTTTTGTGCTTCCGAAAAGGAGGAAAGCCATGAAAAGCCGAATGACATTGACTACTGTCTGCGCGCAAGTGTCTCCCGCGAAGGAGACGAGCAGCTGGAGGTTTTGGATTTTAGGACTCCTCATGCTCGCGTGGCAGGGTGCCACTTGGGCTGGCCAAGCGCCGCTCGTTTCGCATTCCGAAATCACCTATGAGGGTGGCGACGGCCAGATCCACGTCATGGCCTCGCTCAACCGCCCCTCGGTGAAGAACGGTGAACAGCTGGTGATCTCGGCGCTCGTAAAGTCCTCCAGACCCATCGCGGCGGTGGAGGCTGAGCTGGGTGGGGTCGATAACATTCAGCTCCAACCGAAGCCGACTGCCGGAAACGGCCCGCTTGCCGGTGGGGGCTACGCAGGACTTTACGAAGCCGTTTGGACTGCTTATGGGCTAGAAGAGCGTGTCTACGATGTTACTCTCAAAGTGCGTGACGTCAGCGGCCACACCTACGTCAACCGCTCTCTCAAATTTTCCGATCCTGCCGCGGGAATCTCAACGCCTGGGTCGGTGAATTACCTCAATGGCGGAATGCAGCGCGTTGCTGGCATTGAGCTCGCTGCCGGGGAAAATCTCGTCGGCTGCGGGGTGATTGATACGGTGAATGGATACGCCTACCTAGGAACTTACACCGACCCTGCGTGGATTGTGAAGATAGCTCTCGGTGATGGGAACAATCCTCCCTACCGCGTTGGGGCGGTTCAACTCGAGCCTGGTGAGCGTTGGCCAAACTGCGCCGTCATTGACGTGGCTAAAGGCTATGCGTATTTTGGTCTGGTGACCAGTCCCGGCCGAATCGTGAAGATCAAACTCGGTGATGGTGACGCTCCCCCCACCCGCGTCTCGGCCCTGGTTCTTCCCACGCTTGAGCGGTACCTGCGAAGCGCCGTCATCGATACGGCCAATGGCTACGCCTACTTCGGCACAGACACGAACCCTGGGCGCGTTATCAAAGTTCGCCTTGAGGATGGTGATACCACCCCCACGCGGATTGGGCGTCTTGACCTTATCGCGAACCAAGAAGAGATGCTCTATTGCGCCGTCATTGACCCCGATAACGGGTATGCGTATTTTGGGACGTACACGAGCCCGGGACGCGTGGTAAAGGTCAACCTTGGGAGTGGTGCCAGTCTGCCCACACGAGTGGGGGCAGTTGCGCTCGACCCAGGAGAAGACAACTTGGCCTCAGCGGTCATCGACCCCGCCCAAGGCTACGCCTACTTTGGGACGTTTACGAGCCCCGGCCGTGTTGTGCGGGTGGCGCTGGGGGCGGGGAGCAATCCGCCGAGTCGTGTCGATGCCATGACGCTGCCGACGGGAGAGGATTTCCTGACTCGCAGCGACATTGACCTCGCAGCCGGTTTTGCGTACTTTGGCACGTACTCAAATCCTGCCTACCTCGTCAAAGTGGCTTTGGGGACAAGCTCAATACCGCCCAGTCGAAACGGCGCGCTTCAGTTACCGCTGAACGAAGATTGGGTTTCTCAGGCTCTGATGGATCCGAACTCCGGCTACGTTTACGTTGCCAACGGGGGGAGTCCCGCCCGCTTCGTCAAAGTGACGACGTCGCAAAAACGGTTTATCAAGTCGACTGCCTTCACCATGCTCGAGCCAGGGTTGGTCAACGAGGTGCGGGTTTACTCTCACGCCGCTTCGGGAAACGCGAGACTGGCACTGTACGACGATTCGAGTCCGCAGCAGTTGATTTGGCAATCAGATCTCGTGCCAGTCAACGTTGCTGAGGGGTGGCTGGCCGTTCCGATTTCGGCAGGGACTCCGTCGGAGGTGACCTTGCTTCCCGGCATCTACCATTTAGCGTGGCAAGTGGATTCAACGCAGCATGTCATGAGCTTCTTCGATGAGGGAGCGCTGGGAGAGGGGCGGTCGGTGGTTTATGATTTTGATGCCTTCCCTGGGACGCTTGACGAAACCTCGGTGACACTGACCACTGAGCGTTGGAGCGGCTACATCACTTATAATGAGTGCGCTTATGAACTGTCGCCCACGTCTCAAGAGGTCGACGCTGCCGGCGCTTCCGGGCTCACTGTCGATGTGTTGACCAGTGGAAGCTGCCCGTGGACTGCCGCATCGAGTGAACCTTGGCTAGTCATCACAAGCGGTGATTCAGGGAGCGGGAGCGGGACGATTACCTACAGTGTCGCCGCAAATCCGGGAACAACCCGCACGGCAACAATTACGGTAGGCGACCAAATCCACACGATCCTTCAAGCCAATGGCTGTTCGTATTCGATTTCGCCTGAGACAGTTGAGATCCCTGCGAGCGGGGCAAATGGTGTCTCGATCGAGGTGACGGCGAGTGATGCGAGCTGCGTTTGGACGGCAGTGGCCAGTGAGCCGTGGGTGACGATCACGTCGGGCAACTCAGGTTCGGGCAATGGAACTGTTACCTATGATGTGGATGCCAATCCGGGCACGACGCGTACGGCTACGATCACAATTGCAGGGCTCACGCATACGATCACGCAGGCCAGCGGATGTATTTATTCGATCACGCCGGTGAGCGTCGCGGGAATTTCCACGCCAGGCTCTAGGAACTATCTCGATGGTGGGATGCTGCGCCTGGCAGGGATCGACCTTGAAGCGGGGCAAGATATTGTCGGCTGTGGAGTCATCGACACGGTCAACGGCTATGCCTACTTTGGAACGTACACCGACCCAGCGTGGATTGTCAAAGTTGCCCTTGGCGACGGAGACAATCCCCCGTATGTGGTGGGCGCGGTCCAACTCGAGCCTGGTGAGCGTTGGCCCAACTGCGCCGTTATTGACGTGGCCAACGGCTATGCGTATTTCGGTCTGGTGACCAATCCCGGCCGAATCGTGAAGATCAAACTCGGCGATGGGGACGCTCCTCCCACTCGCGTGTCTGCTTTGGTCCTTCCCTCACTCGAGCGTTACCTGCGTAGTGCGGTCATCGACACGGCCAATGGATACGCGTATTTTGGCACCGACACGAACCCGGGGCGTGTAATCAAGGTCCGCCTTGAGGATGGCGACACGACCCCAACACGTATCGGCAGCATCGATTTGGTTGTGAACCAGGAAAGGGAGCTCTATTGTGCCGTCATCGATCCGGATAACGGCTATGCGTACTTTGGGACGTTTACCAGTCCGGGGCGGGTGGTCAAGGTCAGCCTCGGGAGTGGCAGTAGCTTGCCCACGCGTGTGGGAGCTGTTGTGCTCGATCCAGGAGAAGATAGCTTGGGTTCCGCGGTCATCGACACCACCCAAGGCTACGCTTACTTCGGGACGTTTACGAGCCCGGGGCGCGTGGTGCGAGTGGCGCTGGGGGCGGGAAGCAATCCACCCACACGGGTGGATGCTGTGACGCTCGATCCAGGAGAAGATTTCCTGACACGCAGCGATATCGACCTCAACGCCGGCTTTGCCTACTTTGGCACTTTTGCGACTCCGGGCTTTTTGGTCAAGGTGGCGCTGGGGACGGCGACTACGCCGCCCTCGCGAACCGGCTCTCTCGAACTCCCTGCTGGGGAGGATTCGGTAACGCAGTGCCTGGTTGATCCGGGGAATGACTACGTTTACCTCAGCAACGCCTCTTCGCCAGCCCGTCTCGTCAAAGTCAAAACTTCACAAAGAGGCTTTATCAAATCAACGGCGTTGAGTGTGGCCGAGGCGGGACAGGTCAAGAGTGTTCGTGTTTACTGTCATGCGGCCTCGGGGAATGTGCGACTGGCGCTCTACGACGATTCGAGCCCGCAGCAGCTGCTTTGGGAATCGGGCGTTGTGCCGGTCGACGTCGCTGAAGGATGGCTGGATGTCCCCATTTCTTCTGGAACGCCCTTGGACCTCACTCTTCTGCCCGGAACTTATCATCTGGCGTGGCAAGTGGATTCCACCCAGCACGTCATGAGTTTCTACGACGAGGGGCCGCTGGGATCAGGCCGTTCCGTGGTCTATGATTTTGGTCCTTTCCCGGGCACGATCGAGGAGACCTCGGTGACCCAGACGACCGAGCGGTGGAGCGGCTACATCACCACCTACGAGCCGGAGCCAGTGGTAATCCCGGCGGGCGGAGCAAATGGTTTGGTGGTTGATGTCACGGCGAGCCACGGCAGCTGTCCGTGGACGGCGGCGCCGAGCCATCCGTGGGTGACAATCACGTCGGCTGACTCGGGCGCGGGTAACGGTCTTGTCACCTATGATGTTGCTGCTAATCCCGGCACGACGCGCACGGCAACGATCACGATTGCCGGGCTCACGCACACAATCATCCAAGAAAGCGGTTGTGTCTACGCGATCACGCCCACGAATGTTAACGTGTCAGCTGTAGGAACCACCGGTTTGACCATTGAAGTCGCCGCCAACGACGCGAGCTGCCCATGGACGGCGGTGGCAAGCGAGCCGTGGGTCACGATCACGTCCGGTGATTCGGGCACGGGCAACGGCACGGTGACTTACAATGTGGCGGCCAACCCCGGTCCGACCCGCACGGCAACGATCACAGTGGGTGACCAGGTCCACACGATCACTCAGGCTGATGGTTGCTCCTACTTGATTTCGCCTACCAGCCGAACAGTGGGCGCGGGAGGCGCCTTTGATCTCACGGTTGACGTGACGACGAGCGATCCGTCGTGCGAGTGGACAGTCGAGTCCAGCGCGCCATGGCTTCTTGCTTTCCCGACCTCTGGCACCGGCAGCGGAACGGTCTCTTACGCAGTGTTACCGAACCTGGGCCCGACCCGGACGGCGACCCTGACCATTGAGGGGCAGGTCCACACCGTTATTCAAGAGAGCGGCTGTGCCTACTCGATTTCACCGTCGAGTGTCGACGTTGGGGCAGCTGGAGCTAGTGGGTTGACGATAGAAGTGACGACCACCGATCCGAGCTGTCCGTGGACGGCGGTGGCGAGCGAGCCATGGGTGACGATCACGTCAGGGGCGTCGGGGACGGGCAATGGCATGGTGACTTACGATGTCGATGCCAACCCGGGCACGACGCGCACGGCAACGATCACGATTGCGGACCAGACGCACACAATCACGCAAGCCAGCGGGTGCGTCTACTCGATCGCGCCGGCTAGTGTTGATGTGCCGGCTGCTGGCGCCAGTGGCCTGACGATTGAGGTGACGGCGAGCGACGCGAGCTGCCCGTGGACGGCGGTAGCGAGCGAGCCGTGGGTGACGATTACGTCCGGAGATTCTGGGACGGGCAATGGCACGGTGACCTACGATGTGGCTGCCAATCCGGGCACGACGCGGACAGCGACGATCATCGTGGCGGGTGAGGTTCACACGATCACTCAGGAAGACGGATGCGTCATTTCGGTCTCGCCAGAGACGGTTGAGATCGCGGCGGGAGGTGCCAATGGCGTCTCGATCGAGGTCACGGCGAGCGATGTGACGTGTGCCTGGGCGGCGGTGGCGAGTGAGCCATGGGTGACGATCACATCGGGCGACTCGGGCAATGGCAGCGGCACGATCACGTACGACGTTGCTGCTAACCCGGGCACGACGCGCACGGCAACAATCATCGTCGACGGCCAAATCCACACCATTATCCAAGAAAGCGGGTGTGCGTACTTGATTTCGCCGCCCAGCGTGCTTGTCCCCGCCGGGGGGGACGATGCTATGATTGGGGTGACGGCCAGCGACGCGAGCTGTCCGTGGACGGCGGTGGCGAGC
>FWWM01010812.1_pt1 | contig 15988 bp, 12 predicted proteins | sample 2228351 | NCBI WGS metagenome assembly FWWM01 (sample SAMEA103939774, study PRJEB20133) | metagenome | reverse complement strand
CCCTCCTCCTCTTCTCGCTTGGGCCTGGTCCGTGCCCTTTTCAGTACCCATCGGGCCCTTCATGATGGATAAAGTCTAGCTAAGAGCCGCCTAGCGGGAGCCCCCGATCGCCTCCCAATCCGACTCGAAGACGGCAGCGAGATAGCTATAGGCCGCGTCCGATTGCACTTGCAGCGCCAGCTCGCGGTTGACCTTGGCCGATCCTTCGGAGCCGTTGAGACTGCCGACGTGGACCCAGCCGCGGCCGCCGGCTCTTACCAGGACCATCTTGTTATGAATCCCCAGATAGGTCGGGTTCCCCAGCCTGGCCGATAGGTCCAGCCCCTCCGCGCGCGCGAGCTGATTGACGTAAGCTGCGGTCGCGTGGTTGCCGCGCGCGTCGAGCGGATCGGCGAACAGGCTATCGAGGATCAGGCGCACGCGTGCGCCGCGGCGCGCGGCCGCCAGATAGGCTTCCAGGCGTGGGTTGAGGTTCATCTCCAGGGTGCTCGCCGCATCTCCCCAATAGAGATGCTCATACAGTTGTTGGACCAACACCGTATCCCCCGCGCCCGCGCGCGCCACCAGCGGCAGCAGGCCAGCCTCAGCCCGCAGACTGGTCTCCGGCGATTGTACTACCTCAAAGGCGAGGCGATCGCGCACGACCAGCAGGGCAGGGAAGCGCCAGGGGTACAAGGTCTGGTCGATCGGCGGCGGAGGGGCATACCCCGGCGGCGGCGCGCCGTAAGTGGGATCGCTAGCCGCCCAGGGGAAGACGTCGGCGTGGTGGACAGGATCAAGATCGGCCGCGAAAAGAGCCTGCAGGCGCGCGACGACGCCTGGCGCATCGGTGAGAAGCAACGCGCCCCGCCGGCCAGCAGTGCCGTTGCTCTTGTCATCAGAGGGCATCGCCTCCTCCGTGAAATTCTCGGAGCTAACCAGGGCGACGCGTCCATCGAACACCATCAGCTTGGCATGTTGGTAACGGTAGCGGTCATGGGCGCCATTGCGATCGTTCACCAGGTAATAGACGCGCCCACCCGCCTCGACGATGCGCTGCATCGCCCAACGCTGCTGATCCTGGATGCCGCCGCCTGGCATTCCCTCGAGCAGGATCGTCACTGCGACGCCAGCTTGTGCCCGCGCCGCCAGGGCCAGGGCGATGGGAATGCTTTCCAACGTGTATGCTTCGACGGCGATGCTCTCTTGAGCGCCCTCGACCTGGCTCAAGACGACGTCCAGAGCATTGTCCGGCGCGATCGCCACGGTCAACGTCGCCGTCTCGGTCACCGCGTAGGCTGGCCAGAACTCCTCCAGGTCCCAGCCTGGATAGCGCACGCGCTGCCCTCCCAGCCGATCAGTCGCATCGGAGGCCCAATCCAGAGCACGATCGCTATCCGGCAAGGGGCGGGCGGCACCGTCCAGCTTGCGGTAGAGGATCTGGCCCTCGCGGCCGAACCCACTCGCCGTATACAACGTCACGGTAGGACCCTGCCACCCCATGTCCGCCGTTGCCTCGCCATAGATGACCGCGTCGGCAAGGCTGCCGTCAGGGCGATAGAGGTAGACGCCCCCTCCCTGATTGGCCAGGCGCAATGCGCCGCCCGTAGCGTTCGGCGTCTCTGGGTCGCTGTCGGCCCCCCACTCGCACGCTGGCAGATGGCCGAACTGACTGGCGAACGCGCGGGCCTCGCGCGCGCACCACAGGAAGCGGCCGGGCGCCAGCCGCAGGTCGGGCAAGGTCGCCGTGCGGCTGCCGTCGCTCACGCGCCACCCAAGCAACGAGCGCAGACTGACGCCGAGATTCCAGAGCTGGATCGCCTCATCTGGCTCGTTCGTCAGGTAGGTGTCGTAGTAGAACGCGCTGATGAGCACATCGGAGCGCGCAGATTGCTGCGCGACGACGATCAGCGGCAGGTAGCTCATCGCAGGAGGAGGCGGCTCGACGCCGAAGGCGGCAGCGTTGATCGCGGGCAGCATCAACGCCAGCATGATCAGGCGCGCGCAGAATCGTCGAGAGGATCTCATTGACAACCTCGCCGGATAACCCTATGCTTGCACCATACGCGCCGTAGCTCACCCGATGCTCACTGGGAAGAGTCCTCTGCAAAGATGCGTGTGAGTTCCTGAAGGGGAAGGCAGAAGTGGAATTCGGATCGGATTCTTTGCTGCGCTTGAACGAGGAGATCATCGTCTGTCGCGCCTGCCCGCGCCTGGTCGCCTGGCGCGAAGAGGTCGCGCGCGTCAAACGCGCCGCCTATCGCGCCTGGGACTACTGGGGGCGACCTGTGCCCGGCTTCGGCGATCCCGCCGCGCGCCTCCTGCTGATCGGGCTGGCGCCGGGCGCGCACGGCTCGAACCGCACCGGACGCCAGTTCACCGGCGACGCCTCGGGCGACTGGCTGATGCGCGCGCTGCATCGCGCTGGCTTCGCCAACCAGCCGACCACCCGCGCCCGCGATGACGGGCTGCGCCTGCACGACGCCTATATCACCGCCTGCGTCCGCTGCGCGCCCCCGGGCAACCGTCCCACCCCCCAGGAGATCGCCAACTGCCGGCCGTTCCTGCAACGCGAGCTGGCCCTGCTGCCCCAGGTGCGCGTGGTCGTCGCCCTCGGCCAGCTCGCGCTCGACGGCTACCTGGCAACCTTGCGGGCGCAGGGCCACGCGCTCCCATCTGTGCGCTTCGGCCATGGCGTGCACCTGGAATTGCCCAATGGGTTGCCTCATCTGATCGCCTCCTATCATCCGAGCCGACAGAACACGCAGACTGGACGCCTGACCGAGGAGATGCTCGACGCCGTATTCGCGCAGGCTCGCTCCTGGCTTGCCGAAGGAGGAACCCGCGATGGCTCATAACCTGCCTCCCGGACCGCGCGGCCGCGCGGCGCTCGCAGGCCTGCGCGAGCTGCAACAGTCGCCCCTCACCTTCCTCTGCAGGGTCGCCGCCCAGTATGGCGACCTCGTCCGCTACCCACTGGGGCCTTGGGAGTTCTATGTGGCGACCCATCCCGACCACGTGGGCCGCGTCCTGCAGGAAAATCAGCGCGCCTACAGCAAGGACACCTTCCAATACAACCTGCTCAAAATCGTCACGGGGAACGGCCTGCTGACCAGCGACGGCGCCTTCTGGCTACGGCAACGGCGACTGGCGCAGCCAGCCTTCCACCATCGCCGCCTGGAGGCGCTCGACGCCCTGATCACGGCCGCCGTCGCGGACATGTTGGAGGATTGGGAAAGGGCAGCCGCGCGCGCGGCGCCGATCGACGTGGCGGCAGCGATGATGCAGGTCGCGTTGCGCATCGTTGGCCAGGCTCTCTTCAGCATCGACATCCGTGAGGAGGCCGACGCCCTGGCGCAGGCGGTCCTGGTCGTGCTGGATCATATCGTCGAACGCGCGCGCACGTTAGGGCTGACGCCCGACTGGCTGCCCACGGCGCGCAACCGACGCTTTCGGGCCGCCCTGGATGCGCTCGATCGCGTCGTGTATGCCACGATCGCGCAGCGACGGCGGACGGGCGGCGGCGATCACGATCTCCTGGCGATGCTGCTGGCCGCGCGCGACGAGGAAACCGGCGAAGGCATGAGCGATCGCCAGGTGCGCGACGAGGTCATGACCCTCCTCATCGCCGGCCACGAGACGGTGGCCAGCGCCCTGGCCTGGACGTGGTACCTCATCGCGCGGGCGCCGGAGGTTGAACGCACACTGCACGCCGAGGTCGACGCCGTGCTGGGAGGACGCCTCCCCTCCGCCGCCGACCTGCCGCGCCTGACGTACACGCGCCAGGTGTTCGAGGAAGCGCTGCGCCTGTATCCCCCCGCCTGGATCATCACCCGCAAAGCGATGGCTGGCGATGTCCTGGGGGGCTACCAGATTCCGGCTGGCGCTCTGGTCATCCTCAGCCCTTACGTCACCCAGCGCCGTACGGACCTCTGGGAGGACCCAGAGACCTTCGATCCGGAGCGCTTCGCGCCCGCGCGCGCGGCCGGGCGGCCGCGTTTCGCCTATTTTCCCTTCGGCGGCGGCGCGCGCCTGTGCATCGGCAACTATTTCGCTCTGATCGAAGCGCAACTCATCATCGCCAGCGTCGCCCAACGTTTCCGCCTGCGCCTGGCGTCTGGCCATCCCGTCGAGCCAGAGCCGTCGGTGACGCTGCGCCCACGTCATGGGCTGCTCATGTACCCGACGTTGCGACGTCTTCATCTCGCACATAATGACGCAGCCGCGGGAAGCGCCACGCCACCCACGCCGTGAGCAAAGCCGTCGCCAGGCCGCCGGAGACGATGGAGAAGGCCGGACCGAAGGCCGCAGCGACCAGCCCTGCCTCCATCTCGCCCAATTGAGGCCCCCCCATGAAGAAGATCATATTGACGCTGGTCATCCGCCCGCGCAGCTCGTCAGGGGTCAGAAGCTGACGGATCGTGTTGCGGATCACCGTGGAGACGGTGTCGGCGGCGCCGGTGAGGCCATAGAACAGGTAGGAGAGGGCGAAGATCGTCGAGAGGCCGAAGGCGGCCGTCGCCAGACCATAGACGGCGACGCTGACGAGCAGGACAAGGCCCTGGCGACGGATGTTGCGTCGCAGGGCGAGGATGAGGCCCGCCAGCACGGCGCCCACGGGCTGCCCGGTGGCCAGCAGACCGTAGCCCTGGACGCCGACGCCCAGGATGTCGCTGGCGACGATCGGGAGCATCGTGTTGGCCGATGAGAAGAAAGTGGCGAAGAAGTCGAGCAACATCGTGCTCCAGATGATGCGCGAACGATAGGTGAAGCGCAGGCCCTCCAGCAAAGCCCCCCATCCTAACCCGACGTTGCGCGCGGCCGCGCCGCCGCGATAGCGCATCAGCCAGAGCATCGCCATCATCACCACGAACGAGCATGCCGCCAGGGCGTAGACGATGCTCACCGCGAATTGGCCGACGAGCACGCCCGCCAGGGCAGGGCCGGTGATCGTGCCGATCTGCCACATCAGAGTGTTGAGGCTGATCGCGTTGGTCAGGTGTTCGCGCGGCACCAGGTTGGGGACCAACGCCTGACGCGCCGGGCTGTCGAAGGCGGTGACCGCCGCGCCAAGGGCTGTGATCAGGTAGATGGCGCCGACGCTCGCATGGCCGCTCCACGCGAGCAGCGCCAGGATGCCCGCCAGCGACGCCGCGATGGCGCGCGTCCAGATCATGAGCCGACGGCGATCATGCGTATCGGCCAGTATGCCGCCGACCAGAGCGAACAGGACGATGGGGATGATGCGCGCCAGGCCAAGAGTGCCCAGCCCCAACGCCTTGGCGTCCAGCTCGATCGGCCGCCCCAGCATCCAGATCGTGTACGTGGAGCCGCGCAGCAACTCGTAGACATGCCAGTTGATGGCGATGAGCTGCATCTGCGCGCCAATCGTGGCGACGAGCTGTCCGATCCAGAGCAGACGAAAGTCGCGATGTTGCAGGGCGGCAAACCGTGGGATCGGCAAGTTGGTTGACATAGCGTAAAGACTCTATCTCCAGATGCAGGGGAAAGGGATCAAGGTTCAATGGGGGCGCGAGGCCGGCCGACATCGCCCGCCGCTGGCGACGTCAGGGGGCAGCCTCTCGCTTGCGACGCCCGTGCCGCTCGCCGCCGTCGACGGTGATCACATCGCCGGTGATGTAGTCGGCCTGGATGAGGAAGAGCACAGCATTGGCGACATCTTCGGGCGTCCCCCAGCGATTGAGGAGGGTGCGTCGGGCCACGCGCGCCTTGCGCTCCTCATCGTAATCGGGCGGCGGCAGGACCGGCCCGGGCGCGACGGCGTTGACGCGCACCGCTGGCGCCAGCTCGAGCGCCAGTTGCCGCGTGAGGGCGAGCAGCGCCGTCTTGCCCACGCTGTGCGCCGTATAGCCCGGCCACGCTTCCCACGCCGAGAGATCGACGATGTTGATGATGACGCCCTCGCCGCGCTCCAGCATGTACGGCGCGACGGCGTTGGCGCAATAGAACGCGCCGTCGATGAGGATGCGGGTCACGCGTTGCCAGGTTGTCAGATCGCGCGTGGGCACCGGCGTCTTCGCGAAGAGCGAGGCGCTGTTGACGAGGATATCGACTCCCCCCCACTGCTGGGCGATCGCGGCGACCATCGCTTCCACCTGCGCTGGATCGGCGACGTCGGCGGCGATCGGGAACGCCTCCCCACCGAGGGAGCGCACCTCCGCGGCCGTCTCTTCCGCCGCGCCCTGAGACGAGTGATAATTGATGGCCACGCGCGCGCCGGCCCGCGCAAGAGCCAGCGTGATCGCCTTGCCCACACGATGCGCGCCGCCGGTGACCAGCGCGCGCTTGCCTCTCAGCTCCATCGCGATTCCTCCGTTCCCAGATTCCGTTGTACAATGTCCATGATCCCCCTACGTTTCATCCAAACGACCGTCCGATCCGTATCTTTTGCCAGAGCAGATGGACGCGTTCCGGGCCAGGAGCAGGCCCTCGGACGCGAGCCTGCAGGCGACCTGGTCACACAGACCGGCCAAGAACCTGTCCGAAAAGTTTCGGCGCGGTCTCCTGACCGTGCCCCTGGCTGGTCAGGAGACCAGCCAGAACCGTTTTTCGGATAGGCTCTAAAGCCTCCGGACCAGGTCCTTTCGGCGGCCTGGCTGTGCGCTACGAATGGCCGGCCACGGCCTCCACGCCGGGCGAGCAACGTCCGTCTGGCATTATAGCATAGCGTGGCGCCTGCCTGGACAGGGCACAGGAGTGGAGGTGGCCGAAGGATGGCCGTAGGGTGGCCGGAAAAGGGTTCTCTAAGCGCCCCCACAAGAGTGACAATGATCTTGTCCCCATTCTGTACCCATAGAAGCCTCACTCGCGCTGTCGCCCTGTCGGATCGGCTTGTAGTCACGCGAACTATTCATTTCGAGGAATCAGGAGGAAGCGATGTCCACGAATGTTCGATCTCGGTTCGTATGGATGGCGCTCAGCGTGTTGTTGAGCGTCGCGTTGGCGACGGGATGCGCGCCCGGCGTCCCCGCGCCCTCGGCTCCGCCGCCGGCGGCCGCTCCAGCGCCCACGGCCGAAAAGGTGACGTTGGAGTTCTGGATGCACGGCGAGCCTGGCGAGGTCAATGAGTTGACGCAGTTGATCGATGAGTTCATGAAGCTCAATCCAGAGATCGAGGTCAAGACGAGCTTCATGGGCACGGAGCTTGTCCCTCCTGCCCTGCTTCCCGCGCTCAACGCTGGCACGGGGCCTGACATCTTTGGCGCAGGGACCGGGCCTGGCCAGCCTGCCGCCATCATCGCTGCTGGCCATGCGTTGGACCTCACACCGTTCTACTACGACTATGGCTGGGATAAGATCATCCCGCCGACGGTGGTCAACTATACGTCGTCGGATGGGAAACTGTGGGCGGTCGGCGACAGTGTGGAGACGACGTTGATGTTCTACAACAAGGCGATCTTCGCGGAGCACAACCTGAGCATCCCCACCACCTGGGCGGAGCTGCTCGCGACCGCGGACGCGCTGAAGGCGGCCGGCTTCGAGACGGTCATCGGCCTCGGCGGCCTGGACAAGTGGCCGATCTCGCACTGGCAATCGCTACTCTGGGGAGCGTATGCTGGCCCGGAGGGCATCGATCGGGTCATGTTCGGCGATGGACGCTGGGATGAGCCGGTCTTCATCGAAGCCACCGATGTGTTGCTGAAACTGAATCAGGCCGGCTACTTTGGCCCCAACCCTCTGGCGATCGGTTATCAGGACGCGATCACGAAGTTCTGGCGCGGCGAGACTCCAATGTACTTCACAGGCTCCTGGGTGATCGCCGACGCGGTCCGCGACCTCGGCGACAAGATCAGCGACTTCAGCGTCTTCGCGATGCCGTCGCCCGTTGAGGGGAGACCCATCTACGTGGCGGAGGACATCGGCAGCGGGTGGTATATCAACGCCAAGACGAAGCATCCGCGTGAGGCGGGCGAACTGCTCAACTTTCTCTTCTTCCGCCCCGAGAGCCGTAGGATCCTGTTGGAGGCTGGCCATGTGCCTGTCGGCCCTCTGGACGTGGAGGGCGTCAACATCCCTGAATTGCTGAAAGAGGTCTTCACGGTCAGCAACACCTATCGCAGCAATGGCACCATCCACGCCTTCCTCGATACGGTCATGCCGGGGAACGTGACGGAGGTCACCTACGATGGCCTGCAGGCGCTCCTGGCGGGGCAAATGACCTCGGAGCAGTTCTGCCAGGCGGTTCAGGCGGCCTGGGAGGAGGCCAAAGCGGAGGGCGCGATCCTGAAGCCGGGTGGGATCAACAAGCCCTGAACGGCTGTTTCAGGGGACTTGCCACGATCAGCGGGCCTGAGATCTCGAGCGGGATTTCACGCCAGTCATTGGTGAGGTCTTCCAGCCGCGAGACTGCGGCGCACCCCGAGATCTCAGGCGGCCGTTCATCACACAGCGCGAGAAATATATCCATGGGCATCCCCAGGCAAAAAATGCGCTTTGCAGGAACAACCACATTCAGTAGTCCATTGGTCTCGCCGCGAGCGCGGCGCAAGGTACGAGGCTATCTCGTTGCCTATCTCTTCGTGTTGCCGGCGGCCGCGCTGTATTTCACATTTGTGCTGCGTCCCGTCGGTGAGGTCTTCGTGCTGTCATTCCACAAATGGGATGGCATCTCCCCCGTCCGCGAGTGGGTCGGCTTCGCGAACTTCACCAGACTTCTGGCCGACCCTATCTTCTGGCAGGCTTTCCAGCACAATATCGCCTGGACGGTGATGCTCATCTTCTTCAACGTCATCCTGGGGTTGGTCGCCGCCGCGCTGTTGTCGATGAACATCAAAGGGCGTGTAATCTTCCGGCTGGGCTACTTCCTGCCGGTGATCCAGGCCTCGATCGTCACTGCGATGATCTGGCGCTGGATCTATAACCCCGACGGCCTGCTGAACACGGTCCTGAAGGCGATCGGCCTCGGCCAGTTGGCCAGGGGCTGGCTGGGCGACTTCACCTTCGCGCTGCCGGCGTTGGGCGTGGCCGCCGGCTGGGCCAGCTTCGGGCTGAGCATCGTGATCTTCCTGGCAGGCATGCAGGGGGTCGATCAGACCCTGTACGATGCGGCACGCGTGGACGGCGCGAACTCGCGGCAGACGTTCCTTCATATCACGATCCCGGCGTTGCGCAACGTGATCACCGTCGTCGTCCTGCTCACGATGATCGGCGCCTTTCAGACGTTCGACATCATCTGGGTGATGACGCGCGGGGGGCCGATCCGCGCGACCGAGATGTTGGCGACCTACATGTACAAGCGGGGGCTTCTGGAAAACCAGTACGGTTATGGCTCGACCGTTGCCGTCGTGCTGTGTGTGATCATCCTGAGCTTCTCGATCATCTATGTGGGTCTGCGGGAGCGGGGCAATGACTGAGCTGAAAGCGCAGCAGCGCTTCGCTGCTCTTCAACGCAGGATCGCCTTTGAACGCGTGCAGGCTGTCGGCAATCAAGTGCTGGTGTATGTGGTGTTGCTTGGCCTGCTGGGGTTCGCTCTGGCGCCGTTGGTGCTCGCCTGGTTCACCGCCTTCAAGACCGGCGAACAGCTCATCTTCAATCCTTTCGGGCCGCCGATCCCCCCTCACCTCGATAACCTCGTCCAGGCCTGGACCGTCGGCAGGTTCAACGTCTACTTTCGCAATAGCCTGATCATCTCCATCAGCGACGTCATCTTGATGTTGATCATTGCGCCTCTGGCTGGTTATGCCTTTGGGCGGATGCAGTTTCCAGGCCAGCGCGTCCTGTTGTTTCTCTTCCTTGGCGGCCTGACGATCACCGTCACGGCGATCATCATCCCGCTCTATCTGATCATGCGCGATTTCCGTTTGCTCAACACCTACGGTTCCGTAATCGTCGCGGACGTGACGCTGGCGGCGCCGTTTTTCATCTTCATGATGCGCGCGTTCTTCAAGGACCTGCCCGGCGAACTGGACGACGCGGCCAGGATCGATGGCTGTTCCGAGTTCGGGTCCTTCTGGTATGTGATGCTGCCGCTAGCCAAACCTGGGCTGTTGACCGTCGCGCTGCTCGAGTTCCTATGGAGCTGGAACGATCTGCTCCTGCGGCTGGTCTTCCTGACCAACGACGAGCTGCGGACGCTGACGGTGGGCATGCTCTTCTACCAGGGGCGCTTCTCGGTCGACTACGGCTTGATGGCGGCGGGCGTCCTCATCATCTCAGTTCCGGTGATCCTGATGTTCCTCGTGTTCCAGAGGAGCTTCGTCCAGGGCTTGACGGGCGGCGCGGTCAAAGGGTGACGGGGGGCGAATCTCTGAACGTGGAGGGATCGTCATGACGGACAGGCCGCGGGTGATCGTCGACCCGCATGGCAGGAAAATGCAGGAGATCTTCTCGGAAACCGACCGCGCGCGTCTGCATGAGATCGCGACGGTCGTGTGGGGGCGCGACGAGCCGATGCCGATCGAGGAGGCGCGCGCCGCGATGGCCGATGCGATCGCGATCGTGTGCGCGGGATGGCGCTATGGAGCGCTGCCCGACGATACGCCTCACTTGCGGGCGATCATCGACGTCGCAGGTGGCTTCCCGCCATCGCTGGACTATCAGGCCTGTTTTGCTCGTGGGGTTCGCGTGCTGACTGCCGCCCCTGGCTTCGGCCCCCAAGTCGCGGAGATGGCGCTCGGCATGGCGTTGGCGGCCTGTCGTGAGATCGTGGCGGGGGATCGCGCCATGCGAGCGGGCGAGGAGCGGTGGCTTCACGCCGGCAACGCGACCACCTTCCTTTTGTATGGCAAGACCGTTGGCATGATCGGCTTCGGCAGCATCGGCCGCTGTCTGCGCCCGCTGCTCGCGCCCTTCGGCTGTCCCATCCTGGTCTATGATCCCTGGCTGGGCCCAGGGTACCTGCGCAGCCTGGGCGTCGCGCCGGTCCCATTGGAGCATCTGCTGCGTGATTCTCAGGTGATTTTCGTGTTGGCGTCTCCCAGCGCCGAGAATCGCGCCCTGCTCTCGCGCGAGCTGCTCTCCCTGATTCAGTCTGGCGCGGTCCTGGTGTTGATCAGCCGGGCCCATCTCGTTGACTTTGACGCCTTGACGGAATTGGTATTGGAAGGAAGATTCAAGGCGGCGATCGACGTTTTCCCGCAGGAGCCGTTGCCGCTGGATCATTCGATCCGTCGAGCGCCGGGGGCGATCCTGTCCGCCCATCGAGCCGGCTCGGTGAGAGAGGGGCTATGGGAACTGGGCCGGCTCGTCGTCGACGATCTGGAGGCCATCGTCCAGGGCCTCCCGCCGCAACGGCTGCAGGTCGCGCAGCCCGAGATCGTCAAACGGCTCTTCTTGTCTTCACGTACCACGTGATCAGTGTGCGCTCCGACTGGCTGATCCCTGGCGGGAGATAAGCCATGACAGGTTCAGGGCGGTGATCGGCTTCCCCTGGCGAGGGGAAGTTGTCGGTTTTCGAACGCGAAGGAGGATCCCATGAGTGCGTTCGGTCAATTCACATCGCGGCGTGAGTTTCTGAAGTTGGTGGGGGTGAGCGCGGCTGGCGCGGCGCTGGCCGCCTGCGCGCCCGCGGCGCCGCCTGCAGCTCAACCTGCGGCGCCGCAACCCGCCGAGGCGGTCCTTGAGATCGAGTTCGATGCGGGAGGCTACACTCCATCGAAGTACATCGGACGAGACCTGGAAGAGGGCGAGCCAGCGCGCGAGGCGTTCGACATCGTTGCCAATGCTTACATGGAGGCGCATCCCGACGTCAAGATCAAGTTCCTGCCTTATCCGATGGGAGATCGGCGGGAGATGATGATCACGATGTTGACGGGCGGCACGGCGCCGGATATGATGTGGACCCAGCCAGACTGGGTGAACGAGGACCTGGGCAAAGGATGGTGGCTGAACCTGGACCCCTTCCTCGACATGCCCAACCCGTATGTGCCCGCTGGTAGTCCCGGCAGCACGCGCTGGCACGACCTGTTCTACCCCAGCGTCGATTTCTGGCGCGCTCCCGACGGCCATCTCTACATGTTGTTGGGCGACCAGACGCAGGTTGGCTTCTACTTCAACAAGGAGATCTTCGATAAGGCTGGGATCACCGAGAAGCCTAAGACCTGGGTGGAGATGATCAGCGCCTGTGAAGCGATCAAGCAACAGGGGTTCCCCGGGTTCGCCTGGTGCGGCGGCGGACGCGGCGTGCTCGATCAGCTCACCTGGGTCAGCGGCTGGCTGGCCAAATACTTCTTCTGGAACTACGTCAAGACTTACGACACCAACGCCAATGGCTGGCCCGACAAATGGGAGATGGCGGAAGCGGTCAAGAGTGGCACGTACTCCGCCCACATGCCGGAACAGGTGGCGCGCCTGCGCACGTTGCAGAACATGGCTGCCTACTGGCAGGAAGGCGCGCTGGGTATGGACTGGGAGGCCACGCACCGGCTCTTCCTCTCCGGCGGCGCGGGCATCGAGATCACCGGCGTCTGGATGCTGGGGACGTTCCTCAAGGATCCGGAGCGCAAGTTCGATCTCGGCTGGTTCTACTTCCCGGCCGTGACGAAAGAGACCTCGCCGCTGGTGCCCGACGGCGTCCCGCTGACCAATCTGGCCGCTGGCTATGGATCATTCCAGTTCGCTTTGACCTCCACCGCCCTCAAGAAGAACACGGCCAACGCCTGCGCCGACTTCATGATGTTCGCGACCGCGCCCGAGAACATTGGCAAGATCGTGAACGAGGTGCCCAGCACGATCCCCAATGTCAAGGGGGCGCCGCTCCATCCGCTCACGGAGGAGATGGGGTTCGCCGAGTCTATCTCATACCCGCCGTCCATCTTCCAGGAGGACGATTCGCTCTTCGACTTCGAGTACGGCATGAACTTCGCGTCGGTCGTGGCGCCCTACTGCGTGGGCCAACTGGCTGAGGAGGATATGCTCAATCAGTTGCAGGCCTACATGGACGCCGCCGCCGACCGGGTGCTGGCCATCAAGGCGAAGCAAGAGCAAAGCTGAGCGCGGCCGACGAGGAGGAAGGGCGTTCTTTCGCCTTTCCTCCTCAGCTCTCGTACGATGCCCGCAGTTCCGCTCTCGGGCGACCGCAGTCGCTGCAATCTCTATGAGATCATCCTCAGCGATTGCGTTCAGCGTGCGCAGGCGAGCGTCGCGCCGGTTGCTGTGGTTGCCAACTGTCTGATTCAGGACGGCGTGTGGTAAGCCGCCTGGATCGTCGGCAGCAGAGTTCATAAGGAGGCAGACGTGAGTGGTCTGCAGATCCCTATCGCGCGGAGGGCGGTTGCAGGCAGCGCCAGGAAAGGGGGAGTGCTCTTCTTCTTCCAGAAGTATGGCCCCGTATACCTGTTCTTGCTGCCGACCTTCGCGTTTCTGATCGTTTTCACCTACTACCCGATCGTATCGGCCCTCGTCCACAGCCTCTACCGTTGGGATGGCGTCCACGCCCAATTCATCGGGTTCCAGAACTTTCGGGAGATGTTCACAGTCGACCGCGCCTTCGCCATCGCGGTCCCCAATGTGCTGAAACTCACAGCCTTTCGGGTGATCATCGCGCTGACGGTGCCGCTGCTGGCCGCGGAGGTGATCTTCGGCCTTAAGAGCCAGCGGGTCGCTTACTTCTGGCGTGTGCTCCTCGTCGTGCCCATGGTGGTGCCCTGGATCGTCCTCATCCTGGTCTGGCTCTTCATTTATGATCCCCAGATGGGCATCCTGAACACGTTGCTCAAGGCGATCGGCCTCGGCAGTTGGACGCGGCTCTGGCTGGGAGATATGCGGATCGCCCTGTGGTGCATTGCCTTCTATGGGTTCCCGTGGGTGTCGGGGCTTAATCTGCTCATCTATCTGGCCGGCCTGGACGCTATCTCGCCCGAACTGTTCGACGCGGCCGCCATCGACGGCGCCTCCAAAATCCGACGGGTCCTCCATGTGGACATTCCTATGATCATGGGGCAGATCAAGTTGATCTTCATCATGACGATCATCACACAACTTCAGAACTTCCAGGACATCTTCATCTTCACCAACGGCGGCCCAGGCCAATCGACCTTCGTGCCCGGCCTGGTCCTGTATCATTCGGCGTTTTACTACAGCAAGATGGGATACGCCTCGGCGATCGGCGTGTTCCTGTTCGTTGTCATCTTTATCCTCACCGCCATCAATATGAAGTTCGTGCAGTCCGGCATCGAGTATACGCCCGAGGGCTAGGGAGACCGGAAATGAACGTGAGCGCGAGCATCGCCAGGAAACGACAGACGCCTGCATGGCGAGCGGATCTGGGGGCCAATCTCTTTCTGATCATCGTGGCCTTCTTCACATTTTTGCCGTTCTATTACCACGTGATCACCTCGGTGAAGACGACCAGCCAGATGCGCCACTTCTTCTGGTCGCCGACCCTGCCTTTCTACTTCAAGAATTACTCGGTCGCCTTCTGGCAACTACAGAAATACTTCATCAATACAGTGATCGTGGCGGGCACGGCGGTGCCGGGGATCCTGTTGCTGTCTTCGCTATCCGCCTTCGCCTTCGCCCGCTATGCCTTCCCGGGGCGGACCGTCCTCTTCTACGCCGTGATCAGCCTTCTCATGGTGCCGAGCGTCCTCACGCTGGTGCCGGCCTTTGTTTGGATCAAGCAGCTTGGCCTGCTCAACACCTACGGGGCGCTGATCTTCCCCTACATTGCGGGCGGGCAGGTCTTCGCGATCTACCTCCTGCGCAGCTTCTTCGCCACCATCCCCAACGACCTGTTCGACTCCGCGTATGTGGATGGGGCGAACATCTTCCAGGTCTACTGGAACATCGCCCTGCCGCTGACCAAGCCGATGCTCAGCGTGGTCGCCATCCTCAACACGCTTCACATCTGGAATGACTACATCTGGCCGCTGGTCACGCTCCAGGACGACGCCATGCGCACGATCACGATCGGGTTGCGCTATTTCCAGGGTCAGTATCACACGAACTACGGGCCGTTGTTCGCGGGCTACATCCTGGCCTCGTTGCCGCTGTTGATCCTCTTCTTGATCGCGATGCGCCCCTTCGTCTCTGGCCTGACGTCAGGCGCGATCAAGATGTGAGAGCGGAAGAGCGAATCAGCGAAGCAACGAATCAGCGAAACAGCGAGGGGAGCGAATCAGCGAGGGATGCCTTCTCTCGCCCATTCGCTGGTTCGCCGATTCGTCCATTCGCCTCTCATCCAATTGACTGGTTTGCCCTCGCAGAAGGAGGCGTGCTCATGCTGACCGTCAGCGATCTGCGTTGCGAATATGCCGTCAACCCGTTGGGGATCGGCGTTGCGGCGCCGCGGCTTTCCTGGAAGCTGATGCATCCGGAGCGCGATCAGCGACAAACTGCGTATCAGGTGATTGCCGCTCACCGCGCCGATGCACTCGTCGCGGGCGGCGACGGGCTGGTGTGGGACAGCGGCAAAGTGCTGTCCTCCGACTCCGTAGCCGTCGTCTACGGCGGGCCGCCGCTGGCCAGCCGCGAGCGCGTCTACTGGCGCGTGCGCTGCTGGGACAGCCAGGATCGCCCGGGGCCATGGAGCGAGACGGCCTGGTTCGAGGCCGCCCTGCTTCGCCCTGATGACTGGAAAGCAGATTGGATCGGTTATCCTGCAGGCTGGCCTGGACGCGCCCTCTACTTCCGCCGTCAGTTCGAGATCGACAGGCCAGTGGATCGCGCGCGCCTGTATGTGACCGGCCTCGGCTACCATGAACTGTTCATCAACGGCCAGCGGCTGGGCGATGCTGTGCTGGACCCCGCCTATACCGACATCAGCGCGCGCGTGATGTATCGGACCTTCGACATCGGGGCGCAGCTTGTGACGGGGTCGAACGTCTTCGCAGCGACGGTCGGCAACGGCTGGCATGGCTCGCCGCGCCTGTTGGCCCAGATCGAACTGTACTTCACCGATGGGACATCCACCTGGATCTATACCGAGGATTGGGGCGGCTGGTTCGTGACCTGTGGCCCGGTGCTGGAACACAGCATCTACGGCGGCGAGACGTACGACGCGCGACAGGAGCGGCCTGGTTGGAACTTGCCCATGGAGCGCGCTCCCGA
>FWWM01010809.1_pt1 | contig 15992 bp, 17 predicted proteins | sample 2228351 | NCBI WGS metagenome assembly FWWM01 (sample SAMEA103939774, study PRJEB20133) | metagenome | reverse complement strand
AACATTCCACCCCACCGGTCATCCGGCGGCACCGGCAAGATTGCGGCACAATCCCCCCTCATCCCGACCTTCTCCCCTCAAGGGGAGAAGGGGAGCTTTGAGAGGCTAGGACCAGGCCCAGCGCGCAAGAAGGGCGATGGCCGCGAGCACCGCCAGCAGCCGCAGCACATCGCCGGCCAGACGCCGCCTCTGCACGGCGAGTCCCGCAACGGGCCGCTGCCTCCTGACGCGCCGTGCCGTGTCCCGGCCAGCCATCACCTGCCGCTCCTCTGCGCGCCCGGCGCGGCACGTCCCGCGAGGATCCTGTCCAGTTCCTTCTGAGTATCGCGCCGCGCCTCCTCCAGCGCCTCCCGCGGGGTCATGATGCCGTGGATGGCCATGTCCACCGCCCTCCCCAGCGCGCTCATATAGTACGCCTGGGCCGGCATCACAGGCCGCTGGTGGCGCGTCTCGCGCAGGATGGCCAGAAAGGTCTCGTAGTGAGGCGGCTTCGGGACGGCCGGGTCGAAGTAGGCGCTCTCCCGGAACCCCGGCAGAAGGCCCGCCTTCTCCGCCACCACCCTGGTCCCCTCCGGCGTGGAGGTCATCCAGCGGATGTACTCCCACGCCGCGTCCGGGTTGCGAGCCCCCTTCGGGATGGCCATGCACCATCCCCCGATCCACGAACTGCGCTGCTCGCCGAAGGAGGGCGCCGGGATGAAGGTGACCCCGTACTCGAAGTCGCGCGGTGCGTAGAGTTCGATGTCCTTCAGGCTGGAGATGTGCAGGCACTGCATCGAGAGCTTCCCGATGTAGAACGGGTTCTGCTCCTGGCTGGTGAAGCCCGCCTGCAGGGTCCCGATGCGGTTCACGTCGTACGTCCGGGCGCAGGAGCACATCCACTCCAGCGCCTGCACGATGCGGGGATGGTCGGCGGTCACCGTCCGGGTCTCCGGATCGTAGAAGGAGCCCCCGAACGCCCATCCCCAGGTGAACAGGGAGTTGGCGTAGCCGAACTGACCCCACGGGATGAGCCCGATGCGCCGGAGCCTGCCGCCCTCGCTCTTCTCCAGCCGCCGGGCCATCTCGTCCAGCTCCTCCAGCGTGCGGGGCGGACGCTCCGGGTCCAGCCCGGCATCCCGGAAATCCTTCTTGTTCCAGCCGAACCCGAAGTTCGGGTCCGCGCAGTAGGTCAGCGCCCAGACCTCCCCCTCGTAGAAGTTCTGGTTCCAGCAGGGGGTGAAGTAGTCCTTCTCGCTCAGCCCCGCCTTCCGCAGACGCTCCGTCAGGGGCGCAAGCGCTCCCTGTTCCGCCCACTGCGCCACCTGGGGGCCGTCCACCATGATGACGTCCGGAGGCATCCCCGCGGCCACCGCCGTGAAGAACTTCTGGTTGGCCGAAAGGTCGTTCGGGGTATAAAGGAGCCGCACGCGGATGTGCGGATGCGCCTTCTCGAACTCCCGGGTGATGTCCCGGAACGCATCGGCCTGCGTCCCTCCCCACGGGTGCCAGACGTCGATGCGGACCACGCCCGGGGCACCGTCCCCTCCCTCCGGCGGCCGGGAACATCCGCCCGCCAGCAGGATGCCGCAGGCGACAGCCGCCGCCAGAACCGGAAGCCTGATGCCACCGGAGCCCGCCGGGCCCATCGCGCTACTGGCCCGCCTTCGCCTGCCTCCGGCGGAGCGCTTCCTCTTCGGCTTTCTCGAGGTCGCTCAGCGTAAGGGTCCGGGGAGGCTCCTCCGCGGCCTTCCGCTCGGCCGGCGCCTTGCCCGCAGCCTTCCCGGCGGTCTTCGTCTTCTCTGAGCCCGGGGCTTCCCCGGCGCTGGAAGGGGCGGTCGTCGCCCGCTTCTTCACCGCGCCCGCCGGCAGAAGGTCGTCCACGTTCACCAGGATTGTGTAGCGCATCCGGAACTGCTGCTCCTCGGGGGTCAGACGGGCGCGCGCCTCGGAGCTGAGCCCGTCCAGCCACTTCCGCCGCGCCGCCTCAGTCAACTCCTCGTGGCGCTGACGCACCGCCTCCGGCAGAGTCTCCGGGTCCAGCACCACCGTGGCGGTACCGTCGTCGTAGAGCTTCTCCAGGACCCCGCAGGCGTTCCGGAAATGGTTGAAGAAGGTGCGGTTCTTCTCGTCGGCGGGAGTCGCCTCCCGGTCCACGACCTGTACGGCGTCGCCTTCTTTGAGACTGGCTGCCATGTGCGTTCTACTCCTGAATCCGGGGAAAAGGGGCCGGCAATACTTTAGCCCGCCGCCGGGCGGGCTGTCAACCGGGCGGGCGGGGCGCTACAATCTCCGTATGCGCAATCTCGTCATCGTGCTCGGGGACCAGCTGGACCCGTCCTCCTCCGCCTTCGATGGATTCGACCCGGCGGTCGACGCGGTCTGGATGGCGGAGGTCCGCGGCGAGGGGACATACGTCTGGAGCCACAAAGCCCGCATCGCCCTGTTCCTCTCGGCCATGCGCCACTTCCGGGACCGGCTGCGCGACGCGGGCGTCCCCGTCCACTACACGGAGCTGGACGCTTCCGGCAACTCCGGCTCCCTGCGGGAGGAGCTGGGCAGGGCGCTCCGGTCGCTCCGTCCGGAGCGGGCCGTTGCCGCGCATCCGGGCGAATGGCGCGTCCGGGAGGAGCTTCGCAGCGCCGCGCGGGAGTGCGCCGTCCCGCTGGAGGAGCGTCCCGACCGGCACTTCCTCTGCCCGCCGGGGGAGTTCGCCCGGCATGCGGCGTCGCGGAAGCAGCTCCGGATGGAGTTCTTCTACCGGGAGATTCGCCGGCGCCTGGGCGTCCTGATGGAGGACGGCCAGCCGGCGGGCGGGACCTGGAACCTGGACCCGGAGAACCGCCGCAGCTTCGGACGGGAAGGTCCGGGGGAAATCCCCCCGCCCCTGCAGTTCCCGCCGGACGACGTGACACGGGAGGTCATCGCTCTCGTGGAGCGCGAGTTCCCGGACCACCCCGGCTCGCTCGCGCGGTTCGACTGGCCGGTGACGCCCGGGCAGGCGCGTCAGGCGCTCGAGGATTTCGTCACCCACCGCCTTCCCCTGTTCGGGCCCTACCAGGACGCCATGTGGACCGCGCAGCCGTTTCTGTATCACTCCCGCCTCTCGTCCTCGCTCAACCTGAAGCTCCTCTCGCCCCTCGAGGCCGTGCGGGCGGCCGAGTCCGCCTGGCGGGACGGCAGGGTCCCTCTGGCGTCGGCCGAGGGGTTCATCCGGCAGATCATCGGGTGGAGGGAGTATGTCCGGGGAGTCTACTGGCTGCTGATGCCGGAGGACGCGGACCGCAATGCGCTGGACTCGCAGTGCGGGCTGCCGGGGTTCTACTGGACCGGCCACACCGAGGCCGAGTGCCTCCGCCAGGTCATCCTTCAGACTCTGGAATACGGCTACGCGCATCACATCCAGCGCCTGATGGTGACCGGGCTGTTCGCCCTTCTGCTGGGCGTGGACCCCCGGAAGGTGCACGAATGGTATCTGGCGGTCTACGTGGACGCGGTGGAGTGGGTGGAGCTTCCGAACACGCTGGGGATGTCCCAGTATGCGGACGGCGGGGTCATGGCGTCCAAGCCCTACTGCGCCAGCGGGCGCTACATCCAGCGGATGAGCGACTACTGCCGCTCCTGCCGGTTCGACCCGGCGAAGGCTTCTGGACCGGACGGCTGTCCGTTCACGGTGCTGTACCGGGATTTCCTGCTGCGCAACGCAGCCGCGCTGCAGCACAACCCGCGGATGACCATGCAGATGCGGAATGCGGGCAGATGGACGGAGGAAGAGAGGCTGCACATCCGCCGTGAAGCCGACCGGCTGCGCTCGAAGTTCGCCGTCTGAGGCGGCCGGGCCGCTCTGCGAGGGGCTTCGCCGGCGTCAGCGGGGAGGATTCAGCGCCAGGTCCACGGCGGCGTGCCAGCTTCCCAGCCGACTGGTGGCCAGCCGGAGAAGCCGGGGATGCCTCAGAGACACCTGCTCGGCATCCAGGCTCTCCCCCGCATCCTTCAGCGAGCGGATCATGTCCAGGATGAGACCCGTGTGCCAGACCTCCGTCCGGCGGGGGCGGCCCCGGGGGGATTTGGACAGCAGGCTGTCATAGTCTATCCCGGCGGCTTCCAGAGCCTTGCGCCAGTTGCCGAAGTAGCGCGGGCTCACGGCGGCGGAGAACAGGGAGGGGAACTTGTTCTTGACGGTGACCGCGCGAAGGTCCTCGCCTCTTCTCTGCAGCTCCCGGATCTCCTCCAGGATGCGTTCGTGGGACCATTTTCCGATCTTCTGGAGCCTCTGCTCCTCCGAGGTCTTCCGCAGCGAGTCGTAGTCCAGACCCGCGGCCTCCACCGCTCCGCGCCAGCTTCCGAAGTAGCGGATGGCCGCGCTGACCAGCCGCTTGTGCTCCTGCTGCACCGCGCCGTGCCGGAGATCCACTCCCTGACCGTTCAGATCCCGGATCTCCTCAGTGACCCTATCCGGGCTCCATACCCTCTTTGGCATCTCGAGTCTCTTCCTGAGCCAGCGGGAGGACCACGGTGAACGTGCTGCCCTCTCCGACAGTGCTCGCCGCGAACACCTCGCCTCCGTGCTGCTCGATCATGCTGTGCGCGAAGGCCAGCCCCAGTCCGAAGCCCTTTCCCACCTCCCGCGTCGAGAAGAACGGATCGAAGATGTGCTCCAGGATCTCCGGCGCGATGCCGCACCCCGTATCCGTTATGTAGATGTTCATCTTCCTGCCGGCAGTCTCGGTGGAGAACGTCAGCTCGCCCTTCTCGGGCATCGCCTGCACGGCGTTCTTGATGATGTTACCCAGCGCGCGGGCGATCTTGTCCCTGTGCACAAGGATCTTCGGCAGATCCTCCTGCACGCGGAAGTGGACCCGGATGTGCGCCGGGACGTCCACGGAATGAAGCGCCTGCCGGAGCACCGTGGCCGGGTCTTCCGGCCGGACCACGAGAGCCTGTCTGCGGTCCAGCGTCAGAAGCTCCGCCACAATGTTCTGGATGCGCTCCGCTCCCTCCACCACTATCTTCGCCAGTCTGGAGCGCTGTTCCTCGGTGATGCCGGGCGAATCCAGCATCTCCGCCGCCACGGACAGCGCCGCCAGCGGGTTGTTGATCTCGTGCGCGATGCCGGCCGCCATCAATCCGACGCTGGCGAGCCGCTCCGCTTCGGCCAGCTGGCGCTCCGTGCGGACCAGTTCCTGTTCGGCTTCCCGCACCTGTTCCGCCATTTCGTTGAAGTGGCGAGCCAGGCGGCCGATCTCGTCGTTGGAGTCCGCCTCCATGCGGATCTGTCTGTCCCCCCGCTTGAGGCCCGACATGGCCTTTCCCAGACGCACCAGCGGAGCGAGCACCGCGGCATTCACGGAGAGCGTCACCGCCAGCCAGACCAGGACCAGAGTGAGTCCCGCCACCAGGGCGATGAGGGTGTAGGACTGGCTGACGCGGCGCGACAGCCAGGTGGTGGAGACGTCCACCTCCAGATATCCCAGCGTCCTCTGGGAGGGAGCGTGACACTGATAGCAGGAACGGTCGTTCGCGATGGACTTCGTGACCCTGAGGTAGCTCTGACCGTCGGAGACAATCTCCCGGGTGACGGCCGTGCCCGGCAGGGGGAACTCCGATGTCGCAACATACGCGTGGCCGGGCACGCGCCGGTCCGCCACGAACTGCCCGTTCACTCTGCGCAGGGCGATGCGGGGGAGTTCGGGCGACTCTCCGAGCTCCTCGAGGGTGTGTCCGAGCTGGCCGGAGAGGCCATCCAGCATGGAGCGCCGGATGGCAGCCTCCGCGACGTCCGCCTTCTGGAGGGCGGTGCGCTCACCGGCCTCCCGCAGCTGGCGCTCCAGGATGAGAGATGTGGCGTAGGCGATGCAGGCGAAGGCGGCCACGATGACTGCGGTCACCGGCACGAAGATCTTGACCCTGACGGGGACCGAGCGCAGGCGCCGTCTGGAGACCATTCAGACCGCCAGGTGGTAGGAAAGCACCGCCATCTCCTGAACGAAGTCCACATTGCGGACGACCACCCCCTGCGGGACCTTCAGCGAGACGGGCGCGAAGTTCAGGATGGCGCTGATCCCGGAACTCACCATGAGGTCCGCCACGGACTGGGCCGCGCTGCCCGGAACGGCGATGATGCCCATCCGGGCGCCAATCTCCCGGTTGACCTCCGGCAGCGTGGAGATGTCCCGGATCTCGTGGTCCCACAGCCTGCGGCCGATCTTGGAGGGGTTGTTGTCGAAGACGGCGGCGATGCGGAAGTGCTCACGGGAGAGGCTGGGATAGCCCACCAGCGCCGACCCGAGATTGCCCGCCCCCACCAGGATGACCGGCTGCTCGCGGTCCACCTTCAGGATCTTGCTGATGCGCCGGGCGAGTTCCGGCACGCTGTATCCGATGCCCGGCCTGCCGAACTCTCCGAAGTAGCTGAGGTCCTTCCGGAACTGCGCGGCGTTGACGTCCGTGAGCTTCTCGATCTCGGCCGAGGAGATGGTCTCCACCCCTCTGGCGTCGAGCTCCTGCAGACAGGCGAGATACGTGGCCATCCGCTCCAGGGTGGGGACCGGGACCCTGTTGGAGGTCTGGTTCATCGGGTGCTCTCCACTCCTTCGCCCGGCGAACGGCCATCGCACCGGGATGACGGCCGGGCTTCATCCGCGGCGTTGCGGGCCTGCCGGCCGGGCAGGCGCTGCGAGTGCAGGCGCGCATTCACAGTTTCACAAAGTATAACATACCGCCCCCCGCACGGCAATCGCGGGCGCGACGGGGTCGCGACGCCCGGACTTTGCATCGCGATGCTTCCCGGCATATTCCTGCACTGGAATCCGCCAATGATTCTCAGGTATACTCCCTTGCCGAGGAAGACCAAGAGGATGCCCGGGAAGCAGTCAGTCCCCCTGAAGACCTATCATCAGGACTCGGTCGGGAAGACCCAGCTCGCCATAGCCGGCCTGATGCGTCCCGGCTCGCGCGTGCTGGAGGCCGGCTGCGCCACCGGCTACTTCACCCGCTACCTGACGGAGAAGATGGGCTGCCGGGTCATCGCCGTGGAAATCAACCCCGCGGCGGCGGAGCAGGCGGCGCCGTTCGCGGAGCGGATGGTGGTGGGTGACATCACGGACGACGCCGTGTGGGAGCAGGCAGGGGGCGGATTCGACTTCGTGGTGTTCGCCGACGTGCTGGAGCACCTTGCCGACCCGGGCGCGGTGCTGAGGAGGTGCAGGGAGCATCTGGCGGGCGGGGGAGCAGTGGTGGCATCCATCCCGAATGTCGCCTACTACAAGATCCGCAAGCAGCTTCTGCTGGGTCGGTGGGACTACACGGACTCGGGGATCATGGACGACTCGCACCTCCGCTTCTTCACCCGCAAGACCGTGAAGGAGCTCTTCGAAGGGAGCGGGTACGGGGTCGATGCCCTCCGGCGGGTCTACCGGGCAAAGACCGACCGGCGTCTGCACTGGCTGTGCCCGGACGCCTTCACCTATCAGTTCGTGGTGCGAGCGGTCCCGAAGCGGGAGAGCCCCGGTGAGCAGCACGGATGACTCCCCTCCCGTGACCTGCATCGTGGTGACGCGGAACACCCGGGAGATGACCCTGCAGTGTCTGGAATCCGTGTACCGGTCCACCCCGCCGGGGATGACCCGTCCCGTGGTCGTGGACAACGCATCGGATGACGGCACGGCCGAGGAGGTGAAAAGGCGGTTTCCGGACGCGCTCGTCATCCGCAACAACGAGAACACAGGGTTCGGGAGAGCCAACAACCTGGCCGCCCGCGCTGCCGGCGGCAGGTTGCTCCTGCTGCTGAACAGCGATGCGCTGGTCGCGGATGGCTGCATCCCGGCGCTGGCGGCGGAGCTGGAAGCGGACGCCGCTCTCGGCGCGGCCGCCCCGCTGCTGACCGGGCCGGACGGACAGCCGCAGAAGACCGCGGACGTCCTGCCGGACCCTCTCGCCGACCTTTTCCCCGCGGTGCGAAGAAAGCGGGCGGAGCGCGTCCGGGCAGCCGTGGAAAGAGGGGACGCGCTGCCTCCGGAGGGCTACCTCGGAGGGGCGGTGCTGATGGTCCGCCGTGAAGCGTTCGAGCAGGCCGGGGGCTTCGATGAGCGCTACTTCTTCTACCACGAGGACGCGGACCTGAGCTGGCGGATGGCGCAGAAGGGATGGAAGCTGAAAGTGTGCCGCTCCGCCCGCGCCGTGCACCTGGGCGGAGCGTCGGCAAACCGGCTGGGGGCGGCGGCGTCGGTGGAGATGGTGCGAAGCCGCCTGCAGTTCCTGACGGAACACCGGGGGAAGCGGGCGGCGGCGCTTTCGGGGCTCGCATGCATCCTGGGGCATCTGCGGCGCGCATCGACAGCCGCCCTTGCGGCACCCTTCAGCCCCCGGCACCGCGAGCGGCTGAAGACCCGCACGGCGGTGCTCGTCTGGTTCTCTCTGGGGATGCCGGGACGGGACAGCGCGGCCTACACACGGCTGCTGGGAGGATGGGACAGGTGAACGGGGCGGTACCGGCCCGGTGGATCGTCATCAGCCACCAGTGCGGGCTGGACGGGCGGGCGTCCTCCCATCACATCGACATCCGGCTTCCCCGGCTGCGGGAGTGCGGCGTGGAGCCTTTTGTCGTCACGTCCTGCGCCGCGCCGCCCGGAGCGTGGCCGGAGCAGCGCAGAGTGCCCTGCCCCTCGTTCTCCGGACTGCGTCAGGAGGTCCGGCTGATGGCTGCTTCGCCCCGCCGCGGACCGGTGGGGCGCCGGGCGGCGCGCTGCGTCCTGCTGCCGCCCCTGCTGCCCGGCCACATTGTGGAATCGGCCCTTCTGAGGATGGACGCCACCTGGTCGTGGTTCCTGACCGCCGGTCCTGTGGCCGCCGCGTGCGCCCGCAGACGGCGCGCGGGACTCGTCTACTCCACCAGCGGGGCTCCGTCGGCGCATCTGGCCGGCTGGATGTGCGCGAAGCTGGCCGGTCTGCCGTGGCTGGCGGAGTTCCAGGACCCGGTCGTCTTTGGAGAAGCGCGGAAGCGCGGCGAAAGGGCCTTCAACGCTTTCGTGGAGAGGACGGTGGCGCGCCACGCGGCCGCGGTGGTGTTCGTCACCCAGCGCGCGCTGGAGGATTTCGAGCAGCGCAACCCGCTGGAGGGGCGCGGGCGGGTCATCTATCCCGGCGCCACCCCCTGTCCGGAGCCCGGCGGGGATGCCGAGGACAGCGGCGTCCTGCTCATCGGGCATTTCGGCTCGCTGACGATGGGACGGCTCCCCGGCCCTCTGCTGGACGCGCTGGAGCATCTGGCCCGCGAGGACTCCCGCTTCCGGCGCGAGGTGCGCTTCCGCCAGACAGGGTGCTGCGACGGGGATGCGAGGCGGCAGTTCGCGGCATTCCCGTTCCCGGAGATGGTCAGGGTGGAGGCGGCAACATCCCAGGCGCAGTCTCTGGACAGGATGCGCCGCTGCAGCCTGCTCGCGCTGATCCAGCACAACGGCCCCATCTCGAGCCTCACCATCCCGTCCAAGACCTACGAGTACCTTCAGACGGGACGGCCGGTGCTGGGCCTGACCCGTGGAAACCCTGAACTGGACTCCCTTCTGCGGGAATACGGCCATATTCCGGCCGACCTGCGGGACGCGGAGGCCGTGCGGTCGGAGGTCCGCAGGCTTTATGATGAGTGGCGAAGGACCGGCCGGCTGCAGCCGCGGCCGAGGGCGCTGGCTCTGACGCCGGAGCGTTCGTGTGTCGAACTCATCGAGACCGCGCGCCTGGCGGCGTCCGGATATCGATTCGCGGGGATGGAAACCGGCCGGAAGGCAGTCGGGTCATAATGGGAAACAGAGAGCGCGAGGCGCAGCCCGGTCTTTCGGTGGCCGTGACCACATTCAACAGCGAGAGGACGCTGGAAAGAGCGCTGAGCAGCGTCCGTTTCGCGGATGAGATCGTCGTGGTGGACAGCGGCTCCACGGACGGGACGCTCGAGATAGCCCGCCGCTTCACGGACCGCATCATCCGCAAGGAGTTCCTGGGCTACGGCCCGCAGAAGAACCTCGCGCTGGAGTCGTGCGGCAGGGAATGGATCTTCATCCTGGACTCTGACGAGGAGCTGAGCCCGGAGCTGGCGGAGGAGGTTGGCTCCGTGGTGTCCGGCAGGACCGCGGGCCATCTCGTCTACACGGTCCCCAGGCTGAGCTGCTTCATCGACCGCTGGATGAGACACTCGGGCTGGTATCCGGATCGCACGATACGGCTGGTCCGGCGCGGAAGCGGCCGGTTCGATGAGCGGGCGGTCCACGAGGCCTTCGTGACGGAGCATCCGGCGGGGCATCTTTCGGGCGACCTGCTGCATCATACCTACGTGTCCATCAGCGACTACGTGCAAAGGCAGGACCGCTACAGCTCGTTGGCCGCGCTCGAGGTGCTGAGGACAGGCCGGCGTCCTCGCATCACCCCGGCCGGGATGGCGCTGACGCTGCTGCGGAAGTTCCTTGAGGTATACATCTGGAAGCGGGGATTCCTGGACGGGCAGCACGGCTTCGTGGCCGCCTGCCTGGCGGCCTACTCGGTCTTCCTCCGGCAGGCCAAGCTCTGGAAGCCCGAAGGGCTGTCCGGACAGGACGGTCCCCCGCATAGAAATGGAGTGTCCACGTGACGATGACGTTGAACAGTGTTCTCCGCAAGACCATCCTCATACTGGCGCTGGGCGCCCTGGTCAAGCAGGCCACGGCGGACCCGGCTGACGCGGTGACCCTGGCGGAGGTCCGCTCCCGCATCCAGCAGGCCACGGCCGGGTTCCGCGACCTGAGGATGGACGTCGAGATAGCCTTCGCCAACCAGAGAGAGCTTGCCGTCATCGGCAGGGACTACGGCCGCGCCTACGAGTTCAAGAACTCGCAGCTGGTGTTCAAGAACCCGGACAAGTTCAAAATGACGGCGCGGGCGGGACTGGTGAACGTCACGTACATCGTCACGGGCGACATCAAGCGCGTGAAGGCGGGACTCATCAAGAAGACGGACGACATCGGGGACGAGCCGCACAAGAAGCAGAACGCGCTGGACGTGGGACTGGTGACCGGGTCGCTCTGGCAGTTCTTCAACGTGGAAGGCGTGCGCACCGAGACGCTGGACGGCGTCCCCTGCTACGTGCTGACCCTCTCCCTTGCCAACAGCCCGCAAAAGAAGCAGTATATCTGGGTGGACACGAGGGACCTGAGACTGCTTCGCCGTGAGAAGCGGGAAGCGGACGGTTCGCTGCGGGTCCGGTATGTCTACAGCAAACACCGGAATGTGAACGGCATCTGGGTGCCGGGAGAGCAGAGGGTCTTCAACGGCAATGGGCGGCTCGGAGGGACCAGCGTCTACAGCAATATCCGCATCAACTCGGGAGTGTCCGACAACGAGTTCAGGTAGCGAAGGCGCGGCGGGCCTTCCGCTGCAGGCGGGAGGTGCGCTCCGGTGAGCAGCCGCTATCCGCAGGCGGACCTGTCGCTCATCCGGCGCACCAGCATCCGGGACAGAAGGAGCAAAGTCCACGTCGCCGACTTTGCGCGCCCCCTGCCGCCCGGAGCTACCCTTCTCGAGTTTCTTGACAGCCTTCCCGCCATCCTCGCCGGCGCGTCTTTGCGCAGGGCGGCGCGCGCCATCGCCCAGGCTTGCCGCAGCCGCCGGGCTGTGGTGGCCTGCATCGGGGCGCACGTCATCAAGACCGGACTGGCTCCCGTGCTGACGGGGTTGATGAGGCGGGGCGCGGTCACGGCGGTCGCGACGAACGGCGCGGGCGCCATCCACGACCTGGAGATAGCCCTGTTCGGCCACACCAGCGAATACGTGGAATCCGGCCTTGCAGACGGCGTGTTCGGGATGATGCAGGAGACGGCCGACTTCCTGAACCGGGCGGTGGTGGAGGGAAGCAGGCTGGAGCTGGGGTTCGGAGAGAGCGTGGGCCGCGCGCTGCTCGCGGCCGACTGCCCGCATCGCGAGCAATCCCTGTTCGCCACCGCCTACGAACTGCGCATCCCCGTGACCGTGCACGTGGGCATCGGGACGGACGTGGTCCACATGCATCCGTCGGCGGACGGGGCGGCCATAGGGGACACCTCCCACCGCGACTTCCGGATCCTCATCGAGGCCATGCGGGGACTGGGGGGCGGAGGAGTGCTGCTGAACATCGGCTCGGCGGTGGTGCTGCCGGAGGTCGTCCTGAAGGCCCTGACCGTGCTCCGCAACCTCGGGACCGGACTCTCCGGCTTCACGGGGATAAACATGGATTTCGTCCAGCATTACCGCTCCAACCGTCAGGTGGTCGACCGGGTGGCGGAACTGGGCTCGGAGGGCATCTCGCTGACAGGACACCACGAGATCATGGTCCCGCTGCTGGCGGCGGCGGTGCTGGAGGAGTTGGAGCGCGGGGAGGGGGACGGAGGGGAGGCAGGTTGAAAGACCCTCTGGAGAGTCTGCTGGAGAGCCTGCCCGGCCGCCGGGTGCTCGTCATCGGCGATGTGATGCTGGACGAGTATCTGATGGGCGAGACGCGCCGCATCTCGCCGGAGGCGCCCGTTCTGGTGGTGGACGTGCAGGAGATGCGCTGGGCGCCCGGCGGAGCGGCAAACGTGGCCGCCAACGTCCGCGCGCTGGGAGGGGAGGTCTCCATCGTCGGGGTGACCGGATGCGACGAGGCGGGACGACGCCTTGCGGAGCAGCTGGAGGCGCTGGGGGTCCGAACGGACGGGCTGGTGCAGGACCCGCACACCTGCACCACGCTGAAGACCCGCATCATCGCCGCCCACCAGCAGGTCGTGCGGGTGGACCGCGAGCGGCGGGGACATCCGGAACCGGCGGTGTCCCGGCGTCTGCGGGAGCGCATCCTGGACGGGCTGAGCTGGGCCGACGCCGTCGTCGCCTCCGACTACGACAAGGGGGTCATCGGGCAGACCACGCAGGAGGCCATCGGACTGGCCGCCGCGAGAAGGGTGGTGTTCGCCTCCAACCCCAAGCCCCGCAATCTGCGGTGGTTCAGGGGAGCGGGACTCATCACGCTGAACCAGGTGGAGGCGGAAGCGGCGGCGGGCGTTGAGATACGGGACGAGGACTCGGTGGAGCGCGCCGGGGCGCGCATCCTGAAGCGCACGGGGGCCGGGAGCATCGTCATCACCCGCGGCGCCCACGGGATGTCGGTGTTCCGGCGCGACGCGGCGGCCGAGCACATCCCCGTGATGCCCGTGGAGGTCTATGACGTGGCGGGAGCCGGCGACACGGTGGTCAGCACGCTGACCCTGGCGCTGGCCGCCGGGGCCGATGTGGTGACGGCGGCGAGACTGGCGAACTTCGCCGGGGCCAGCGTGGTCCGGAAGCTGGGGGTCCAGACGGCATCGCCGGCGGAGATCGCCCATCTTATCAGGCAGGCCAGGGAGAACGGACTGTGACGGAGGCATCCGAACGCATCCTGACGCGGGACGAGGTGGCGCGGCTCTGCCGCCAGTGGCGGGAGAACGGCGAGAAGATCGTCTTCACGAACGGCTGCTTCGACATCCTGCACATCGGACACGCGCGCTATCTGGCCCAGGCCAGAGCGCTGGGGGACCGGCTGGTGGTGGGCGTCAACTCCGACGCGTCCACCCGCGCGCTCAAAGGGCCGGAGCGCCCCATCGTCCCGGAGGATGAGCGCGCCGAGATGCTGGCATCGCTGCGGGCCGTGGACGCGGTGAGCATCTTCGACGAGCTGACGCCGGACGACCTCATCCGCGCGGTGCGGCCGCACATCCACACCAAGGGGGGCGACTACCGCCCGGAGGACCTGCCCGAAGCGAAGGTGGTCCGCGAGGTGGGAGCCGTCATCTGCGTGGTGGGACTGGTGGAGGACCGTTCCACCACCCGGCTGGTGGAGATCATCCGGCGGGGAGCCAGCTCCGGTGGATGAGGGGCGCGCCGTCGGCGTCATCCCGGCCCGGCTCGCCGCCACGCGCCTGCCGCGGAAGCCGCTCGCGGACATCGGCGGAAGGCCGATGGTCTGCCGGGTGTGGGAACGGGCGAGCGAGGCGCGTTTGCTGGACGAGGTCATCGTGGCCACCCCGGACGAGGAGATCGCCTCGGTCTGCGCGTCTTTCGGGGCGAGGGCCGTGCTGACCGCCCCGGAGCACCCCACCGGCACCGACCGGGTGGCAGAAGCCGCCGCCGGCCTTGAGGCGGACATCGTGGTGAACATCCAGGGGGACGAGCCGCTCATCCGGGGGGAGGACCTGGACGCGCTGGTCTCGGCCATGCGCTCGGACGCGGAGGCGGCGCTGGGGAGCCTGATGTTCCGGCTGGGCGACGGAGACGATGCGGAGGACCCGAACCTGGTCAAGGTGGTTGTGGGGCGCGACGGGTGGGCCCTGTATTTCTCCCGTTCCTGCATCCCGTACGCCCGGGGAACGGCCCGTCCGGAGCGGTTCGGGCACATCGGAGTGTACGCCTGGAGGCGCGGGCGGCTGATGGAGTTCGCGAAGATGGAGCGCGGAAGGCTGGAGGAGGCGGAGTCGCTGGAGCAGCTGAGGGCGCTGGAAGCGGGGTGGAAGATCAGGATGGTGCTGACGGATTTCCGGCCGGTGGGGGTGGACACCCCGGAAGATTTGGAGAGGGCGAGACGTGCTCTGGGCGTTGGCCGCCGCGCTGGCGGCTTTCCTCTGCGCCGGCGCGACTGCCGAAGTCAAGCCTCCCCGGGCGGCAGAGGAGACGGCGCGCATCCGCCTCCAGAGCGGACCGGGCGACTCCTGGTCGTCGGGCTCCTTCACCGTCCGCCTGACCGCCCGCGGGGGGGACATCGAACGCGGGGGAGTGGCGCAGGTCTTCTTCGACGGCACGGAGGTCTGGAGCCGGCCCTGCGAACCGTCCACGCTGGTGCGGATGATCGACCTGAACCGGGACGGCTGGCCGGAAGTGGTGCTGCGCGAGTTCACCGGCGGGACGCACTGCTGCAACCGGCACATCGTCCTGTCGCTCGACCGCGAGAGGGGGCTCGTGCGGACGCTGCTGGAATGGGACGGCAAGGCGGCCACGCTGGACAATGCCGAGTTCGCCTTCCTGGACGACGGGGAGTGGGCCCAGATCGTCACCCATGACGGCCGGTTCGCCGGATTCGAAGGGCAGCCGTTCGGACAGTCTCCCTTCCCTCGCAAGGTGTTCGCATATCGGGACGGCGCGTACAGGCCGGCCACCCGGGAGTATCCGGAGTGGGTGAGACGCTTCCGGGACGGAGTGCTGCCGGCCATCCAGGGTCTGGCAGGGCAGGTGCGCTCGCGCGCCGAGTCGGCCAGAGCCGCAGAGGACCCGGTGACCGCCGAGCAGATGGAGCAGGAGGCGGAAAGCGCCCGCCGCGCGCTGCGGGGGGCTGTGCTGGAGGCCTGGATCTACTGCGCCCTGCTATGGGACGACGACGATGTGCTCGAGATGCCGGACGCCGAGGTGACAGCCGCTCTGGAATGGGTGAGGCAGCGGGGCGAGAAGGTCCGGGCGCTCATCGCTTCGGCCCCCTTCTGAGCCCGGCCGGGGCCGGCCCGCCTCAGTCGGTGGGCTGGAACGTGAAGGTCCGGCGCATGGTCACCTCCCGGGGGATGCCGCCCTGCGTGGCCGGGCTGTAGCGGTAGGTCCGGACAGCTCTCAGGACCTCCTGGTCCAGCGCGCGGTGCCCCGACGACTCCACGATGGAGGCTTCCTTCACGCTCCCGTCCGTCCCCACTGTGTACTGGCAGGTGACCGACGCGGCGCGTGTCAGACGCACCGACGGGGGGATGGAAGGATTGGAGCCGCTGAGGAAGCGGGCCTTCACCATCTCCGCCTGAGTGGAGCGGTGGGAGGGAGGAGGCTCGGGCGGCTGGCACACACTGCAGGTGCGGGAGGGAGCATCCGCCTCCCGGAACGTCCGCGAGACGGTCTTCTCGCAGTGGCGTCCCGGCAGAAGGCCGCTGACCTGGCAGACCGTGAGCCGGACCTCCCTGGGAGCGGGAGCCGGGGCGGGGGCCGGCGACACTGGCGCCGGCGGGGCGGGATGGAGGGGCGGCTCAGGGTCGCCGCGG
>FWWM01010805.1_pt1 | contig 15997 bp, 14 predicted proteins | sample 2228351 | NCBI WGS metagenome assembly FWWM01 (sample SAMEA103939774, study PRJEB20133) | metagenome | reverse complement strand
ATATGCAAAAGCAGTCCTCCATGTCTCTGTAATTCCCAAAGCTTCGTGAACCATACGTATTACCACAGCAAACACCGCTGTCATAATACTCCCGACTTATGCACATATAATCATTGTGGAAAACTTGTGCTCCGTAGAGTACTGTTCAGTCAACGTTTTTCCCCTACGATTGTTGTAACTCGTGAGTAACTACCTCATCAGAACTGCAGATAATTCAGTGTTCGATTTTTGCTGTCGATGAAAAACTATGACCAAAAATACCTTGCCACAACACTCTTGCCATTCAGACAACACTGATGTTTCACTTAAACAAAAAATATCTCTAAAAACATGTCCATTCGACTCGCACTTGGTCCCAAGATCACCATACGCCTCCAAAACCCAAAAAGCAACGAACACCGTTGTCGTCTTGTCTGACGCAAAAGGCCCCGAACTTCATGGAAAGGAAGCAAGGTTTTCGTTTGCGAAGAACAATGGACAGCAAGGTAACTTCGGAATTTCGCCATGACGCCCTGAGCCATGCTCTCTCAAGGTGTTAATCAACTCTTACGGCAAACGTTTTCTCAGCCAACCTAAAAGCGCCAAAGCCCTCCATCGTTAAAGATGCCCAGCGCTTTTACACTGAAAATTACCCCCTCCGGGGAGAAAGCTATACCCAACCACCCCTCACGAACTGCAGCAAAAAACCCATGTCCTGCCTCACCCATCAGCCCCGAGCGGAAGTAGAAGGATTCTTTTACGGGCGTGTAAGCAATCGCCCTTTGGCGTATCGGAAGTTTTTTATTTTCTCCCCGCCGTTTTCCCAGTTGACGACAAGCTGAATATTGTGGTAAAAGGGCCTACCGGCTTTGACAAACGGCACCTATTTTTTCCTTGATAGGTTTCCTCACAACTCGCAGCAATTTTGTCAACAGGCACGTTCCACCAGTGGCGGGTAAACCTCGAGTTGTCGACAGTCGCTAAACCTTGCTTCACATCGGCGATTTTGGGTTTGTCTGGCTGTCTTGCCAAACCACAGTCCAAGGGTGGGAACTTTTGGAACAGGTCCCGCAAACTTTTTCGAGCCCAGTAAACGTGTAGGGCGTGTCAGGAACTTTCGCCAACTCTCCTAAGGTGACAGCAAAGACGATGCGGTTATGGGACGTAGCTGCTCCCCATTTCAGTCCCCTTTGACCCATTTTTGACCAGTTTCCGACCCGCTTGATGCAATTCGTAGGTGAGCCCCTTTCCTTACCAGCAAGCCAAGGGCTACCAACGCCGATAATTCTCGCTTGGCGGTTTCCCGACTGGTCCGAAGGAGGACTTGATATGCTGAGTTGGTGATGCTCCCTTCTCCTTTACCCATAGCACCGCTTTGATTTGACGTTCATCGAGCCCCAAGGAACGCAAATATTCTTCCGTCAAAATGTTGTTGCAGAAAGTGAGCCAGACAGTCGCTTGATATCCCTGTCATTTAGGCTCGGGTACGTCCACCTTCTCGGATTCATCCGAAACTTTTCGAATACCGCTTACCCAATGCTCAAACCCAATTAGACTGAACATCGATCTCTTGATAGAAGTTTTTGTACACAATGAGCCCTGTCGCAATTTCCTTGCCAAAATTAGTTCGGTATAGTAACATAAACTTTGGTGATCTCTTTGACGTGGAAGAAGTTACCGAAGGATGTTAGAAAATTTCTTGTCCTGTTTAGTATCACTGGTTTTTCGTTCTCAGCTCTGATTGCAGCACCGACGCTTGGAAATTTGATGAACATATCCTTGGAAAGCGTTGGATGGTTGTTCAGTTTGAGTTCGTTCTTACAGGCGCTACTTTCCTATTTTATTGGGAGAAAATTTGAAAAGCTGCCGCCCACGTATGGTTTGGCAATTTCAAGGGGAATCTTCGGTATCGGTTCCTTGTTATACGGTTTGTGCACTAGCGTTTGGACCTTTGCTGTCGCACAGTTGTTTCTGAGTTTCGCGGACATCTTTTATCCTTGCCTTGTCATGTACGAAAGGGCTCTTTTCCCGCCAAAGCAGCGTGAAAACATATATTCGCTTGAGTTTTTCATGACGGAGTCGACAAAGGCTATTGCGTATGCTTTGTTCGTTTTTGTGTTCGCTCCACTGATGCAAGGTCAAAGTTTTCTAAGATCAGTATTCTTTATGATCTTTTTTGCCAACCTTTTCTATTCAGCTGCGTATTTGTTCATTCTTCCTAGAGTTGAAAGCGGCTCAACTGTTCATTCGGAACACGTTGTGGCATCGACTGGTTTAAAGGTCTTCCTTTCCATAATGCTTCATCAGTATTTGTGCTTCACCGCTTTCAATTTCTCAAGTTTTCTGATAATCTCCTACTATTTGATCGATCTTTTCAAAATGCCTGCTTGGTCTCCTTTTCTCTTTGAAATGGTTTTTTCAGCAACGGTTGCCTCTTCCATCTTTTGGAAAGGCAAAGTGAAAAGCCACCCATCGTTCAATCTTATTTTTGGAGCGTCTGCGATAGCCGCGAATTTCTTGATCTGGATCATACAAAATCCGGTTCTCTTTTTCGCTTCACATGTACTGATGGGAATTGGATTTATTTTCTGGTTCCCTGCAAAGGAAACCATCAAACAACAAGTTGCACCAAGACAACTTGGTAGGTGGGAAGGGTTCTTCCAGGGACTCAACATACTCACAAGGATTTTTACTCCAGTTGCTTCAGCTACTGTTGCTGCGCGAGTAGGTTATAGTTTTGTTTTTGTGATTTCGGCACTCTTATTCTTCGCCGCCATAGCAATTTCTATGCCTTCAGTCCTCTGGATGAAGAAAAATTTCAGCACTGAGCAAGTTTAAGTTAAGAAAAGTTCCATCGCATTCTGAAGGGTTGCCTGGGCTACCTGTTCTATATCTTCATCCAAGATTTTCGCAATCTCTTCGAGCACCAGTCGAATGTAGGCAGGTTCATTTCTCTTGCCTCTGAATTGTTGCGGCGGAAGATATGGACAGTCTGTCTCAGTGAGAATGTTTTCCACACCGACCAATCGAACAGCGGATTTTAGACTCAAATTCTTTGGATATGTCACCGGACCGCCTACTCCAATAAAAAAGCCAAGCTGAGCGAATTTTAAAGCCCATTCACCATCTGCCGAAAATGCGTGAATGACACCCCCCTTTGTTGATAAGCCAATGTCTGAAAGGATTTTATAAGCATCCTCGTAAGCGTCGCGAATGTGCACAATGATAGGCAAATCCAGCTCTTTTGCGAGCATCAACTGCTCTTTGAAGACTCTTACCTGATCTTCCCTTGTAGATAGATTTCGATAGTAATCAAGTCCAGTCTCGCCAATGGCAACCACTTTTTGCTCCTTGCAAAGTTGTTCGAGTTTTTCAAGATAACCAGGTTCAACCTTGGAAGCTTCGTGCGGATGCACACCGACAGAACAATAAACTCTATCGTATTTCAGGGCAACTTCGAGAGCCTTTTTTGAATCTTTCACATCCACTCCAACGTTTACGACAAACTCCACTCCCTTGTAAGGGAACAACCTCACCAATTGGTCAAGATCTTTTTCGAAATGTGGAAAATGAAGGTGTGCATGTGTGTCTGCAAACTTCATTTCGAAACCTCCTCAGATCTGTTCATAGCTTGCCAGAAAGTCTTTCGCTTTTTTTATGTCTTCCTCAACAAACTTCTTGTAAAGTTGTACTCTTTCGTCGAAATCACGACTGGTTATCATCCCTCTGGATGTGTATACCTTTGTCAACTTATCCGGTAGCTTAAGATTGTCAAAGCTAAAACCGAGTTTTTCCTTCAGCATGAATTTCATACCATGGACAAGCCTTCCAAGTTCCAGGAGTTTTTCCAAATCAATTTCGTAACCAAGATACTTTAGACACTCCAACGTGATTTCTTTTGTGTAAGTACCCCTTGCAAACAAGCATGTGACAAGTGAGTTGGTAACAACTCTCCAGGTCGCCTCCTCGTGCATAGCCTTTACTTCTTTTTCGATATCAGCTTGCCTGCCAAGGTACTTCTGATCAACGCTGTAGCCTGCACAATCAAGATGCGAATGCCTCACACCCACGGCATAACCTACAAAAGCATCTGGTCCGGTCATGTAGCCAGCTGCTTCGTTCTTGCCAAAGTGTATTGCAAAATCTTCTCCACCGTATTTCTTTGAGCAGTAATAAACTCCCTTTTCAAGATCTTTGTAGAATTCATTTCTCCCGTCGGCTATGAAATTCAGCATTTTCATATACGCGTCGAAATCACCAAAACTCAGGGCAATTTCCGTTTCCTTCAAGGAGATTATTCCCTTCTGAAACGCTTCTGTCGCCCAAGCAAGAATCACACCAATACTTATGGCGTCCCATCCTTGCTTTTCGACAAACTGAATCAACTTTAAAACCTGCCCGCCATCGGCTATTCCAAGGTTTGAACCAAGAGAGTATATCAGCTCGTGGTCATAGCTGATTTTCACATGCTTAAACATGTGCGGCTCACCAAATAGTTCTCTTTGGACGGCTATGTGAATACAACCAACTGGACAGTGTGCGCAGGAGATCTGCTGGGCAAGATAATGATCTGCAAAGTGTTCTCCGCTGATTTTATTGGCACTTTCAAAGATTCCCTGGCTGAAGTTCCTCGTTGGAAGTCCATGGATTTTCGACAAGGGCAAAACATTTCCAGCGGTACCAAGATCGCGGTATTTATAGGTGGTCTCGGACGAGACAAGTTCTTTGAAGATTTTCTCATACAAACTCTGATACTGTTTCTTGTTTTCTATCTTTGGATACCTGTTTCCAGAAATCACAATGGCTTTCAGATTTTTCGACCCAAAAACGGCTCCCAAACCAAGTCGACCAAAGTGTCTTGAAGAGTCAACTGTAACGCAAGCAATTGACGACATTCTCTCTCCGGCCGGCCCAATTCTCAGAATGCTCTTTTTACCTTTTCGTACGTCTTCTCTTTCTCTTAAAATCCTTTCGGTAGCGAGGGCGCTCATGCCCCACAAAGCTTTTGCGGAAATTACTCTAACCTCGTCGTTGTCAATGGATAAGTAAGCTGGCTCTGGCGACTTACCAGTTATCTTTATCACGTGAAAACCAGCAGCTAACATCTCCATTGAAAGCCTTCCGCCAGCGTGTGATTCACCAAACTCACCCGTCAAAGGGGATTTAAAGATCGCAACGGTTTTGGAAGCCGTCGGAAAGTATTCGTTGAAAGGCCCTATTCCAAGAAAGATCGGTGCACTTGGAGATAACGGGTCCAAATTGTCAGCTAGCTCTCTGTATGCAAGGTAAGTCAGAACACCAGTACCACCGATAAAATTTCTGAACAAGTTTGTGACATCGCGGACAACAGTTTTTCCGGTCGAAAGATCGATCTCAAGCATTTTGTACACTGGCGTTCACCTCTCTCATTTCAAGAACACTTGTTGGGCAGAACATAACACATATTCCACAGTGATGGCAGACAAGCGGAATCCTGTTTTCTTCATCCCATTGCAAAGAACCTATGCTACATGCCTTAACACATCTTCCACAGTGTGCGCATTTCTCCTTTTCAAGTTCTACGCCAAAGCCCCTCTTTGCGAGTCTCAAAGCCCCAGTTGGGCAAGCCTGAGCACACTCCGGTGTCAAACATCCGATACACACTCTTACAGAAAATGCTCCTTCAACGCCAGGGTAATTTCTCACACGCATTGCGGATTTTTCTATTCCCACGGCATTGTGCCAGGCTCTGCTGCACGCGAACATGCAAGAATAACATCCGATACATCTTTCTCGATCTTTCACCGCAAGTCTTTTTTGCAATGCAACCCCTCCAGTTTGTCGAAGACGCCTTAATAAGATTATAATCTACTCAGAGAAGGTGAAAATTTTCCAATCTGTCCAGCCTAACGAAGAAACGGAGGGATGAGCCTTGAGCTATCTTTTTCTCTTGGTTACACTTCTTGCCTGGTCGTCCTTTGAGGTTCTGACAAAGCCGCTCATGGGAAGTGTCGATCCGTTTTTTCTGACCTTTTTCAGGGCAACCGTCGGCGGATCATTCTTGTTCCTGTTTGTCAGAAAAAAAGTTGCTTGGAAAGATATCATCGCACTTATGATGGTTGGTTCCTTGAACGTGATAATATCGCTCTCGCTTTTGCAACTTACCGTAAGGTTTTCCAACGCTTCAACAGCAGCAACTTTAGTGGCCACCAATCCGCTTTTTGTAGGAGTTTTCGCAATGGCTTTGGGAAGGGAGAAGCTTAGCTTCAAAAAGATACTCAGCCTAATTGTGGGTCTGACTGGTTTACTAACCCTTTCTTATGGACGTCTTGCGGGGGACAGCGTTCTTGGAATCATGCTCGGTATCTCTTCGGCGATTATCTTTGCACTGTACACCGTCTTGATGAGAGATTTGACCATCAAACATGGTTCGTTGACTGCAAACGCCTATTCGATATGTTTATCCGGATTGTTGTACGGCGTTATACTCTTGGTTGCGGGTCGGTTGAATTTTCCAAAGATTGCCTTCTCACAGTGGTTCATTCTTCTTTATGTTTCCGTTGTCGTCACTGGATTGGCGTATGTCACGTACTTCAAAGCCATGGAAAAACTTGGACCGTCTCGGGCAAGCTTCGCGGTTTACCTAAAACCTGCTGTCGCAAGTTTCTTCGCATTTGTCTTCTTGAATGAGCCTTTTGGTATTGCAAAGGTCGTTGGCACTGGGATCATAATTTTAGCTTTGTTTTTAAGATAAGTTTCTGGCAAAATTGATTTTGGAGTGCCCGAGGAGGTGAAGTCTTTGAAGAAGTGGTTAGCAGTTTTCTTCCTCTTTATTCTTCTTGTCCTTCTCAACGCAGATCAGATGGTTATCTCACCTGTTATTGGGGATATTCAAGCCGAGTTCAAAGTTGATGATGCGGCAATAGGTTTTATCGGAGCGATATTCACCATCGTGGGAGCTCTTATCAGTTTGGTGTGGGGGTATCTTGCCGACAAATACAGCAGAAAGAACTTGCTGATCTACTCGATATTGGTCGGTGAGATTCCTTGTTTTATGACCGCGTTTTCAACGACGTACTGGCAGTTTTTCATGTGGAGAGCTCTGACAGGCATAGGCGTGGGTGCATCGTTTCCCATAGTGTTCTCGTTGGTCGGAGATATGTACGATCAGGTTAGCAGAGGAAAGGTCGTAGCTTTGTTGTCCTCTGCGATGTCGGTGGGCAGCATCCTAGGTATGGCAGTTGCGGGATTCGTCGCACCTACATTTGGTTGGCGAATTCCATTTGTTTTGGTATCACTTCCAAACGTCGTGCTGGCTATCATATCGTTTTTTGTTCTGCGAGAGCCCAAACGCGGATCATTCGAGAAGGGCATAGGAGAGTTGGTCCAGAAAGGTTACGCATATCCAAAATTGCCAGAACTGAAGGATTACGCCAAACTCGTATCTGTCAAAACGAATCTATATCTCTTCCTCCAAGGCATAGCCGGTACAGTGCCCTGGGGGGCTATTCCCTATTTCTTGGTCGAATACTTTAGACGAGAGCGAGGTCTGACAGTTGAGGCAGCTACGATGGTTTTCCTGGTCTTCGGATTGGGGAATGTCATCGGAATAGTCGCTGGAGGATGGGTCGGTGCAAGGCTCTACAAAATCTCAAAGCCATTAGTTCCGATTTTTTGCGCTATAACTACTGCCCTTGGAGTGTGGTTGACCATCATGACGATGGATTACAAGAACGGTCTTCTAATTCTCTCCCTGATAGGCTTTTCTGCGGCATTGATGGACAGCCTAACTGGACCGAATGTGAAATTCATGCTTCTGAACGTCAACGAGCCACAGGATCGTGGAAGAATTTTCTCGATATTTAACTTAACAGATTCTCTCGGAACAGGTGTTGGTAGATGGTTCGGCGGAGGTATGTCGGTTGTCCTTGGTTCACTCGGTACTGCTTTGAAACTTTCAGCCTACTTCTGGTTCGGCTGTTCGGTGTTCTTGTTCCTACTGGCTTTTCACTTTGCAAGAGATGTGGAGAAACTTGAGGAAAAGATGCAGTTGCTCTCTACCCAAATTGAGAAGGCGGGGGTGTGAGTATGTTTCCGAAGGATTTTCTTTTCGGAGCTTCAATGGCAGGTTTTCAAGTGGAAATGGGATATGGCAGAGACGATGTTGACCCAAACAGTGATTGGTTTGTTTGGGTTCGAGAACCGGAAAATGTTTTCACAGCAACTGTCAGTGGACATCTTCCTGAATATGGAGTTGGTTACTGGACTAATTATGCGAACCTCCATCAACTTGCAGTAGACTTCGGAATGAACTGCTTGAGGGTCAACGTAGAATGGTCTCGAATTTTTCCAAATCCCACCTTTGATGTGTCTGTAAAAGTCGTTGAAGAGAACGGTATAAGAGAAGTCAAGATCGATAAGGTTGACCTTGAAAAACTGGATCAGCTGGCGAATAAGTCAGCGGTTGAACACTACAGAGAGATTTTCAGAGATATGAAATCAAGGGGGCTCAAGCTGATCCTCAATCTCGCACATTTCACTCTCCCCATTTGGATTCACGATCCGATAGCGGTTCACAAAGGCATCCCGACGGAAAAAGTTGGCTGGGTCAGCGAGAAGACAGTCGTAGAATTCGCAAAGTTCGCCGCATATATTGCCTGGAAGTTTGATGATCTTGTGGACATGTACACAACTATGAACGAACCAAATGTCGTCAGCCAGATGGGCTACATAATGACCCGTGGAGGTTTTCCTCCGTCCTACTTTAGCACTGATATGTACATGAGAAGCTTGCTTAATCAAGCACAAGCTCATGCAAGAGCCTATGACGCAATTAAAGCGTTGACAAGCAAGCCAGTTGGAATCATTTACGCTTCATCGATTTACGAAACTCTCAACGGGGATAAGGAAATCGAAGAAAACGCTATGTACATGATGAATTACATGTTCTTGGATTCCGTCATAAATGGTTTACTGCTGTTCCAGGATAGACCGGATATGAGGGAAAAGGTTGATTTTCTGGGGGTCAACTACTACACAAGAACAATGATCGAGAGAATTGAGCCGATGAATTTCGGACAGATCGCTTTGAACTGGAGAATTTTGGAAGGTTACGGCTATGCATGCCCTCCTGGTGGATTTTCGAAAGATCTCAGACCAGTCAGCGATTTTGGTTGGGAAACGTATCCAGAGGGCTTACTGAAACTTCTGAGAGTCTTACACGAAAGATACAAATTGCCCATGATGGTGACAGAAAACGGTGTTGCCGACGGCAGAGATTGGCTCAGACCGTATCATCTTGTTGGACATATGTACGCAGTTGAAAAGGCAGTTGAAGAGGGAATAAACGTTAAAGGATACCTTCACTGGTCAATCGTTGACAACTACGAGTGGGCAAAGGGTTATACGATGAGATTTGGCTTAGCAGAGACGAATTATGAGACTAAGCAATTAACACCGAGACCGTCGATGTACATCTTCAGGGAAATTGTAAAGGCAGGAACGGCGGTAAAATTCTACAGTTATCTTATATCTCCGTATCAAATTTGGAGAATGTGAACCACAGAGTAGCTTCAGTACACTTAGAGCGGGGGTGAAAAAATGAAGAGGCTATTCGCGGTTCTGTTGTTAATGGTTGCGCTTGTCAGTTTTCCCAAAACAACGATCACACTATGGCACGCTATGAGCGGTGCAAATCTAACAGCTCTCGAGTCTATTGTCAAGGCGTTCAACGAAACACATCCAGACATCGAAGTTCAGGCAGTCTTCACAGGCAGCTATGCTGAGACTTTGACAAAAGCCATTACAGCATATCGAAACAATACTCATCCCCACATTGTTCAGGTTTACGAAGTCGGTTTGCAAACCATGCTTGACAGCGGTGCCATAGTTCCCGTTTACGAAATCGCGGAACCAGGCTTTGATTGGGGAGATATTGTCGTTCCGATTATGAACTACTACTCGGTGGACGGGAAACTTTACTCAATGCCCTTCAACTCCTCAACAGCTATCCTTTACTACAACAAGGACATCTTTGAAAAGGCCGGACTCGATCCAAACAAACCACCGTCAACCTTCGACGAAGTCTTTGAATACGGTAAGAAGATCGTTGAATCCGGTGCCGCTCAAGGTGGAATAGCCTTTGGCTGGCCTGCTTGGGTGTTCGAACAGATGCATGCAATACACGCCCAGTTCTACGCGAACAACAACAATGGACGTTCGGGAAGGGCGACAGAAGTTCTTTTCAACAAAGAATTTGGTGTCAAGGTTTTCAGTGAATGGATAAAGTGGGCACAGAACAAGGTTTTGCTATACGGTGGCAGAGAGTACAACGCCAACAACGCATTTCTTTCAGGTCAGGTTGCAATGCTAATACAGTCAACCTCTTCAGTTGGATCGATAACAAGCAAAGCAACCTTCAGAGTCGGTACCACCTTTCTGCCAAGGATGCCTGGTTATCCCAAAGGCAACTCAGTTATAGGTGGTGCAACGCTGTGGGTGATGAAAGGTAAGACACAGGAGGAATACAAAGCAGTTTGGGAATTTTTGAAATTCGTGGCACGACCGGATGTTTCAGCAAAGTGGCACAAGGATACGGGATATTTCCCAACCAGTAACACAACGTTGAAATTGCTTCTTGACGAAGGCTGGTTTGCGAAACAGCCGAACCATCTGACCGCATTTCTGCAAATTCTCAGCGGTATAAACAGACCGGAATCTCAGGGTGTTAGGCTTGGCAATTTCGTTGCAATAAGAGATGTTGTTGACTCAGCCGTCGAAAAAGCTGTGCAGTACAAAGGTAAGGACATAGAGAAAACCGCAAAGGCTATTCTCGATGAAGCTGCGAAACAATGCAATCAAATCTTGAAAGAATACAACGCAATTTACGGTAAATAAGTTAAGTGGGGGCTTTGCCCCCACTCTTTTCTTGAAAGGTTGGTGGGAGTGTGCAAGGTAGGTTTCCAAACAAGTGGTTGCCTTATCTGTTGTTATCGCCGTCGATAGTTGTAGTGGTAGTCTTTTTCATTGTTCCCACGGTAAAATCGATCCAGCAGAGTCTTTACCGTGTATCTCCTTTTGGAGATCGAAGATTCTTCGTTGGCTTGGCAAACTTTGAAAGGTTGTTTACTGCATCAAGTTACTTGGACAGCCTTACAAGAACTTTAACCTTTGCCATAGCAGTGGTCTTGCTGGGACTTTCCATCAGCGTGGTCATAGCGGCATTGCTGAATCAGCGCCTCAAGGGCCTTTCGGTGTATCGAACATTTTTCATTTGGACGTATGCGATTTCTCCAGCGATAGCTGGTACAATATGGGCACTGATGTTCAATCCAGCCACAGGTCCTGTTGTGTACATTATGAAGTCCTTGACGAAGGTTCATTTGAACTGGATGATGGATGGGACTTTTGCATTGTTCATAGTGATAATAGCAGCTGTCTGGAAGATGATGGGTTACAATGTGCTCTTCTACCTGGCAGGACTACAGAATATTCCCGACGAACTGCTTGAAGCATCTGCAATTGACGGTGCTTCGGGAATCAAGCGATTTTTCAAGATTACTTTACCGTTGCTTTCACCTACCACTTTCTTTCTTCTAATTATGAACATGCTTTACGCATTTTTCGATGTCTTTGGTTTGATCGATGTTATGACCCGCGGTGGACCAGGTAATGCCACCGAATTGTTGGTTTACAAGCTTTATCGAGACGGATTCATAGCCATAGACATAGGTTTCGCATCAGCACAATCAGTTGTTTTGTTTGCATTTGTCGTGATTCTTACGCTTCTTCAATTTCGCTACACGCAGCAAAAGGTCTTCTACGGGTAGGTGATGAACTGTGAAAGTGTACAGGCGCCAGAAAGTCTCCATTTACACCGTTCTGACGATACTAACTCTGTTGATGATGTTTCCTGTTTACTACGCTTTTGTCATGTCGACACTTGATTCTCAAGAGTCATACAGCTATCCGCCGAAATTTCTGCCGAGTTTTTATTTTTTTGAGAATGCAAAAGAAGCTTGGTCAAGGATTAACATGGGCAGATTGATGCTCAACAGCGCTTTCACCGCCACAACCGTTGCTGTTGCAAAGATATGTTTCTCAATATTAGCGGCTTTTGCCTTCACGTATTTTGGGAACTTCCCAGGTAAGAATCTGTTTTTTGCGATCATTCTCATAACCCATATGTTGCCACTTCCAGTTAGACTGCTACCAACCTATGAGTTGATGAAGACATTTGACTGGGTGAACACGTATTATGCGTTGACGGTGCCGTTTTTTGCAAGTGCCACAGGTACGCTTCTCTTTAGGCAACTCTATTTAACTGTTCCATCATCCCTTGCCGATGCTGCAAGAATAGACGGAACAGGACCCATGAAGTTCCTTTGGTATATCCTTATTCCCCTTTCGAAAACCAACATGGGAGCCCTTTTTTTGATCGAGTTTAATTATATTTGGAATGAATACCTTTGGCCGCTGATTATAACCACGACTAAGGAAATGAGAGTCATCCAAATTGGCATAAAGATGTTGCTTGCTTCAGATGCTCAAGCTGCTGATTGGAACGTCATAATGGCTGGCGTAATTGTGGCAATGCTCCCGCCTCTTGTAATGCTTCTTCTTTTCCAGAAGACTTATATGGAAGGTTTCAGTTTGAAAGAGGAAAAGTAACCCTCACCGTAAGATTCGCAAGGCATTCAAAACACAAAGCAAAGCGACACCAACATCGGCAAACACGCCCTGCCACATTGTCGCAAAACCGCTTATTGCAAGAACCATGAAAATCAACTTTGCACTAATGGCGAGTACAATGTTCTCAATCACTATTCTTCGAGTCTTCTTGGCAATTTTAATTGCTTCAAAAACCTTTATCGGTTCACCACTCGCAATGACAACATCCGCCACTTCCATAGCTGCATCGTTACCCGCGGAATTCATAGCAATTCCGACATCTGCTCTTGCAAGGCTCGGAACGTCGTTTATACCATCGCCGACGAATATCGTTGTTCCCAACAGTTTCTCCTTTTCTATGATCCTGTACTTTTCATCCGGTAACAATTCCGACACGAATTCTACATCAAGTTGATTTGCCACCCTTTCTGCTGAGCTTCTCTTATCGCCAGTCAACATTTTCACAGCTATCCCATTTTCCTTCAGAAGTTTGATGGCTTTCCTCGCAGAGCTCTTAACTCTTTCACGAAGAAAGATGCTGCCTGAGAACTTTCTGTTCAGGGCAATGTGAACAGAACTCTTTTCATCCGAATTGCAAACCCATTCAGGATGAGGTATCTTCTCTTGATGCAGTAACCTATCATTTCCGGCGTTCAGTTCAACTTTGTCCACCACTCCTTTTATTCCCATTCCCGGAAGTTCAAGGAAATTCTCCACAGGATAGCTTGTCGGCCCAGCTGCTTTGACGATACTCCTGGCTATCGGGTGGTTTGAGTATCTTTCAGCACTAGCCAAGTACGATAAGAGCTGGGGGGCATGAAAATCACTTACCGTTCTGATCTCTTCTATTTCGTGTTCGTCCTCGGTCAGCGTGCCAGTTTTATCGAATAATACGACTCTTGCTTTCGCCAAGCCGTCTAAGAAATCCGTTCCCTTTACGAGTATTCCGCTTCTGGAAGCCTTGCCAATGCCGGCAAAATAGGTCAAAGGAACCGCAAGCATCAAAGCGCATGGACAAGATATAACCAACAAAATGAGACTTCGGTAGAACCAAGTCTGCGATGGCTGGTTCATAAAGACCACCGGAACAAGCCATGTTGTAAGTGCCACGGCAAGAACAACTGGTGTGTAATACCTAGCAAAGGTGGTCACAGCCTTTTCCACCTTTGATTTTCGTTCCGTCGCGTTCTCGACGAGCTGGATCAACTTTGATACCGTTGAATCCTCGTATCTTTTCGTTACCTTTATTTTCAACGAAGAATCCTTCACAATGAAACCTGCTTTCACCTCTTCTTGAACCTTGAAGAACTGGGGAAAGGATTCACCAGTTATGGGTGAAGTATCAATTGTTGCGCTACCTTCAGTTACAACACCATCAACAGGTATCTTCTCACCTGGTTTGACCAAGATGATCTGACCTATTTCAAGTTGTTCTGGCAAGACTTGATGAATCTCTCCATTCTCAATAAGCCAAGCGTATTTTGGCATTGTGTTCATCAATTTCTCAATCGACCTTCTCGATCTGTCTACAGCCAAATTTTGCAAGTACTCACCAAACCGGTAAAAAACCATCACAGCTGCAGCTTCGGGATATTCTCCAAGCATCAAGGCACCAATCGAGGCCAGACTCATGAGAAAATGCTCATCAAAGACGCTTCTCCAGCGCCTGGTGAAAACATTTTGAACAGCTTTCCTCATGACCGGAAACCCTGAAACAGCATATGAAAGAATAGCTAGCACATGGACTCTGAAAGCAAGACTGAAGATAAAAACCATCAAAGAAACCATCAACAGTACAAATTCCAAGTAGCCCCTCTTCTCACAAGCCTCTTCTACCACAATATCATTCTCAACTGACTTTACTATTTTGGCGACATCAATTTCGTTTTCGCTTTCAACCTTCAATGTTCCCAGTGAAAAATTCAATTTTACCTCTTTCACGCCGTTTGCTTTCCTAAGGATATCTTCAATTTCTCTTGCACAGTCAGGACAACACAGATTCTTGAGCTTGTAAGTTTTCTTCATCTTTTTTCCTCCCTCACATGTTCAAGAGCCATTGTCAGAATTTGCTTTACATGTTCGTCGGCGATCGAGTAGAAAACTTGCTTACCAGACCTTTTGGTTTTGACAAGTTTTGCCATCCTCAAAACCCTCATTTGATGTGAAACGGCAGATTTAGTTGTTGAAGTTATCTTGGCAAGATCGCATCCGCAAAGTTGTTCCGAAAGCAAAGCGCAGAGTATTTTCAAGCGTGTCTGGTCAGACAGCGCTGAGAATAAAACCGACAGATCTGTTATCTCCGCCTCAACAGGAAGGTTTCGAAGAGCTTTTTCAACTCTTTTCTGATGAACCTTGTCAACATCGCAAACGCTTTTGTTTTTCATCTCATCACCTACAGTTGAGCAATTGTTCAACTCTATTATAGAACAACTGCCTCAACTTGTCAAACAGCTCACTAATCATCGTATCAGGTACATTCAGGTATGCAAGCGCGTATTCTTCACAAGAAAAGTCGGAATTAGATGACATTCACGATGCTGTCTTATTACGCTTTCAAATCCTTTCAGGCGATCTTATTGGTTGCCAATTTGGCTGACTGCAGCCTGCCACAGTTTTTCGTAAGCAACTCGAAGTAAGGTGCGAAGGTGAACAACGTCCTCATAATTGTAGAGTAAGAGGGTTTCAAAAGCTTTTCGATCACCATAATACTTCCATCTTTGCCACAATTTGACAGCGTCCCAACCGTTTAAGCCCTGAGTTTGAGCAGAACGAACTATTCCAAGCTGAGTCTCCACAGCCTTCAACCCACCTTTGTAGCCAAGTCTGCGAAGCAACGGGCAAAGGTCTATGTGAAGAGTTGGAAACCTCCAGTTTTCGAATTTTTTCTTCAACACTGGTACGTCGAAGTTCTTGCCGTTGTAAGTCACTATCATCTTTGCATCTGCGATAATGTGGTTTGCCTTTTGAAAATTTTCCCTTCCAACGAAGGCATGGTAATCCGTTTTAGTTGCCACTCCCACAACGGTGATGTTCATACGTTCATCAGTTTCTATGTCCAAAAAAATTGCTTCGCTTTCGAATTCTGGTATAGCCCGCCACCAGAACGAGGGAGGCAAATGTTTTGCAAAGTACTCTGAGTCTTTCGCGATCGAAGCTTTCAAGGAGTCTTCAGCCGTTCTTTGCCAGTCACTCCAATAATTAGTCCAGCCAGGTGGAGGAGAACTTTCAAGGATGTCTTTCCAGTGCAAATAACCATGTTTCCAAAGAGTCCTTTCTCTTTTTTCACCGACTTTTGTAAAGTGTAGGAAGGTTCTCTGAAGCATTGTTTCATCTCCTATTTTTTGATTTTCGAAAAAATTATACTATTCAA
>FWWM01010803.1_pt1 | contig 15999 bp, 16 predicted proteins | sample 2228351 | NCBI WGS metagenome assembly FWWM01 (sample SAMEA103939774, study PRJEB20133) | metagenome | reverse complement strand
AGTAGATGACTAAAGGTCTCCCTCGCCGCGAAGATGTGCCCGTAGAGCACACGTGGGATTTGGAGAGCATGTATCCCACGCCCGAGGCATGGGAAGAAGCGTTCGAGCAGTTGGAAGCAGCATTGCCGGACCTGGCATCGTTCAAGGGTCGTCTGACTGAATCGGCGCGTAGCCTGCACGAATACCTGAGCCTGGTGGACCGTCTGGCGCCGGAGATGTACAGGATCTACAACTACGCCGATCGCAAGTTCGATGTAGATACCACCAACCAATCGAATGCAGCACGCCTCAGCCGGGCTCAAGGCCTGGCTGCCCGTTTCAGCGCAGCCACGGCGTTCGCCCAGCCGGAGATGCTGACCCTCGAACCCGACACGATCGGGCGCTTCATGGCGGCCGAGCCCGCGCTCAAGGTCTACAAGCACTTCTTCGACAACCTCATGCGCATGAAGGCGCACGTGCGCTCGGCGGAAGTGGAGGAGGTAATGGCTCAGGCTGGTGAGGCGCTGGCGACGCCGGCCAACGTCTACGCGGTGCTGGCCAACGCCGACCTGAAGTTCGCCGATGCGCGCACCAGCAAGAAGAAGAAGGTGCGCGTCGCCCAGGGCAACATAGACGAGTTGCTCAGCAGCCCGGATCGGATGTTGCGCAAGAGCGCGTGGGAAAGCTACGCCGACGGCTTCCTGGGCATGAAGAACACTTTCGCCGAGGTGATGGCCGGCAAGGTGAAGGCGACCGTGCTGCGTGCCCGCGTGCGTCGCTATCCCAACGCACTCACGGCGGCGCTCGCGCCGGACAACATTCCCGCCGACGTCTATCACAACGTGATCGCGGCCTGCAACCGCCACATCGGCATCTGGCATCGCTACTGGGACATCCGCCGGCGCGCGCTTGGCCTGGACAAAATGGAGGTGTGCGACATCTTCGCCCCGCTGGCAAAGCCTCCCCGCGTCACCTACAAGCAGGCGGTGAAGTGGATCCTGGGCGGCTTGCGTCCGCTGGGCCACAAGTATGTGAGCGCCGTCAAGAGCGGCATCACGACCGATCGCTGGGTGGATATCTATCCCAACCAGGGCAAACGCGACGGCGCCTACTCCGCCGGCACCTACGGCACGAAGCCGTTCATCTTCATGAGCTACAGCGACCAGGGGCTGGGTAGCCTGAGCACACTCGCGCACGAGATCGGCCATTCCATGCACACCCTGCTGTCCTGCCAGACGCAGCCGTTCGTGTATTCCATGTATTCGTTGTTCTCCGCCGAGGTGGCGTCCAACTTCAACCAGGCGCTGGTGCGCGCGCATCTGCTTGAGCTGAACCGCGGGCGTGATTTCGAGATAGCGGTGATTCAAGAGGCGATGGACAACTTCCATCGCTACCTCTTCCTGATGCCGATCAACGCGCAGTTCGAGCACTGGATGCACACCACAGTGGAGCAGGGCGGTGCGCTCACCGCCGACGCGATGAGCGCCAAGCTGATCGAGCTGTTCAGGAACGGCTACGGAGATGCCGTCTACCTCGACGAGCCACGCGTCGGCGTGACGTGGATGCAGTTCTCGCACTTCTTCGCCGATTACTATGTGTGGCAATATGCCTCCGGCATCAGCGCTGCAAATGCCCTGGCCGATAGCGTTTTGGAGAAGGAGCCGGGCGCTGTGGACCGCTATCTTGACTTCCTCAAGGCGGGCAGTTCGATGTATCCGCTCGACGCGCTCAAGATGGCCGGGGTGGATATGACCCAACCCGAGCCCATGGATCGCGCTTTCAAAGTCCTGGAAGGCTTCGTTGACCGCCTGGAGAAACTGATCAGCCAGGCGGCGTAACTTGCTCGACATCTCGGCTACTCGATCCGGCGGCGCCCTGTCCCGAGGAGCATAGCGAGAAGCGTTATCGAGTATTCGGAGAGACTGAACGAAATGAATCGCCAAGAAATCCTGCTGTTGCAACAGATGCGCTCGGTGCCGAGCGTGACCATTACGATGCCCACGCATCGCACATCGCCCGACAACAAACAAGATCCGATTCGCTTGAAGAATCTAGTGGTTGAGGCCACCCATCGCATTCTCAAGGACTTCTCGAAGCGCGAAGTCGAGGTCGTGCTCAAGCGAATGGATGACCTGGCATCCAGCGTTGACCACTCGTATAACCTCGATGGTCTGGCCATGTTCGTCAGCCGTGACTTCGCCCGTGTGGTGAAGCTGCCCTTTACGCTCAAGGAGCGCGTCGAGGTCGGTGATGCCTTTTCCACGCGCGATCTGGTGTTTGCCATGAACCGCACGCCGCGCTACTGGGTGCTGTCGCTCAGCGAGCAGCCGACCCGCCTATATGAGGCGACGCGCGACGACCTGATTGAGGTCACCGACGGCGCGTTCCCGATGACGCATGACATGCCCGGCGGCTCGACACGGCTGCCCGTGGGTGAGGGGGTCAACGCCAGCCAGCAGCGCGATCGCTTTCACGAGCAATTCTTCCGCCTGGTGGATCAGGAATATGACAAGGTGACGAAAAACGATCCGTTGCCTCTGGCGGTGGTCGGCGTGGACCGCTACCTGGCTTTCTTCCGCCAGGTGTCCACCAAGAACGACGTGGTTGCCGAGATCAGAGGCAACTATGATCACATGAAGCCGCACGAACTCGGCAAGGTGGTCTGGCCGCCGGTCAAAGCGGCGCTGGCCGAGCGGCGCGCTGAGGTGTTCAATCAGCTCGAGGCAGCTATCGGCGCGCGCAAGTACGTCTCCACCATCGGCGAAGCATGGCGCTATGCACATGACGGCCGCGGCGCGCTGTTGCTCCTGGAGGAGAACTATCACCAGCCGGCCCGTTTGAGCGAAGACGGGATGAACATCTTGCTCTCGGATAAGCCGGAGGACTTCGAGGTCATGGACGACGCAGCCGACGTGGTTGTCGAGGAAGTGCTGCAGAAGGGGGGGCGTGTGGTGTTCGTGCCGGATGGCTCCCTGGCCGAGCACGGCCGGGTGGCGCTGATTCTGCGCTACTGACCTCACCTCGCAAAGCTTCCGAAGTCTTCCGGCTGCGGAAGCTTTTTAATTTCGCTTATCAATCCCTTGACCTGACCTTAACGCCGCTGGGCTAACTTCGCCCCGTGCAATCGAGCGACCTCGTCCGCATCGTGCGCAGGGATTGGCGCGAGTGGCTCGTCTTCGCAGCATTCGTTGGCCCGAATCTGCTGCTGTTCGGCATCTTTACCTATTATCCACTCGCTCAGAACGGCGTCCTTGCCTTCAGCAACTATAACCTGATTACGCGCAGCGGCCAATTCGTCGGGTTGCGCAACTTCGAGACCGTTTTCGGTAGCACGCAGTTCGTCAAGATCCTGACGAATACGTTCGTCTTCACCACGGTCTCGGTGACGTTGTTGCTCAGTCTGGGGCTGATGATCGCGTTGCTGCTCAACCAGAAGCTGCGCGGCCGGAACGCCGCGCGCAGCATCCTCTTCTCCCCCACCATCCTCGCCGGCGCGGCCATCGCCATCGTGTGGATCTATATCTTCGATCCGCGCTTCGGCTTCATCTATGCTGTCCTGCGTCCACTTGGCATTCCTTCGCCCAAGTGGTTGACCGACCCCAACTGGGCGATGCCAGCCATCATCATCGTATACGTCTGGAAGAATCTGGGTTACGCGACGGTGATCTTCATTGCCGGTTTACAAGCCATCCCTCGTGAGTTGTACGAAGCGGCGCGCGTGGATGGAGCCGGCGCGCTCGATCGTTTCTGGCACGTCACGCTGCCTGGCCTGTCGCCGGTGATGTTCTTCCTGGTCGTCACCACCATCCTATCGTCCTTTCAGGCCTTCGACATCATCAACATCATGACCAAGGGGGGGCCGGTCAATGCGACGAACACCCTGATCTTCCACCTCTACGAGTTGTTCTTCGTCCAGTCGTCGGCCGGGCGCGCCGCGGTCGTGGCGCTGCTGTTGTTCGTGGTGATGATGATCGTGACGCTACTGCAGGTTCGCTATCTGGAACGCCGGGTGAGCTATGCGTGATATTGCCCTCTCCACCTCCGGCGACCCCGCGCGAGCGGTGGATCGCCGCGCTGCGAATTTCACTCAGCGCCTCCTGGGCTACCTGGCGATGATCGCGGTCGTCCTGGTCATCGGCATCCCGGTGGCGTGGGTGCTGTCGGGCGCATTGAAGACCAATCGCGAGATCTTCAGCACGACTCCTCAGCTTTTGCCGCTCAATCCGACGTTCGACAACTTCGGCAAAGCCTGGCGGGCGGCGCCTTTCGACCGCTTCTACCTCAACAGCTTCATCACCACCCTGCTGGGCGCCGGCGCCGAAGTGATCATGGCCGTGACGACCGCTTATGCGCTGGTCTTCATGCGCTTTCCCAAACGCGACTGGATCTTCGTCCTGCTGCTGCTGGCGCTGATGGTGCCAGAAGAAGTGGTGCTCGTGCCAAACTACCTGACGATCGCCGGCTGGCGCATGGTGAACACCTATCCGGGGATCGTGCTGCCCGGTGCGTCGATTGCCTTTGGCACCTTCCTGCTGAGGCAGTACTTCCGCACCCTGCCACAGGATTTGCTCGATGCCGCTCGGGTGGATGGTGCAGGGCACGTGCGCACGTTGTTGAGTGTGGTGGTGCCGGTCGCTGCGCCGGCCGTGGCCACCACTGCTTTGCTATCCATCACGGCCAAGTGGAATGAGTACCTCTGGCCGTTGTTGATCACCACCACCGAGGACATGCGCACCTTGCCGGTTGGCATCTCGCGCTTGCTCGACCAAGAAGGCAACACCGAATGGGGCGTGGTGATGGCTGCGACGTTGTTCGTCATCGTGCCGGTGATGCTGATCTTCCTGTATGCCCAGCGCTTCGTGGTGGATGGCATCGCTGCCGGTGCGGTGAAGGGATAAGCGGGGCGCCGGCGACCGATGCCGATCGCCCGCGGTCTGACTGTGTGATGTGAGACAAAGGAGAAGAGATAAATATGAACAGGAAAATGAACAAACTCTCGCGACGCAAGCTACTCAAGGGCCTTGGCCTGAGTGCCGGGGCAGTTGCGCTGGCTGCGTGCGCAGCGCCGGTAGCGCCGGCTGCACCGGCCGCGACGACCGCGCCAGCTGCGACGACCGCGTCGGCTGCCGAAACCCAGGCGCAGCCCGAGCCGACGATGGCTCCTGCTGCCGCCGGCACAACCGAGATCGTCCATTGGGGCTTCAGTGGCGGCCTGGGCAAGGTCGAGGAAGAGCTGGCCAAGATGTGGAACGAGAAGCAGTCCGAGGTGAAGGTGACCTTGCAGGTGCAGGGCAACTACGAGGAGACGGCCCAGAAGTTGACCGCAGCCCTGGCTGCGCAGCAAGGGCCGGATATGGTGCTGCTCTCCGACGTGTGGTGGTTCAAGTTCTTCCGCGCGCAGGCGCTGCTGCCGCTGAACGACCTGATCCAGGAGCAGGGCATGGACACCGCCGACTTCGTCGATTCGCTCTGGAACGAGGGGGTGCGCAAGGATGTGCAGTACTGGATCCCCTTCGCCCGCAGCACACCGCTGTTCTACTACAACGCCGACATGCTGGAGGCGGCCGGCCTGCCCGTCCGTGGCCCGGAGACATGGGACGAGATGCGCGAGTGGGCGCCCAAGCTCATCAAGAAAGAGGGCGACGTGATGAAGGTAGCCGCTTTCGCGCACCCGGGTGCTGCGTCCTACGTGGCCTGGCTGTTCCAGTGTGTCATCCGCCAGTTCGGCGGCCGCTATAGCGACCAGGACTTCAACATCATGCTCACCGAGCCGGACAGCATTCGCGCCGGCCAGTTCTATCAGGACACCGTGAACAAGGAAGGCTGGGCGATCGCCTCGCAGGATGTGCAGAAGGACTTCGTCACCGGGCTCGCCGCCACGGCCATGCTCTCGACCGGCTCGCTGTCCGGCGTGCTGCGCGACGCGCAGTTCACCGTCGGCACCGCCTTCTTGCCCAAGGAGAAGTTCTTCAACTGCTGCACCGGTGGCGCAGGCCTGGCCATTCTCGCGACCACGCCGATGGACAAGGCCCGCGCGGCGATGAAGTACATTGACTATGCCACCGGCAACGATGGCGGCGCGTTCTGGTCACAGAACACGGGGTATATGCCCGTGCGCAAGAGCACGGCTACCGGCGAGAGCTATCAGAAGTTCTTCGAGCAGGTGCCTCAGGCCAGGACGGCGGTCGAGCAGTTGCCCCTCACCGAGGCGCAGGATGCTGCGCGCGTGTTCATCCCCGGCGGGGATCAGATCATCGGCAAAGGGCTGGAGCGCATCCTGATCGGTAACGAGCCGGTCGAAGCTGTCTTCACCGAGGTGAAGGCCATCCTGGAGAAGGAAGCCGAGCCGGTGAAGCAGGACATCGCGGCAATGGGTTAAATCTTCGTCGGGTTCGTAATTGGTTTGGTATATACACGTGCGGCAGGGCGAACGAAGCGCGCCCTGCCGCCTTTTCGTCCGGCGAATCGGACTCGTCGTGACGTGGCTCATCCCCGTCTTATCTGCTTCGGCGATGATAGGCGCGACATGGACACGAACGCAGATAGGTCACGGCCGGCCGCAGCAACGACGCCGGAGCAGCGCCGCAAGGGTGACCGCATGGCGCTGGGCTCAATCCTCTTCGCCTCCGTGCGCTGCACGATTCAGTACATCCTCCTGCCGTTCGTGCTGCCCCTGGTTGGGGTTGGCGGTGCGGTCTCGGCAGCCATCAGCGCTGTCCTCAGCCTGATCGCGCTGGGATTTATCATCTTCAACGTCCGCGACCTGTGGCACACGAGCTGGCGCTATCGTTATCTTGGCCTGGGAATCGGAATGACGGTCGTCATCGCCATCTTCCTGGTTCAGGATGCGCGTGTGCTGTTCGGCTGGCCGTAGTTCAGGGGGTCATTTCTGTGTAGGGGCAATAGGGGGTATGGCAAACGAGCGACTGATGCAGATGCTTCGGGAGATGACGGAGAAAGAGATCGCCGCCTTGTTGGAATGGGGCAGCCAGGTCCAGAACCCCACCTTGACACACCTGGAGGACCGCGCGTTGGAAGTGCGACAGCGGTAAGAGAGCGTATTAAAGTGGTGGAGTAAGGTGGGAGAATGGCCTACGTCCAACCCACTTACCCCACCGACCTCAAGTTTAACGAATGGCAACTGATCGAGCCCCTGTTGCCTACACCCGAAGCGCGCGGGGGTCGAACCGGTCAGCCACGACAATGGTCGTTGTGCCTGATCGTGAACGCGATTTTCTACGTCCGCCGCATGCTCAAGCCGCTTGTTTGATGACTTTAATACGCTCTCTAGCGATCCTACGCAGCGTGAGGCAAAATCGAGGGATGGAAATCAAGGGAGCGATCATCCTGATCACCGGCGCTGCACAACGCGTTGGACGCGCCGTGGCCCTCGACCTGGCCGCGTACGGCGCGCATATCGCTTTCAGTTACTACCTCGACAGTGAACCCTGGCGCGAAACGGCAGCAGCGATCGAGCAATCGGGCGTACGCAGCCTGGCAATCCAGGCTGATTTGACGCAGGCGAGTGCGGCCCGCGCGCTGACGGATGCCGTGCTACAGCGCTTCGGGCGCGTGGATATCCTCATCAACAACGCATCGGTCTGGCTGAAAGCGCCGGCCCTCGAAATCCGCGAGGCGGATTGGGACACCGAAATGAATTTGAACGCCAAGGCGCCGTTCATGATGGCACAAGCCATCGCACCCCACATGATCCGCCAGGGCAGCGGATTGATCGTCAACATCACCGACCTCTCGGCATTCCAAACCTGGCCGGGCTACGCACACCATTCGGCCAGCAAGGCCGCGCTGGTCGCGCTCACGAAGGTGCTGGCTCTAGAGTGGGCACCGCAGGTGCGCGTGAATGCGATTGCGCCGGGCACCGTGCTGCTTCCCGACGACGCCGACGAGGCCAAACGCCAGTGGGCTATCGAGAAATCCGCCCTCAAGCGAATCGGCTCGCCGGAGGACGTCGCGCGCACGATTCGCTACCTGATCGAAGAGGATTTCGCCACCGGCGCGGTGTACTTCGTAGACGGCGGACGCTCGCTGGTGTGAGCGAGCTGCGCACACGGCGATGCGTCATGCGGCCCGCCGGGCATCCTGGTCGCGCCACATGCGGGCCAGGCGACGGTACATGTCGAAGTTGTAGTAGGCCATCAACGCACTCAGACGCAGGCCGTGCCAGCCATCGCGGTAACCGCGCAACGTGAAGAGACGCCGGCGAAACTCGCGCAGCGGCTGCAGGACGAAGTTACGCGGTTTGGGTCGGATGCCCTGCTTGAACAGGATGCCGGCATCGTATTGCGCATATTTCTTCTGCTTTACGTGGAACTGCTCGAGCGTATCGTAGTTGTAGTGAATCAAGGCCGTCTTCAGGTGGCCCATCGCCCCGTCGTGCTGAGCCACTTCGTGCACTTCGCGTCGCGGGTCGAAGCAGGCCCGGCCGACGCGGAACAGCCGAGCCTGATAGTCCGGATACCAGCCCGCCCACAGCGTAAGACGACCGAACAGGTAGTTGTGTCGCGGCACGGCGTAGACATCGTGACGCGGCGAGGCGATGACCGCGCGGATTTCCTCACCCAACTCGGCGGGGCAACGCTCGTCTGCATCTACGAAGAGGACCCACTCGCGCTCGGCGGCGCACAGCGCGGCATTGCGCTGCTGCGCGTAGTTCTCGAAAGGGTGCTGGATGACCTTCGCCCCGGCCTGTCGAGCGATCGCCACCGTCGCATCGGTGCTGAAGGAGTCGAACACCACACATGCGTCGGCCCAGCTCAAAGTGGCCAGACACTCGCCGATGTGTCGTTCTTCGTTCAGCGTGAGCACGATGGCGCTGACGCCCGGCAGCAAAGCGGCGGTCATGGACGGGGTCAGTGTAACATGTACAACCCCATGATATACTGCGTCCCACGCGGCGACGTGGCCAAGTGGTAAGGCGAGGGTCTGCAAAACCCTTATGCGTGGGTTCGATTCCCACCGTCGCCTCTGGATAAAAGCCTGTCCAGAACTCACCTGTGAGGTACTTGGGGGTTGAAAGCAACGTCTTCGCCTACCCCGAGTTGGATCGGTTCCAATGAACACCGGGGCTGCTCTTATCGAGCAGCCCCGGTGTTTTTGCTGCGCTACGTGCGCGGCCGACGAGGGTCAGGCGAACGGTCAGTTCGACCGAACGATCTGGAACTCTTTGCCGGGAGGCGCATCGCGGTAGATCAGCAACAGGCCGTTCGTCTGCGACGGGGGTTCCGTCCAGATGTCGTTCTTGCCCGCGACGATCGTCGCCGAGCCGTTGGCCGGCACGGTGAGATCCGGGACGTTCGCGAAGACCGGGAGCGTGTCCAGCTGGACGGTTTGCTGATGGATCGCATCCGTCAGGTTGCCCGTGAAGTAGTTGTCGTAGGCATACACGTAGAAGCTGAACATCTTGTCGAACGACAGGCCCATGTCGCTCAGCAGCGCGGTGAAGATCATGTTGCCGGAGTTCAGGTCGGCATCGCAGAAGAAGCGCGTCACTTGCTGGAACGTGTCGAGGTTGAGCAGGTTCACCACACACTGGCCGGTCGAGGCAAAGCCCCCGAGCTCCGAGTTGTAGAGCACGTACTCGAACTCGCCGAAGCCCTCTGTGTCGTTCCACACCCGGTCCACATCAATGTAGATGTCGAACTCGGCTGGGTAGTTCGGGTGCGCGCGGTTGCCGAAGGTCGCGATGGCGAATTGCACACCCTGCAGTGGCCCTGCCGATGAACCAACGACAACCGGGCGCACGCCCGCCGCAGCCAGGTCAATCAACGTGTAGTTGTAACCGGGTCCGGGGAGAGCTCCCTTCGAGATGCGCGGGCTGACGCCGGTGAGCGAGAACACATCCACCTCAGCGTCGTTCACCGCGCTGTTGCTCAAGGTGAGGGTGTTGTTGTTCGGGAACCGGAGTCGGTTCGGCGTTGCCTGCACCTCGGCCGACTTGCGCGGCAGGATGTGCCACGGCAGGTGGATCGTGTCGGTTTCGTCGCTGATGGTCAGGTAGCCATCGAACTCGACCGTCTGCAGCAGCGCGCCGGTGCCGCTGTTGCTACCACCGAAGAACGTCCATGGCCACGTCGGCAGCTTGCTGCCATCCACCGTCAGTTCGAGCACGAACGAGCGCGTGCTGTTGGCCGGCACGCGGATGGTGGCCGGCGCCGAAGGCGTCACCGCACCGCTGGCCGCGTCGTTGGCGTAGCGGAAGGCGGGTGTGATCGTGTAGGTGCGTGCCTGGTCGCTGTAGTTGCGCACCATGACGCGCCGGCGGAACGTGCTCGTCCCGGTGACCGCGCGATAGCCGAATGAGATGGACGGGTTGTCATCGCTGGCCGACCAGGCTGCCGTCGTCGTCGCGATGGCGCGGTTCACGCGCACCTCGCCACCGCCGATGCGGGTGATCGGCGCCAGCACGCCGGGTTGCGTGGCCGGGTTGATCAGGATGTTGGCATCCGCCGTGTTGACCAGCACAGCCTTCACGTCACGCGGCGAGTAATCCGGATGCGCATTGAGCACCAGCGCTGCCGATCCGGCCACCATGGGCGCTGCGCCCGATGTGCCGCCGAAGGCCTCGACGCCCGTGCCGCTGCCAGCGATGGCCGAGATGGACGCACCCGGCGCGCCAATCTCCGGCTTGATCGCGTTATAGCTGTAGCTCGGGCCGCGTGAGGACGAAGCGACCATGCTGCCGACCAGCGGGATGGACACGGCATCCGACACCGACACGTTGACGGTCTGTCCGGCCGCGAGCGCCCCGCGGATGGTATTGCCATCCTGCAACGTGATGATGATCGTCGGCACCATCGGCAGGTCACCGCCGCCGAACGAGAAGCTGGGCGGATCGCCGGAGACGTTGTTCTGAATCAGCACGGCGATGGCGCCCGCCTTGGTCGCGCGGTCCACCTTCAAGCTGACTGCGCAGGCACCGCGCAGGATCAGCGCCACCTTCCCCACCGGATCGGCCAGATAGGGATCATCCGGGTTCGTGCCGGTGATCGAACCAGCCGGGCAGCCGCGACCGACGTAGACCACGTCGCCGGTGAAGCCATCGCCGATGGGCGCCCACTCGACCGTGTTGGTGTTGCGGATGACGCCGGCGATGCTGGCTGGAGAGTTAATCACCAACGGGAAAGTCTTGGCAGTCGGAACCGCCGTCTGGGCCACGCTGAGCACCTCGGGCTGCGTGGACGGCGAACCCGTGATGTAGGGCCGGTCGGCGCTGTTGCCGGCGGAGGCCACGACCACCACGCCTGCGTGCACGGCGTTGCCGAGCGCGAAGCTCAAGTCGTCTTCCTTCTGGCCATATGAAGCGCCGAGCGACAGGTTCATCACGTCCACAGCGTCCGACAGGTCACCGTCGCCGTTCGGGTCGAGGGCGAACTCGACGCCGTTCAGCAACGCCAGGCCGCTGCACGAGCCGGATACGGCGCTGCACACCTTCACAGCGATCAGCTTGGCGCCTGGTGCGACGCCCTTGCCGGTGAGCGAAGGATCGTCCACGCTCAAGATTGCGCCGAGCGGCGGTGTGCCACCCACCAGACCCACCGCATATGCCGTGTAGGTCTTGCCGTTGGCGACCGCGATGCCGGGCAGGGAGAGCACGACCGTGCTCGTACCGGCCAGGCGCACTTCGAGGTCGTAGGTTCCGCCGGGCACTTCGATGTAGTCACCGACCTCGCCGAAGGCCACGTTACCGAACAGCACCGGGCCGCCGGCCACTGCGATATCCACCGCCGGCGCGTTGGGCGAGGCATGCATGAAGCGAATGCGCGCTTTGTCGGCCGTTGGCTTGTTGTTGTCGGTGAGCGGCAACACGCCGAAGCTGTTGTCACCCAGCAACCCCTTCGCCACAACCGTCAGGTCAACGCCTTCGGCCAGCGGCACGTCCGCATCGAACACGACCGGCATCGTCGCACCCGCCGGGACGACCTTGATGTTGTAAGTGCCGGGCGCCAGGCTGGCGTAACCGCTGATCTGCCCGAAGGCCAGGTTGGTGATCGCCGGGGCGTTGTTCACCAGGATATCCACCGCCGGTGCATCGGGCGAGGCGTGCACGACGCGCACGCGCGCCAGGTCGTTGCCGGCGATGATGTCGGCGACGTGCGTGCCATGTCCCTCGAAGTCGATCGGATCGGGGTCGGGCGCCAGGTCCTCATCGCCAAAGCCATTCGGGCCGCGCGGCCACACTTCGCCGACGAAGTCGTAGCCCTCGATCACCTTGGCCGTAGGGAACAAGCCATCGCGCGTGGTGTTGCGCGGATCGCTGGGGCCGGTGCCATAGGCGGCCTCGTATGCGGCCAGGGTGCCGGGACCACCCAGTTTGCCGTGGGTGTAATCAATGCCCGAGTCCAACACCGCCACCACGACGCCGGAGCCGTCATATCCCATTTCCTGGACGGCCTTGGCGCCAATGTAGGGGACGGTATTCGCCAGGTCGAGCTCATAGTTGATGATGGGGCGAACGCTGACCACGCCAGGCAGCGCAGCGAGCTTCTCGATTTGCGCCGCATCCACCTTCATCGCCACAGCGTTGAGCGCTCGCGAGAAACGCGCAATCTCTCGAGCGCCGAGCGCGGCCGCCTGGCTGACGAACGTGCTTTGTTCGGCCGACAGCATGGCCAGATGGCTGCGCTGTTGCTCGGGCGTCACGCGCGCCGCGCCCATGCGCGACAGCTGCTTGTAGCCGGCGCCATTCTGGATCGCCAGCGGCGCACCCTTGAGCTGAACGACCACGCTGACCGGACCGCGGGCTTCCCGCAGGCTCGGAGCGATGATGCGGCCGACCGACGGACGAGCGCCACCTGCTTCGGAGACGAGTCCTTCGGGTATCAAGAGAGCGGATACATCCTTGGGCTGGGGGCCGGTCACTGCCTGGGCCGGCGCCGCAAGCGCGGCTGCCAACCCGAAACTGACGAGTGCGAAAAGTAGTCTACGCATCTTGTCTCCTCAAACTGAGTGTATTGTGCACTACAGGAACTGAACCCAAATGAGCATCGAAGCCATTCCTCCTTTGCTCATCGAGCTCACACTCGAGACGAACTCAGAAAGGGCAAAGGAATCATACAGATGAACGATCACGCCATGAGTCTCCCTCCTCGCACATGAATCAACCAGACACGAATTGTTGCGATAGTTTAACACCAAAGCCAACGAATGGCAATATTCACTGTGCATACAGGATCCGCCCGCAACTGGAACAGATCGCCAGGGTGGTTCCGGTGTGCGCCTGCTGAACGAGTTGCGAAGAAGCCACTTCGCCGCACTGGCTACACGCGCCGGACTTGACGAGCGCAACGGCAACACCGTTTGGTTTTCGGGCGCGGATGGCCAGATACAGCTCCAGATCTCTGGTCGGGATGCTCCGGCTCAATGCCTCGCGCTGCTCCAGATCGCCCTCGACCGCCGCTTTGAGCCGGTCACGCTCGGCGCGCAGGTGCTCACTGTCGTCGGCGAAGTTGCGCTCCGCCTGGGCGAGCGCTTGCCGGCAACGCACCACGTCGGTGCGTCGCTGTTCCACCTGCTCCATCGCCGCCAGCAACTGATCGTCCAGCGCCCAGCGCCGTCGCTTCAAGGACTCGAGCTCTTGCTGCACGTCGAGCATCTCCTTGGGGTTGCGGATGGTGCCGGCGTACAGCCGCTGTTCCTCGCCGGCGATCCTCTCGTCGAGAGCCTGGGCATCCAGTTCCAGCGACTTCAACTCGGTCGAGGCAAGCTGCAACGCCTTTTCGGCCCGGGCTGTTTCGGCTCGCGTGTGCTCCAGTGCAGGGCTGCTGGTCAACGCCATCTCGATCTCGCGCAGGCGCTTGCGAGCACGATCGAGTTCGAGGTCGAGTAGCTGCAGACGATAGAGGGATTCCGCGCGCGACATACACAGCCAGTATAGGCGAGGTCTATAATCACACACGAGGTATCGAATCGTCATGAGACCCCCTAGCGGAGAAGGCGGGCGCGGCAGCCTGATAGACTTTGCCCTCATCCTGATCCTGTTCTCGATCGTGCTGGTCGTGATCGTCGTCCTGCTCGGTCCAGCCATCACCGACTTTCTGAGCCGGCTGGTCACGCGTTGATCGGCTGCGACGCTCCAATTTGCTTCTTAGTCGAGTCGTGTTTACTATCGGTGTATGTCGCGCATGAGCGCCCCAGCCGTCGCGATCGCGCAGACCAAGCGCGCGTTTGTGTTCTTGCTCGACTTGCTGTATCCCCCGCGTTGCGGCGGGTGCGACAAATGCGGAGAGGGCTGGTGGTGCAGCACATGCGACGGGCGTGCGCACTGGCTGGATGTGCGCGAGAGCCGATCCACACTCCAACTGCCAGCGGGTGAATTGCTGACCGTGATTTCGGCAGCCAAGTTCACCTCGCCGCTCCGCGAGGGCATACACCGCTTCAAGTACGAAGGTCAACCTCAGCTGGCTGCAGCTTTCGCCGCCCGCATGAGCGACATCTGGCTCGCCAACGGCCTGTCGTCCGACCTGATCGTCCCGGTCCCGCTGCACGCCAGCCGGCTGCGAGAGCGCGGCTTCAACCAGAGCGAGCTGTTGGCGCGTCACGTTGCCCAGGCAACTGGGATGCCGGCCGCGACCAACGCGATGCAGCGCATTCGAGCGACGCAGCAGCAAGCGCACCTGGACGCCACGGCACGCCAGGAGAATGTGCGCGGTGCATTTACTGCCCTGCCTCAACAGATCGGCGGCAAGGCCATCCTGCTGGTGGATGACGTATTCACCACTGGCGCAACGTTAATGGAATGTACGAGCGCCCTGCATCGGGCTGGCGCGCAGAGCGTGATCGCGCTCACGCTCGCACGGGCGTGAGACCCACGGTGCTGCGCTCGTTGAATTCGACGAATCGAATAGTGGAGGAAGCGCAATGCAAGTTTTCGTTCAAGGTCACAGCATGAATGTCAGCCAACGCCTCGACAAGTACGTCCGAAACAAAACGGAACGGTTGCAGCGGTATTTGCCCGGCGTAGAGGAAGTTCGCGTGGAGTTTACGAGGCAAAGTGCGAAGAGCGACGTGCCCAAGTCCGTCGAGTTGACCGTGCGACGGCGCAGCACGTTGCTGCGCGTCGAGGAGCAAGACGCCGATCCGTTCACGGCGTTCGACCTCGCGTTGGAGAAGATGTATCAGCGCATCGCGCGTTACAAGGGGCGTCGCATCGATCGCAAACGCAGCGGCGCAGTCGCCCTGGCCGAGGACGAGGAGTTGCTCACGGCCGAGGCACTGCCCATCGAAGAAGCGCCGCCAGCCGCCCCCCCTCCCAAGCTGGTGCGGATCAAGACGTTTCAGATCGTGCCAATGAGCGTGGAAGAGGCCATCGAACAGATGGAGCTGCTCGGCCACGACTTCTTCGTGTTCGTGCACTCCGACGACAGCATAGTCAAGGTCGTCTACCGACGCAAGGGTGGCGACTACGGCCTGCTCCAACCGGAGAAGTAGGGACAGCCATCCAGGCCGGAACTCCGATCGCTCATGATCCGGCCTCTCAGCCAACCAGCGCGCGGACGCTCTCGCGGAAAACCTGCGTGTGTCTGTCCACGTCGGCCTCGGTCACATCGGGCGCGATCAGCGCCATGTTGTGGAAGGGCGTGAGCAGAATGCCGCGGTTGAGCGCCGCCAGGTGCATATAGCGATCCAGCTCGCCGTCCACCGCCGCGGCTGCTTGACCGCCGTTGCGCGGTGGACGCTCACAAAACCAGTACTCGGCGCGGCAACCGAGTTGCGTCACGTGCCACGGCAACCGGAATTCGTCAATGACGGATTGCACCCCGGCAGCCCACCGCCCCGCCAGTGGAATGGTGCGCGCAAACGCCGACTCGGTCAGCACATGGTCGAGGGTCGCGCGCATCGCTGCCAGCGAGAGCGCATTGCCGGCCAAGGTGCCGCCGATGCCGCTGGTATCTTCGTAGTCGGGCACCTGGATGGCGCGGATGCGCGCAGCGACGGCTTCGCTCACCCCATAGGCCGCCGCCGGTAGTCAACCGGCGATCGGCTTACCGATAGTGAGCATGT
>FWWM01010801.1_pt1 | contig 16001 bp, 13 predicted proteins | sample 2228351 | NCBI WGS metagenome assembly FWWM01 (sample SAMEA103939774, study PRJEB20133) | metagenome | reverse complement strand
CAGCAGCGTCGGCTGGCTGGCCGGCTGTTTGGCAGCGGCGATCAGGTGATGCTGGATCAGAAATGCGACTTCAGGAATGCGCCGCGCCAGCCCCCTCCACTGGCGCCGCGCCGTCGCCCGTAAGCCACGGCCCTGCTGGCGCCAGCGACTCGCCGAATGATTGGCGACCCGCAACCCTTGATTGTTGTTGCGGTTGCGCGGGTTGTTGTTGTTGCGGAACGCCCCGCGCCCGTTCCACGGCAGCCGACTCTGCTGCCGCGCCGCCCGCAGGCGGGTTGGCCGATTCCTCTATCTCAAGGCCGTTGAGCCGGAGACAGCTCCTCCAGTTTGCGCAGCCAGCCGCCGAGCAGACGACCGATTTCGCCCAGCCGCCGCGCGCCCTCCTCGTACTGTTTGAACGAGATGGCCTGCGCATCGCGAGCCAGCCGCAGCAACAGGCGCAATTCGGCCAGCAGCCCATCAACATCGCGCAGCAGCGTCGGCTGGCTGGCCGGCTGTTTGGCAGCGGCGATCAGGTGATGCTGGATCAGAAATGCGACTTCAGGAATGCGCCGCGCCAGCCCCGATCGATGCTCGCGCGGCATTCTGCCCACGATTGGCAGCAGCCAGCGCAGCAGATCGTAAGTCTGGGTGAAGATGGGCGATTCGCCGTTCATGCGCGATGCTCGCAGACAAAGGGATGCGCGCGCAGAAGACGGGCGCGCAGCCGATAGGTGTCAGCATGGCTGGCATGCGCAATCCAGCTTCGCAGCGACGCCCGCAATCGCTCAGGCGCCAGACGGCCTGCGCGGTACGCCCGTTGCTGGCGCCGCAGACGACGCGCGAACAGGCGCACGTTGCTGCGCCGCAGTCGTCGATACTCGCGGAAGAGTCGATAGCCGACAAACTCGACGCCTTCATCAGCGGCGTAAATGCGGGTTTTCTTTGGATGCAGCGTCAGGCGCAACTGCGCCGCCCGCTCACCGAGCGCGGCTAACGCTTCGTGGAGCGCTGGTTTGCTGTCGGCAAAGACCAGTATGTCATCGCAATAACGAACGTGCGGCAGGCGCAGTTCACGCTGCAAGAGCGTGTCGAGACCGTTCAAATAGACATTCGCCCAGAACTGGCTGGTCAGATTGCCGATGGGCAGACCGCGCGGACGCAACGCGGCAAAGAGATCATCGCCGGGAAAATACTGGATGGTGTATTCGCTGGCCAGAATGCCATCGCCGCTTGCCATGATCCGCCGACAGAGTTCGAGCGTGGGCCGACAGGCGATGTGACGGGCCAGCAGGGTTGTCAGCACCTCGTGATCGATAGAAGGAAAGAACTGGGCAATGTCGGCCTTGAGGACATACCGATAGCGACGCAGCAGGCGCTGCGCGTGGTTTGCGGCGCGATGCGTGCCTTTGCCGACGCGACAGGCATACGACGCACTGGAAAATCGCGCTTCAAAAATCGGGCCTATCACCCGCGCCAGCGCATGATGCAGCACCCGATCGCGGAAGGGGGCGGCGCTGATCTTGCGCCGTTTCGGCTCGCGAATGTAGAACGAGCGGTAACGCCCTGGCCGATAGCTGCCGTCGCGCAACTGGCGCTCAAGACGCAGCAGGTTTGTCTCCAGATGCGCCTCAAATGCAGCCACATCAGAGCGACGACGCTTGCCGCGCCGGGCCGCTTCCCAGGCCGCAAACAGATTCGCAAAACTGGCGATCTGCGGGAACAGGTTGTTGAATCGCTTCGGCATTACAGACTCCGCCCGGCTGATTCCGCGCTGCGCGCGGGTGGGGAAGGGGCATGCCCCTTCCCCACACCCCATCCCCATTGGCACCGCGCCCCTTGCCATCATCAACGTGGTACAGACTCGCTCGCTGCTCTCCCCTCGCCCGCCCGGCGGGAGAGGGGCCGGGGGTGAGGGCCGCCCGGACACAGAAAACAGAATCCAGCATTCAGGATCAGGGATAGGGAGAAAAACTGGCGACCCGCAGCCCAACATCGTTGTCGTAGTCGTAGCGCGCGCTGAAGTTGATGCGGTACGCACCACGTGCGTACGCTTGTGATGAATACCACGACCCACCGCGCAGCACCCTGCTCTCATCCCGCTCCAGATATGCCTCCGTCCACTCGTCCTCGACCGTGTAGGGGTAGTCCTTGCGCCACGCCGTCGCGCACCACTCCCGGACATTCCCCGCCATGTCCAGCGCGCCGTAGGGGCTCGCTCCTTCAGGGTACTGGCCCACCGGCGTTGTCCGCCCGATGCTCGCCTCTTTAGTGTTCGCCCGGCCGCCCGCCCACGTGTTGCCCCAGGGCCAGATCCGCCCGTCGGTCCCGCGCGCGGCCTTCTCCCACTCGGCCTCAGTCGGCAGCCGGAACGCGTGGCCCGTCTGCGCGCTCAGCCAGCGCACGTAGGCCACCGCCTCGTACCAGCTCACACCCATCACCGGCTGCGCGTCGCCGTTCCACTCCGCGTCGTCCCAGTAGGACGGCTGTGTCCGGCTCACCTCCTCCTTCCAGGCCCAGCCGTCCGCGGTCCAGTAGGCGCGGTTGGTGTAGCCGTCGCCCGCGACAAAGGGCCGGAACTGGGCGTTGGTCACCTCGGTCTTGCCGATCCAGTAGCCTGGCAGCTTGACGGTATGCTGGGGTTTCTCGTCGTCGTCGGCATCCGCATCGGCGCTGCTGCTGCCCATCAGGAAGGGACCGGCGGGCACCTCGACCAGCTCGGGCACCCAGGCAGGCCTCGGCGGCGCCGGCGCGGCGGTTGGTGGTCGCGCCGGCACCGGGGTCGGCGGCGCCGGCGCGGCGGTTGGTGGCCGCGCCGGCATGGTTCCCGGGACTGGATAGCCGCGGTTAGTCCACATCCACAGGCCCGCTCCACCAGCTACCAGGAGCGCCAGCACCAGGAGCACGGCCCAGCCCCCACCGCCCCGGCGCTGCGCCGGCAGCGGCACGTGCGCTGCCGCCGCCTCCTGCACGAACGCTCCCTGCGTGGCCAGCGCCGCGCTCCCGTCGTTGGGCTGCGCGGTCACGGTGAAGCTGTGGGTACGCTCGGCGGCCAGGTCACGGCGCTTCGGCTCGATCACCAGGCCGATCTCCCGGCTGCTGTCCGCGGCCACCCGGACATCGGAGGTGTCAAAGCGGTAGTGCAGCGCCAGCTCGTCGTCCTCGGCGCGCAGGGTGTAGCTCGCCGGCGCATTGCCGGCGTTGCGCACGGTGAGCGTGTGCTCGCCGCGGTTGACCCCGCGCGAGCGGCGCGGCGCCAGCGTCAGCTCGCCGGCTGCAAAGGCTGCCACCGTCCAGCGCGCCTGCACGGTGGCCTGCTCCCGCGGGTTGGCCGCCGAGGTCACGGTGATCGTCACGTCGTAGTCGCCGGCGCGGCTGGCCGCGACCCGCGGCACGGCGACGGTCAGCGGGAGGGTTGCCTCGTTATCGATCCCGGCATTGAGGGCTACGGGCTGGACGGGGAGCCCGGCCACCCAACCCTGGGGCACGCCGCCGATGGTCAGGGTCACTTGATCGACCTGCAGGCCAAGGTTAGCCAGCAGCACTGTGATCGGCGCCGGCTGCCCCGGCGTGAGGGTCAGCTGCTCACCGCCGGGCGCCAGGTCGATCGCCAGTGCCCCGCCCTGGGCGCGGGCCTGACTCAAGCGCTGTGTCCAGCGCTGCGTGGTCGCGTTCGCGTTGTGCTGCCGGGTCGTGCCGTTGCCCGCGGCGGCCGCGGCGGCCGGGTCGGGCGCGATCAGCTGCAGCCAGACTCCGCCGATGCGAACCGCGTTGTTCCAGGGCCATGGCGTGCGCATATGTGCCCCAAGTGGCTGCCCGCCCAGGGTGCTGCCGTTGCTCGAGCCCAGGTCGGTAACCCAGACCTGCGCGCCGTCCCACTCCAGCCGCAGGTGGTTGCGCGAGATCGCATCGTCGGCGATGGCGATGCTATGGCCCGCGTCACGGCCTACCGTGAGCCCGGCGCTGGTCAGCTCGTAGCGCTGTTTGCTGCCGTCCTTGTGGGTCACCTGCACTCGCGGCCGCGCGGCAATACTTGCGGTCTGGCCCTGGGTTGGCGCCAGGGTTCCGCCGGAGCCAGCAGGCCGGGCCACTGTCTGACCTGAGCCCGCCGCCTGCTGGGTGAACCGGGTCACCGGCGGGGGCGGCACCGTGCCTGGCTGCAGGGCTCGGAGGGCGAGGGCCAGCTCGGCAGCGTCGGGACGCCGGGCCGGATCGGGGTCCAGGGCCCGCAGCAGCAGGTTCTCCAGCTGGACTGGCACGTCGCCACGGCGCGCCCGGATCGCGAGGATCCTGGTGGCCTGCCGCTGCCTGATGGCCTCGTCCGTATCGTTGGCCGGGCCGAAGGGGCGCACCCCGGTCAGAAGCTCGTAGCCGGTGACAGCCAGGGCGTAGACATCGCTGCGCCCGTCGACGTTCCCGCCCTGCAGCTGCTCGGGCGGTGCGTAATCAGGGGTTCCGAGAAAGACGCCCGCGATGGTCCGCGGTGCGCCTGATTGCATAAACCGCGCAATGCCGAAGTCAGCGATCTTGAGCGTGCAGGAGGTTGTCCCGCCCACGCTCCGGCTGTACTGCAACAGCAAGTTGGCCGGCTTGATGTCGCGGTGAATCACCTGGGCCGCATGGGCGTGGTCAAGGCCCTCGGCCGCCTGGCGCAGCAGGGTAACGGCGAAATTGATCGGAAAGGGCGTGTTCGTCTGCCAATAGCGCGCCAGGCGCCTGTCGAGTGGCCCGTGCTCGACCAGCTCCATCACCAGGTAGAGCGTCCCATCAGCCTCGCCGCGGTCGAAGACCTGCACGATGTGGGGGTGGCTCTTCAGCTGCGCGGCAACCTGGGCCTCGCGCTCGAAGCGACTGCGATAGTCGGCGCTCCGCGCATGCAGCGGATCCAGCACCTTGAGCGCTACCGATCGCTGCAGCTTCGGGTCAAAGGCGCGGTAAACGCTGCCGAACCCGCCCTGACCTAGCTCGGCGTCGATGTGGTAACGATTGGCGAAGATCTGACCGATGGCGATGGACATCACTGGTTCCGTCCTCTCAGGCGCCTCGTGCGCTGAGTGCAATCGATAATGGCCTTAGGCGACCGGATGGGGCATCATAGGCTTCAGACCGCGTTCCAATGCCCGATCCCCGACCCCTGACCCCTCCGCCGAAGGCGCACTAGCGCAGGCGCAACATCGTGCTGTAGGCAACGATCCCGACGAAGATGGCATCCCAGAGAGCATCAGGCGGCCAGAAGAGGGTCAGGGTGACGATCAGCATCGGCAGCGCGCCGGCGACCATTGCGGCCCCGACAGCCAGCTGAAGGCGCTTGCCGCGGCGTCCGCGGGTGACCCGATCGAGCACATTGGCTACGAGGGACGCCGTGGGCATTGTCAGCAGCAGCAAGGCATAGAGCGCGAAGATCGGCAAGAGCATCAGCACTGCCCAGCCGACCAGGGCCACGGCGAAGCCCGCGACCAGCGCGGTCGCTGCGCCAAGGAACAGCTTGTCGGTGGGGAGCTGGTACTGCACCGGCTTGCGGCGCTCGGCGCAGCTCTTGCAGAGCTGGCCGACCGGCGCGTGAACCATGCAGCCGCTGCAGATTGGCCGCTCACAGGCAGTGCAGCTCAGACCGGTCTCTCGCTCCGTGTGGACGTAGCAGTATCGGGTACCGACGGAAATGTCGTCCGGTGCCAGGTGCCCGGTTCTGGTGCTCGCAGTCGCCATGGTGACCTCCTGGTGCGCAGTTGACGTCCGCTTTCTGTAGCTCGCTATGGTCTCAGTATGAAGGTTTATTCATTGTGAGACTATTAGCGAGTTAACAGGCGCACGGTAAATTGTTTTACAGTTTCTCGGGCTCGGTGGTATTGCGCGGCGCCGCTCGCAGGGTTGGCCCGACGCTGCCGGCACCAGCAGGGCGAGCAATCCGTAGGACGGCCGGAGCGTCCGCATGCTCCGGCGGGCGCAGCTCCAGCCGGTATGCACTCAGCTCGACCGGCTGGCCCCAGGGCCAGGGCTGGACGACGTGACGGCGAAGCAGGGCGCCGTTCAGCGTCGTGCCATTGCTCGATCCCAGATCCTCGATCTGCACCTCCCGGCCATCCCAACGCAACCGCAGATGATGACGCGAGATGCGCGCGTGGTCGAGTACGATGATGTTAGCGCTGTTACGGCCGATAGTGATGCCGTCCTTGTCGAGCTGCACGTCGTATGTCGAGCCGTCGGCCTGGACAACGCGCAACACGAGTCGTCCACCTTCGTCGGAGCGCACAAGGGTCGGGCCGGGGGCCGGCCCCGCGACCACTGTTGGGCGAGCACCAACTGCACCATCGGCATGCAGCTGTGCCAGGGCCGTAGCTAACTGGGCGGCATCTGAGAAACGATCGGCCGGCTCTTTCGCCAGACAGCGCTGCACGACCACGTCAAGGCCGGGCGACAGATCGCTGCGAAACGCGGCAAGTGCAGGCGGCGGCGTGTGCAGATGGCCCTGGATGGCCGCAGCCAGATCCCCGGCCTCGACGACAAAGGGCACCCGGCCGGCGAGCAGCTCGAAGAGCACCACCCCCAGGCTGTAGAGATCGCTGCGCTCGTCGAGCGCCCGGCCCGCCAGCTGTTCGGGCGAGGCGTACTCCGGCGTCAGCCAGAGCCCGCCCTGGGTGTGGTAAGCGCCACCGGCGCGCTCCTTCAGCCGGGCCAAACCGAAGTCGCTAATCTTCACCTGCGGGACGCTGCCCGGTTGCTCGGGGGGCGGCGCCTGGAGCAGCAGATTATCAGGCTTGATGTCGCGGTGAATGACCGTCTGGTGGGCATAGGCCAGGCCCGTGGCCACCTGGCGCACCAGCTCCACGGCCAGCGGCACCGGGAGCGGGGTGCCGCGCCGGCGCTCGATCTGCCCGCGGAGCGAGCCGCCCTCGACCAGCTCCATCACCAGATAGACGCGGCCCGACGCGCTATCGAGCCCACAGTCGTAGAGCCTGACGATATGCGGGTGATCGAGATGCCCAAGGGCGCTGGCCTCACGAACCATGCGCTCGCGCATCGCCGGGTCGGCCGCCAGATGGGCGCTAAGCACCTTGACGGCGACCCGGCGCCCGGTCATCAGGTTGGCGCCCGCGTAGACCTCGCCCATCCCACCCCGCCCAAGCAGTTGCTCGAGGCGGTAGTTGCCGAGGGTGTGGTTGATCAGGGTGGGCATAACCATAGCTTCGGTTCCATGGTCTAACGCTCCTCGAACACAAGGCGCGGTTCTACCCAGTTCGCCCAGTCCTGTCCAGCGCTATTCCCTGCATCGACCCGCAGTTCGATCATCACGTCGCGGCCCGAATACTCCGAAAGATCGACGCGAATGCGCTTCAAGTCACCGGTATATCGTTTCGTTACCTGCACATAAGGGTCCCAGACCTGCCGGCCATTCTCCATACGATGCACCCAGACCCAGAATGTGACCCCGTCTGTGTTGCGCGCGCCATTGCGGAAGCCGACGGAAGCTTCAAAAGTGACTCTGGCATTGGCCGGCAGCTTACGCCAGGGGAACCAGGCTTTGATGACCCCGTTATCCACCCACTTCGGATGCATCTCGATCCCTTGGTACTGCCGGCCGTTCTCAAGTGGGTGGTTAGCCGGAAGCGCAAATCCAACTTCGTCGACGTATGTGCCAGGGTAGCGAAGTGAAGTCCGGTTGACCACATTATGGCCGTCAGGCAGTAAGCTGCCCGACTCCCAAAGGGCTTCTGGCGCAAGAGTCCATAGATTGATGGGCTGCAATTCTGCTGCACGGCGGCGCCGCGCCTCGGCCTCCTGTTCCTGGCGGAGGCGCTCGGCCTCCTGTTCCTGGCGGCGCCGCGCCTCGGCCTCCTGTTCCTGGCGGCGCCGCGCCTCGGCCTCCTGTTCCTGGCGGCGCCGCGCCTCTTCCTCAGCCCGGCGCCGCGCCTCGGCCTCTTGTTCCTGGCGGAGGCGCTCGGCCTCCTGTTCCTGGCGGAGGCGCTCGGCCTCCTGTTCCTGGCGGAGGCGCTCGGCCGTCTGTGCCACGGCAGCCACCTCGGTCCCCCGCACGACGGTGGCGGTGGCCTCACCTGGTTCCACGATCAAGATCTGGTTGGCCAGCACACTGCCCGCACCACAGAGCAAGACAAGGAGGGGCAGGACGATTGCCAGGAGCGACGAGGGAACCGCCGCTCGCTGCACGAACTGGAGCGACACGGCGTGCGGTCGCGCTCCGCCACTCAGCGCGACGGTAACGGCATGGGGCATGGGGCTCCCGAGCAGTCGGCCCTGGCCCGTGGCTTCGAGGCGCAGCTCACGTTCGGCACCCGGCTCCAGGCTGAAGCCCCGGGCTGGATCGATGCGCTGGCCGTCAGCGCTGAACTGGTAGCGCAGCGCGCCCCGTGGGTCCTCGGCGCGCAGGGTGTAGTGCGCCGCGACATTGCCGTCGTTGCGCACGCGCAGCGCGTACACGGCGCGCGTGCGAGCCTCCACAACGGCGGGGCGCGCCTGGAGCTCGCCACCGGCGAAGGGCTGTACACTCCAGAGGGCCTGAGCCGCGCCGAACTCGCCGGGATTGGCCTGCGACCGCGCCGTGATCGTCACGCTGTAGTCACCGGCCCGGTTGGCGGGATCACGCGGCGCCAGAACCGTGAAGGTGGCCGTGCCGTGCTCGTTCGGGTTCAGGCTGAGCTCCTGGCTGGCCGGGCTGACCCAGGTGGCCGGCACGCCCTCGATCGCGACCGCATAGCGGTCGACCTGGGCACCGACGTTGGTCACGGTCACACTGACTGTCTCGGCCTGGCCGGGTATCAGGGGCATGCTGACCCGGTCAGGGGTCACCTGGATACTGGCCGACGTGCCGAGCCTGGTGGTCGGGCGCGGCGCCGGGGCGGTCTGGTTTAGCTGGGTTGGCAGGACGTGCTGCACCTGCTGGAGCGCGGCGGCCAGCTCGGCGGCCGACTGGTAGCGATGGTCCGGGTTCTTCTCCAGGCAGCGCAGGATGATCGCCTCGACCTCGACCGGCAGGTCGGGGTTGAGCGAGCGCGGCAAGGGCGGCGTCTTGAAGAGCGTGCTGAACAGCGCCGTCTCGGGCGTGTCGGCGTCGAGGGGCAGGGCCCCGGTCGCAATCTCGTAGAGCACGACCCCCAGGGCATAGAGATCGCTGCGCCCGTCGACCTGCTTGCTGCGGAACTGCTCCGGCGCCATATAGGCCGGCGTGCCGGGCTGGCGCCCGGTGCTGGTGATCTGGGTGCGGTCGGCGACGCGGGCGACGCCGAAGTCGGCCACCTTGAGCACATAGCTTTCTGCGGTGTTCGGCGCAATGCCGAGCAGGCCGGTGAGCAGCTGATTGGGAGCCGTCGTGGCATCAGTCCGATGCAGTAGCAGGTTGTCGGGCTTGATGTCGCGATGCACAATGCCCTGGCTGTGGGCATAGGCCAGGGCCTCGGCGGCCTGGCGCACCAGGTCGAGCCCCAGGGCCAGGGGCCACGAGTTTGTGGCGCGCCGCTGGAGCAGCCCACGCAACGAGCCGTGGCGGAGCAGTTCCATCACCAGGTAGAGCTGGCCCTGGTCTTCGCCGGAGGCATAGACGGGCACGATATTGGGATGGGCGAGCCGGGCTGCAACCTCCGCCTCGCGGCGGAAGCGCTCCTGCACCTTCGGGTCGCTCGCCAGGTTGGCGTGGAGGACTTTGAGCGCGACCAGGGGGCCGCCGCCGGGCGGCTGGGCGCGAAAGACCTGACCGATCCCGCCGGAACCGGCCGGCAGGGCCGACTCGATCAGGTAGCCACCAATCGTCTGACCGATCAGGGTACGCATACAACCCTCCTCAAGACGCCAAATGCATAGCGAAGCCGGCCTACCCCCGACAAGGCGAGAGCGGCATCAACCGGATGCGTCGGTTACGAAAAAAGGATCAGCGCACGATTAAGATGCTGGCGGGGATGTCAGTGCAGTCCCACGGCAATGGGGGCTACACCTGGCGTTTACACCAACGCTCGCTTATCGTACGAACCGAAGCGTAGAGATGACCGGATGATGACAGAGTGATCATCCGCCTGTGCTGCGGTTAAGGGACGCCGGGGAGTACTGGAATAAGCATGCGCGCCCGCTAACCAGGCCCATGATGACAGAGCCTTCATCGGCGCGCTATAAAGTGCTTGACGGATAGCCTGTAAAATCTTTTACAAGGAACGGGCGCTGCGCTACCGCGATTGTGAACGGCGCACAAGGGCCGCCATGTCACGGATGGTGATGTAGTGGCGCTGGGTTATCTCAATGCAGCCGGAGTCGCGGTACGCCGACATGACCTGGTTAACTCGTACTCGCGAGGCGCTCACCAGGCTTGCCAGGTCGGTCTGCGTGAGCCGCAGGGGTATGACAACCTCGTCATTCGCACCCGGCTTGCCATACTCGCTGGCGAAAGCGAGGAGGATTCGCGCGACCCGCCCGTAGACATCCTGGGTGGCAAAGAGCATGGTCTGCTCATTAGCAAGCCTCAGCCGGCCGGCAAGGATCTGCAACAGGTTCATGCTCATCGCCGGGATCGTCCGTAGGCATTCCTGAAACGCCGTGCGGTGCATCCAGAGCATCACCGCGCGCTCCAGCGTCGTCACCGTGGCCGACCGCCCCGACTGCTGGATGACGCCGAGCTCGCCTACTACCTCACCGGGGCCGAGCATTGCCAGGATGACACAGGTGCCGTCAGGCTGCTCGACGACGATCTTCACGCTTCCCTCGAGAATACAATAGGTGGCCTCGCCAGGCTCCTCCATGCGCATAATGTCGATCCCGGCGTTATACACGGCACGGAAAAGCTTGCCTGCAACGACCTCCAGATCCTGATCTGTCAGGGCTTCGAATAGCGGCATGGCGCGGATCAGCGCCGGATCTACACCCGTGGCCATAGACTCGCTCGCTTCCGCTTGCGGTATTTCGTATCGACTGGACAGCCGAGATTATACATCATTATGTCTTCTACTATAAGGTTGTATTCCAGGAAGGCTGAGGGGTTATTGAGAGGACTCAATGGGGAGAGCGAGGGGAGTTCGGGTGGAGTGCTGCGGGCAAAGGTCTTGTGTGGTGGAAGGCCGGCACGATGTCTTCCGCAGAAAACCCGCTGCTGAGAGCGCATTAGCCAACCGCAGCCTGTCCAGCGGCCTGGGCGAGGAACTGGGGCGGCAGGGGGGGGAGCGCCGGCGGCTCCGGCAAGTACTCACCGGTCAATTCGGCGTAGCACGGCCGGCGAGGCTTCCGGATCGAGCCGAAAACTCTCGCGCCAGATCGTGCGCCAGACCAGGTAGCTACTGCCCGTACCATACGACTGGCAGGTCCCGCCATAGCCCCGGAACCCTCGCTCGCGGGCGCGCCGGATCAACTCGGCGGCCAGGCGCGACTTTCCCATGCCGGCCTCGCCGGTAATCGCAAGCACCTGTCCCTCGCCGCGTGCACTCCGTTCGATCAGCGCCTCGATACGGGTCAACTCGGCCAGGCGGCCGACCAGCGGCAGCCCAGGCGCCGGATCCAGCAGGTCAAGCGAGGAGGCTTCCTGGACGCCACGGGCGGCATAGATCGCGATCGGCGCGCGTTTGCCCTTGACCATGATCGGCTCCAGGGCCTCCCAGCTTACCTGGGCGGCGGTGCGCATCCGGGTTTCACCGCCGGCCAACACCTGGTCAGGGCGCGCGGCCTGCATCAAAGGTAGGCCTGTAGCTTCGCCCCGACCGCTGGATCGCCGTCGTAGTCGAAGCCGCTGAAGCTGAGGAAAATAATGCTGACCTGGCGGTGCTCATCAATAAAGCCGCCCTGACTGACGGCGATGCGGCGGGCGATAATCGGATGCAGGTAACGGGCCACGACCTCGCCCAGGGCGGGCGGCACACCGGCCGGGCGGGTCAGCGGCGCCGGGGCCGGGGTCCGCTGCAGGGCGCTGATCTTGCTAAAATCGCCCCGTTGCTCAGCCACTACCAGCTCGCCTGCCGCCAGCAAGGCGTTATGCACGACCACCTCACCCCTGCCGGCGTGATGTTCGGCATCGGCACAGCGATCAAGCGCCGCGCCGGCAATGATATACTCCAGCCGCACCTCCGGGTCGCCGACCGTGATGCACAGCAGGCCGCCAGCAGCCAGGCCGGCCTTCATCGCCAGGCTGAAACGGCCCACACTGCATTGCCGCTAATGGCGCCTACCTCGCCTTCGAGAGCAATGCAACCAACCTGGTAAGCGAAGTCGACACCAACGATAACGCCGACATCTTTGTGCGTTATCTGTCTGCAGCGCAGGCGGTCGAACTAGTTCAACCGCCGCCCGAGCCATCGCCGAGCCCCGAGCCTGATTTCAAGGCCTACCTGCCACTTATGCGGCGTTAGGGCAGAGATCCTCTAAAGAGCTGGCCTTCATCCCTACAAACTGCTCCGCGGCTTTTTCGCCCATGCCGTTCACCTGGGCTACGACCGCACGTGCACGCTCGTCTCATCCCGCAGCGCCAGACTGAGCGAAAAGGCTTGACAACATCGCCTCAGAATCGAGCGAACGCTCCGGCAGATGGGTCAGCCAGCGTTGTCGCTCGGCGTCAGTGAAATACGGCGAACGTACCTTGACCAACTGGCTGCCGCTGACCACGGCAAAGACACCAGCTGGTGGCAGTAATGGTGTTCACATGTACCGAACGCGTACTCACCGCAGAGGCCGCAGAGGGGCGCAGAGGATTTCAAAAAGCCCATCCTCTGCGCCCCTCTGCGTGCTCTGTGGTGAGTCTGAACAAGTACTGGCTGGTAGCCGGCCATGAAGACGCCGCGCTGCGCGAGTCCGTCATGCTTGATCAGACTCCTCATCGGGGAACAGCGGCAGCTGCGGCGGCTCCTTGAGGCGCTCCAGCTCGTCCCGTCGCACCTGGGTGATGCTCTTCTCAGGTGTGGGCAGATCCTCCGGCATCGTGCCGCCAAGCTGCTCGATGGTCGCCCGCACCACCCGGCCGACCTCGTAGTGAGTCTGGTTTGCCTGCTCCTTGCCGGTGATCTGCTCGCGCTTCAGCTTCTGCTCCGTCTGCGTGGCCCGGAAGAGGTTGGCCGCCAGCTCGGCGCTGCCCATGTGGTCGAGGATCTGCTGCGAGCGCTTCAGGCCCTTCCGGGCGTGGATGTCTCGTGCGCCGAGACCACCGTAGAGCCCGCGGTAGCCGTGGTCCTGGAAGATCGCGAAGTCGCCGCTGGTCACCACCCCGGCGTCCTGCACCGCCGCGGCCAACTTCGTGTTGTGCGTCGCGAGCTCGTCGCGCAACACAATGCGCTTCTGATTCTCGCTGAGGCTCTCGAGGACCTGGCCGGCGTCGGCATACTCCTGGCGCCGGGTCTGCACGGCAAAGTAGGTCTGCCCAAGCGCGACGATCTCTTTGCCCGGGTCAGCGTTTTGGATGATCAGGTAGCACGCGTAGCGCGAGAGGTGGAAGTCTTCGACGTTGCGCCTGGCCCCCGAGCCGAGGGTGACCATTTTGACGGTAGCATCAAAATGGTCCCCGGGATCCTGGCTACTGCCCTCACATGCGATGATTCCCCGCTGGATCGCCGTACGGAAGTTCCGCCAGTTGGTGTACCCAAGCACCCCTGCAAGATCCCGGGCTGACCAGAATTCGCTTCCATCCTCGGCGATCTGTCGAATCTGCTCGAACGGCGAAATGTGGGAGGGCACGTCTTCACTCATGGTCAAGACTCCTTCTTCGCACAAGCGCAAACCCAACGCATGTTAGAACGTTTGTTTGCTGCGATTGTATCCGGTATCGGTTGACCTGTCAATCGGCCCCGGTCAGCGATGATTGCTGTCGGAACGCTCATCAGTCAGGGTGCAAGGGGAATCCCGGCTCCGGCGCGTCTGCACGCCGGCGGCTCCTTCTGCAACCCAATCACACCTCAACCCCGATCGACGCGAAGGGATCGGCCTGGTCTTCCGTCAACGTCGCCGGCTGGGTGCCGGCGGCAGCGGCTGGGTTGGCGGCACTGAGGCCTGGTACGCTTCGGCAGTGTGCACCTCGCCATAGAGGCGGTGCAGCGCGGCACAGACGCCAGGGTCGAGGTCTTCGGCGAGCAGCAGCGTGATCTCGCGCAAACACCCACTCAGTTCAAGCCCGGCAGCGTGCGCGCCAAGGATGATGAGCGCCCGCGTCGCGGCATTGACCGGCCCGGCGCGGTCGATCACCACGCGTAGTGCCGCTGTCGTACGCACCGGGAGGAGCCGCATCGCTGTGGACATCGTTTCACTTTCTGGTACGGCCCACATCGGGCACGTCAGGCTGCTATAATGCCTGGCAGAGCATGTGACATCTGAAAAAGGGGCTGCGATGAGTACTCCCCAGACGCTTGATTATGAGACGATCCTGCGCATCGTGCGCCAATGGCCCGCCGATCGGCGGTTCGTTCTGGTCCAGGACGTGCTGAAGACCCTGGCGCCCGCTGGTCCTGAACCCACCACCCGCCAACCGACGTTGAGCCGGGCGCGTGGACTGCTCGCCACGGAACGACCAGCACCTTCTGACGACGATGTTGCGCGCTGGCTTGACGAGCGTCGGCGCGAGCAATACGGCGTATGAGGGTCCTGATTGACTCGCGCTCGAAGGTCGCGCTGAGCTGAGCACGGATCTGCTGCAGCGGGCGGGCCGTCCCGAGGGCGTAGGTATCGAGGCTGGTCGGCACCGGCACCAGCTTGCGCAGGACCGCCACATCCACGGTGTGGTGCCCCGGGTCCACGACGCCGACGCTCCCGCTGAGCAGGGCCGGATCGCCGGCGACCTGGCCATGGTTGTCGAGGGCAGCGGCATAGACCAGTCCCAGGGGCTCCGGGATGACCCGGATGCCGCCGTAGCCGGCGTGAGCCGTGCGCAAGTGCTCGCCAAGCAGCTTTGCCTTGTCCGTGTCGGCTGCCCGGGTTGCTGGCAGGCCGGTGACGCAGGAGCCGCCTGCAGGGACGCAGCACGCTGCGTCCTTACCGTTTCCAAAGCGCTGGAGCGCCCCGCGCGCCAGCACAGGCAGGAAGACCGGATCGACCAGCCGCTCCCGGGCCAGGATGGTGATCGGTGACGGGGCGAGCAGCGCCTCCTCGCCGGTCCACCACTGGCTGCCGCAGTGGTCGATGCTTTCAACCCTGGAGATCGCGCCGGCGACGCTGCGCGCGGCGCGGCCGATCATGGCCGGGAAGACGATCGGGGCAAGCTCATTGCCCTGCTTGTCGATAATGACGTACTTCACGTAGCCGTGGCCGATGTTCGGCCCGTGACCTGCACTACTCACGGTGGTGTCCTTTCTGCTGCGCTCTGGTCAACTTTGTGGTGACGAAGGTGGCGAAGATGGCGATACCTTCCAGCTCCGGGTCGTAGGTGGCCCAGCCCTCGACAACCAGGGCGTCTTCCGGGTTGTCCAGCGCGGTTTCCACACGGGCCCAGTGGCGGTGAGCGATGTACACGGTGTAGGTGGTCGGGTTTGCTGGAATAGCTGGCAGCCCCCTGGGTAGACTCGGTCCGCGCGTGCTCTCCATCGCTGTGAGCACACAGTTCGGGCGCACAGCGACGGCGCCCGGGCGTCCGACGAGGACGATCTTCACGTCGTGGATGTCTCCTTTCCGGCCCAATGCCTCATGGACTGCGGGCATACGCGTCTTCCAGGTCAGCACGGGAACAGGTGGCGCCGATGACGCCGGCGGGCCTGTGCGAGGCGGGGGGCGGCGAAACAGCAGCCAGCGCTGGCGTGCCGAAACCCTGGTCTTGACCAGGTGGAAGAACACGCCGCCGGGGGTGCGACGCCGGCTGCCATCAGGCAGGAGCAGCCCACCCCGGGCTTCGACGGCGAGCGCCTCCTGAGCGAGCGCCTGTGCTTGCTCGATGCCAAGCACTGCGACGATGCGCCGGATCTGGCGGAGTGGCTGCGGTGCCCTCTCCCCAAGTTGCGCAGCGATCGGGTCGGCAGCCCGCCAGACGTCATCGGTATCGGTCATGTGATACCAACTTTAGGTGTATAATAAGGTATGGCAAAAAAACCGATCCCCCTCCATCCCCACCTGAGTGTGGCGGAACTCGAACA
>FWWM01004126.1_pt1 | contig 16018 bp, 15 predicted proteins | sample 2228351 | NCBI WGS metagenome assembly FWWM01 (sample SAMEA103939774, study PRJEB20133) | metagenome | reverse complement strand
TAACCTTTATGTTTTGTTAGGGCCACCCGGCGCTGGAAAAACCACCCAAGCTCTTTTATTTAAAGAAAAATTAGGCTGGGATTTTCTCAGTTTTAAAAATAATTTAAAAAAATTTAATCAAGAAATCGAAAGTTTTTTAAAAACAAAAAAAGATCATTTAATTTTAGATAATTTTCCCCAAAATTTTACTCAGGCTAAAAATTTAGTTCAGCTATTAAAGAAAAAAAAGTTAAATTTAAGTGGTGTGATTAGGCTTAATAGTTGTTATCAAACTCTTAAACGTAGAATTGTTAATAAAAAATTTTGCCAAGAATGTGGTAAATTTTTTGAAAATAATTTTAAAGATAATAAAAATATTGTTTGTGATCAAGGGCATCCCTTAATTACTTATTCTCTTAACACTTTTCAACAAAGATATGAAAATTTTATTAATGAAGCCAATTTAATTTTTGAATTATTAAATCAAATGTCTGAGATTTCTTTTGATGTTAATGCTGAAGTTGATGAAATCAACACTTTTGCTCAAATTATTTCGAAATTAAAATCAAAAACTAAAAATAACTATTTTTTATACCGACGCGCGAGTCATGCCAAACTACCAACACAATTTGGTATTTTTGATTTTTATGTTTACCAAAATGTGGTCACTTATGAATATTGTCTTGTTTTAGCGATGGGTAATCTTTCTCAGGGTCGAAAGATACCTTTAAGAGTTCACTCTAGTTGTGTTACTGGTGATGTCTTTTTTTCACAAAATTGTGATTGTGGTGAGCAATTAAGAAAAGCGTTTCAATATATAGCTAGAAATAAAAAAGGTTTAATTATTTATCTTTTTCAAGAAGGCAGGGGTATTAATATTATTAATAAAGTTAAAGCTCTTCAATTACAAGAAAAAGGGTTTGACACGGTTGAAGCTAATGAAAAATTAGGTTTGCCTCCAGATTTAAGATCATATCATTGTGTTCGAGATATTCTTTATGATTTGGGTATTAAAACTGTTAATTTAATGACTAATAATCCTTATAAGATACACCAATTACTTGAAAGTGGTGTTATCATTGAAAATCGAATACCACTGGAGGCAAAAATTAATGATTTTAATTTTAAATATCTAAAAGCTAAAAAAATAAAAATGAACCACCTCTTTTCCCGTTTAGAAAAGTTTTAATTATAATTATAATAAAATATAATAAATGAAAAATGAAAATGAATCATCAAGCCCATCAGAAAAAATTTATTTTCGATCTCCATCTCGATTTAGCTTTCTATTATGAATTCCCACAAATTTTAAAAATGAAATTTTCATCACTGAATAAATTTGATCCTCAACGGCATGGTGATTTAATTCAATTTCAACGGGCTAAATTAAAAATTGCTGTTACCAATATTTTTCCTTTTATCTATAATAAATCAACTAAGCAATGGATCCCAACTAATTTTGAAAAAGTGAAACTTAAATTAAAAAAATATCTTCAGTGGCTTAAAAAATACCCAGATTTTCAAATTGTTTATCAAAAAGAAGACTTAAAAAAAATAATGAATCAGAAAAATAAAATTGGTTTAATCTTAGGAGTTGAAGGTTTAAATTTTGTTCAAAGCCCCCGTGATATTTTTGAGCTTTATCATTTAGGAATCCGAGTTTTTGGCTTAAATTGGAATGTTGATTCGACATTAGCGACTTCTTTAAAAACTAAGAAGAAATTTGGTTTGACGGAAAAAGGAAGATTAATTGTGGCGACTATTGAAAAATTACCCGTTGTTCTTGATTTAGCCCACTCTTCAAGTTATACCGTTAGAGATGTTTTTAAGTTTTATCAAAAACCACTGATGTTTTCTCATAATGGTTATAAGAAAATAGTTAATTTTGAACAAAATTTAGATGATCAAATTCTTAATTTGCTCAAAAAAAATCATGGTCTTTTAGGTCTTACTTTATTACCCTATTCTTTAAAAATAAATTCTAAAATTTCTTTTTCTAACTGGTTGCTTCAATTAAAAGCTTTAAAAACAAAATATGCTCAAAATTTAGCTTTAGGGACAGATTTTTTTGGTTTTGAATATGATGATCAATTTGAGGGTTGTCGTAATTATTTAGAATTAAGTGGTCAACTTCAAAAATCGAAAATTTCTAGGAAAATTTTATTTACTAATGCTTTTCGATTTTTCCAGCAATTAATTTAATAAAAAATGCCACCATTAAATTTAGAAAAACCACGTCGCTTGGATGTCTTTAAAGAATTTTTACAAAAAAGAAAAGAAGTTATCGAGGGTGACTTAAAGAAATTAAGTGAGCTTTTTAATATTAGTGTAGAAGAACTTTTAAATATTCGCTATCAAATTCGAAAAATTATTGGTGAAGACTTTGATTTTTTTTCCACAACCATCCATTTTGAGCCGTATGTAATTGATTTCTTACGTTTAGGTAAAGAAAGAATTGATAAAGCTACGGATAAGAAAACTTTTTATTATCCAGTTTTTTATCAACTTTTTGATCAAGAAAGACCAGATATTATTGATATTGGTGAGATAGAAATTTCTTTGATCCAAATTATTCCTAATTTTTCTGAGAGAAAGAAAAATGGAGAATTTTTAACTTCTCAAGATTTTCACCAAGCTTTATTAGAATATTTAAAAACCGTAAATTGGCAAGGAGAAATTAAACAAAATATTGAAACTTATATTAACAAAAATTATTCCCATATTCCCAAAGAAGAGAGAAATATTTTAATTATTTATGCTCAAGATGTTGTTATAGGCATTTTATCAGATTATCAAAGTTTTTTTGAGGATTTCCCTCTAAATACCAAAGAAGAAATTACTAAATTAAATTCAAAACTTGCAGCTCTATTTCTTGAAAATTTCAAGGTCCTTGAGCCTATTTTAAAAGAATTAAATATTTCCGAAGCTTACCTTAAAGATCTTAAAGATGGAAAAATAAATAGAGTAACGATAGAATTTTTTACGGTGATACTTAGTTTAGGTGGTTATGTTCATATTGGTGCTGAATATGGTAAGTTCAATGAGAAAAGAAAAAAATTAGGTTTAACTGAATTGCTCGAACCACCATTGGGTTCCTTTCAGGAACGCTTTAAATTCTTCGAACCCGGCCCCCAAAAAATTCAATCGGGAACATTAAGATTTGTTTTCGGAAATTCTAAATTAGTAAGATCCTTTTCGGAGGTTGCTATTTATCAAGGCTTAGAAGAAGCTAGATTTTCTCCTCTTCCTAAAGAATTAAGAGATAGAATAAGATTGGTTGATTTTTATTTAAAAAACAAAAATTTAAATTATACTGATCTTTTAAATATAATTTATTTGAATTTCCAAGATTTTCAAAATATTCTAAACAAAATTGAGTATTTTTTTTATTTAAAAGAAGAAGAAAAAAAACAGCTGGAAGAGATTTTTAATATTTTAAAAGACAATTCGGAAAGAAATATTAAAGAATGGATAGATAGATACAATGAAAATATAGAAAACACTAACATTGCTCCAGAATTAAAAAATAAGCTAAAAATTAGAGAAGGTAATTTTCAGACTCTTTTTACTTTAATGATTCTTAGAAATTATGTTGATAATTTATTACAAGAATTAGAAAATGAGTTACCTGAAAAAATTTACAGAGTTTTACAAGAATCATTTCTAAAAGATAATATTATTGAGCAAATAAATTTAGAAGAATTACCATCATTAAAACAAATAAAACAAATGTTTTTTGGAGTTCAACTTCCTATTGAATTGGGTAAGCTTGGGAAAAAAGATGTAGTTAATCTTGCAAAAATATTCCATTTAGCAGAAAATAAATTTGAAAAAAGAATAGCATTAAAACTTCTTAAAGGAATTTAGATACAAGATTAAAAGAATTTGAAAAAGTTGCTAAAGCTTTAAAAGCTGAATGGAGTTATTTAGGTTTTCCTCATTATCCACTAGTTTCAAACGAAACTATCTTGCCTTGTGTTAAAGAAATTAGAGAATTTAAACCCGATATTGTTTTATGTCTTCAAGAAGATGATTATCATACCGAACACCAGATGGTCGCTAAAATTGTTAAAAGGGCTGTTTGGCATGCCGGAAGAAACGCTTTTCCTCAATGTGGTAAACCCCACAAAGTTTCTGAACTTTGGGAAGTTGAAGGAGACCGACCTATGTATAATCCTAATCATTTCGAAGATATTACTGAAGTAGTTAAAGAAAAAATAAAAATTTTTAAAATTTATAATTCTCAACTACAAATTAAAGATGAAATTTCTGCACTTTTAGGTCTTAATCGTTTTCATGGTTTAATGCATGCAAAAGGTGATAATGATAAAGGATATGAGTATGTTGAAGCTTATCGGATTACTCGTTTCTTTTATGGTTAAAAGATATTCTGTGATTATTTCTACTCCCCAAATTAAAATGATAAACAAAACATAATAACACTCTCTACTTGATTTTAGTTTAAAAATTTATAGCAGTGTTAATGATCTCTTTTATTGAAGGATTCTTAAAAATAATAATGATTTTATCAAGCTTGTAGGTTCTGGTTTTTGGTTTTGGTGCTAATTTTGGTAGTCTTAGTGTAAAATAAAAAGAAATTGTAGGTGGAGACAATGATTTTTAATTTTGATGTTAAACAAATTTTCTCTGTTTTTCAATTAAAAGATGTTTTAGATATTATTTTTATCTCTTTAATAATTTATTTTGTTCTTGTTGTTCTAATTAAAACTCGCTTTTATCGACCGATTTTTGGATTGTTTATTTTATTTTTATTTTACTTTCTCATTCTTTTTCTTGATTTACCTCTTTCAAAATATTTCTTTAATTATTTCTTTCAAATTTTAGCAATTATTCTTATTGTGGTTTTTCATCGAGAATTGAGAAAAATTTTCGAGCTTGCTTTCTTCCCCCGATTAAAAAGATTAAAAATAAAAACTTACCAATTAGAACATTTAATTAATGACCTTCTCGAAGCTATCCTTTGGTTTCAAAAAACAAAAACAGGTGCTTTAATTGTTTTAGCTGGTTCAGAACCTTTAGATGATTATCTTGAAGGTGGTTATGATCTTAACGGCAAATTATCAGCTCCTCTTTTAATGAGTATTTTTGATAAAAACTCTCCAGGTCATGATGGTGCGGTGATTATTGAACTTGATAAAATTTTGAAATTCGGTGTTCATCTTCCCTTAGCTGAGAATTTAGAATTAGTGAAAAATTATGGAACGCGGCATCGTGCTGGTTTGGGAATTTCTGAAAAAACTGATGCTTTAGTAATTATCGTTTCTGAAGAAACTGGAAATCTTTCTTTGGCCCAAAAAGGAGAACTGAAACAGATAACTAATTTAAATGAACTTAAGAATTTAATCTCTGATTTTCTAAAAGAAAAATATACTCCTAAATTGATTTCTTCTCCCTCCAATTTATTGAAAAACTATCTTTTACCCGGAATTATTTCTTTATTTTTAGCTTTGATATCTTGGTATTTCTTTAGTTTTCAGGCAACAATTGTTCAAAAAAGTTTTCTCGTTCCTGTAGAATTTTATAATTTATCTGAAGAAATGGTTTTAGATGAAGTCAATGAAACTCAAGTTTTTCTTGTTTTGCAGGGGAAAGAACAAGATTTTAAATTACTTGATGAGAAAAATTTGAAAGTCTCCATTGATGTTTCCCAATTATCCCCAGGTCGTCATCGGGTGTTGATTAGGAAAGAAAATATTAAAAATATAAAAAATTTTGAATTAGTTAAAGTCGAACCTTCGACGATAAAATTTTATTTAAAAGTTAAAGAAAAAGAAGAAAATAAAAATGAAGGTCGTGATTTACCTCGTTTATAATTAAAAAATGAACTATTTTATACCCATTATCTTAGGAACAGGTAGAGAAGGAAATGAAAGTAAAAAGATAGCTCAATTTGTTTTTGAGGAAGCAAAAAACTATGGTTTTGAAGTTGAATTGATTAAACCAAGAGATTATTTAGATAAACCTTTCACAGGTGAAATGAGTGAAGAAAAAAGAAATAAATTAAGTGAAATTTTCCATCGTGCTGATGGTTTTTTAATTGTTTCTCCAGAATATAATCATGGTTATCCAGGAGAATTAAAACTTTTACTTGATGAATTTTATGAAGAATATCAACATAAACCAGTCGGTCTTTGCGGTGTTTCGGCAGGAAAATTAGGTGGTGCCAGAATGATTGAACAATTAAGGCTTGTGTTTATTGAATTGCAGGCAATTCCTTTAAGAAACGCTGTTTATTTTTCTAATGTGGCTAATTTTGAAAACGAAAAAGAAAGCTATAAACCTTTTTTGAAAAATTTATTTGATGAATTAAAATATTATTGCGAAATTTTTTCTAAAGGCCGTAATTAAAATTAATTAAAAATGAAATATCCTTACACTTTACCACAACTTCCTTATAATTATGATGCTCTTGAACCTTATATTGATCAAAAGACAATGGAAATTCATCATACCAAGCATCATCAAGCTTATGTTAATAATTTAAATTCTGCTTTAGAAAAATATCCAGAATTTCAAAATCTTGAGCTCGAAGAAATTTTAAAAAATCTTAATCAATTGCCAGAAGAAATAAGGACAACCGTCAGAAATAATGGTGGTGGCCATTACAATCATAGTTTATTTTGGGAAATCATGAGAGCAGGAAAAGAAAATAATTTACCTGAAGGTGAAATTGCTGAAGCTTTAAAAGAAACCTTTGGTTCTTTTGAAAATTTTAAAAATTTATTTTCTGAAGTTTGTTTAAAACATTTTGGCAGTGGTTGGGGTTGGCTTGTTTTAGATAAGGAAGGGAAGTTAAAGGTTTATTCTTTATTAAATCAAGATAATCCTTTAATGAATGGTGATTTACCAATTATGGGCCTTGATGTTTGGGAACATGCTTATTATTTAAAATATCAAAATCGACGTGCTGACTATATTCAAAATTGGTGGTATGTAGTCAATTGGGAAAAAGTAAATGAAAATTATTTAAAATTTTTAGGCCGTCATTAAAATCTATTTAACAAAAATGGATCGAAATGTAATTATTGGTTTAGTTGCTTTAGGTTTAGTTTTAGTCATTGGTATTTTTTTCGTGCGTCAAAAACAAACTCAAACTTTAGTACCTGAGCTTCCACCATTAGTACCTCAAGCACCAACCGAAACTCCAAATCTGCCTTTTCCCGAAATTCCTCCTCTTGTTCCTCCAGAAACCCCAACTCCTCCTGAGACAACGAAAGTTCCATCTGCCGTTCAATTCCAAGAATTCATTATTCGAATTACGGAGAGAGGTTTTGAGCCTATGATTTTAGAAGTTCCCCGAGGAGCTAAAGTTACTTTTGTCAATGAATCAGCAAATCCTTCTTGGCCAGCTTCTGATCTTCATCCAACCCATCGGCTTTATCCAGGTTCAGGCATTGAAAAGTGTGGTACACCTGAACAGGCCAATATTTTTGATGCTTGTCGCGGACTTGAAAAAGGAGAAAGCTGGAGTTTTGTTTTTAATGAAGTTGGTGAATGGCCTTATCATGATCATTTAAATCCATCACTTACGGGTAAAATTATTGTTAAATGAAATTTAATCTTTATTCTTTTGCCCTGGGTTTTGTTTTTCTGGTTTTTGGACTCTGGCAAATTTTAAATCCAGCTTATTGGAAAGCTTATTTACCATTATTTTTACAGAATTTTGATCCTATTTTGCTTTTTCGTCTTAATGGGATTTTCAATTTTATTGTTGGTCTTGCTTTAATCTTTAACTTTTATCCCTTGATTTTTTCAGGTTTAGCCATTTTGCATTTAATTGGTGTAATTTTTTCTATTGGTCTTTATAATGATATTGCTATTCGCGATCTTGGACTTTTGATTTTGGCCTTAGCCATCTTTTTGGATCATTTGAAAAAGAAATGAATATTTTTTATCTTAACGGAAAATTTGTTAAAGAAAAAGACGCTAAAATTTCTGTTTATGATTTAGGATTTTTACGTGGCTATGCTGTTTTTGATTTTTTAAGAACTTATAACCGAAAACCCTTTTATTTAAAAGAACATTTGCAAAGATTATTAAATTCAGCAAAAATAATAGGCTTAAAACATAATTTTACCCTCAAAAAACTTGAATCACTGGTTTTTAAAACTTTGAATAAAAATAAACATCTTAGGGAAGCCAACCTTAGAATTTACTTAACTGGTGGAGAGGCTAAAAATTTTCTCACTCCTACTAAGCCAAAGCTTTATATTTTAATCACCCCAATAGAAAAACCTCATCCAAAACTTTATCAAAAAGGAGCAAAATTAATCACTAAATTTAGTGAAAGAATTCTTCCTTCAGCCAAGACAATTGTTTATACTGAAGGAATAAAATTTTTACAAGAAGCAAAACAAAAAGGAGCAGTTGAAGTTTTATTAATTAATAAAGAAAATAAAATTACTGAAGGCATTGCTTCAAATTTTTTCGCAGTGATTAATAAAAAATTAATTACCCCAAAAGAAAATATTTTATTAGGTATTACGCGCCAGGTGGTAATTTTTTTAGCCAAAAAATTAAAAATTGAAGTCATAGAAAGAGATATCTCTTTTGATGAAATTAAAAAATTTGATGAAAGCTTTATTACAGCCACTAATAAAGAAATCTTGCCTATAATTAAAATTGATCACATTAAAATTGGTAAGGGTGAGGTTGGGGAAATGACGAAATTATTAATGAAAGAATTTAAAAAATTGACTCAAAATTACTAAAATTTAAAAATGCTTGATCTTACCGAAGTTAAAAAAGGAATGATCCTTGAGATTGATAATGAACCCTTTGAAGTTTTGGAGGCTAGATTTATTAAATTGCAAAAACAAAGACCAAATCTTCAAACAAAACTAAAAAATTTAATTACTGGTAAAGTTGTGGATCGAACTTTTCATCCTTCTGATGAAATAAAAGAAGCAGAGATTGAAAGAATCCAAGTTAAATTTTTATATTCTCATCGCGGTGAATATTGGTTTTGTGAAGCCGATGATCCTTCAAAAAGATTTAAATTAGATGAAAAAATCTTAGGCAATAAAAAGAATTTCTTGAAAAAAGATCTTATCGTTACGGCTCTTAAATTTAACGACAGGATTATCAATATCTCTTTGCCTCTTAAAATGAATTTTAAAGTTATGGAAGCACCTCCCGGAATTAAAGGAGATACGGAACAAAGCACTTCTAAATTTGTTATCATCGAAACCGGTGCACAAGTTAAAGTTCCTCTTTTTATCAATGAAGGTGATATTATTTGCCTCAACACCGAAACTGGTGAATATGTCGAAAGAGTCGAAAAAAGCACTCATTAAAAATTAGTTTTTATTTTAAAAAATTCTTAATAAAAATTACAGTAGTTTAACCCTCCATAATCGAATTACGAAAAATTAATCTTTAATCAAATTTCTACTAACTTGGACGATCGTCCAAAATAGTAGAATATTTTAATTTATATTTCGTAACCAGATCACGCATATTAACAACAACTAAGATAACAATCAATTCTTCTTGTGCATATAAAATGCTATCGCCCTTTATATGCACATCTAAAGGAAATTTTCCGTTATCGAATTACGGAAAATTTTAGTTGATGGTAGTTTTGGTATATAATTTTACTAATGTCCTTGGAGCAAGAATTAAATAAAATTTGGCAGGAGGCAGAAAGGGATTTTAGTTTAGTTTCAAATTTGAAAGAACTTGAAGATTTAAAAGTTAAGTATTTAGGAAGAAAAAGTTATCTAGCTCATTTTCCTCGGTTTTTAAAAAATCTAGACCTTGAAGAAAAAAGAAAACTTGGAAGTTTATATAATCAATTAAAAGAAAAAATTAAAAAATTATATGAAGAGAAGAGAAAGTTCTTCTCGAAAGAAGAAATTAAAATTGATTTTGAGCATCCTGGAATTAAATTTAAAATTGGCAAACTTCATCTTTTAACTCAAACTATTAAAGAAATTCAAGATATTTTTATCCAGTTAGGTTTTTCAATCGTTGATTATCCCCAAATTGTTTCAGAAAAAGATAATTTTGATGATTTAAATTTACCTCCCCATCATCCAGCTCGAGATATGTGGGCAACTTTATGGGTCAAAGATCATCATATTTTATTTCGAACCCATACGACTGCTTTTCAAGTTTCCGTGATTAAAAAATATGGTCTTCCCCTCAAAGCTATTATTGTTGGAAAAGTTTTTCGTTATGAAGCTGTTGATAAAACTCACGATTTTGAGTTTCATCAATTTGATGGGATTTCCCTAAGTGAGAAAACTCATTTAGGACATTTAAGATTTGTCGTGGAAGAATTTGTCCAGAGATTTTTTAAAGAAAAAGTCAAGGTTAGATTTAGGCCAAGTTATTTCCCTTTTGTTGAACCAGGTTTAGAAATTGATATTAGTTGTGTTTTATGTCATCAAAAAGGTTGTTCTGTTTGTAAAAGAACAGGCTGGTTAGAAATTGCTGGAGCGGGTATGATTCATTCTTATGTTTTAAAATGTGCTCATGTTGATCCAAGAAAATATCAAGGTTATGCTTTTGGTTTTGGTCTCGAAAGATTAATTATGTTAAAACATAATATTGATGATATTCGAATTTTACACTCGTCCGATTTAAGATTTATTGAACAATTCTAATGAAATTTCGTATTGAAGATTTAGAAAATTATTTAATTAAAAAAGTTGATTGGGTAAAAATTGCGGAAGAATTAACTTTAAAAAGTTTTGAAACTACTTATGAAAATAGAGTTTTAGAAGTTGATATTTTGCCTAATCGTTATCCTGATGCTAGTTCTTTAATCGGTTTAGCTCAAGAAATTGCAGCTTTGAAAGGAAAAAGTTTAAAAATAAAAAATTTCAAACCTAAAGAATCAGCGAAAAAAGCGGTAAACATTGTTAAAGTTGTTAATCAAACTAAAGAAACACTCTTTTATTTTGGTAGAGTTATCTTAAATGTCAAAAATCAGCCCTCTCCTTTGTGGTTAAAAAATTTTGTTGAGTTTTATGGGTTTAAGTCAATTAATTTTCTAGTTGATTTAGCTAATTTTGTAATGATTGAATATGGTGCCCCTCTTCATATTTTTGATTTAGATAAAATTAAAGACAAAACTATTATTGTCAGATTAAGTAAAAAGGGAGAAAAGTTTATTTCTTTAGAAGGAAAAGAGTATATTTTACCTGAAGGTAGTATTTTAATTACCGATAAAGAAAAAATTTTAGGATTAGCTGGTATTAAAGGTGCAAAAGTTTGTGAAGTTGATTTTAATACTCAAAATGTTTTTATTGAAGCAGCTGTTTTTGATCCAGCTAAAATTAGAATGACTTCCCAAAGACTCAATTTACAAACTGAAGCGAGTTATCGCTTTGAAAGAAAAGTCGCACCCATCAGAGCTCTTTTGGCCCTAGAAAGAGTTTCTTATTTGATTCAAAAAAATCTTGGTGGTGAAGTTTTGAAAGGAATTATTGGTGAAACAAAATTGGTTCCTTCAAAAATAAGGTTTGATTTTGAAAAAGTTAAAAAATTTACCGGCTTAGAGCTTAAGAAAAAAGAAATAATAAAAATATTGAAATCTTTGAGAATTCAGGTTGAGAAAGATAATTTAATTATTCCTTTGGATAGACTTGATCTAGAAACCGAAGAAGATGTGATCGAAGAGATTTTAAGGATTTATGGTTTAAATAAAATTAAACCAAGACCAGAAATTTCTTTAAGACCTGTTTTTGTGGAAAAAGAAATTAGTTTTAATCAAAAAATTAAAGAAATTCTGACCCACGCAGGTTATAGTGAAGGTTATCATTATAATTTCTTCGGTGATAAGGAAAAAATGATTTTTAAAGATTTTTTAGAAGGAAAAGAAATTGAAATCTTAAATCCCTTAAGTGAAAATTATAAGTATTTTCAGTTTTCTTTAATTCCCAATCTTTTGAAATCAGTTTATTTAAATCAATTTAATTTTAAAGAAATAAGATTATTTGTCATTGATAAAATTGGTTTTTGGCAAGATAATAAGAAGACCGAAAAATATTATCTAGGAGTTGTTTTTGCTTCTCCTGAGAATGAAAAAGTTTTCAAAGAAATTAAAGGTTTGGTTAATTTGATTTTTAAGGAATTAAGAATTGAATATGAAATGAGGGAATTTGAAAATAATATTGGTTTAAGTGTTTATCTTTTAAAAGAGAACGAAAAAATAGGATACTTTGGTTTAGTTAAAAAAGAAGTTTTAGAAGCATTCAATTTAGATTTAAGGGTTGGTTTTCTTGAAATTGATTTAGAAAAATTGAAGGATCTAGAAAAATTGGAAAAGAAATTCGTTTTTTGGGGCTTATATCCAGAAGTTATTCGCGATCTTTCTTTCTTTATCGATGAAAAAATTAAATTTTCTCAATTTGCAAAAGAATTACAAGATTTAAAATTAAATTTCCTGAAAAAGATTGATTTAATTGATATTTATTTCCATCCTCAAGAAAATAAAAAATCAATGACTATCAGGTTTGTTTTTCAACATCAAGAAAGGAGTTTAACTGATGAAGAGGTTAATCAAGAATTAGAAAAAGCCAAAAAATACCTTTGGGACAATTACCACGTGGAATTTCGTTAAGCTATCTAATTTCAAGAATCTCCCTTATTTTATTTTTAATTGCTTCTTTTAATTCTTGAATTTCTTTTTTATTTTTTACACTAATGACAAAGGAAAGAAAGGCTTTGTCATCTTTAACTTTACTTTTATTACTTAAAATGTTAATCTTTTTTGAAGAAATAATATTGGAAATATCACTTAAAAGACCAATTCTATCTTTAGCCACAATTTTTAACTCATATTCTAAAGTTTTCTCCATCGATCTAGCTAATTTGTTAAAATAGCTTTTGATTTTCTTTTTGGCTAAAGAAGATTTTACAATTTTCAGCCAATCTAATGAAGGTTTTCTATTTTTGTTGGTAATGATTTCCACCACATCTCCATTATTTAGCTTATAATCAAGAGAGACAATTCGGCCATTGACGCGGGCACCGGCAAAATGATGGCCGAGTTCAGTATGGATTTTGTAAGCAAAATCAAGAGGTGTACTTTCGGCTGGCAAAGTAATAAGGTCTCCTTTAGGAGTAAAAACATAAATTTTTTCAGTTAAAAGATCTCCTAAATCAGTGTTTGGTTTTTCTTTGAGAGCTCGAATAATTTTTAAATCTTCTTCGTCAGCAAAAATACTTAATTCTTTTTGATAAGTTTTAGTTTGTTTAGCTTCATTATAAGCAAAAGTTGCAGCAATGCCATACTCATTATGAAGATGCATTTCTAAAGTCCTAATTTGAAACTCAATAAATTTTCCTTCCGGTCCAATTACTGTTGTATGTAAACTTCGATAACCATTTGGTTTCGGAAAAGCGATATAATCATCAAATTCATGAATTAAGGGCTTAAACATTGAATGAATTATTCCTAAACTAAGATAACATTCTTCCATTGTTTCAACAATAATTCGAAAAGCTAATAAATCATAAATTTGATCTAAATCAAAATTTTTTCTTTTTAGTTTTTTATAAATACTGGAAATGCTTTTAACTCGATACTCAATTTTATGGACTTTGATATTTTTCTCCTTTAAAGCTTCTTCAATTAAAGGTTTTAATTTATTAAGATAATCTTCTCCGTTTTGGATTCTTTTTTCTACTTCTTGTTCGATCCATTCATAGATTTCAGGTTCAAGAAATTTTAATGCTAAATCACTTAGTTCTCGAGCCCATTCACCAATTCCTAATCTTAAAGCTAAAGGAACATAGACATCTTCAGTTTCTAAAGCTATTCTTTTTTGTTTTTCTGGTGGTAAATATTGTAAAGTTCTCATATTATCTAATCGATCAGCTAGTTTAATAATAGCTACTCTTACGTCTTTAGCAATGTATAAAATTAATCTTCTCAGATTTTCGGCCTGAATTAAATTTTTTTCTTTATATCTTAAATGACCAACCTTAGTTACTCCCTTAATTAGAAAAGTAATTTCATCACCAAATTCTTCTTTGACAATTTTTTCATCTATTTGTGCATCTTCTAAAGCATCATGTAAAATTCCAGCGACAATCATTCTAGAATCAGCTTTTATTTCAGCTAAATTAAGAGCAGTTCTTAAACAATGATTAAAATAAGGCTCGCCACTTTTTCTGAAAATACCCGAAAATATTTCCTCGCCCCACCGATAAGCTTTTTCAATGAGAGCTAATTCTTCGGAAGAAAAATTTTTGAAAGAAGTTATCTTTTTTTCAAATTCTTCATAATTCATTTTAGATAATTTTCAAAACATTTTTTAAGAAGAAAATAAGAAAGAAAATGATTGAACCAATAAAGACAATACTTGAACTTAAAGGTAAATTCCAAAGGTTAGCTAAAATAAAACCGAGAATTATATTAATTATAGAAAAAAACACAACCAAAATCAAAAAATGTTTTAAATTAGAAGAAATCAAACTAGAAATTGCAGGAGGTAAAATTAATAAAGCAGTGACTAATAAAATACCTGCAATTTTAATACCTAAAATTACAGCTAAAGCTAAAAGGACATAAAAGATAACTTCATACAAAGTTACGTTTATTTTTCTTAATCGCGCTTCTTGTGGGTCTAGTAAAGCTAAAAATAATTGGCGAAAATTAAAAATCAAGAAACAAATCACCGAGAAAGAAAAGGCAAAAGTAAGATAGATATCTGTAGGGCTTAAGATTAAAATATTACCCATAATGAAATTTAAAAGATCTGGTTGATAACCAGATTTTTGAGAGATAATAATAAAACCCAAAGCTAAAGCACTGACAAAAATAAGACCAATCAAAGTATCAACGTTAATCTTTGTGCTTTTTTCCAGAAAATAAATCAAAAGAGCAAAAAAGATGCCTGAAAAAAGAGCCACAATTAAAAAATTTAGATTTAATAAAAAAGCCAAAGCTAAACCTAAAATCGAAGCATGAGCAATCCCATCACTAAAAAAAGCCATTCTTCTAATTAAGACAAAAATTCCTAATAAAGCAAAAGCAATACCTAGCCACAAACTGGTAATTAAGGATTTGATCAAAAAGGGATTTTCAAAAATCATCTCGGCGGTCGATTAAAAGGATAGACAAAAATATCTTTTTGATAAAGTTCTTTTAAAACTTCTTCTTTGAAAAGTTCAGTAATTGGTCCATCACAAATTAAGCGTCGGTTTAAACACAAAACTCTTTGAGCAAAAGAATGGACAATAGTAATTTCATGAGTCACAATTAAAATCGTTGTTTTTAATTCCTGATTCAGATGTTTAATAATTTCATAAAATTCTTTCTGGCCAACAATATCGGTTTCAGAAATTGGTTCATCTAAAAGTAAAATCTTTGGTTCATGAATTAAACACCGAGCAAAAAGAACTCTTTCTAGTTGACCTCCCGAAAGATTGGCAATTTTTTTGTTTCTTAAATTTTCAATATCAACTTCTTTTAAAACATAATCAACCTTTTCTTTTGATGGATGAGTAAGGAATAAAAATTCTTCGACGGTTAAAGGAATCATTTGGTCTATTTTAAAATACTGAGGCAAATAACCAATTAAAGAAAGCATTTTTCGATGATCTTCGCCAAAAATTTTTATTTCTCCTTGATAGGGAACAATTCCTAAAATTGCTTTTAAAAGAGTTGTTTTACCGGAACCATTTGGTCCGATTAAGGCGGTAATGGTTCCTTCTTCAATAGAAAAACTAATGTTTTTAATTACTTCTTGTTCCCCAAATCTAACGGTTAAATTTTTAACTTCAATTGCTTTCATTACTTAATTTTGAACCTTTTTGTTAACAGATAACGCCTCATTTACCAAAATAAAAAGTTAGGAATTATAAGAACAAAGTTTGACCCAAAGCCTATTTTTATTTTAAATAATTTTTTAATGTTTCTATATTTTTTCTATATCCTTCAAAGAAATTGTTTGCACCTTTTCCTTCAAGAGGATCTAGTTCAACTAACTTTAATTTTAATTCTTTTGCTAAAGTTTCTACTACTTGACTTTCTTCACCCGGGAATTTAAAAAGTATTTTG
>FWWM01010793.1_pt1 | contig 16021 bp, 13 predicted proteins | sample 2228351 | NCBI WGS metagenome assembly FWWM01 (sample SAMEA103939774, study PRJEB20133) | metagenome | reverse complement strand
TTGATGATGTCAACCGATGCCACCGCCGCGCGGCCAGGATCGGTGATCAACTTCGACAGCTTTGCTGTCGGCAGGTTGTTCAACCAGGCCTCGATATAGCCGGTGAAAGGTCGAGATTTCGCAGCCAGAGACATGGGTCACCCTCCGTATCGAGATCAAATACTCACCACGCAATTCTAACGACCTGCGTTGAGCGCTGCATTTCTCCGAAGCGGGCGAGGGCGCCTCGCAGTTGCCATGACCATGCTTCGCTCGCGGCGCGCGTAAAATCCTGTTGCCATGACCGTGCTCTGGGAACCCTCGGATGCGCTACGGCGCGACAGCAATTTGCGCCGCTACATGGACTGGCTGGCGCGACATCGGTCGCTCGCGTTCGCCGATTACGATGCGCTGTGGCGATGGTCGGTGAGCGAGATCGAGTCGTTCTGGGCGTCGTTGTGGGACTACTTCGACGTGCGCGCATCGCACCCGGCCGAGCGTGTTTTGGCACAACGGGCGATGCCGGGCGCGCGGTGGTTCCCCGGCGCACGGCTGAACTACGCCGAACACGTCTTCCGCAACGCCGTCGGTGATCGCCCTGCGCTGGTCTTCCGCACCGAGACGACTGCCCTTCGCCCTGAGACCAGCGAGGTGTCCTGGGACGAGCTGCGGCGCGCGGTGGCGTCTGTCGCTGCCGTGCTGCGCGAGCTGGGCGTCGTCGCCGGCGACCGGGTCGTCGCCTACGTCCCCAACATGCCGGAAGCGGTGATTGCCTTCCTGGCCTGCGCCAGCGTGGGCGCAATCTGGTCGAGTTGTTCGCCGGACATCGGCGCATCGGCGGTTCTGGATCGCTTCAGGCAGATCGAGCCGAAGGTGTTATTCGCTGTGGATGGCTATGTCTACAACGGCAAGCCCAACGACCGGCGCGAGGTTGTCGCTGAGCTCGTCGGCTCGTTGCCATCGCTGCAATGCGTATTTCGTATTGCGTATCTTCACGCCGACTCCGGGCCTTTTACGGACACCGTGAAAGAAGTGGCCTGGAACGATGCTCTCGATGCGACACGGAATACGCAATGTGATTTGCATTTCGAACAAGTGCCCTTCGACCATCCGCTATGGGTGTTGTACTCCAGTGGCACCACCGGTTTGCCCAAACCCATCGTGCACTCTCAGGGCGGCATCCTGATCGAACACCTCAAGGCGCTGGCGTTTCACCTCGATTTGAAGTCGCACGACCGCTTCTTCTGGTTCACGACCACCGGCTGGATGATGTGGAACTTCGTCGTCGGCGGCTTGCTCCTCGGCAGCACCGTGCTGCTCTACGACGGTAGCCCTGCGCGCGACGAGATGCAGGCACTCTGGCGCTTTGCCGAAGAGACGAAGATGACCGTTTTTGGCATGAGCGCGGCCTACATCACCGCGTGCATCAAGGCCGGCCTTGCGCCGCAACGCATATGCGACCTTACCGCGCTGCGGCACATCGGCTCGACGGGTTCTCCGTTGTCCGAAGACGGTTTTCGCTGGGTCTACGCGCATGTCAAGCCGGACGTGTGGCTGGCGCCGATGAGCGGCGGCACCGATGTGTGCACTGCCTTCGTCGGCGGCTGCCCGCTGTTGCCCGTGCACCTCGGCGAGATGCAGTGTCGCTATCTGGGCGCGAATGTGCAGGCCTTCGACGATCAGGGCCGATCGTTGATTGACGAGGTCGGCGAACTCGTCGTCACCGAGCCGATGCCTTCGATGCCGATCTACTTCTGGAACGACCCGGACATGCGCCGCTACCGCGAGAGCTACTTCGAGATGTACCCGGGGGTCTGGCGCCATGGCGATTGGGTGAAGATCACCCCGCGCGGCGGTGTGGTCATCTACGGACGGAGCGATTCGACCATCAACCGCCAGGGCATCCGCATCGGCACCAGCGAGCTATACCGCGTGGTCGAGCGCGTGCCCGAGGTGCTCGATTCGCTGGTGGTTGACCTGGAGGTGCTGGGCCGGCCGTCGTACATGCCTTTGTTCGTCGTGTTGCGCGAAGGGGCCGTGCTCGACGCCGCGCTGGTCGCCAGGATCAAGCACGCCATCCGCACCGAACTCTCTGCGCGCCAGGTACCCGACGACGTGATCGCCATCACTGAGGTGCCGCGCACCTTGAACGGCAAGAAGATGGAGGTGCCGGTCAAAAAGATCCTGCTCGGCGTGCCCCTGGAGAAAGCTGCGAACCTTGGCTCGGTCGCCAATCCCCATTCGCTCCAGTTCTTCGTCGAGTTCGTGCGCAAGCTCAATCGCTCGGATGCCCCAAATCCTGCCGTGCCCGCCCAATAGTCGGCGGCGCGAGCGGCAACCCTCGGGTTCTCGTCCTGGTCGAGGCAAACATGGAATTCGAAAACAAGACCGCTCTCGTCACCGGCGCAGGCAGCGGCATCGGACGCGCCTGTGCCCAGGCCTTCGCCCACGCCGGCGCGCGTGTGCTCGTGCATGACATCGTGCCCGAGGCGCAGTCGTTCGCTCGGGACCTCGGCGCCACCTTCCTGCAGGCAGACCTGGCAGATCAAGAGGCCGTCAAGGCGCTGGCCCAGGCTGCGTTGCAAGCCGGCGATGGCCGCGTGGATATCCTCGTCAACAACGCCGGCTTCCAGCAGATTCATCCGGTCGAGGAGTTCCCCGAAGCCACCTGGAACAGGATGATCCAGGTCATGTTGACCGCGCCGTTCCAGTTGATCAAATATCTGCTGCCAGCGATGAAGGCGAATCGGTGGGGACGCATCATCAACATCAGCAGCCTGCATGGCGTCGTCGCCAGCCCGTTCAAGAGCGCTTACATCAGCGCCAAGCACGGCCTGATGGGGCTGACCAGGACGGTCGCGCTGGAGGCCGCGCCGTTCGGCGTGACTGTCAACGCGATCTGTCCCGCCTACGTCCGCACGCCCATCGTGGACAAACAGATTGCCGACCAGGCGCGCACGCTCAACATCCCCGAGAGCGAAGTAATCGAGCAAGTGATGCTTGCGCCGGCGGCGATCAAGCGCCTGATCGAACCGGAGGAGGTCGCCGCGTTTGCGCTGTACCTCGCCTCCAACAAAGCCGGCATCATTACGGGCGCGGCGCACATGCTCGACCTGGGCTGGACGGCGCGCTAGGCCGAGCGGCTGTGGCGCCAGACTCGCGCTGCCCGTCCGTTTCACCGGTACGATGCCCTACGTCTACATTCTGCGCTGCGCCGACGACTCGCTCTACACCGGCATCGCCAAGGACGCCGACAGGCGGTTGAGGGAGCATCAAGCCGGCCGAGGCGGCCGCTATACGCGGGCACGCCGGCCGGTGGAGATGATATGGCGTCGTGAAGTGGCGACGTGGCGCGAAGCCATGCGCGTCGAGCGCGCCATCAAGCGTCTGCCGCGCGAGAGGAAGCTGGCGTTGTTGCAGGCGCACGATGCCGACAGCCCATGAGTTCTCGCCGGCTGGCTCGGGTCGTCAAGGGTTGCGTTGTAGAGCCGGCAAGCCGCGCTGGTATACCCACCATTCCATCAACAGCAGGACCAGCGCAACGATCGCCATCCAGTGCCAGAACTCGCGCTGCGACGTCGGCGCGGTCGTGTCCTGTGCTGCCGCTGCATCGGCGCTGCCGACTTGCAGGTTGGGATTGGGCGTGATGCGCGACTCGCTGACGTTGCTGAAGTTCACAGCGAACGCGCCCTGTGCGCGGCCGGTATCGAAAGTGTAGAGGCCCGGCTGGTCCGTCTGCACGAAGCCGCGCCGGCCGGTCACGACTTCCTCGCCCGATGGCAACGTGACCCGTGTGTTCTCGGGCATGGGCACGACTTCGTTGGGCTTCACGCTGAGCGGCACATTCAGCCCCTGGGCCGGCGCCAGCCATTCCACGCTGTTGGCAATAAGGATCGGGAACGCAATCTGCAAGGGCAGGTCGCTCCGGCGCAGGTCGAACGGAATCACCACCACGCGCTGCAGGGCGTCTTCGGGGTTCTCGCCGGCCAGCAGGAGAGGGCCTCCCTGGCTCTCGATGACTGGCCTCAGCCAGCCCGGCGCGCTCACCCGGCGCGCATCTAGCACGTTCACGGCCCGCCAGTCCACGTTGCGCGCGATCGGGTGAGGCTCGGTGCGCACGTAGTCGGTGTTGCTGAAGATGCCGGTGGTCGTGAACACCGACTGGGCGCCGATCAGCAATGCATTAGCCTGTGCCGGCAGTGTCGCCGTCACGCCGTCCAGCACATATAAGTCGTAGCGCTGTGCGTCCAGTGGCATTGTCACCGCGCGCGTGACGCGCAGGCCAGGCAGGGAGGTCAGCGCCTGTTCGAGGAAGCGGTTACCGCGTGTGAGCAACAATGTGTGGCGCGTCGTGTTGACGGTGTTGACGGCATAGGCCGCATCGTCCACGGCCAGAAAGTTGTGTTGCGCTTCATCAATGCGAGCATAGACGGACGTGACGTTCGGATTGATGTTGCCGACCGTCCACTCGGCCGATTTGCCGGCCGGCACATCGAGCGTGCGTGCGTCAATCAGCGAACCGTCGGCGCGCAGCGACACCAGCACGCGGTCATCTTTTGGGCCGGTGTTCGTCACTCGCACGAATGCCGAGAGGCCGCGAAGTGTGCGGCGCAGCGTCAGGGTGGAAAGCGCCACGTTGTCGCCGCTGTTGCCGACCGGGATGAAGCGGGCTCTGCCCGTGAGCAGGCCCAAGTCGTCGGCATTCGCGCCATCGCTGATCACCAGGGTGGTCGTGTCTTCGTTCCCCGCGCCGGTGGCGACGGCCAGGGCGATGGCTGCGCTCCAGTTCGCAGCATCGAGCGAAGGCCGAGCCGAATCGAGCGCAGTCAGCAGTTGCGACTTATCGCCGGTCAGCGCGCTGAGCGCACGCGGCGCGCCATCCACCACGATCAACGTCATCTGGTCGTTCGCGCCGAGGCTGTTGATGGCGTCGCGCACCTGCGCCCGGGCGACCTCGAACCGCGAGGGTGACACATCCGTGGCTTGCATCGAAGCCGATGCATCCAGGAGCACGATAGTGCGCCCGCTCACCGCGGTGGGCAGATTGACGTAGGGTCGGACGAGGGCGAAGATGAAGAAAGCCAGCGTCGCGAGTTGCAGAATGAGCAGCAGGTTACGGCGCAACCGTTGCCACAACGTGTTGGCCTCGCGGTCCATCGTCACCTGTCGCCACAGCAGCGTGCTACTCACGTTCTGCTCACGTCGTTGCAACCGCAATAAGTAGAGCAGCACGATCGGCACGGCCAGCAGGGCGAACAAGAAAGCCAGCGGGTTCAGAAAATTCATTTTGAATTGAGGATTGAGAATCGAGAATCGAGAATTGAGAATTGAGAATTGAGAATTGAGAAACGAACTTTCTCGATTCACACGAGCCATTCCTCGCGCCTCAGGTCCTTCAACAAGATCTCTTCGAGCGGCAGGGAGGTGTCGGTGAGGTGGTAACGTCCGCCGCGCCGTCGCACGTTGGCTGCAATTTCCTCGCTCCATGTTGCCAGCCGTTGGCGGTATTGGTTGAGCACATTGTCGTCCATGCTCATGTCCTGCAGGTTGGCCGTTTCCACGTCCCTCAAGCGAAGGTCGCCGGTGAACTGCGGATCGAGTTCATCTGGGCTGAGCGTGTGCAGCAAGTTGACGTCCAGCCGGCTGCTGCCGAGCGCATTGAAGCCCTCGGCGTAGCCGCCCTCGTCCAGCATGTCGCTGATCAGGATGCACAGGCCGGGGCGTGCGTCGAGCGCATAGCGCTTCAGCCAGGCGTTCAGGGTTTGTCGCCTTCCCGAAGGCATCGCGCGCAGGGCGTTCTTGTCGGTTGCCGAAACCCGCTCGACGAATGCGATGAGCGCTGCTGCCGAAGCGACGCCACGCTTCGGCCCGAAGCGTTGGAATGAGCTGGTCTCCAACACTACTTTGTCGCCCGAGGTGAGCGCCACATAGCCCAACACGACGGCGAGCTGTGCCGCGCACAGCCACTTTTGCGCCAGGTGTCCTGCTTCGGTGCCGTCGTCCTCTGGCTGCCAGAACATGGAGGGGCTGTCATCCAGCAGGATGTGGGTGGTCAAATCCTCCTCATCCTCGAACAACTTGATGTAGGGCCGCTCCAGGCGGGCGTAGATGTTCCAGTCCACACGGCGCGGGTCGTCGCCGGGGGTGTAGTTGCGATAGTCAGCGAACTCGACCGAGCGGCCGCGCTTCACGCTGCGTCGTTCGCCGGTCAACGTGCCGACTCGACGACGGGGCACGTTCAGGCGCAGCGTGCGCAGCGACTGTAGGAACGCCTCGGACAGCATAGCGAGATTCTACGCCCTTAACCTTATAGCCAGGCAAGAAACCGGGCGTCGGACGCAGCTAGATCCGCTTCAGGATCTCCGTCGTCACCTCGCGCGTCGTGGCCTGGCCGCCCAGGTCCGGCGTTCGCGCGCCGCTCTCGATCGCCCCATAAACGGCTTGCTCCAGCCGGTCGGCAACCTCGGTCAGTTGCCAGTAGTGTCGGGCCAGCAAAGCCGCGCTCAAGATGGCGCCGCAGGGGTTGGCGATGCCCTTGCCGGCGATGTCGGGTGCGCTGCCGTGCACCGGCTCGGCGATGGCAATCCGGTCACCCAGGTTCAGCGATGGGGCCATGCCCATGCCGCCGCCCCACACGCTGGCCACGTCGCTGAGGATGTCGCCGAACAGGTTGGTCGTCACGATCACGTCGAACTGCGCCGGCCTCGCGGCCAGCATCATCGCTGCCGTGTCCACCAGCATCTCGTTGATCTCCACGTCGGGATAGCCTGCGCCGACGGCGTGCACCGAGTCGCGGAACAGACCGTCGGTGATCGGCAGGATGTTGGCCTTGTGCACGATGGTGACACGCTTGCGCTCTCGCCGGCTGGCCAGAGCGAACGCTACGCGTGCGATGCGCTCCGATGCTGCGCGGGTGATCACGCGCTCGGCGATGGCTTCCTCGCCCTGCAATCGCTCGCGGCCGGCGTACAGGCCCTGGGTGTTCTCGCGCACCAGGATGAGATCCACCGGCTGTGGCCGGCCGATCAACTGCGAGGCTTGCGACCAGACGATGCGGGTGGGGCGCAGGTTGGCATACAGGTCGAAGTGCTGGCGCATCTGGATGATCGGGCTGCGGTAGCCCTCGACCTTCTTCGCCGGAGAAGAGACGGCGCCGAACAGCGCCGCCCCGCATGTGGCGATCCGCTCTTTTGTCTCGTCGGGCAACGCGTTGCCAATGCGCTGGAAGCACGCCCAGCCGGCGTCGGCCTCGACGACGGTGAGGCCGGGCAGGGCGCGCTGCAACGCTTCGACCGCGCAGGGAATCACCTCGCGGCCCACGCCGTCTCCGGGAATGACGCACAGGCGGTAAGTCATGATCGGCGATTGTATAGTTCGTCCACAAATCATGACTATCTGGGATGATGAGCTCGTCATCAACGACCATGTGCGCATCCCGGCGGACGAGCTGACGTATCGCTTCTCACGTGCGTCGGGCGCGGGCGGCCAGCACGTCAACAAAACCGAGACGGCGGTCGAGTTGACGTTCGACCTGGCTGGCTCACCGTCGCTTACCGACGCGCAGCGCCGGCACGCCCTGGTCCGCCTCGGCGCGTATACGGATGCCGAGGGCGTGTTGCGCCTGGTGTCGCGCAGCGAGCGCAGCCAGTTGCGCAACCGCCAGGAGGTGACGGATCGCTTCGTCCGGCTGATGCGCCAGGCGCTTATGCCGCCAAAGCAGCGCCGCAAGACGCGCCCGCCGCGTTATGCTGCCGAGGAGCGTCTGCGGCGCAAGCGCCAGGTGGGTGAACTGAAGCGCCGGCGCCGTGCGCCCACCCTGGAGCGAGACCGCGTTAAACTTACGCTCCCACGGAGGAAACAACAATATGAAAAGCATGACAGTCCGAGACGCGATGCACAAGGGCGTCGTGAGCTGTGATTCATCCATCAGCGTGCGGGAAGCCGCCCGCCTCATGAACGAAAAGCGGTTGCGCTCGCTTGTGGTCGTTGATTTCGATTGTGCGTTGGCCGGCATCATCTCCGAGACCGACATCGTCGCCGCCCGGCTCGTCCACGATAAACCGTGGGATCAACTCACCGTCGGTGAAATCATGACGAATCGCGTGTTGACGGTGACGCCGGACATGTCGTTGAAGGAGGCGGCCAGAATCATCGTAGATCATCGCATCCACCGGGTGGTGGTGGCCGAGCCCGACGATATCTGCAACCCGATCGGCATCCTCTCGTTGGGCGACATCATGCGTTACCTGGAGAGCGAGGAATCCGCCGCAGAGGCATCCGGCAAAGGCGATTCGGCTGCGACGAACGAAGCAAAGCAGACGCCCAAGAAGACGAGAGCCGTTGCCAGGCGGGCTTCGCCCAAGAAGGCGACCCGCAGCACAAAGCGATAAACACAAGGCCCCGCTCGTCGAGCGAGGCCTCTGCGTTGACTTGGGGTGATGCGGCACTGCTACTCGATGATGCCAGTGCGCAGGGCCTCTTTGACCTCGCCGATGGCTTTGGTGACCTGGATGCCGCGCGGGCAGGCCTCGGTGCAGTTGAAGATGGTGCGGCAGCGCCACACACCGTCCTCAGCGCTCAGGATCTCCAATCGTTGTTGTGCAGCCTGGTCCCGGCTGTCGAAGATGAAGCGGTGGGCCTGCACGATTGCTGCCGGGCCGACGTATTCACCCCGCGCCCAGAACGACGGACAGCTCGTTGTGCAGGCGGCACACAGGATGCATTTTGTCGTGTCGTCGTAGCGCTCGCGGTCGGCCGGCGATTGCAGGCGTTCGCGGCCGTTGGCTGGCAATGGGTCGTTGTTCACCAGATACGGCATGACGGCGCGGTAGTGGGCGAAGAATGGCTCCATGTCCACCACCAGGTCTTTCAACACCGGCAGGCCGAGGATCGGCTCGACGGTGATCGTGTCACCATCCCTGGCGATGTTCTGGATCAGTACCTTGCAAGCCAGCATATTGCGGCCGTTGATGCGCATCGCGTCGCTGCCGCATACGCCATGCGCGCAGCTGCGCCGCAAGGCCAGCGTGCCGTCCTGATTCCACTTCACCTCGTGCAGCGCGTCTAGCACGCGGTCGGTTGGCTCGACTTCGACCGTGTATTGCTCCCAGTGCGGCTTCTTGTCCGTCTCCGGGTTGAAGCGCTTGATTCTTAGTTTGACTTTCATGGGTCGTGAGTTGAGAACTGAGAATCAGTACTTCCGCTCCTGCGGCTGAATGCGCGTGATGCGCACCGGCTTGTACTTCAGCGTAATCGTCCCGTTCTTCCACGCCATCGAGTGCTTGAGGAAGTTCACGTCATCGCGGTTGGGATAGTCCTCGCGATAGTGCCCGCCGCGGCTCTCGGTGCGCGCCAGCGCCGCAAATGCCGTGACCTCGGCCAGGTCGAGCAACGCCCCCAATTCCCACGCTTCCATCAGGTCGGTGTTCCACTTGAAGCCCCGGTCGTCGATCCTGATGCGCTTGTAGCGGGCTTGCAGTTCGTGGATCTTGTCGATTGCCTCTTCAAGCCCGCTGCCGGTGCGATATACGCCGACCTTTTCGTCCATCAGCGCCTGCATCTCCTTGCGAATGGCGTGTGGTCGTTCGTTGCCGTTGTTGTTGCGGATGCGGTCGAGCTGCGCGGTGCCTTCGCTGGCCGCAGCGTCGCGGTTGATCGGCCGGAAGGATGCCTGCTTGCAATACTCGGCCATGGCGATGCCGCCGCGCTTGCCGAACACCACCAGGTCTACCAGCGAGTTTGTACCCAGGCGGTTGGCGCCGTGCACGCTGACGCAGGCGACCTCACCGGCGGCATACAGCCCCTCCACGATCTTTCCGGTCTCGTCGGCCAGGACGCGCGTATCGTTGTCGGTGGGGATGCCGCCCATCGCGTAGTGTGCGGTAGGCTGGATCGGCACCGGCTCTTTGATCGGGTCGATGCCCTGATACACGCGCGCGAACTCGATGATGTCGGGCAGCCTGGTCTCCAGGTAGTGCGCGTCGATGCGCTTGGGGTTGCCGTCGGCCTCGAAGTACTTGTTGATCTGTTCTGGGCGGAAGTCGAGATACACGTAATCCTTGCCGCCGATGCCGCGTCCCTCGCGAATCTCGGTATAGATGCAGCGGCTGCAGATGTCGCGCGGGGCGAGGTCCTTCAAGGTCGGCATATAGCGCTCCATGAATCGCTCGCCTTTGTCGTTGATGAACACCGCACCCTCGCCACGCGCCGCTTCGCTCAGCAAGATGCCCAGCTTGTATACACCGGTGGGGTGGAACTGGAAGAATTCCATGTCTTCCAGCGGCAGACCCCGGCGCAGCACTGCAGCTGGCAGATCGCCGGTGAGCGAATGTGCATTGCTGGTCACCTTCCACATCTTGCCAAAGCCACCGGTGGCGATCAACGTCGCTTTGCTGTGGAAGACGTGGATCTCGCCGGTCGCCAGTTGCACAGCCACCACGCCGTTGCACTGGCCGTTCTCGATCAGGACGTCGATCACCTGAAATTCATCGAAGAACTTGACGTCGTTCTTGATGCAGTTCTGGTAGAGCGTTTGCAAGATCATGTGGCCAGTGCGGTCGGCCGCGTGGCAGGCGCGCATCACCGGCTTCTTGGTCTCGTTGTTGGTGTGCCCGCCGAAGCGGCGCTGGCTGATCTTGCCATCGGGCGTGCGATCGAACGGCAGGCCCATATGTTCGAGGTCAATGACGGCGTCGATCGCCTCTCGACACATGATGTCCACCGCGTCCTGGTCGCACAAGAAATCGCCGCCCTTGATCGTATCGTAGGCATGCCATTCCCACTTGTCCTCTTCCAGGTTGCCCAATGCGGCGCTGATGCCGCCCTGGGCGGTGCCGGTGTGCGAACGTGTGGGATACAGCTTGCTGATGACGGCGGTGTTTACGCTCTTGCTCGCATACAGGGCCGCCATCAACCCTGCACCACCCGCGCCCACGACGAGCGCGTCAAATTGATGATACTGAGGCATTCCAACTCCATTAGTCCTTTCGAACGGCTAAAACACGGCGTATTGTAACAACAGGCACATCCGGTCGCCGCGGATCGAAATACACCGCGTTCTTGCCCTGGTTGGGGTCGAACAGGCTCATCTCCAGCTCGTAGTTGCCGACCGGCAGGTCTGCCGGCAACGCCAGGCGCACTGCGCTGGCCTGCACCTCACCGGTGCGCCACAGGTAGCCGAGGATCGCCGGCGCGCTGTCTACCTGGAGCATCATGCGCCCATCCGGCGCAAACAGCTTGACGAACGGCGCGAAGTACCATGCCCAGTGCGGTTCGGCCGGCGGCAGCCCCACTAACCAGTGGTGCGTCACCGTGATCGTCTCGCCGGCGCGGGCCGCCTCCGGTGTTTGCAGCGCGAGTAGACGCCAACCTTCGCCCAGGTTGACGATGAGCGCGTCGTCCGGCGGATGCAGCGCAGCGGTCACAGGCTGTGAGCGATACAGCATCAGCACGACCGGTGTCCGGTCGGTCCGTTTCTGGCCGGGGATGGTCATCGCGAAGGCTTCGGCGTGAGGCGGGGCAGGTGCGTCCGCCATCAGCACGGCGCAACTGTTCCCTTCGGGCTGCACCTGCCAGATGCTGGCGCCGGCTTTGATGCCGAGTTCGCCGGCCCGTACTGGCCTGGCATGGCCCAGCAAGCTGGCCAGCCAGCGCGCGTCTTCCTGCGCGTTGAGCGTTGTGCAACCCAGTTCGCGCCATCGCTCGGCCAGGCGCATTTGCCAGACGATCGGCAAGCTATACAGGCCGTCGTGGTGGTAAGGAAAGCGCACGGCTGCTTCTACTTCCCCATTCGCGTTCCACCAGGGGATGAAGCTGGCGACGATGGCGGCGGCGATTGATCCCCCCAGAATGGCGACTCGTGCGCCCCGGCGTGCACGTCGCGTCGCCCACTCGATCAGCGCAAACGGCGCGCCGGCCAGCAGATATGGCGCTGGCGAGGTGAGCAACAGGTAGAACACGTGCACCTTCCAGTCGCGCATCACGACGTTGGCGACGACGAAGGTGGCAACGATGGGCAAGACGAACCAGCCGAGCACGATTCGGCTCGTCAGGGTCCTGATCTCGGCGGCGGTCGCGCTGGCAGCGCGTGAGCCGACGAAGACCCGACCCGATGCCTGCGCTCCTGCAACCGCGATCCCGACCAGCAGGAGCAGGTCCACGGCACTGGCGCGCGCATTGCTCAATCGGTCGCGCTCCTCGAACAGCGGCGTATCGCTTTCGACGAAGGTGTTCTCGAAGTCGCGCCCGCTGGCAATGCGCAGGGCGTGGTTGATCGGATCCAGGTTCAACTGGCCGGCACTCGTCTCCTCGTTGAACGCGTTCGGGTTGTTGACCACGTCTGCCAGGGAAGCGCGTGCGCTGACCACTGCGCCGACGTAGATCAGCACGCTCATGGCACAGACCGCTGCGCCGGCGACCACGGCGCGACGTAGCGAATGAGCGGGCCGGCGTGACCCGCGCAGGCTGAGCATGCCGGTGAGCGTTGCGGCGGCGAGCTGTGCGAGCAGGCCGGCCGCGACCAGGTACGTGTGCAGACAGGCCGAGACCCAGAGGAACGCAGCGAGCAAATGCTTCGGCTTGCGATGTGCCAGGCCGTTGACGGCCAGCCATAGCGTCAGCGCGCTCATTGCCTCCAACGGCCCTTGCAGCCAGGCACCGCGTGCTACCCACGCGGCCCATACGCTCGTGCCCGCGAGCAAGCCGGCAGCGACCGCCGCCGTCATGCCGAGGGTCCGCCGCGTCAGGTCGAAGGCGATGGCGGCGACCAGCGCGCCCAGCATCGCGTTCAGTGCTGTTGCGACGTAGGCGCTGGGTTCGATGGCCGTCAGCAGCGCATAGAAGTAGCTCGCGCCGGCCGGGTTGGGCAGGTTGATGCTGGCGAGCAGGCTCACCGCCGGTAGTTGGTCCAGCCGGCCATCGGTCACCGCTTCGCGAATGAAGATCCCCAGACCATGTGGGTAGGCACGGTCGTAGTTCTGGCGCACGTGCGCCAATCCGTGCATCCGAAAGGCGAATGTCATCAGCACGACGAAGATGGCGGGCAACCAAGCCTGCAGCCATCTGCTGCCCTGGTTGCCCGAGGTCGCGCCGGGCGTGCCTGCGGACAAGGCTTGCTTCACTGCGCGCGTGATCCGGCCGGAGGGAGCGGTTGTGGATTTAGCGTAGTGCGGCTTCGCTGCCGCCGGCGGCAGCACCCATGAACAGCGCGGCGATGCCGCCCAGCGAGATCAGCGCGGCGATGGCCACGATCACATACATCAGGCCTTTGTAGAGCGACGGCCGGTGTCCGAAATAGTCGTAGGTGACCTGGCGCACGCCGTTGATGCCGTGCACAACGGCCAGGACGAGCATGACGGCGTAGTAGGCGCGCCAGATCACTTGCTCGACCGTGACGGGCTGGCCGGTGATGCCCCAGCGCAGTTGCGTGCCGGCGAACTCGATCTCGTGTGTGCCGATGAGCACGTGCTGCATCCAGAAGTGCGACAGGGCGAGGAAGACCAGAGCCAGGCCGCTGTAGCGCATGAACAGCCACATGCCCAGCTCGATGCGATTGCGGGTTTGCGGGATCGGCTGCACCTTGCGCACGGTGCGGCCGGGGGTGACGGTTGTCGAAGCCATAGCGTTCGGTTGACGGATGACGATGGATGAACTTCTACCGGATGCCGTGTGCCGCATAGTAGCTGATGGACTTGTAGGCCATGATGGCGATGGTCGGCGTGAGCAGGACGAGCGTGATGATGATGGACCAGCGGGTAGCGACTTCCTGCCTGTCCCACAGCGCCGGCCGCAGTTCGAGGATGGCGATGCGCGTGCCGTTCACTGCGTGGAAGATCAGACAGGCTGCCAGCATGATTTCGCCGACGGAGAACAACGGCGTCTTGTACACGGCGAGCATCGCGTCGTGCAAAGGTGGATTGAAGGCCGCCATGCTCATGCCGAAGATGTGCGTGCCCAGAAAGATCACGACACCCAAACCGGTGATGCGGTGCAGCAGCCACATGATTTGGCCGCTGCCTTTGTAGCGCAGCGATTCGCGCGCTGTTGTAATGAGTGGATTCAACATCTCGATAACCTCACAGGAGCTTGACTGGGCAAAGTATATGCCCTTTGCTGCCGTTACTCGGTTTGTGTCAGCCACACCTCGCCGATCGGCAACACGTCGTCCGGCGTGCCGGTCGAGAACCGTGTGCCATCGGCCGAGTAGAAGCCGGTCAGGGCGCGCAGCGTGCCCCGCGTCTCCGGCGGAATCGTCAAGCGGAACGATTCGCGCACGCACTCCCCTGCGTCCCACAGGTCGGTGGGATATTCCCCGTTCAACGGTGCATGGTCGTCCTGGGCGACCAGCGTGCCATCTGCGTCGAGCAAGTGCACGAACGCCGTGCCCCGCCGATCGATCGTCCGAATGGCTTCGTAGGTCAGAGTTGCCGTGATGGTCTCGCCGGGACTCGCCCGTGCCGGCAACTGCACCTCGCGCAGCCACAGGTCGTCGAACCGACCCAATGGTGGCTGCCAGAACACCGGGAAGGGTGGCGCTTCGCCGATTTTGAAGCGACCGACGATAGGTGCGACGATGCGTCCCTCGCCATCCACGGCCGGCAGCACATGCGCGACGCTGACCGGTCGGGTCTCCGTCAACGGCTCGAAGGGAAAGACCGTCACATTCAACCTGCCAAGCGCGGGCAGGCGAGCGCAGGGCTTCTCCAGCAAGATATCGTATGCATCCACGAACGTGTCCCCGGCCTGCCAGTTGGTGCTCGGGTAGTTGCCCAGGTTGGGGAAGACGACGATTGAGCCGAGCACCTCGCCGTCGCGGCCGAGCACGCTGACGCCGAAGGCATAGTGCCGATCGGCTGGCCTGAGCGCGCGCCAGGTCAGATGTGCTCGCGCGTAGTGGCGCATGCCTTCGCGATCGGGAAGGAAAGTCGTATGCGCCGTCACGTCAATAAGCTGCACCAGGTCGCCGAACGTGAGCAGCGCGGCCGCGTCGTTCGGCGCAATCAGGCTAGGGCGGTAACGCGGTTGAACGAAGGCAAAGGGAACGATCAGCGCGAATGCGGCCAGGCCGGCGGCGAGGGCGTGGGCAAATGATGGTGAGCGCGCGTCGCCGCTTGTCCCTCGCTGCGGCAGGGCGCTCCAGCCAAACCCGAGCAGGCAAGCGTAGGTTATCAGCGCCGGCATGATGTAGCGGCCGGGGAGCAGGGCGGGGTCCTGGTAGAACAGCGCGCGATATAGCGGCAGCACCACCATCGAAATGCCCAGCAAGATCAGCACGGCGATGGACGTGCGCAGCTCGCGTGGGGCGCGCCGGCAGCCGATGATGCAGCCGAACGAGCCGATGAGCGTGAAGGCTGCGAATGCCAGATACGCCCACTCCGGCAGGCCCACATTGCCCCAGCCGAACTTGCCCCAGAAGGTGCGGAAGGTGTTGGCGAACAACTGGGGCAACCAGGCGTCGCGGATGGACACCAGCACGCCTTCGCCGATCACGCTGGTCGGCGCGGTGAGGATCGGGTTGTTTGGGTTGCGATCCACCAGCAGCCGGCCGTAGCGCGTCAGGTTGTAGCCGAGATAGGGCAGCGCGACTGCCGCGCAAGTGGCGAAGGTGAGCGCGCTGCGCCGGAGCAGGATGCGCACTGGCCAGCCCTGTCGCCAGGCGACGAGTGCCATCGCCACGGCAGCGAACCCAATCAGGGCCAGAGCGCTGTTCTTCGAGAGGAAGGCCAGGCCGAGCGCGAGGCCAAAGAGGAGATAGTCCGCGTTCCGCGTCCCGCCGCGTGCGATGCGCAGCGCGCTGTGTCCCACCCAGGCGCCCATCGCCGCGACCATCGCGTCGTTGTTCACCATCGCGCCCATGAAGATCACCTGGGGGTTGAAAGCAGCGATCGCCGTGCTGAGTAGCGCCGCGATCGAGCCGCTGCCGAAGAGCAAATTCGCGCTCGCGGCGATCAGATAGACAGTCAGGCCGGTCAGCAGCGCCGAGACGGCGCGCGCCGCGTGCAAAGCGAGGATCGTGCCTTGCCAGGGAAACGCTTCTTCCGACTGG
>FWWM01010792.1_pt1 | contig 16021 bp, 10 predicted proteins | sample 2228351 | NCBI WGS metagenome assembly FWWM01 (sample SAMEA103939774, study PRJEB20133) | metagenome | reverse complement strand
CTTGAGAGATTAACTGTGCTGAATGTTCTATAAAGAGATTTTTCGAGAATCATTTATTATAGAGCAGGAACAGAATTCATTTTGTCCTTTATAATTCTAATATTTACTTTTTAATTTTGTGAGATTCAACGAAGCCCCCAAAATCAACAATAACTGAAACATCCAAGCCATTCTGGCACCGTCAACAACACTATCAAAAAAACCTATCACCATAAGGCCTATTATTGCTGCAGCTGCTGCTGGTGCTAACGGGTGCTGTTGGCTTCGGCCAAATAAACTTCTGGCTACTACATAACCGCTGAGAAGTAACGTAGCGGCAAGGCCAATAAAGCCTTGCTCGAAAAATACGTGCATTAGCAAATTTTTCAAATGGTATGGCATATGATTACGGTCACTGGTAAAAAACCAAAATGCCATGTCTTGGCTGAAGGTGCCATTTTTTATCATCGAACGGCCGTGCTCATCTTCCAACTGTACATCGTCGAGCAGAACTTTTGTATCTGGTGTACCGACATACAACATAAACATTAAATGTCTAAGCTGGCTCCAGTCTGTCGTTTTCAGTTCGTCTCTATCAAATTTAATTTGATAGTTTTCCCATTCTTCACCAACGGTTATTTTGACGGAACCTCGGATACAACTCCCATGGTAAAGTAACTGTTTTTCACATAACTCAGCGCCAAGAGATGTATCTTTTGTGGATTTTGCTCTGAATGTGAGTGTCGGCCGTCCTACAGGCGTAAAGACTTGTTGTGTGATCCGAAGTACTTCACCATAGCCATGCAGGTGGTTACCAGTATGCAAAAACAAAGCACTATTCGCACCTTCTTGCACGAGCCGAAAACTACTGATACGTTCTGCTTCAGGCCCGTACCAGTATGTGGCGTTCACAAAACTGCCCGCGCCTCCTCCGGCCCAAATATCTCCTATTTTATTCTGGATATCAGCAGCTTGTTTCCAATGTCCAAACCGGCCCAACAGATCTCGATCAACTGACGAAAAACGTTGGTCAATGTAGCTGCTACTCATAAACATGGCACAAACCATGGTCGTAATAAACATTAACGCAGCCCCCCCCATTGCTTCAGCAAAATTGAGCGGAACTTTAAATAAGTGGGCTTTCTTACAGAGCAGATAAAATAGCGTGAATAATACATAAACAAGTACTACTACCGCTAAGGTCTGACTATAAACCTGTGATGTATTCCAGTAGTGGCTGATACTTGGAATAACGCTCAATGTGACAACGATGAGAAGTATAATCAGCGTCATTGGCGGCCTTTTTTCCCTGAAATACGCCCAAACAAAAGTCGCGAATGCCGCCAGCGAACTGAATAAAAAGATGACATATGGCATTTTTTCAATTGATGCAGAATTTAATAGCGGCCATATCAGGACTAACCCTAGAGCCATCACGCTAAACCAAACCCGATACGTAATACTATTTAAAAACGGCCATGAGCAATAAACCAGACTCAATCCAGCAACATAAGCTAGTGCGACCCGGTAACCTCCTTCAGGGAATACATAAAATGTTCCGACTGCTGCCAGCAAAGCGAATACCAATAACACTTTAACTTTAATTATATGCCTGCCCACAGCGTGAGCTTGACGTTGTGTCGCTAAAAGTAGCACGCAAATAGCCAGTGGAACCGCCGCATAGACAGCACGTGAAAAGGTAGTAATAACGGCATAAAGAATAAGAGTATAAAAAAGTATCAACAGCCCTCTTGCCCAATGTGGTTTTGCAATAGGCCACAAAGCCAGGGCGAACGGGATAGTAACGGCGAGGTATGCGTCCAATGCTGCACCACCAAGATGCATCTCCCAAAACCACGCAGTAGTACGATAGTCAGTGGACATATTTGTTAGTCCAGTAAAAATATAGCGCTCGTAGATGCAACCAAACACTGCAACCGCCAACCCAATACTCATTCCGTAAACAAGAGCCAGATAGAGTTTGTGCCTGCTTGAACGCGCAAGTGCATACCATGCAACAATAAACAGTGGAGCCAGCAATAGCGACTTGCCTGTTCTTAGCGCATTTTCGGCTGTTTGATAATTTGTAAAGAAGCGCCAGCTGAAATCGCCAGCTTGCGCTAATCCGTGCCAAACGCTGAAAGCACCAATCGCGAAAAATGCGAATAGCAAAAAAAATCCTTTGTTGTTTAAGCGATAATCCGCTCTGTCTGGCGATTGTAAAGTAGGCAATGGCTGTAGCAATTGTCTAAAACAAACTGCTGCTATAAAAACAAGCAATAAAATGTCAAATTCTTCGAAAACAAGCCATCCCGTCCATGGAGCAAAGCTAAACCAGGGAAATACCGCCAGAACTGTGACTAACGCAACAAAAGGTTTTACGTAGCAAAAAAGCGCCACTGCGATATAACTGGCGACGAGCCCAAAACCTATCATTGGATGATGTAACAACAACCCTATTGATGCTGCACCGCATCCTCCTATTACAAACAACCAGAGCAACCATGGTTTGTTCTGGCGTTCACCTCTCGCATGCGGGCCTTCGTTTGATTTTGTGAGATGAAAAGGCATCAGTTGTCTTCCATGTTGTACGTAAATGGTACTTTCTACCAGCTGTACCATTGTCTAGAATCTCACGTCATTTAGACGAAAAATCCCCCTACGTGGTTTCGAGCGTCTTGAAATATATAGTGCTGCAGCATCAAGTTTTTATCCTGTCAGCTGCAGTCGTCAAAAAAATAAAGAATTTGCTACAACAGTATTTCCGCCACTGCCGGGTGTCCAAGGAAATCCTGTGGACTGGCCGTTGCGCCATAAGCGCCAGACTGATACACCACCACCCAGTCGCCCACTTCGGCTTTAGGCAACTCCATCCTGTCGGCCAGAATATCCAGTGGTGTACAAAGCGGCCCGACCACTGTCACCAGCTCTGTGTCACTTTGGCCCATCCGGTTGGCGATGGCCACCGGATAGTTCTTGCGAATAACCTGACCAAAGTTGCCGGAGTTGGATAAATGATGATGCAGACCGCCGTTACACACCAGATAAGTGGTACCACGCGACTGTTTTTTATCCAGCACTTTACAGGCATATAAACCTGCTTCAGCCACCAGAAAACGGCCAAGCTCAATCACCAGCTCAATACCAGCCAGTTGCTGCTGATATTGTTCGGTGAGCGCTGTTAATGAAGCGCCAACAGCGGCAATATCCAGCCGTTTTTCGCCGGCAAAATATGGAATACCCAAACCGCCACCGAGGTTAATCACTTCTGGTTGATAAGGACAAGCTGCAGTGAGTTTAGCGGCCAGCGCAAAAGTGAGCTGATGGGCTTCAATCAGTGATTCAGCTTTTAAGTTTTGAGAACCACAAAAAATATGAAAACCACGAAGCTTCACCGCATAAGCGGAGAAATCTGCTAATAAATCAAAAACCTGCTCTTCATCAATACCAAAGGGTTTGGCACCACCGGCCATTTTCATGCCGGATGATTTCAGCTCAAAAGACGGGTTGACGCGAAGCGCCACCTGCGGCGTTTTACCTGCCGCAAGGCCCAGGGCGTGAATACGATTGAGCTCCCCCACCGATTCCACATGTAAAGTAACACCCAGTTCGATGGCCGAACGCAGCTCAGCGTCGCCTTTACCAGGGCCGGCAAAGCTGATGTCTTTGGCCGGCATGCCGGTTTGAATGGCCAGCAGCATTTCTTTTTGTGAAGCCACATCAAAACCATCCACCAAAGCCCGTAAATGGTTGACTACAGGCCAATAAGGGTTGGCTTTCACCGCATAATGTAAATGAATACGTGACGGCATAAACTGGCGAAACTTCTGTACCTGAGCGCTGATCACCTTGCGGTCGTAAGCGTAAAACACCTCTTTACCAAGCGCCTGACTGATTTGAGTCATGCTCATGCCACCAAGCAGCAGCTGCTGCCCTTCTACGGCAAACTGGTTCATCACTTCATGTTGAGGCATGGCTGGCGCATTCACAGATTTTGTCCTTCAGAAAAATAATGCTGGTATTCACCAGAGAGTAATTTACGGTCAATTTTGCCATTGGCATTTTTCGGCAGGCTGTCTTTTTGCAGTAACACTTTGGGCACCATAAAAGATGGCAGCGCTTTTTTCAGCTGTAACAACCAGGCATTGGTATCGACCTGCTGCTGATGTTGCATCGCCACTAACACTACAATAGCCTGATCCAGCTCTGGGTGCGGAATGCCAAGCGCGGACACATCAACAATGGCCGGGTCCAGCGCATAAACGGCTTCTTCCACTTCAGTGGGGCTGACCCTGTTGCCCAGGGTTTTGATCATTTCATCGCGCCGGCCGACAAAATACAAAAAGCCTTCTTCATCGTATTTCACCGTATCGCCCGACCACACCGCCATTGGTGCCAGCAGTGCACCTTTTGGCATGACCGGGTCAAATTTAAAACGTTCCGCGGTTTTTTCCGGTGAGTTCCAATAGCCTAAACTCACCAACGGCCCACGGTGCACCAGCTCGCCCGGCTCATTCGGGCCGCATAAAGAACCGTCTTCGCGCACCACCACAATTTCTGCATTCGGAATAGCTTTGCCCATCGAACCTCTTTTACGGGGTAAATCGGCCGGTGGTAAATAAGTGGAACGGAAGGCTTCGGTTAAACCATACATCAGATAAGGCGCGGCTTTTCTAAAAATACCCTGCAACTGGGTTAGCAATGCATCCGGCATAGCACCACCAGAGTTGGTGATATAACGCACTGAATCTGCTGAACCTTCTGGCCACTTGGCTTTGGCAAGCTGCGCCCAGAGCGGCGGTACTGCGGCAAGGCCTGTCACCTGATGCTGTTCTATCGCCCGCACCACATCCTGCACCAGGAAAAAGTCCAGCAGCACCACAGTGGCGCCGGTTAAAAACGCAGTGGTAATCTGGCTTAAACCATAATCAAAACTCAGTGGCAATAATGCCAGAATCACATCTTCTGGTTTGTTCTCAAGATAGCTGGAGACACTTTGCGCCCCCACTATCATATTGCGGTGTGTGAGCACCACTCCTTTGGGTTTACCTGTACTGCCTGAGGTATACAAAATGGCGGCCATATCGGCATCTGTCGGCGCCACCCGCTCGTTCAGTTCAGCTTGTGCTGAATCATTTTGATGAAAAGCTGCAATATGCAAATGGCCCTGCTGCTGTACAAAATCCGCCGCTACATCCACCAGTAATACAGTATGCAGGTCTTCACATAAAGCTAAAGACTCCGCTAACACCTCAAAACGGTCTTTGCTGGTGACTAAAATCCGCACGTTACAGTCTTGTAAAATGTGTTGCACTTGCAATGGCTTTAAAGCTGGATTTACCGGCACAAAAACGCCGCCACAACGCGAAGTGGCAAAAAAGCTGCTGACAGTTTCAAATTGTTTGGGCAAATAAACCGCAAGGCGCTGGTGCCGGCTCAGGCCAGCCTGAATAAAACGGCCCGCTGCAGCTGCAGTTATTTCTGAAAACTCAGAATAAGTGACTGATTCTTTTTTAAATTTTAATGCAGTTCGCGCCGGAAACTGCAAAGCGCCTTTAAGCACTATATCGTGGAGGTTACTAATCATATGACCCTGAAGACAATTCACATTTAATCCCTTTGTGTGCAATAATAAATCACTTTAAACAGAAAGCCGACAGTATTTTACCGACAGATTTCATTTGTTCGATGTAAAAGCAGCTTATGTCAGTGATTTGTTGATATTAACGCCGTAATCAAGGATCGACCCATGACACATCAGTTACTTACCGATATTCTCAATTCTGTTTTGCAAATTAATAAAAATTATCAGACCGACACCGGTTTATTGGGTGCTATTGCCGAATTTGATTCTATGGCCGTGATTGGTGTGATCACTGCATTGGAAGAACAGTTAGGTATTCATGTGGATGACGATGAAATTTCCGCTGAAGTTTTTGAAACTTTTGGCTCACTGTTGGCATTTATTGAAACCAAACAAGCCTGAAACCCAGGCCTTGTCAGGCCTTGACACAATTCCCGTAGATTTAAGGATAATCACTCAGCAAAGCTGAGTTAACCCGGAGTGTAGTTTTATGAAAAAAACCAGCCTGCTCGCCACCGCCGTTATGCTGGCCCTGCTAAGTGGATGCAGTAAAAAAGACAGTGCAGAGCATTATGCCGACGCGCAAAAGTTCTTGCAAAACAATAACTACCCTTCCGCTATGATTGAATTAAAATCTGCGGTGCAACAAGACCCGGAAAACAAAGAATACCGGCTGGCGCTTGGCAAAGTGCATCTGAAAACAGGTGATGTGCTGGCTGCAGCCAAAGAGCTGGACCGTGCTTTGTCGTTGGGCGCCAGCAAAGAAGTTGTGGCCGTACCGCTGTTTAAAAGTTATTACGCCGCCAAAGACAACAAACCTATTCTTGAACTTTTTGCCAACGACAAAGATATCAGTGAGGCTCAGCACGACTACCTGAACTTATACCGTGCGCTGGTGGAACTGGAATCTGGCAATAAAGACCAGGCTCTCAGCTTGTTTGATGAACTGGCGCAACAACAGCGTAATGCCGATGTTGCCGCCATCGCTCAAAGTTATTTGCAAATTGCCGCTGAAAAACTGGATGTTGCCTTAACGCTGATTGCTCAGGTAACAGAATCCAGCCCACTGTACAGCGAAGCACTGCTTGTAAAAGCACGACTGCAACAGTCGCTCGGTCAACACGCGCCTGCTGTAGAAAGTTTCAGGTTATATAACACCCTGATGCCGCGTGATTTTATCGCAAGGCTGATGTTAAGTCAGAGCCTGGTTGAGCTGGAAAAATTTGATGAAGCCGATACTGAGCTGGCTCTCATCCTTAAAGGTTACCCAAATCAACCACTGGCTAACTACTTAAAAGCTGTGAGTCTGTACGAGAAAAAAGAATATAACCAGGCCAAAGACCATGCCGAGCGCGCTATTAATGCCGGCATGAAAGACAGCAGTACCCGCTTATTGGCTGCGTTAAGTGCGATTAATCTCGACTTACCAGGTCAAGCGCTGGCGCATCTGGATGCCATTAAAAATTTATTGTCGGCCAATCCTGAATTAGAAACTCTGTACGCCAGCCTATTGCTGGAAGCTGGCCGCGCCGACGAAGTGAGCGCCAATTTAATCAAAAAAGACATTACCAATGCCGATTATAAAATGATTGCGGCAACCTCTTATCAGCTGCTGAAACAAGGCTCTTTAACAGCCGCGCAGCAACTGATTGAAAAATATGATCAAACCAAACCAACCGATAACGCCACCCGCACCATTATGGCCACTGTGAAGTTGGGTGTCGAAAGCTTGCGCGAACAAGGAGTATCGGAACTCGAGGATGTTCTGGCCGCTGATCCAACACAGGACAAAACCAGAATTATTCTGGCGCAAACCTATATCCGTTTAGGTCAATTTGATAAAGCCCGCGCTCTTGCTGATCAATGGCTGAAAGATGAAAAGTCTGCCCTTTTAGCCTACAACCTCAAAGGTTATGTCGATTTACTGCAGAACAACAATCAAAGCGCGACCGAAATGCTGGCAAAAGCCGAAGCCATCAATGCAAATAACCCATTTACGCTGATGCTGCAGGCAATGGTTGCTATCAAAGAAAAAGATTTGGCCAAATCCGCTCTGTTGCTGGAAAAAGCAATGCAGGCAGACCCTACCTATGTACCTGCCCTGTCGCAATATTATGCAGTGAGCAAATCGCAAAATGAAGCAGGCAAAGCCGTAGCGCGTGCCGAGCAAATGCTTAAAGCCAATCCGGATAACAACGGTATTCGTTTGACTGCTGCAGCCATTTATCTGGCAGAGCAAAACGCAGCAGCGACTGTAGCCACTCTGACTGATGCTGCTGCCAAGTTTACAGACAAACCGCCGATGTACTGGGCTTTACTGTTAAATGCGCATGCAGAACTGAAGAACAAACAACAGGTACTGACGGTTGCACGCGAATGGGTGCAACAGAATCCTGACTCTGTTGATGCAGAACTGTCTTATGCCAATGCTCTGGCGCAAAACGGTGAAATGGCCCGTGCTATTGAGATTGTAGATAAACATCTAAAGACAAAACCTGGTAATCCGGTACTACTCAGAAGTAAAGCTTCTTATCAGGCTGATCTGAAAGATTATAAAGGCGCATTAGCGACTATTGCCTTACTGGGTGAAGAAGAAAATAACAAACCCAATGTGCTGTATCTCAAAGGCCGGCTGCTGACTCAAGCAGGTGAAACCAGCAAAGCAATGGCTGCATTTGAGCAAAGTTATCAGCAAGAACAGAATCCTGCCGCATTAGCTGCACTGGCAGAGCTGACCGCCTCGCAAAAATCCCTGGCAGCAGCTGCCGCCATGGTAAAACAACATATGGATACTCATGGAGAGAACCCGACGCTACAGGGGCTATACGCCAACTATATGCTGGCTGAAAAACCGGAAGAGTCGTTAAAAACTTATCAGCAACTGCTCAGCAAAAATGCCAATGACTATGTTGTTTTAAACAACTATGCCTGGTTATTAGCTGAACAAGGCAATACAGATGAAGCGGCTGTGCACATTGAAAAAGCACTGAAGCTGGCACCTCGTCATCCGGATGTACTGGATACTCAAGGGAAAATTTTATTAAAACAAGGCAAATTGGCTGAGGCGCAAGCGGCTTTTGAAACATCACTTGAAATTCGCCCCAACAATGTCGATGTGAAGCTGCACCATGCTGAAGCACTGATTAAAAATGGTCAGAAAAACAAGGCATTGGCACAGTTAAGCACCATTGAAAATGCAGATGAAACTCAGCTCAAACGTAAAGCGGAGCTGGAGGCCGAGGCGCAATAAACTAAACGCCTGACACTGGAACCATACAAAAAGCTGCCTGTGACCGGCAGCTTTTTTATTGGTAACTGAGTTTCTTGCTGACCCGATTTACATCGAACAGCTAAAAGAGCGACGCTTTTACAAGCGATAAATTTCGCTTAAGTAGCAGCTTAAGCTGGGTGGTTTCAGCTTTCGTCTGGCCTGCCAAGACGATGCGGGTAAGTTATCTTTACTGCCTAATCATTCAGGTCTTAAATTTGGAGTAAAGGTCAGCAATAATATAAAAATGAACTGCAGCCCACATCTGACAACACAACAATATATCTGATACTGCACTATCTGTGAGCTTTTTGCGCAATATCGGCAAAAAGCAGCTGCAGTATGCTTTACCTATTCACAACTTGGTTTCTGTTTTACGTAACAACAGCACCACGGTAGCTGCCATAGCCCGATACATTTTTTTTTGATTTTTCGAGTTGTAACCTTGTTTGTTTCACAAAGTTCACTTGAAACACTGAAAATTATAAGTTTTAGGAAAATGCTCAATCTACCGGATATTATCTGAAGTCATTTATTAGCGTTACTATGCACAAAAAATAAAGAATACAGCATTCTAAAAAGCTTCTATGCCTGCCAATCTAAAAATATGCGTCATGCATCAATCTACAAATTGATATTGCATCATTTTATCAAAGGTAAAAATATACAAAGGGTAACTATTGGTTTATTAAACCATTTTTGCTGAAATTATATCGATCAATAAACAACCACCCTTAACCTGTTGGTTATTTGTGAAACTTCAATGACAGTAAAAAGCCACCTCCATAGGAGGTGGCTTTGCAAAAGGCCCCCTGGAAGGGGGATAGTTTAGCGTGGCTCCATATCCAACATCATTTGCCGCTCTTCGTCGTCACGAGCTACTTTGTCCTGATGCCGGACATATCGCCTGATTATCTCTTCGTTGGCGCCCACTGAATCTACAAAATAGCCGCGCTGCCAAAAGTGATTTCCCTGTAGTGGTTGCAGTATCTAGCATGGGTTTTCTTTAGGCATAGCCCCAGAGCCGATCACCACCTCCATAGGAGGTGGTGTTAAATTGACAATAAAAAAACCGGCTGACGCCGGTTTTTTTATTCTTTGGCTTATTAAGCCTGTTTTCTGCGGCTTAAACCTAAGCCCAGTAAACCTAAACCTAAGATAGCGATTGAAGTTGGCTCTGGAACATTAAATGCCAGTGAACCGTCGTGCAATGCACGGGCTAAAGTGAAAGTTTTAGTCACTGGGTCATAGCCTGTTACTGCAGGTAACGCAGCTACGTTTTGGTCAACTATAAACTGGAAGTTTTGTTGCTGGCCAACCGATGCCAAAGCATCGTGGATATCACGGAATGACTGATTAATACCACCAAACTTTGTATTAAAAATATCACCTGCAATAACACCGTTAATGCTTTGCGCTGAGTTAAAGTTTGTCAGGTAACCATTCAGGATAGTAGCACTTGGAATGTTGCCACCATTGGTCACGTTCATATCGAACAAACGAGTGAAACAGTTAATGTTGTTTGCAGCAGCACAAGCACCAACGTTGGTAGTTGCGTAGAAAGAGATAGTACCACCAACCCAATTTACACCACCAAAGCCATCAATCACACCGCTCAGGTTGTTGAAACCAAAGCTTAACTCCCAACCATTTTTATAGCCATTATTGCTTGGCCCAAATGCGCCAAACTCTTGTGGTAAGAATGAGCTGATTGAGTTATTACCGTACTGAGAAATAAAGTTGTTAAAGCCAGAACCTAACAGACCACCAGATGAAGTAATGACATCACCAGCGTCGATAGTACCGTTACCATTCGAGTCAAACACTTTTGACCATGAGTTGTAGTTAAACTGGAGTTCATCTAACCAACCAGTAGTTGTTGTACCTGCTGCAGTGTTTGCATTCCCACCATAATCTGCGCCGATATCAATGTAGATTGGCTGAGCTACCACTGGAGCTGCTAATAATGCACCTACGAGGGCTAAAGCTTTAAATTTCATATTTTACTCTCCTGTAAATCCGGGGCGTCGTATCTGTGTCTGTCTTTCCAAATAAAGCAACATGCATGCCACATTATATGTCATTGTTTTTATTGAGATTAATTAAAATATAAAACCTAAGTGAAAAAAATCCTGACAGTACTTTTCTTAATATGAACCTGTTTTTCATTTAACTTTTTCTAAAAATTATCGCCAAAACACCTGCCCGTTCCGGCAACTACAATCAAATCTGCATCACGGGAAAAGAACACCGTACCTTGGGTTCTGAATTTGCGGGAAGGGTCAGGAAAGGTTAGTGTGGTTAGAGAACAAAAAAGCCAAACTTCAGTTTGACTTTTTTGTTTTTTGCTCACAGGTGAAACTGTTTCAGTTCATTTGCAGAATTTTTTTAAGCCGCCAGAACATGTATTTCTGTAATGGATTGTTGTTTCCGAATGGGCGCCAGGTCTTTATCAGCTTGTTACGGTATGCATCAAAGTGCAGCCCTCTTGGCGCACAAATCACTTCGCCTCTTTTCAGGACAATTTTCAGCACGTTAGTGCAAAGCACACCTGCGGCTAAAGAGATCCCCATGCAGGTTGATGGAACTTTCTTTTTGAAGAAGTTAACAGAACTGCGCTCAACCAGATAATGACGTTGTTGTACTGAAGGTGAAACACCAATCACAAAACGCATGATATTGTCGCTGAAAATCTGTTGTTTTTGCGCTTCGCTTGCACCTGCAGGGGTATCCTGCATACAAAAATACTCTTCGAAGGTCATTTCACCAGGCATAAATACCAGCATCGCCGTGCCCATCCCCATCGGGGCAGCCGTAATACATGGAATGCCTTTTTCGTAACAACGCTGAAAAACCTTTCTTCTTATTTCCAGCGCAAAAATATCTAGACTATCAATGTAAACCGAGACACCGTCTAAAAACTCTTCGATATTAGCTTCGCTGATCCCGGTGTTGAAGTTACGGATCTGGGCTTCAGGGTTGATATTGCGCAGCGTTTGTTCCATCACTTCAGCCTTAGGCAAACCTAAGGTCAGCATAGATGCACCAGCCTGGCGGTTAAAATTTGGCACATCGTAGGTGTCTAAATCAGAAATATTAAAACGTGATATCCCTAGTCTGGCACACACGATAGCATGGTCACCTCCAACGCCACCGAGGCCACCAATGGCAACTTTGGTATTACGTAAAATTTGTTGTTCTTCTGCCGTGACCCAGCCGATATTTCTGGAGAAGGCTTCGTTGTAATCAAATTTATATTCTGCCACCACACCACTCCATTTTGGTTATCCACCACAGTTACACTATCGCTAGTACAGCACCAAAATAACCATCTTCAGATCCAGCTTTTTCCGTTTCGGTATGGAATAGATCGTACTCTACTGCTTCAAGCAACTTTAGATAACCAGAACTCATTGATTTTTTTAAAGTTCTTGAGTCTATGTAATATGGAGCTCTTTGACCATGAAATTCTATGGTATCGCCGATTTTTATAAAATTAATACCAACAAAACTTAAGCTACGGGCCAGTCTAGGCTCCATCATCACAAAGGTGTGATACCGTTTTGTTTTGTAGGACATCGCTGCTGCAGCCATATAAAGGCATATAGCAATATAAGGGAAACATCTGAGCTCAGTTGCTGAAAACACTGTTTCATCAATTGCACCCGTTGCAACACCGGCAAATTTATCAATCTGACGTTTACGGAATGCGGCCGGAACTGCCAGACGGGACATTTCACAAATTTCGTTTCTGGCAAAGTTCTTCGGATGCAGTTTGGGGTCTGTCACTGCATGCAGACAAAACTTTTCCATCGGCAATAACTGGTCATCACTTGCCGATGTAATCAGTCTGACCGTACCTGCCAGCTGATCAGAGCTCAGATGGCGGATGAAACAGTGGATAGCTCTGGGATCAAATTCGTCGAACTCTTCATATCCCTGGCGCACGTCTTCAAAATGAAGTTCTTCACAATAGACCTGATGCCTGAGCTTATAAACTTCTCGCCTTAGATCATCAGACTTTGCAATCTGTGGTTTTAAATACATCGAAAAATGCTCGGAAATGGAGTTTGCTTCATTACTGGCCAGCGAAGAAATTGCCTTTTTAACAATACCACCGATGATTGGCTTATCCACTAAGCTCTTCAGCTGTTTCATAAAATTCCCCGTTTATAGAAAGCCCAGTTACAACTGTAAATTAACTGAACCTGTTTATACTACAAAACATTCAGACATTATGATTTATCGTACTGCAGTTTCAAAAATATAATTCTTCAACTTGATTGGGATCACTGAAAACGCCGTGATATAACCAATTTCGTATAGCCGCTCTTTTTCTTCACTGGTCATGTCAAACTTCACTGATGAAATATTGCCGGTATTGATAACAATCGTATTATGCCAATACTGAGCATGCACATACTCACGCGACATCGCATTCATAAAAGTTTGGATCAACATCAGTACATAGGACACCAGCGGCAAAAATCGGCGTTTTGGTACGGGCCTGTGTTCACTCTCACTTTTTAACCGAAAGCAAATGACAGGAACGCCATGGTTAGACCAATCCTGATGTAATGCATCCTCCGCCAGAATAACTCCATCAGCCATCACATGATTTTCAAACGTCTTGAAAGAAAACAACAAGGGAATAGACATGGAGTACCGAACCGCAACAGAAACTTTTAAATCCGGTGTATTTTTCCTATTAAATACAACAGGACCACCACCATTAATATCTGTTGCCAGAACGTGTAAATCCAGTTTCATGTCGCTGAAAGTTTGACCTTCCAACTGATTATCTATCCATTGTTCAAAAATGTCACCACTGGAAAGTCCACCTGTACGCAAAAGGTTTAACAATGAGAATCCGCGAAACTGTTTAAAATCAGTTTCCAGCGCTAACATTTTCATTTCTTTCATTGTCTTACCTGAAGCAAGCAATGCAGCAACTATACTGCCCCCAGAAACTCCGACCACATGCTTAAAGCCTAAATTAAGCTCAGCTAAAGCACTCAGAATACCAATGTAGCAGGGTAAACGGGTTCCCCCGCCAGAAAAAATAGGAACAATTTCTTTGGTTGTGACGTCTGTGTACAACGACACCATGAAGTCCTCTGTTGCAAACGCTGCCTGACAGTCTGCATTAGTATGATCGAATTTACTAAAGTTGCGAATTTCATTTCCAGCCTTGAACACTGCAGTTACACTGTTACAACCTCTGTTTGGCTGAGCTGGAAAGGACAAAACATGATACGGATCATTCTGTTATTTTTTCTGTTTCTTACTTCGGAAATAACTGCGGCAGAACTAAGCGATCTGATACCTAAGGTGAAACCCGCTGTGGTAGCAATCGCCCTTTATAACCCAACATCAGCTCCAAGGCTTAAGCTTATCGGCAGTGGTTTTGCGGTTGCGCCAGGGAACAGAATAGCGACAAACTTTCATGTGGTTGAAAAATTGCCTGACATCAGCAAAAACGAAAGCTACGTCGTGTTGTCGGGGCATGGCAGTCAGCCACAAATGCATCAGATTAAGCATATTCGCTCAAACCGGGAGCACGATCTGGCTTTACTCGAAATTGCTGCCACTTTGCCTTACATGGATTTAGCCGACGAACAAGTTATTGCCGAAGGCACTGAAGTAGCGTTTACCGGCTATCCCATAACCGCAGTTCTTGGACTCTACCCAGCCACGCACAGGGCTATTATCAGCGCTGTAACACCTATTGCGATACCAGCAGACCACTCGACTGCACTTAACCCCAGAACGTTACGCCAGTTGCAACAACCTTTTCCGGTTTACCAGCTTGACGGCACTGCTTATCCGGGCAATAGCGGCAGTGCTCTATACCGGCAATCCGATGGTAAAGTGGTCGCCGTAATTAATATGGTGTTGGTGAAAGCAAGCCGCGAAGCTGTACTCAGCGATCCCAGTGGCATTACATTTGCTATCCCGGTTAAACATTTAAAACAGCTGATGGCGCAGAATAATGACTGACGTTTTTGTCCCTGTAACGCTTGAATTTGGCCGTTATGGCTTTTGGTTCGCTGGTTTAGGTTACTTGTTGTTCTGGGCATTATTACTAACCGTCAAAACCAATAATGCCCAGAAAATACTACTGAGTATCTATACCCTGGTGTGCATCGGCTGGGCTTATATCAACAGCAACACAGAAATACTGCCATTTAGTAGCCACGCGTCCTTTATTCTGGAAAATCTGCAGAAATATAGTTTGGCGCTATTTTTATTTGCCGCTTTAAGCCGCTCTGAGCAAAAACTCAGCCAACTGCTGTGGCAACCTAAACTGCGTTTTGTGCTGGCAACTTTTGTTATCTGGCTTGCTACAGGTTTTTTTGTAAGCACACAAATGCAGTTATTAGCGGCACTTATTCTGACTGTCATTCTGTTGGCCATGGTAGAAGCAATATATCGCCAGGCCGGTATTCAGAAATGGCAGTTTAAGCCGCTGGTTATCGCTGTGGCCGGCAGTGTGTTATTTGATTTTTACCTGTTGGCTGAAGCAGCCTTACTCGGCGAAGTAAACCGTCAAACCTGGCAAGCGCGTGGGTATGTGCATGTGATGATGCTGCCCTTTCTGGTGGTTGCAGTTAAACGTATCAAGTCGTGGGGTATTAATGTTTATGTGTCTCGCGATATTGTACTGCAAAGTTCAATGGTATTAGGCGCCGGCATTTACCTGTGTATATTAGCAGTGGTTGGTTATTATCTGAGTTATTTTGGTGGTGACTGGACCACCCTGCTGCAGGTGGTTTTTATTGTCAGCGGCTGTGTGGTGTTGTCAGTTTTATTGTTTTCAAACAGCATCAGACGTAAATCCAAAGTCTTCATTGAAAAGCATTTTTTCGCCAATACCTTTGACTATCGACTGAAATGGGTGGAATTAAGCCGTCAGTTAAAACAAATTGAAATTGTTGATCAGAATGCGCCACAGGTATGTCTGCAGGCCTGGTGTCAGGCCATTGGATACAGTCATGGCGCTTTAATTAAATTTGCTCAGGACGAAACTCCAATACTGTTAGCCCATACACTTGCATATCAACCAGAGTCACAGCTATTGCAATTAACACAGACCTATCAGCGCGAATTTAACCATAAATACTGGCTGCTGGATTTTAGCGATACACAAGATGAACATGTAAATAAGCTGCTGTCAGAAACCGGATCAA
>FWWM01010782.1_pt1 | contig 16037 bp, 11 predicted proteins | sample 2228351 | NCBI WGS metagenome assembly FWWM01 (sample SAMEA103939774, study PRJEB20133) | metagenome | reverse complement strand
AAAGTACCCGTTTCCGGAGAAACTGCCTGACCTTTGCGAAGATGGATGGGCGCATTGTGCCTGCTCATCGATTTATGCACCAAAGCCATGTGGACTTGCAAATCGTACTTGCCGCGCCAGGCGTATTTGTGGTATAAGCCTGGGCTAGTGTTGCCTGCTGATGTGTGTCTTGCCAACGTGATGCGCTCATGAAGCAGGCGATAGAGTTGGTTTCATTCCCTTGGTGGCGTTGTAGCGGCTGCCGACAAAATCCATCCCGCAGGAGAAATTATGGGTCTCAAACCTGATCACTGGATCCGCAAGATGGCGCTCGAACAAAAGATGATCGAGCCGTTCGTGGAAAGCCAGGTGCGCAATGGGGTCATTTCGTATGGTGTGTCGTCGTATGGCTACGACATCCGTGTGGCCGATGAGTTCAAGATTTTTACCAATGTCTATTCTGCCATCGTGGACCCGAAGAACTTCGATCCCAAGTCTATGGTGGATTTCAAGGGCGAGGTATGCGTCATTCCACCCAATTCGTTTGCGTTGGCGCGCACCGTGGAATATTTCCGTATTCCCAGGAAGGTGTTGACCGTTTGTGTGGGCAAGTCAACGTATGCACGCTGTGGGATCATCGTGAACGTGACCCCCTTCGAGCCGATGTGGGAGGGATACGTTACTCTCGAAATTTCCAACACGACGCCGCTGCCGGCTAAAATTTACGCCAACGAGGGTATTGCCCAGGTGCTGTTCTTCGAGGCCGACGAGGAGTGTGAGGTCTCTTATGCCGATAAGAAGGGCAAGTATCAGGGACAGCAGACCATCGTGCTGCCGAAGTTGTAAAGCGCCACAAAGTGATGTGGCCAGGCCGACTCCAGGTCGGCGGTACATTTTTGCTCTTGGCGCGCTAAAGTGCTGGGGTAATCATTGAGTTCGGGCGGCACCCCCTACGGGGGCAACTGCCGCCCCATCGGTTTGGCGCGCTAACTTTTTGCTTTGGCAGACCCTTTGCCAAGGAGACCTTTAGGGTCTAACTTCTCAATTTGGCTCCCAGTTCACGCTCCAGCCGCCTGACGATTTTGTTGCGTATGTCGGCGGCTTCTTTGTCGGTGAGGGTCTTTTCGGCCTGGTAGGTCAGGCTGTAGGCCAGGGATTTTTTGCCAGCGCCGATTTGCTCGCCGCGATAGACATCGAACAGTTTGACAGCCGCCAGCACTTTGCCGCCGGTCTGACGGATGAGGGCTTCGATTTGCACCGCCGGAACGGACTCGTCCACGATGAGGGCGATGTCTTCCAACACCGGCGGGACTTCAGGGACGGGGGTAAGCGCATAGTCGCCAGAAGCAGCCTGGCGCAGCGCCGCCAGGTCGAATTCGGCTACCAGCACGGGCGCCTCGCCAAAGTCATACTTGTCCTTGACCAGGGGATGCAGTTCGCCGAAGAATCCCACGCTTTGCCCGCCCACCTGGATTTCGGCGGCCTTGCCGGGGTGGAGGTATTTGACGGAATCGGTTGGAGCGTAGGTTACGTCGGTTAAACGGAGGCCGCTCAGGAGGAGCTCGAGGCGTCCTTTCAGGTCGTAGAAGTCCAGCGTCGGGGCGGTTTTCACGTCCCAGCAAGTCTCGTCCCGCAGGCCGGTCATCGCAATCGCCAGTTTACGGGGTTCGTCGGGCAAGTCGTCTCGCGGCTCGAAGACCGGGCCAATTTCGAAGAAGGCCAACCCTTCGCGCAGGCGGCGGTTACGTTCCAGATTGTCTAGCACCGAGGTCAGCAGACTGCGGCGCAAGACGCTCTTTTCGGGGGCGATGGGGTTTGCAATGCGGACATATTCGGGGCGCGCCTCCTGGCCATATAGCCGGGCTTCGTTTTCGGGGGAGGTGAGCCGGTAACTGACGACTTCTTGCAGGCCGAGGGCAACCAGTTTGTCGCGCAGGTTTTCTTCCCATTCGTAGAGCGGGTTGCCGGCCTGCGGCGGAAGTTGGTCGGCCATGCGCGTCTCAGGGATGTTTTCGTAGCCGTATAGGCGGGCGATTTCTTCCAGCAGGTCGGCCAGGCCCACCACGCCCTCGCCGATGTCCAGGCGGTGAGGCGGGGTTTGGGCTATGACCTTTTCGCCCTCCACCTGGCATGTGAACTCCACGCGCGAAAGAAGATCGGCGATTTCGGTTGCGGTCAGTTGGATGCCGAGCAGCCGCCTGACGTCGTCCGGTGTGACGGTGACAAGGGGATCATGCGGCGGCAAGGGGTATTCGTCCACCAGGCCGGGGGCAACTTTCCCGCCCGTCCAGGCAGCCATGTAATACAGGCCGAGGCGCACGCCCTGGTCGGCCAGGGCCGGATGGACACCGCGCGAGAAGCGAAAGGAAGCCTCGCTGGGCAGGTTGTGTTGGAAGGCAGTGCGGCGGATGTTGATGAAGTTCCAGGCCGCGCCTTCGAGCAAGACGTTGCGGGTCTTTTCGGTGATTTCGGATTCTTGCCCGCCCATCACGCCTGCAATCGAGAGCGGGCCGGCGGCATCGCACACCAGCACGTTGAGAGGCGTGAGGGTGCGTTCTACGCCGTCGAGGGTGATCAGTTTTTCACCCTGGCGGGCGGCACGGGTGGAGATGACCACCGGCTTGCCCCTGGCGCGTTGCACCAGCACATCGTAGTCGAAGGCGTGCAGCGGCTCGCCCAGTTCGAGCATGGCGTAGTTGGTGGCGTCTACCAGGGCGTTGATGGGGCGCATACCAGCCAGGCGCAGGCGGCGCTGGATTGTATAGGGGCTAGGACGGGCTTCGACGTTCCGAATCAGCCCCAAAACGAAGCGCGGATTCAAGGACGGATCGTTGATTTCGATTTCGACCAGCCCCTCGATCGGACTCCCCTCGGCCTGCCACCGTACCTCGGGCTTTTTCAACGGCCGCGCGAGGAGCGCCGCCAACTCACGGGCCACTCCCAGCACGCTGGCGCAGCGCGCCATGTTGGGCGAAATGGAGATGTCTAGCACGGCGTCGCCCATGTAGTCTACCAGGGGCATGCCTGTGGGGGCGTCTTCGTCCAGGAAGATGATGCCCTCGTGCTCCTCGGAAATGCCCAATTCCTTCTCGGAGCAGACCATGGAGTACGATTCCACGCCGCGGATTTTGGTGCGCTTGAGGGTGGTCAGCACTTGTCCCTCGGCGTGACCATCGTAGAGGGTGGCGCCCTCTTTGGCATAGGCGGCCTTGATGGATTTGGGCAGTTTGCCGAGGCCTTTGTGCTCGAACAGGTTCGGCGCGCCGGTCAAGACGGTGTGTTCGCTCTGGCCGTCGAACAGGTCGCACAGCACCAGGCGGTCGGCGTTGGGATGCGGCATCACCTCGCGGATTTCGGCCACCACCAATTTGTCGCGCTGCCAGGCGATGCCGCTGGTCTTGAACTCGTGCCTTGCCACAGCCTCCGGCATGGGCAGACCCACGTAGCGGATTTCGTCCACTTCCAGGCCGGCCAGGGTCAATTTGCGGGCGATGTCTTCGACGGAGAGACCGTCGGTGTTGACGAAGTCATTTAACCAGGATAATGGTAATTTCATAGACAACTCCTGTTCAGAGAGTAGAGATCGGATGATTCAGAGAGTAGTGGGTCGCTATCTGCATCGTCTTCTAGCAGACCGACATCGTAAGATTCAGGATTTTCGCGAACAGCGTGATTGGCGCCGGGTTCGTTGGCGCCCTGTTTGCTTTTCTTGAGATAGCCGATGTAGCCGTTCAGCATCTTGCCGATCTCTTTGCTTTCCAATCTCTGTATCACTACTCACTACTCCCGATTCTCTAAAAAACGTAACTGCTTACCCTGTCGAACAGGATGGAAAGGATAGAAAGGATGGCCGTTCAACGAAAGACAAAAAAATCCTTTCATCCTTGAAATCCTGTCTTGCGCTCCTTCCAACAGGCTCGATTTCGACCCAATGGCTGCCTGGTAAGCAATTACTAAAAAACTAAAACTGCTCCAAAAACCTCACGTCATTGCCCCAGAAATAACGGATGTCATTGACCTTGTTGCGCAGCATCAACTGGCGCTCAGGCCCCATGCCGAACGCATAACCGGTATACCGTTTGGGGTCGTAGCCGCCGTTTTGCAGCACGATGGGATGCACCATGCCACAGCCCAAAATTTCGAGCCAGCCGGAGTTCTTGCAAACCGAACACCCCCTGCCGCTGCACACGAAGCATTCGATGTCCATTTCGGCGCTGGGCTCCGTAAATGGGAAGTACGACGCGCGAAAGCGAGTGCGGGCCTCTTGCCCAAACATACGGCGGGCAAAATCGGACAACGTCCCTTTCAAATCGGCAAAGGTGATGTTTTGTCCCACTACAAGGCCCTCCACCTGGTTGAATTGCACTTCCGAGCGAGCAGTAATTTGCTCGTTTCGGAAGCACATGCCCGGCAGTGCAATGCGGATGGGCGGCGGGTTATTGGGATTCCTGGCAGATGCTTCTCGCATAGCACGAATCTGCCCCGGCGAGGTGTGGGTGCGCAGCAAGATTGGATTGTCGCCGCGCTCGCCGGCCTCCACGAAGAGCGAATCCTGCATCTCGCGGGCAGGATGATGGGGCGGGAAGTTGAGCGCCTGGAAGTTGAGTTCGTCCGTTTCGACTTCGCGTGAGGTATAGACTTGAAAGCCCATCTCAGCCAGGATTTGCAAAACGCGGCGCAATTGCTGGGTAGAGGGATGCAGCCGCCCAATGCGAATGCGGCGGCCGGGCAGGGTCACATCCAAACGCTCCTCTTCCAGTGATCTGGCCAGCGCGGCAACTTTGACGGCTTCTGTCCGCTCAGCGAGGGCCGCTTCCAGGGCGGCTTTGACCTTGTTGGCAGCCTGCCCCATGACCGGACGTTCTTCTTTCGAGAGCGCCCCCAGACCAGAGAAGACTTGCATCAAGGCCGAATTGCGGCCCAGGTGTTTGACCCGCCAGGCCTCCAACGCGGCCAGGTCGGTGACTGCCTGAAGGGCATCGAGCGCAGTTCGTTCTATCTCTTGCAGTTTATCTAACATACGACCTCCATAAGTCAGAGAGTAGAAAGCAATGAGCAAGCGTAGAGCAGAGAACAGAGAGCAAGGAGAGTGCAGGCGTGGTGAGTTATTAAAGCGTAAAGCGGCTATGTGAGGCAATTTTTAGATACCTCCCCTGGGGGATAGTATTCCCGTTGGGGAGCGCGCGCCGTTCAACTGCCGCCCCGTCAGTTCGACGCGCTAACCGCTTTCTTTTCTCCTTCCCCCTCTCCACTTCTCTACTCTCTTCACTAAAACAAAATCCTCCCATCCACATTGGGACGGGAGGGAGTTCCCGCGGTACCACCCAGATTAGCCATCCTACAACGTTGAAGGACAGGCTCGCTTCATGCCGACCAACATCGGCTCTCCTGCTAACGTCGGAGTCACGGTTCGGACTACACAGCGCAGCGCATGGCTGCGCCTTCCCCCGAACGGCTCGAGAGGGAACTTCGAGTGGGTTCGACCGAGCGCAAGTTCCAGCGCATCTTGCGCCTCTCTGGCGGCCTCTGCCAGTCTACTTTTCTCTGTCACAGCCTTTATAGTATTGCTTTGCAGAATCCTCCCTGGACATTCGCCAGGACATTCACGACCGCGAAGATTCTGTAACGTGCTGGTCGTACCGCCAGACTTTGTCTGGCTATGCCAACCCTACCACTTCTATTTCATGGCACAGGTGGCACAAGCCGGTCGGCGGCACGTGTGACGGTTGGAATATGCAGGCAATTATCTGCAAAAACAGGAGGCTGTCAAGGGGCATTTCAAGTAATTTGCCTGCGCAAGATCTTGTTCCAATCCAACATGGCGTTCAGGTGTTCTACAGGCGTTTGCCCTTCTGGGACGAAACCCACGAAGGAGCGGTTGTAGGCCTCTTCGGTCCCATCCGAGAGATGCCAGGCCAGAGGTTTCTTGAAGATGCCAATGCAGGAGGTAGCCTTGTCTTCATCGGGCAGGGCGGTTTCGAACGTGATGACGAAAGGACCGTCGGGCATCTCGGCCACCTCTACCACAGTCGCTTCATGGATCCAACGCAGCCATTGTCGCTGAGTGGTCTTCTGCCCCTGAGCGTTCCACAGGGTGCGAGTGCGTGTGATGGTTTCGCCAATTTTGTATTGCCAGGGCGAGGCGCCAGATTGCTCCCCTTTTCTACCTTTGCCGGCGTCTGCTTTGGTGGCTTTCATGCCGCCCTTCGTTCCGAATTCTGCCGGCAGCAAGCCTGTGCCGTCCTTGCTTTTTACCTGTTTAGCAATTTGCCAGGCATTAGGCTGCTCGTCGGTGAAGCGCAGCCACAAGATGCTGGCGCCGGGGACATAATCTTGCGCAGATTTGGGGCGCTTGTAGAACGGGCGCGGCGAACCTGGGATTTCATTCTCGCTCTCATGCTTGACGTACCAGCCCGGCCTGGCTGCCAGCCCGCCGGGGGGTAAATGCCCGCGCAGGTGCTGGATATGCTCGGCGGTCTCGTTACACACGGCACGGGTGACAATCAACTCGTGGCTGCGCCCATGTTCCTCGCGCCAGGCAGAAGGGTCGAAAGTCTGCCAGGCATCCAGGATGGAGCGAATCTGAGCGTATTCCGGCTTGAGGCGTTCTTGCTCTTCCTGAGGAGTCAGTTTTTCCCAATGGGCATCGGCAACCTGGGTGGTGCGCAAAGGCGTCAGAGCAACGATTTGCTTCCAGGCCCAGGCAGGGAATTCCTTCTTCTTCGACAGCAAGATGTCCAGCGCCTGCTGGGTAGACATGTCTCTGACCTCGTAGGCATCCTCGACCTTGCGCAAATTCATCAGCCCATAGCGTTTCGTCCCTATGCTGTTGGCTTTCAGGCTGGGCAGGTACCAGCCGATCTTGTCGCGCCATTCCTTTTCTGTAGAGGTCGCCAATTTGGGTTTGATGCCACCTGCCGATTCGTAAGCCGCGATTTTTTCCTGGCAAAGTTTCTCTACAGTCGCATCATCCAGATTTTTGATCTCGGCTTCTATTGCCGGCGCACGTAAGCGAACCAACAAATCTTTTGGGTCTGCCCAAGAACTGTGCGCGCTGGCATAGCGCATCCCCGAAAAATGGACTACCATATATTGCAGCCAGCGCGGAAAACGTTCCGGCTCTTTTTGGAAGCGTTGGTAAATTTCTTCCAGGAGTTCATACTGATTCTTGTCTTGCAGGCTCGCCTTGTATTCTTCGATCTTCCATACAGCAATGTCATAGGCGCTGGCGGGACGAGCAGGCGTATAGGTGCGCATGAATACATCTTCGGTGATGTCGAAGCTTGGGTCGCTCTTAGACAGGCGATACCATTCGAGTTTGCGCGTTTCGACCTTGTCATACGTCTTCAAGAAAGCGCGCAACCGTTCCAGTTCCCTCTCTGCCATCGGCAGAGCGATGTCCTGCTTCTGACGAAGTTCCTGCGTCTCTGGCGTATAGTTGGGATGGTCAGGAAGCATGTTTTCGAGCCGCCGCACGCGCGAGGCAATCCACTGACCGAGCAACTTGCAATGGTTGACCCAGAAAGCCGTCTGCGTGTCCACGAAATTGCGTTCGCCGCGAATGTCTTTGGGCCAATTGTCCACGAAAACGCTATGCAGACGGTTGATTTCGGTCATTTCCGCTTCGTCTGGTGGATGGAATGCTTGGGCATATTCACTGCGGACATTGGGCGTCAGGAAATAAGCGCGCAGCGACAGATACGCGCGGTACGCCTCTTCCGCCGCGCGGGCCTGCGCTGCCTTCCAGACCTGGATCTCTGCCTGCAAGGATTCTGTCGTCCTGTCGTGGTATTGTTTCCAAATATCTGCCTCGGCGTAGTGAACGAGAAAATCGCGTAGTTTGACCTCCCGCATGGGATAGATGGTCTGGCGCAAAATCTCGTTTTGCCATTGAAAATAGATGGGTTCGGCCACTTTTGCTCCTCTCGAAATGCAGATGCGGCAAACAAATTTGCATTGATTTTATCTGAATTATCGAAAAAGCACCAGAATGATAGTAGTGGCTGTCTGCCAGTTTTTCGAGAGTCGAAACTGTTTCATGACGCCACTGAAGACGCTGCGTCGAGTCGTTGAGTCGCATTGATGGGTCGAGCCTGTCGAGACATAGCCTTGCGAACTCAGGGTGGCTGAGTAGTTTGACAATGTCACATTCGATGCGAAAACATGACATTGTCGTAGTTACAATTTCTGATGGATATTGCCCGAAAATGTAACTATCTTGACAATGTCATGTTTTCGCACAATTTTGCGCCCCCCTAACCCTCTCCCAAAGGGAGAGGGAAATAACGCTGTTTGCAAGACATCTCCCCCCTCTCCCCCTGGAGAGGGGCCAGGGGTGAGGGAAAAGCAGGCAACTCTTCGAAGGTGACATTGTCAAAGTAGTTACAAAAAATCTAAAATTCACTCACTGAATTTTGATGTATAATTCCCCTTCGTGCTTGTAAAGTATCGAACAATGTTTGCTTGCCAACCTGGCATGGCAATCCTATTTTCTTATGGAGTAACTGAATGACCAAAGCAAATTTGATCTCGCCTTACGGCGGTAAACTGGTGAACTTGATAGCGACTGGCGAGGAACGCGAAGACCTGATTGCGCGCCTGCCTTTGCTGCCGTCTATCAAGATCAACCAGCGCGCAGTGCATGACCTGGAATTGCTGGCTACCGGCGGATTCTCGCCTCTCGACCGTTTCATGGACAAGGCTACCTATGAGCGCGTCCTGCACGAGATGCGCATGGATGGCGGCACGCTCTGGCCATTGCCCATCACGCTTACGGCTAACCCTGATGAACTGCCGCAAGTGGGTAACGACATCGTCTTACGCAATGCGTTGAACGAACCACTGGCGATCATGAGACTGGAAGAGGTCTTCTCTTGGAATCTGGAGAAAGAGGCGCGTTTGGCCTATGGCACTATGGATGCCCGTCATCCAATGGTTTCGGAGATGGGACGCTGGGGCAAGGTATGTATTTCTGGCGAGTTGAAAGTCATCAACCTGCCGAAATATTACGATTTTGTGGAATTGCGTCGCACGCCGGCCGAGGTTCGGGAGATGTTGGAAGCCATGGGGCATGACAATGTAGTCGCCTTCCAGACGCGAAATCCGCTGCATCGCATTCACGAGGAATTGACCAAGCGCGCGGCCGAGGCAGTGGGCGGCAGTTTGCTGATTCACCCGGTCGTTGGCCTGACCAAACCCGGCGACGTGGACCACTATACCCGCGTCCGCATTTACAAGGTTCTGGTCGAAAAGTATTACGACAAGAGCCGAACTGCCCTCAGTCTGTTGCCGCTGGCCATGCGCATGGCCGGCCCCAAAGAAGCCTTGCTGCACGCCATCATCCGCCGCAACCATGGCGCCAATCATTTCATCGTTGGACGTGACCATGCCGGCCCCGGCAATGATAGCACCGGCAAGCCCTTTTACGGGCCTTACGACGCTCAGGAAATGCTCAAACAGTATGAGGCCGAAATTGGCGTCAAGATGGTGCCGTTCGAAATGCTGGTCTACCTACCCGATGAAGACCGCTACGTGGAAGTCAAGGATGTGCCGTCGGGCGCCAAGACGCTCGATATTTCCGGTACGCAGGTGCGCGAGGAGTATTTGGCAAAGGGTAAGTTGTTGCCCGAATGGTTCACCCGCCCTGAGACGGCTGAAATTCTGCGCCAATCCTATCCGCCGCGCCACGAACAAGGCTTTTGCCTGTGGTTCACTGGCCTGAGCGGAGCGGGCAAATCGGCTACCACTCAGGTGCTTTCCGAATTGTTATTGGAACGTGGCAAGACCATCACCGTGTTGGACGGAGACGTGGTGCGCACGCACCTGTCCAAAGGCCTGGGCTTCAGCAAAGAAGACCGCGATACCAACATCCTTCGCATTGGCTTCGTGGCCGGAGAACTCGTTCGTCATGGCGGCGTAGTCATCTGCGCAGCCATTAGCCCCTATCGTGCGGCGCGCAACGAAGCCCGCAAAATGGTGGGCGAGAACTTCATCATGGTCTACATGGACACGCCTGTAGAGGTCTGCGAACAACGTGACGTGAAGGGCCTGTATGCCAAGGCGCGCCAGGCCATGCAGGCTGGCAAACCGATGGGTTTCACCGGTGTAGACGATCCCTACGAACCGCCTATCAACCCGGAGATCACCCTGCAAGGCGTCGGCCTCACGCCCGAAGAGAACGCGCGCAAAGTCATTGCGTACCTCGAACAGCAAGGTTTCCTCTTGCCGCAGGCGTAGGGGGATGATAGGTATACAACACAGACAGGTATACAGGTACACAGGTACACAGGTACACAGGTACACAGGTATACAGGTACAAGTAGTGCGAGTGCGCGCTTTTCCTGAATGAACTTTCGCTGGTCATCTGTCTTCTTTGTACTGATGCTTGCCGTGCTGGGGCTGAGCGGCGGTTGGCTTTTGGCCTATAGCACTCCACAGGGGTTGGGGTTGAACGATGATTCCATCGCTTACATTGCCGGGGCGCGCAGCATTTTGAATGGACAAGGCTACCGCGAGGCCTGGCTGGTCAGCAATGGGCCGGTGACGCATTTCCCACCTGGCTACCCGGTGGTGTTGGCTTTGCTTGGCCTTCTGAGCGGCATAGACCCGCTTTACGGCGCGCGCATCTTGAATGGTCTCTTGTTTGCGGCCAATATCTTCCTGACCGGCTGGCTGGGCTGGCGCATGACCGGCTCCCCCTGGACAGGGCTGCTGGCCGCTATACCAGTATTCCTCTCCAGCGCCCTGCTTTCCGTCCATACGCGCGCCATGAGTGAGCCGCTGTACATCTTTCTGACGCTGCTGGCTTTCCTGACGCTGGACGCCTATTTCGAGCAGTTCCAGGCTGGCTCGGCGCGCGCCTCCCTCCTGTTGGTTGCGCTGGGCTGTTTGCTTGGCTGGGCCTACCTGGCGCGCTATGCTGCCCTCTCCCTGTTGGCAGCCGTAGCTGCCGCTCTGTTCGTGCTACACACTCGCTGGCGGACGCGCTGGCAGAGCGTTGGCCTGACACTGGCCTGCGCATTGCCCTGGATTTTAGCCTGGTCCATTCGCAACCGTCTCGTCGGCGAGAGTTTCACCAACCGCGTGCTGGGCTGGCATCCCATCACAGGCGAGAACTGGCAATTGGGCATACAGACAATGGCCGAATTCTTCATCCCCTTCAACCTGTGGCGTCATCGGCTGCTGGAACTGCCCGGCCTCTTCGAGACCTGCCTGCTGGCGCTGGGGCTGGGATTGCTGGCCTGGGTGTGGCGCATCGGCTGGCCGCGCTTCTGGCGACCCTCTCAGGCCGCTTCATTGCCGGCCCTGCCCTTCTTGAACGGCTTGTACATCATCGTCTATCTCGTTGCACTGATGACCACCATGACCTTGTTCGACCCGGCCACCCGCTTTCAAGTACGCATCCTTTCGCCAACGTACCTCTCGCTCATCTTGCTGGCAGTCTACTTGGGAGTCTGGCTGTGGCGAAAGAAACGAGTCGCCTGGCGCATAACGGTTCTGGCGTTGGCTGCTGGTTTCCTGTTCATGTTCGGTTACAGCCAAATGCGCTTCGTAGAAGGTTTGCGCATAGGCGGCGGCATCTTTGCGGGCGAAAAATGGTTTACCTCGCCGGTCTTCAACCTCCTCGAACAACTCCCGCCCGACACACTCATTCTCACCAACGAGCCGGGCGCTGTTTACCTTTACACCGGGCGGGTGGCCGGCGTCCTGCCGCGCGAAGAAGGCGGTATTTCCCAAATCAAAGCGCTTGTCCTGGAGGGTAAAATTGTGCTGGTTCTGTTCCGCGTCAACAAAGCGGACGATACTACCCTGACATACTATTACGAATTGGGCCGCGGCCTATATCTGACCGATTTGGGCAACACCTGGATTTTTTCAGCCTTTCCGAAATAGGAGCAAGCATGATTCAAGATAAATTCGATCTCAGCGGACGCGTCGGCGTCGTGACCGGCGGAGCGGGACAGTTGGGCGTAGAATTTTGCCGTACCCTGGCCGAAGCCGGCGCTGCCGTGATAGTGGCCGATTTGAACGCAGACGCCGCCGAGAAGACGGCCCAGGCTCTAAGGGACGCCGGCTATCGGGCGGCCGCCTACGCTTTGGACGTGACCCGCATCGAATCGACCCGCGGCCTGGTGGCCGAGACCCTCGACCGTTTCGGCCGCCTCGACATCCTGGTCAACAGCGCCGCCCTGGATCCCAAATTCGATCCCGAGGCCGCAGCGCGCGGCATTACCCCCGGCGCCTTCGAGGACTATCCGCTCGAACAATGGAACGCTGCCCTCAACGTCAACCTGACCGGCGTCTTCCTGGTCACCCAGGCCTGTGTTCAACCCATGCTGGTGCAGGGCAAGAAAGGCAGCATCATCAATATTTGCTCCACCTACGGTTTGAACGGGCCCGACCAGCGCATCTATGTCAAAGAGGGCAAACGGGTGGCCTTCAAACCGGTCTATTACACCACCACCAAAGCGGGCGTGCTGGGCTTCACCAAATACCTGGCCGCTTACTACGCCGGCACGGAGATTCGCGTCAATGCCCTCACCCCAGGCGGCGTGTTCAACAACCACGAAGAGTATTTCGTCAAGAACTATTCCGCCAAGACCATCCTGGGCCGCATGGCGCGCAAAGACGAGATGAACGGCGCGCTATTGTTCCTGGCTTCCGACGCTTCCTCCTACATGACGGGCAACAATGTCATCGTAGATGGCGGCTGGACAGCGTGGTAATTCCACTGATAACCGAACACTGATAACCGAACACTGATAACTGATGACTGAAACCCTGGCCCTCATTCCCGCACGCGGTGGATCGAAAGGCATTCCGCGCAAGAACATTCGGAACTTTGTCGGCTACCCGTTGGTTGCCTGGAGCATTGCGGCGGCCCAACAGGCCGAATGTGTGACGCGCATCATCGTCAGCACCGACGATGCGGAGATTGCAGCCGTAGCGCGTCAGTTTGGCGCCGAAACTCCTTTCCTGCGCCCGGCTGAATTTGCGCAAGATCACACCACCGATTTGCCGGTCTTCGAACACGCCTTGCGCTGGCTGGCCGAGCGTGAAAACTACCACCCCGATGTGGTGGTGCAATTGCGGCCCACTTCGCCCATCCGCCCGCGTGGATTGGTGGATCGAGCCGTTCAGGTTCTGCTGGAACATCCCGACGCCGATAGTGTGCGCGGCGTCGTGCCGGCCGGGCAAAATCCGCACAAAATGTGGCGTTTGCCGCATGGCGAACACGGCCCCATGAAGAACCTGCTCGAGGTAGAAGGCGTTGCAGAGCCATACAATGCGCCGCGTCAACTCCTGCCGCCGGTCTACTGGCAAACCGGTCACATAGATGCCATCCGCACGGCCACGATTTCGAATGGTTCGATGAGCGGTAAGAATATATATCCCATCGTCATTGACCCACGCTATACGGTGGATATCGATAACCTGCAAGATTGGGCGCGTTACGAGCATCTCGTTGCCAGCGGTGGGTTAGATATGGTGTGGGTTGGCCGGCCTCGCCGCCCCATGCCTTTCCCCGTCCGGTTGATCGTTTCGGATTTCGACGGCGTCATCACCGATAACCGCGTCTGGACGGACGAAAATGGCGTCGAAACGGTAGCGGCCTCGAGGTCCGATTCGATGCGCATTCGCGAGTTGCGCGAGCGTGGCATCGAGGTCATCATCCTGTCGTCCGAGCCAAATCCAGTCGTCCGCGCCCGAGCCGACAAGATGGGCGTCGAATCTGTGCAGGGCATCGACATCCGCGGCAAGGGCGAGGCGCTGAAGGCGTTGTTGGCACGGCGGCAGGTGGAGGCCGAGCATGTCATTTACATTGGCAATGACATCAACGATTTGCCGTGTTTCGAAATTGCCGGCTGGGCGGTAGCGGTAGCAGATGCTTATCCCGAGGTGTTGCGCGCCGCCGATTATGTGCTGACCAGGCCAGGCGGTCATGGCGCGCTGCGGGAATTGTGTGAGATGGTGTTGATGAAAATAGAGAACAGATGATTAGAGAGTGGTTTTGACTGCTCTCTAATCCCCAGTCATCTAATGACTAATTCTAAGGAGATGATATGGCACGCGAAATGAAGTTGGGTAATCGGATGATCGGCGATGGGCATCCTGCCTTCGTCATCGCTGAGATTGGCATCAACCATAATGGCGATTTGAACATTGCCAAGCAGATGATCGATGCGGCGGTACATGCCGGGGTGGATGCGGTCAAATTCCAGAAGCGCACGCCTGAGATTTCGACCCCTGAAGCACAAAAGAAGCAAATGCGCGAGACTCCGTGGGGTTATATTACTTACCTCGATTATCGCTATAAGGTGGAGTTTGGCAAAGAGCAATACCAGGAGATTGACCGCTATTGCCGCGAGAAGGGCATCCCCTGGATGGTCTCGGTTTGGGATGAACCGGCGGTGGACTTCATGGAGCAGTTCGACACCCCGGCCTATAAGATTCCGTCTGCGTCGCTCACCGACCATAATCTGCTGCGGTATGCTCGTCGGACCGGCAAGCCGCTCATCCTTTCGACCGGCATGTCTACCATGGCGCAGATTCACAAGGCGGTGAAAGTGGCGGGGGAGGAGAACCTGGTCATCATGCATTGCACCAGCACCTACCCGTGCGAGCCGGAAGAGTTGAATCTCAGGATGATCGAAACACTGCGCAAGGAATTCCCACGCAATCCCATCGGCTATTCGGGCCATGAGGTCGGCCTGGTTCCTTCAGCGGTGGCTGTTTCGTTGGGCGCGTGCATGGTGGAACGACATCTCACCCTGGATCGCGCCATGTGGGGCAGCGACCAGGCCGCTTCGGTGGAGCCGGGCGGTTTCGAGAAATTAGTCAAGTACATTCGCGTCACCGAGGCTTCGTTGGGTGACGGCGTGAAGCGCGTGTACGAAAGCGAGAAACCTTCCTTGATGAAGTTGAGGCGGGTGAATGACGAGTGAAGAACTACGGTGATTGAATGGGAGCGACGCAAAGTATCCGCCGGACATTACGTCCTCTCGGAAAAACTGCGCAAGCCATTGCGCGTTGGAAGAGGTTCTCGTTCGACGAAGCGCCGCCCATCTTTGGCAATGCCAAGCCGAAGAGCGGTTCGCACTTGTTGTTGCAGGTGTTGAACGGTTTCACGCGCATCATGCCTTATCGCTATGTGGAGGCCGATCCGGTTCGGACGATTACGAAAGATGGGCGCAGGCGGAATGGGGAAGAAATATTGGCTGACTTACAACGTGTGCCGCCTGGCGTCATCGGTTGGGGTTACGTGGAGGCGACGCCCGAGAACGTCTCTTTTCTGACTTCGAGTGGGCGCGTGAACTACTTCATTTACCGCGATCCGAGGGACATGCTCGTCTCGCAGGTCTTTTTTGCTACCGACATGCACGAAGAACACGGGATGCACGACTATTACCAATCCCTGCCCGATTTTGGCGAGCGGCTCAAAATGGCTATCACCGGCATCGACCTCAAAGGATTGCGCATGGTCAGCGTAAAGGAACGTTATGAGGGCGTTTTTCAGTGGCTGGCTACGCCGGGGGTGCTGAGCATCCGATTCGAGGATTTAATCGAAAACCGCGAGACCACCCTAAACGCCATGCTCAATGAGATAGAAAGGAGCGGCTACCAAATCCCCACGCCGCGCGAACAGGCGCTGTCTGTGCTGGTTGACGCTATCCAGCCTAAGAAGAGTCGCACCTTTCGCTCCGGTAAAACCGGCGGCTGGCGTGAATATTTCACCGAGGAGCATAAACGCTTGTTCAAGGACGTGGCCGGGGATTTGCTGGTCAGACTGGGGTATGAGGAAACCAACGATTGGTAGGTGCATAGAATTGCTGTAACTGCTCAGACTTCCTGATTCGCGGGGCTATGTCTCGACAAGATTTCGACTTCCATGAACTGAGGCAGGGATTTATCCCGCTGGAACGGGCTGGAAATCTCGCTGGCTGAGCAGTTATGAATTGCTGTATAATGGTAACTGCTTACCAGGCAGCCATTGGGCCGAAATCGAGCCTGTTGGAAGGAGCGCAAGACAGGATTTCAAGGATGAAAGGATTTTTTTG
>FWWM01008934.1_pt1 | contig 16044 bp, 10 predicted proteins | sample 2228351 | NCBI WGS metagenome assembly FWWM01 (sample SAMEA103939774, study PRJEB20133) | metagenome | reverse complement strand
TCGGCCAGGACCACCGAACTCATGTCGTCGGCGCGCAGGCGGAGTTGGGGGCGGACGAATCCTGCGGCCTGGAGGTCTTCGGCAATTTCGTCAAACGTGAAGGTCCCGCCCCGCTCGGTGTTGACCAGCATGTTCACCGCGAACAGGGCCCCAAAGACAGGCCGGGTGCGGTCCGGCTCCATCACCACATCGCGGATCGCAATCTGTCCGCCCGGCACCAAGGCCCGAAAGACCTTGGAAAAAAGCGCGCGGTTTTCGCGCCGGCCGTGCTGGTGGATGATCGCGCTGACCCAGGCGAAGTCGGCGCCGGGGGGCAGTTCATCGACATAGAAGTCGCCGGCGACCAGTGTAACGCGGCCGGCCCACTCGCTCTGCCCAAGGCGCTGGCGGGCCTGGGCGATGGCATCGGGCAAGTCGAAGAGTGTGGCCTTGGCCCCCGGCACGGCACGCAACAGGGCCAGCGTCCACGTGCCCGACGCCCCGCCCACATCCAGCAGATGGGTGAACCGCAGGGGTTGGAGGCGGGCGACCACCTCGTCGGCGATGGGGCCGGAAATCGAGTGCATGGCTGCCACGAATGCGTCGCGGTCGGCCTGGGGCCCGCGGATGCTGGCCGTCCGCGGCGCCGGAAACCCTGCCTTGACCACCCACGCCAGTTGCGCCCAACTGCGCAGCACGTTCATGCTGTGCAGGACCATCGGGAGCACGGTCTCGGAGCTGCCGGCCGCAAGCACCGGGCGCAATGCGGCCGGCACCGTGTAGCGCCCGTCGGCTTTTTCCAAGAGGCCCAAAGCAGCCAGGGCATCCAAAAGGATCGCCAGGGCCCGCGGGTCCGCTTCGAGTTCCTCGGCCAGCCCGTCGGCCGACACGCTCCGCCCGCCGATCCGCGTGAATACATCCAGCTCGGCCGCCGCACCCAGCAAACACGCGGGCCGGTAGGATGCAGCCATGTCCAGGATTTGCTGGCGATCGAGCCTCGATTCGCTCATCGTGGGTCGTCTCGCAGAGGTTTTTTCGACACATGCCCGTCCCGGCACACGCCGAAGCGATTATTGAACCCTGCCGAACGGCATTGCACAAGCGGCCACGAGTGCGGTCCGGTTACGGCGGCGGGTGCCACTCGACCTTTTTCACGCCCAGCAACCGCAAGGGCTCGACGCCCGCAACGGCTGGAAATGCGACGCGATCCAACACCAGGCGGTCCACCTGTTCGGCCAATAGCACGGGGCGACGGTCTTGCTTGGCAAGCCCAAACCGCACGTTCTCGAAGGTAGCCTGAGTGACGCGGCGGAGATAAAACCCCCAGGCGGGGAGCGGGCGGGCCTCCGTGGCCGGCGGCTTGATCGGCCGGCGCGCCTCGTCCTCGGTGCCGCCGCCGGCGAACTCGATTTCCACATCGCGGAACACGACCTCGGCGAAGGGGGCCTCGGCCCAGCTTTCGACTGACGAGGCGGCCAGATAGACCCCGGCAGCCGACACCCGTTCGACCACGATCCGGCCGGCCGAGTTGCCCGGCTTGAGCGTGAAGTGGAAGGCCGTGCTCACGTTGTGCATGGTCACGTCGGCGATCCGCACATCGTCGAGCAGGCCGCGGGTGGCATCCCAGGCCCCGGGCTGGAGGTTCAGGCCTGCCAGCGTCGCGCGCCGCTTCGAGGTCCGATGCGGATAAAGGCCCGGACCTTCCAGCCGGCATTTCTCGATGGCCAGGCCCGTCGCAGGCCCGATCAGCCGCACGCAATTGCACGACGAATTCAGGGTGCATCCCGTGATGCGGGTGTTTTGCCAGTAGCGGCCTGCGATGCAGTCGTCGCCGGTTTGCAGGACGCAGTCGGCGATGAGTACGTCGCGGCAGGGTCGGCCCGGCCAGCCGCGGAAGTGAATCCCATCGTAGCCGCCACTTGCCCGCACCCCCCGGATTTCCACCTGATCGGTCCCTTCCAACAGCACGGCGTAATTGGCTGCATTGCGGATGGCGAGGTTATGGAGGTGCACACCCCGGCACTGGCCCACAAGCACGGCGTGGGGCCCGCGCATCTTCTCCTCGCCCTTGGGATCGAACACGTCGGCCCCGTCGATGGTGCCCGGGCCGACGATGGCCACGTTTTCCGCTCCGTCGGCCAGCACCAGGGCCCGGTGCCATCGGAGCCAGCGCGACTCCGGCTCGCCGCTGGGCTGGAAGTGCTGGTACGCGTCCAGATCGGCGGTGCCCAGGAGGACCGCCTCGGCATCCAGCGCCAGGGTCACATTCGACTGAAGACGCACCGTGCCCGAAAGGTACCGGCCGGCGCTCAGCCGGACCACACCGCCCCCCGCGCGGGCGCAGGCCTCGACGGCCCGATTGATTGCCGCGGTATCCAGGGCCCGGCCGTCGCCGCGGGCGCCGAACTGCCGCACATCGAACGTTTTCGCCTCGCCTGCCAATGCACCCCATCGCTCCGCCACGTAAAGCACTCCTCAAAACAGGGTCCAGCCTTCCTCAAAACAGGGTCCGGCCTTCCTCAAAACAGGGTCCAGCCTTCCTCAAAACAGGGTCCAGCCTCCCGGCCGCGGGTTTGCCAAAGGCCGCCGGCTTGTCAATCGCCTCCACCCGGGCCGCCAAGCCACTGACGGGTGAGAGCCAACACCCCATGCACCACCACCTCTTCGCCCAGCCGAGCCAATTCGATGGAGAAGGTGCCGCGAAGGGGGGGAAACACGTACTGCTCGACATAGCGCCGCACCGGGGCCAGCCACAACGCCTCGCCTATCAGCGACACGCCGCCGCCCAACACGACCACACTGGGTGCCAGCAGCGTCACCACTTGAGCGACGCCCCAGCCATAGGTCCGGCAGGCCCGATCCAACGCCGCCCGAGCGATCGGATTTCCTTGGGCAGCGGCCTCGGCGATGATCGGCGTCGAGAGCCGTTCGGGTTGGCCGCCACACCGGTGCAAAAGGTCCTGGGCCGCCGGAACACCGGGGTCCTGGCGCACGGCCTGGGCTGCCGCGGCGCGGATGGCCCAGCCGCTGGCCTGCGACTCCACCGTCTGGCCGGCCGACTGGCATTCCAAGCCGGGCCGCAGGTGCCCGATCTCCGAGGCCACCCCGGCGCTTCCCGAATACAGCCGGCCCTCCACCACCAGCGCGCCGCCAATGCCGCTGCCCACATTGGTGTAGAACACCACCCGGTGCCCCTTGCCGGCGCCGAAGCACGCCTCGGCCACGCCGGCGCTGTCCGAATCGTTGGCCACCAGCACCGGTACGCCCAACGTCTGCCGACACCAGTCGGCAAGCGGGAAATCCTCCCAGCCGGAGACCTGGTGGCTGACGATCGTCCGCCCCCGCGCGGTATCTACCGGCCCACCGAAGCCGATCCCCACGGCCTGGACGGGGTACCTGCCCAACAGCCGGCTGGCGTGCTCGGCGATCTGGCGGCGGATGCCCTCTGCGCCTCGCTCGGGCTGCACGTCCAGGCGGACCAATTCAACCAGCGGCGGGCCCTGGCCCGAACCCACCCCAAACTGGAGCTTGGTCCCGCCGATCTCGATCCCCAAGAGCATCAGAGTTCCTTGATCCGCAGATTGCGGAACTCGACGTGGGCGCCATGCCCCAGAAACGCCAGATGGCCCCGGGTCCGCTTCAGGCCCGGGTGAGGCTGGTGATCCATCGGTTCTTTGATCTGGCTCAGGTCGGCATCGACGATCACCACTCCGTTGAGTGTCACCCGCACATGCGACCCCTTGCAATAGATCTCCTCGCTGTTCCACTGGCCCACCGGCTTCAAGTGCCCGCGCTTGGCCGGCACCACCCCGTAAATCGAGCCGTGGTACTGGTAGGGCTGAAGATTCTTGTACATGCTGCCGGTGTCGTCGAGGATCTGGATTTCCATTCCCGCGTAGGCCGGGTTGCCTTCCAGCGGTGTGCGGATCCCCACGCCGTTGTTGGCGTTGGGCTCGAGTTTGAACTCGAAGCGGAAGATGAAGTCGCCATACTCCTTTTCCGTGTAGAGGTTGCCGCCCCCGCGCTTCTGGCAGATGAGGACCCCGTCCTTGGCCACGTACCCTTTGGTTGCTCCGCGCCAGCCGTTGAGCGTCGTGCCGTCGAAGATGCAGACAAACCCCTGTTGCCGTTCTTCGTCGGTCAGCCGGCAGCCGGTGGCGGCGGATTCCTCGGCCGCCATCACGCCCGCCAACGGCAATCCCAACAGGACTCCCAAACCGATCGCAATCGAGGCGCAGCGCATCATACGATTCTCCAAGCCCAGAAAGACGCTACCCGGCCACTCGCCGGCAGAACCGACCGGCTGGATGGTCCAACCCGGTCCACATGCACGTCACCGGCCCTCCATTGTGCTGTCGCGGCGGAGCAGCGTCAACGGGACACTCGGCGCGGGGTCGGCTGGCAAATGGCCCGGCGGGCCAACCGCCCTCCAGACGTCCGCCGCCCCGCACCCATTTAAAAATTGCTGGCAAACGCCGCAGCCCCAAGACACAGTCGCCGCGGTTTCGGGCCGGCAGAAACGGCCTCGCGTGGCTGGATCGCAGCAGCCCTGGGTGGCCCCCTTATGGACTGGCCCGACGAGCCAAATACGTCTCGACCAACACCAGCCCCAGAACCGCATACAACAGTCCGCGGGCAAGGCGGTTGGGCCGGCTGGCCGCCGCGCTGATCGGCGCGTCCAGCTTCTGAAAGCTCGTCTGATGCACAAAAGCAATGCCAGGCCATACTTCGTCGCCAAGTTCCTCCGGCCCCAGCGCTGCCAGGTCGCTCTCGTCCGGCGCGCGGGAATCGAAGTTGACCGCAAACAGGTCGTTGCGCGACACCGGCGGCCCGTAGCGCGCTGTATACAGGCCGCTCCTGCCGGTTTCGGTAAACGTCCACGCACGCACGCCCCCCTCCTCGCGGACATGCACTTCTTCCCCCCGGCCGCCAGGCGCGCTGATCACCAGATTCGGCACGCGACCCTCCAACGGGAGCGTGTCGCCCAGCGGCTCCCCTGCGCACACGGTGCGCTCGGCGACCTGCCGCACCACGGCATACTGAAGCATCTCCTGGACCAGCGGCACAAAGCTGGGCCACAATGGCAGGGCGCTCCATTGAAGGTCGTCGGCGGCCGTGGCGACCACGATCACGCGCCCCCGGTGGATCGACTCTTCGACAATCAAAGGCTCGCCCTCGCTGGTGGCCAAGACGACGTTGGCCGACCCGGCCGGGGCGACCTCCAGCCGGTAATGCCGAAACACCGGCGTGGTCAACAAGCCTGCGGCTTCCTGCCCCTCGAACACACGGATCACCGCGTGGCGGTACTCCAGCGGGTTGAGCCGGGCGGATGGGTCTTTGCGAACCACCACCGGGCCCAAACGAGCCGGCAAGAGACGCACCGCACCGCCCGCCCCGGCCAGTTCCCGGTTGTAGCTTTCGGCCTGCACCTCGGGGCCAAGGAAAAACACCACGCCTCCGCCTGCCTGAAGATAGCTTTCCAGCAGGCGGGCCTCGGCAGCCGTGAACCGGGCCACATCGGCCAGAAACACGCAGTCGTAACTAGCCAGCGAGGTTTCGCGCAGACGGCTGTCGGGAATGATGTCCACCGCAATCCGCCCCCCCTGCTGGCCCAGGGGAGCCAGCGCGGCGGCCAGGTACCCGGTGGCACTGCGATACGGATCGCCCGAGGGCCGGCCATCCACGCACAGCACCCGCAAGCCCTGCCGGACCGGCACGACCTGGTAGCGATGATTGTCGATGTCCAAAGCGTCCTGCTCCAACCGAACTTCCACCACATGGTCCCCCGGCGCGTCGAACCTCCAGGGAAACGTGACGGTCGCCTTGTCTCCCGGGGCCAGGCGCACTGTGGTCTTGTCGGCCGGCCGGCCATCCACCAGGAGTTCGACGGCCAGCCCCTGCCGGGCTCGCTGCACGAGTTCCGCCGCGGCGTTGCCTTCGGGGCCTTCCATCAATGCCGTAAACGCTGCCGAGGTCTGCGAAGTCTCCTCCGGGGGAGCATCGGCGCCGTACAGCCGAATCTCGGCCCGGACCTCCACCAGATCGCCGACCAGCACGGCCCCTTCATCCAGCGTCAACCGGCTGACGGCGGCATTAGCGGCATCGGGCTGGCCCAGGTCGATCACCACCAGGCGTGCCAGCTCGGCCAGGCGCCGGCTTCGCTGGATAAAGGCCTCCCGTGTGGAAGGGGCTTTTTGGGCGAGACTCCAGTCGCTCCGCGCCAGGTCCGTCAGGAAATAAACCTCGTGAGCTGTCAGGCTGGGGGCATCGCGGCGGGCGTCCAGGAGGACTTGTTCCACGGCGGCCAGCGTCTGCAACACGTCCCCCTTGCCGTGGAATAGTTCCAGGGCATCGATTTCCTTGCGGAACTCCGCCGGATGGCGAGCCGGCGTGGCCACCACCGTCCGCGGGGGCGACGCCATCACCACCAACGTGAATCCGTCGCCGGGCGGGCTTTCGTCAACGATGCGGGCGGCGATTTCCTTGGCTCGGTCGAAGCGGCGCTTGCCGCCTGCCCGGTATCCCATGGACAGCGACGCATCGACGACCAGCACGCGGTGGGTGGGCTGGCCGCGGGCGGCCACGACCGCTCCCGCACCCTCCCATAGGGGATCCGCAGCGGCCAGCACCGCCAGCACGAGGATCAGCGTCCGCACGGCCAGCAACAGCCACTGCTCCAGGCGGAGCCGCCGCCGGCTGGCTTCGACCGCCCGCAACAAAAACTCCATGGCCGCAAAATACGTCTCCTCGTACCGCCGGCGGTTCCAAAGATGGATCAGCAGCGGGGCGGCCGCAGCCGCCAGCCACCCGAGGATCCACGGATTGAGAAGCTCCAAGCCCAAGGGAAAACTCATGCGTGCCGCCTGAGTTCAATACATCGTAGGGTGAATGCTCTGCACGAGCGCGATTCGCCTGGCATCTGCGCCGCTGGCGCGCCCGTTTTCAGTCCCACCCGCAGACGCCCGCCGCCCCATCCCCAACAGCCCCGCGCGCCGGCGGCCCCACGTCGGAATCCTATTCAACTGCTTGCGCTACGATAACTGGCCAGCGACCGGTTGAACAGCCACCGTGAGAGGCACAGCCCCGCGCCGGATACCCCCAGCGTAAAGAGCGGCAACAGCCACTCCTCGACAGTACTGGGGGCCAGCGGCCGCACCAAAAAACGGGCCGGCACATTCACCACCACCAGGACCGGTACGACAAAAGTGAACACCCATCGAAACGGGCTACCCACCCGCCCCTGGAAAATCTCCCGGGGGTACCGGGCGAAATTGCTCAGGTAAAACCAGAAATCGTAAAGCGCCTGGTTCCGGCCCAACCAGACGCTGGCCGAGGCCAGCGAAATCATCAAACTGTAGAAGATGGCGACGCCGCACGCCACGTACAACACGTAAAGGCCGCACGAAAGCGGCGTGGGAACGTAGCCCAGCCGGGCCAAGGCATACCCGCCCAATACCACCGCGAATGCCACGTTGGTCAGCGACGACCACTCGATGCGCTGGAATGACACGAGGAATTGCGTGTCGATCGGTTTCAAGAGCACGAAGTCGAGCGACCCAGTGCGGATCATCTCCGAGAACTCGTCCGCATTGGTCATAAACAGGACTTGCACTAACCCATTGATCAGATACGTGGTGGCCAGAAACAAAAAGAACTCGTGTTTCCCCCAGCCGGTCCCGGCGCCTAGCATCGGCGTGTAATGGAAGACCACTACATAGAAGGTCAGGTTCATGGCCAGCCAGCCCAGCGACGTGGCCGTCTCCAACAGAAAATTGGCCCGAAACGTCATGTCGCGGACCAGGCTGTTCCGCGCGAAGGTCGCCAGCACTCGCAAGTAATGCGGGTGTTGCGAGGCGCGCGGGGGAGCCCCTTGCGTTAGATGTTGGACTGCTTTTTCGCCCTCGGCCATCGCCATGTCTTTGCCGCTTTGTGCTCGGGCGGCTATCCGCCGAAACCGCTGTACCGCCGCACGCCGAAGTGGAACGCCAGCCGGGCCGCGACCACGAACGTGACCACCCAGGCCAACTGGGCCGCCAATCCCCTTACGAGTTGCTCGCCGGCCACTTTTCCCAGGAAGACCGCCGACGGGAAATACGCCAGGTACTGGAAAGGGGCCGCCTTCAGCACCTGGCCCCATACTCCCGGCAGCATGTCCAGCGGAAACATGTGCCCCGAGCAAAAGTAGCTCACTAGCATATAAATGAACAGAAGCGAGCTGATCTCCAGGAACCAGAAGCCCAAAAGCCCCAGCGTCGCCTCCATGAAGAAACCCAGCAAGAACGCCAGCAACAGCGAGGCCACATAGGCTGCGAACGTCAGAGGGTCGGGCCAGCCCGGAAAATACGTCCGCAAGAGGTAAAACACCGCCGCGAACGGCACGACCGCCACAGCATAATACACCAGCTTGTGCGCCACCCGATAGAAAAACAAAAACTCGATGAGGTCCACGGGCTGGGTCAGGTATTTCTTGACGGCCCCGGTGCGGATGTCGCGGGTCATGCCCGAGGCGAGCCCCGGCATGCTCGAAAAGGCGCGGCTGACCATCGTCAGCAGGTAATAGGCGATGAAGTCGTCGTAGCTGTAGCCCGCCACCCGGTCTATGCCGCTGCCCAGGGCCTCGACCGCCGAAAACACCGCCTTCCAGAGGAAAATCTGCGTGACGATGGGCAGGAACCGCATCAAGGTGCCCAGCGCGAAATCGCCCCGGTACACCAGCCGCTCCTCGATGCTGATGCTCAGGATCGTCCACCAGATGCCCGCACGGGCCAGCATGGTTCGCAATTCCTCCGGGGCCTCAGGCGGGGCTGGCCGGCACCTTCCCGTCCGGCTGCGCCTGGCAGAACAGCTCGGCAATCACCTCTTCCAGCGGCGGGTCTTCCACGCTGACATCCTCGACCGTATACGAGGCCAAAATGCTGCCGAGCACCTCCGGCACGGCTTGCCGGGGCACGCGAAGCTTGACCCGCGGCGCTTCGGCCGAAAGGACCTCCCCATAGCGCGAAAGCCCGGCCGGCACCTGGCCGTCCGACATCTGCAGCGAGATCACTTTCGCCCGGCTGAAGCGGTCGATGATGCCCATCAGCGACCCGTCGTACACGATCTGGCCTGCCGCGATGATCACCACCCGCCGGCACAGGGCGGCCACATCCTTCATGTTGTGGCTGGTCAGCAGGACCGTGATCTGCCGCGCCTGCTGGTAATGGCGGAGGAACTTCTGCACCTGGTACTGGGCGATCACGTCCAGCCCGATGGTGGGTTCGTCCAGAAACAGGACTTCGGGCGAATGGAGCAGGGCGGCGATCAGCTCCATCTTCATCCGCTCGCCCAGCGACAACTCGCGCACCGGCTGCAACAGCAGGTGGCGCACGCCCAGCATCTCGGTCAGCTCGTCGCGCGTCCGCGCGAACTCCTGGGGCTCGATCCGATAGATGTGCTGGTGGAGCCGGAATGACTCGGCCGCGGGCAAATCCCACCAAAGCTGGTTCTTCTGCCCCATCACCAGGGCGAAGCGCCGCCGATAGGCGTTGTCGCGCTCCCAGGGAATGTAGCCCAACACCCGTGCGGTTCCGCTGGTGGGCATCAACACCCCCGAAAGGAGCTTCAGCGTGGTCGTCTTGCCCGCACCGTTTGGGCCAAGAAAGGCCACAAACTCGCCCCGCTCGACCTGAAGATCGACCGAGCGGACCGCCTCGACCACCCGATACTGGCGCCGCAGCAGCCCCCGGATCGAGGCCGCAAGCCCCTCCTTCTTCTGGTATACCCGGTACGATTTGGATAAACCCCGCACCTCGATGACAGCCATAACGTCACATTATACCGTGCAGACGGAATCCGACGCGCCGGTGACACCGGGGCGCCGAGTCGCTGTGGTCCCGGCCAAATGGAGAACCGGCGCGACGCGGGAATCGGCCATCCGGTGGGACCGAAGGCCCCAGAGGGGGACCAACAGCCCCAGGCTCGAGCAAGCTCGCCAGCGCGGGCCCCGAGTGGCCAGCGGCGCGTTTGTTCCTTCGGTCCGCCGGCGGCTGACGCCCGGCTCGTCCTGGTCCTCCCGCTCCTGTCACCGAGCCTGTTCTGCCGAGACGCAAGACCTCACTGGAGCATCCCCGGCTCGTCCTGGTCCTCCCACTCCTGTCACCGAGCCCCTGGCGACCGCTCGAACCCGGTTGTCCTCTTGCGGCTGGCGGAGTAAAGTAAAAAGTTTGCCAAACCCTTTTCTTGGGTTGCCCGCTGCCCCTATGAGCACCCCGAGGAGTGAAAGCGCCCCTCACCCGCCGGCCGACCAGCACGAGGTCATCCGCATCCGCGGGGCCCGGATGCACAACCTCCGCAACCTGGACCTGGACATTCCCCGCAACCGGCTGGTGGTCATCACGGGGCCAAGCGGTTCGGGCAAGAGTTCCCTCGCCTTCGACACCCTGTACGCCGAGGGGCAGCGCCAGTACATCGAAAGCCTCTCGGTTTACGCCCGCCAGTTCCTGCACCAGTTGGAGCGGCCGGAGGTCGAACTGATCGAGGGCCTCCAGCCCACCGTGTCGATCGACCAGCGGGCCGGCAGCCACAACCCGCGGAGCACCGTGGCCACCGTTACCGAAATCTATGACTATCTCCGGGTGCTTTACGCGCGGCTGGGCGAGCCGCGATGCTACCGGTGCGGCACGCCCATCCGCCAGCAAACGCCCGAGCAGATCGTCGAAGACCTCCTGGCCCTTCCGGAAGGGACGCGGCTGATGATCCTCGCTCCCTTGGTGCGGGGACGCAAGGGCGAGCATCGCGATGTCTTTGCCGCGATCCGCAAAGCCGGCTTCCTGCGTGCACGGGTCGATGGCCAGGTGGTTGACGTGGACTCGCCGCCATGGCTGGCCCCCCAGCGCAAACATCATATCGAGGCGATCATCGACCGCCTCGTTCTGCGCGATGGCGTGCGGCCACGCCTGGCCGAGTCGATCCACATCGCCATCAAGCTCGGCGACGGCCTGGTGTTGGCGGCTTTCGAGACCCAGCGTCGAGCCGCTTCGCCCCCCGGCGACAATGGGGCCTGGCGCGACCGGCTGTTCAGCACTCAGTATGCATGTCCCGACTGCAAAATCAGTTACGAAGAACTCGAGCCGCGGACCTTCAGCTTCAACAGCCCGTATGGGGCCTGCCCCACGTGCGAAGGGCTCGGTTTCCGCGAGGAGTTCGACCCCGAGCTGGTCATCCCCTGGCGTGGCAGCACCGCATTGCGGCGTGTTCGCTCGGTGATCGAGCCCTTTCTGGATTCCTGCGGTGCCGGGTGGGATACGCCCTTGGAGCACCTGAGCCCGGCCCAGCGCACGGCGCTGTGGCATGGCGACGGCAAGCAGTTTGCCGGCCTCGTGAGCCTGCTAGAAGCCGACTGGCACCGGTGCGGCGAGGCCGGCCGGCAACGCTGGGAAGCCTTCCGGGGACCGGTGGCCTGCCCGGATTGCGGGGGGAGCCGTCTGCGGCCCGAAGCCCGCTCCGTCCGCCTGGGGCGCAAGGCCATCCACGAGGTGACCGCCCTCTCCGTGGGCCAGGCACGGGATTTCTTCCGCCGGTTGCAATTCCCCGCGGACCAACGCCCCATCGCCGAGCCGCTTGTGACCGATCTGCTAAGCCGTCTGGCTTTCCTGGAACGCCTGGGCCTGGAATATCTCACGCTGGACCGGCCGGCCGATAGCCTCAGCGGCGGCGAACTCCAGCGGGTGCGCCTGGCCAGCGGGTTGGGATCCGGCCTGGTCGGGGTATGCTACGTGCTGGATGAGCCCTCCATCGGCCTCCACCCCCGCGATACCCAGCGTCTCATCGAAGCGATGCGCAAACTTCAGCGCCGCGGGAACACCGTGGTCGTCGTCGAGCACGACGAAGCCATCATGCGCCACGCCGACTGGTTAGTCGATCTGGGGCCGGGGGCCGGGGAACACGGGGGGCGGATCGTGGCCCAGGGCCCCCCCCACCAGGTGGCCGCCCAGCCCGACTCGTTGACCGGCCGGTATTTGGCCGGCATCGAGCGCATCCCGGTTCCCGCCCGCCGTCGCCGCGTGGCCAAAAGCCGCATGATCACCCTCGAAGGCGTCACCACCCATAACCTGAAAAACATCACCGTCAGCTTTCCACTGTCGGTTTTGACGTGCGTCACCGGGGTCAGCGGCTCGGGCAAGAGTTCGCTGTTGAACGAGACGCTAGCCCCAGCGCTGGTCCGCCGCCTGGGAGGAATCGCCCCCAAGCCCGGTCCGTTCAAGGGCCTCCGCGGCGCCAACCGCATCGATAAAGTCGTGCAGATCGACCAGTCGCCCCTCGGCCGAACCCCCCGTTCCAACCCCGCCACCTACATCGGAGCGTTCGACGAAATCCGCAAGATCTTTGCTAGCACCCGCGACGCCCGGCAATGGGGCTTCCGAGCAGGTCGGTTCAGCTTCAATGTCAAGGGCGGACGGTGCGAAGCCTGCCAGGGCCAAGGGGTCCAGCGGATCGAAATGCACTTCTTGCCCGACCTGTTTGTAACCTGCCCCGAGTGCGAGGGCCGGCGCTTCAACCGCCAAACGCTCGAAGTCCGCTACCGTGATCGCACCATCGCCGACGTGCTCCAAATGTGCGTCGATGAGGCCCTGGCCTTTTTCGAGAACTTCCCCACGCTCGTCCGCCTCCTCGGCACCCTCCGAGAGGTTGGCCTGGGATATCTGACCCTGGGCCAGCCTTCCACGACCCTCTCGGGGGGCGAGGCCCAGCGCGTCAAGCTGGCCACCGAGCTGGCCCGCGTCGATAGCGGCAATACCCTTTACATCCTCGATGAACCCACCACCGGCCTCCATCTCCACGACGTCCGCAAGCTGCTGGAAGTACTCCACCGCCTGGTCGATCGCGGCAACACGGTCATTGTCATCGAGCATCATCTGGACGTGCTCAAGTCGGCCGACTGGATCATCGACCTCGGCCCCGAAGGAGGCGATCAGGGGGGATACCTGCTGGCCGCCGGCACCCCCGAACAAGTCGCCAGTCTGCCGGACAACGCCACAGGACGCTTCCTGCGAAGCGTTCTCGGCCAGGCCCCGCAATGCGAACCGGCTTTCGCAGCACCTTGATCCGAATGATTCGGCTGCGACGTCCGGACCGAAGCTTCTCGCGGCGAGATGGGAGTTTCCATCCCCCCACCCTTTCCCTGACCGCCGCGAGCACCGGCCTTGCCCCAAGCAGGATTCCCGGCCGCCGGCAAAAAGAAAGCCTTGCGTAACTCATTGCCACGCAAGGCTTTAGGTGTATGCCCCCTGAAGGACTCGAACCTTCAACCCTCTGATTAAGAGTCAGATGCTCTGACCAATTGAGCTAAGGGGGCCGTTTGCACGCCAGGGGCAGGCGCGGCCAAGCCGCACCTTTCCTATCGTTGCGGTATCTTGGCTATTGGCGAGTCAGCCACCGGGGGTCAAGGGGCAAAGTGGTTGCAGGCCAAGCCGGGGGAAATTGGCTCTGCTAAGCCCACCGCATTGTCCGCGGTGGCCGGGGGTTTGTCGCCCGGTTTTCCGGTCGCCGGATTTTCCATCCGGCCAATAAGCCTATCACATCACGGAGGCCGTGCCAAGCCCCACCTAAGGGCGGTACGACGGTCTGGCAACTGGATTTTGGCGGGTTTGGAAAAGGGGGACCGGTTGGGTTGCTTTTTGGGTGTGCCGGCCCAGGGGTTTTGGCGCACGGCGCGCCGGCTGGGCTTGGCCAAGGGAAAAACGCTGTTAGGACCTTCGCACAGTCGCGCAAAGTTTTGGCGCACGGCGCGCCGGCTGGCCTTGGCCAAGGGGCATGCTTCGGGAAGGTGTCGAGGCCGAAAGGCTTGACACCATGCCACGGGGGAAGGTAGCCGAGGCGGTTGCAGCGGGTGGCGTTGCCGCTGCGGTTGGCGGACTTTTGGGCGGGCTACCGCCTGGGCCGTAGCGCGAAGCCACCAGGCTTCTGGCTTCGTCTTACGTGGATTTTTTGGCGGGCGTTGACATGTTTCCAGGCAGCCGGTAGGTTATGATGTTTCCCCACTTGGGGACGGCTTTTATTGGCAAGTTGCTTTCCGTGTGAAGCGGGAGGAGGTTTGTGGCCGGCCAAACGAACGAGGTGATCCGCATCCGGATGGAGGCCTACGACCACGCGGTCCTGGACCAAAGCGCGGCGGAGATTGTGGATACGGCCAAGCGGACTGGCTCGGAGGTGCATGGTCCGATCCCGCTGCCGACGCGGATCGAGCGCTATACCGTGTTGTCGAGCCCGCATATCGACAAGAAGGCTCGGCAGCAGTTCGAGATCCGCACACACAAGCGGTTGATCGACATCATGCAGGCGACGGCCAAAACGATCGAAGCGCTGAACAAGTTGAGTCTGCCGGCTGGCGTGGATATCAAGATCAAGGCTTCCACCCGGCGGTAGATGCGGTAGAATTTGGGTTTTGGCCTTTCCGGGTGGTGGCGCCCGGAGGGACCAGAAGCGAGGACACGCCAGGGCGGCGAAAGGTTCGGCATCGGGAAACCGGATAGCGGAATCGGTATGGACCGGAAGCTGCGTGGGTAATCCCGGCCGACGCGGCAAAGGGGGATGAGTTCGCCCCCCGTGCCAAGGCCGGTCGTTCCCACGGGCGACGTGTGTGAAGGCAAGCACGATGGCTGTTGGATTACTCGGCCGAAAGGTCGCGATGACTCAGATTTTCGACCCTGCCGGGGACGTGATTCCGGTCACGATCATCCAGGCGGGGCCGTGCCACGTCCTCCAGCTTCGCACGCGGGAGCGGGATGGGTACGAGGCGGTGCAAGTGGGGTATCTGGATAAGCCACGTCGGTTGGCATCGCGGAGCGAACGGGGGCATGTGGCCAGGCTCGACAGCAAGCGTCAGCGGGCGCGGGCGGCGGCCGGGGTCGCTGCGGTACCCAAGGCGGGGTGCGAGCCCAAGCGGTTGATTCGCGAGTTTCGAGGGCCCATCGAAGGCTTTCAGGTGGGCCAGGTGCTGGACGTCGGCCTGTTCGAGGGGGTGCAGGCGGTTGATGTCGTGGGCACTTCCAAAGGGCGCGGGTTTGCCGGGGCGATGAAGCGGCACAACTTCCGGGGGCAACGGGCGTCGCACGGCGTCAAGAAGGTGCATCGCCGTGTGGGGTCCATCGGCATGAATACGTTTCCCGCCAGGGTGTTCAAGGGCAAGCGGATGGCCGGGCACATGGGGCACGCCCGGGTGACCGTCCGCAATCTGAAGCTCGTTCAGATCGATAAGGAGAACCATCTTTTGCTGGTTCGGGGGGCGGTTCCTGGTCCAAATGGGGGGTTTGTGATGGTTCGGCCGACCAATAAGCTGCCGGCCCCCGCGTCCCCTTCGACCCGGTAGTTGTCTGTGGGAGAAGACCATGGTCAGCCTGCCCGTTTACGACCGAACCGGCCAGCAGGTCGGCGCCTACGAGATCGATCCGGCGGAGTTGGCACCGCGGATCAGCAAGCAGCTTTTGCACGAGGTGGTGGTCATGTACCAGTCGAACCAGCGCCAGGGGACGGCCCAGTCCAAGGGGCGGGGGGATGTGGCTGGGAGTACCCGCAAGCTGTACCGGCAGAAGGGGACGGGCAACGCCCGGGCGGGACAGCGGCGCACGCCCATTCGCCGTGGGGGGGGCCATGCGTTCGCCAAGCGCCCCCGGGACTGGCACTACCGGTTGCCACGCCGGGCGGTGCAGTTGGCCACACGCATGGCATTGGCCTCGCGGATTGCCGACCAGCAGGTCAAACTCATTGACGAGCTGAGTTTTCCGGAGCCGAAGACCCGCGAGATGGCCCGGATCCTCAAGGCTTTGGGCATCACGGGCCAGAGCCTGTTGGTGGCGGTCGAGAGATACGACGCGCACGTGTACAAGAGCGTGCGGAACATCCCCGAGGTCTCGGTGCTGCCCGTGGCCGAGCTGAACGCTTTGGAGGTCCTCCGGCCGCGGACGGTGTTGATGACGCGGCAGGCGCTTGATGCGTTCCGGGCCAAGGTGGCGGCGGAAGGGGGCCAGGTGCGGGCGCCAGCGGAGGTCTCGAAGGACCAGCCGGCGCCAGCGGAGGTCTCGAAGGACC
>FWWM01010742.1_pt1 | contig 16056 bp, 17 predicted proteins | sample 2228351 | NCBI WGS metagenome assembly FWWM01 (sample SAMEA103939774, study PRJEB20133) | metagenome | reverse complement strand
GCGCTCAATCGTCTTAATCCCTTTTGCTTCAGGTCACGATTCCGACCCGAGCAGGCCGTCGCGCTGCTGACGCCGCTCGGCGGTCTTAATCCCTTTTGCTTCAGGTCACGATTCCGACCGGTCCCGCGGTCGTCCGCCCGCTGCGCGCGGCGCGGTCTTAATCCCTTTTGCTTCAGGTCACGATTCCGACCGTCCGCCCGCCGCAAGCCTTCCAGCAGATGGGCCGTCTTAATCCCTTTTGCTTCAGGTCACGATTCCGACGCTGCAATCGCCGAGGCCAGGCTCCATTACGGTCTTAATCCCTTTTGCTTCAGGTCACGATTCCGACCGCTCCCCCCAGAAAACTCGCCCATTCTCCAGCACTTGCACGAGCGGTTGCGCAAGATTGTTCCCTGTTGCGCTGGAACAATGTTTGCTCACCCCCTTTCATCTCGGAGATCGCCCCTGTTTCCACAAGCAGACCCAGCCCTTCAAGTTCCCCAGCTCTTTCGGCCCGATGAGCTGAAACTCGGCCTGCGTTGCCCGATCGCGCAACACCGGCGACGGCTCCTGGGCGGCCACGACCCAGGTATTCCCGAAGAGCCCACGGGCATGCTCCCCGAGCGTTTTCACTTTGTAGGCGAGGTCGTTGTCGTTCTCGTCGCCCTTGAACCGAAGGGTCTTGCACTCGATGAAGAGCAGCCGATTGCGGTGGCAGGCCAAGACGTCGAATTCGTTGCGGGCCGATTCCGCGCCCTCCCACACTCCGCTCACCCCCACCCGCACGTCGAAGACCCCAGCCTCACGGACCATCGTAAAGGCGTATTCCTCAAGCCATCCCCCGGCCAGAAAGCGCGCCGCTTCCAGATTGCTGAATCGCACCGTGTCAGTCCCTTCGCGCGTGAGCAACCCTACCTGCACGAACCGGTCGAAGAGCGTCCGCCACTCGCCGTGCAACGGCTTGTGGAGCCGTTGCACCGGCCGCACCAGCTCGCGTCCCTGGTGATCCAGGGCACTATGGGCCAGCCCGTTGAGAAGCCCAATGAGCCCGCTGGGCTGTGCGGCTTCACGACTGAGCGCGGCGGCCACCTCCCGCCGCGCGTCAATCCGCGCCAGTTGAGCCGAATCATCGCTGACACTCCTGTGATACCGAAACCCCTGGACGGCCAGATAGCGCGGGACATCGAGCACGTCGGGCATGGGTTCCGGCTGGGGCGAGGTGGTGTGCCGGTCATAGATCACCTCGATCCGTCCATGGGCCGTGTCGGTATAGATAATCCGGTCGACCCGCTCGCGGAACACCTCGACGAAGCCCAGTGTCATCAGTTTGTTCCCACCCGTCGCGTTGAAGACCAGCTCGCCATCGGCTGAGACGGACGCTACCTCCTGGGCCAGCTTGGCGGCATAGGCGTGGATGCCGTCCAGCTCGGCATCCGGCGCCTCGCCCCGAATCGCCACCTGGCTCCCTGTTTGTTCGCCAAGCACGCGACTCAGCCGATCAGCCTTGGCCGCCATGGGCCGCGAGGCTACAAGTACCACCCGGTCCGGCCGGTGCATCAGGCACGGAATCACCGTCGGCAACAACTGGTCCGAGACGATGGCGACGTGGATGAGCATGACTCGGGCTCTGTAACCGACGGGCGAGCCAGCGGACTCAGTCGCGAGCCCACGCTTCATCCCCCGCCAGCAGTCTGGATCTCCACGCCCTCGGCATGATGACGTCGCGCAGGCCAGGTGGCGCATCCCTCCAAGCCAGGAGGTCCACGCGGAACGGGAGGTCGCTCTCCTCAAAGTCGGCCCGTAGCTCCGCTTGAATCAGGTCGGGAATCCGCTCCTCACCCATCACCACGAGGTCGAGATCCGCGGTCGGCTTGGCCCGGCCTCGCACGCGCGAGCCGAAGGCGCGCACCTCCCGCGTCGGCACACGCTCGGCGAGAATCCGCTGAATCAGCCGCAGATGCTCGGGCGTGAGGTCAAGCATCGGTGTGTTCCCCTCCCTCTGGTGTGCTACAATGCGCATCAGCCTCACAGGGGTTCAAACTGCGGAGTTGCCGATGAGCACGTATCAATTCTCCGTCGTCATCGAGAAGGATCAGGATGGCTATGTCGCCGTTTGCCCCGCTTTGCAAGGGTGCTATACACAAGGGTCCACCTACGAAGAGGTCTTGGCCAACATCCAGGATGCCATTCGTCTCCACTGCGAAGACCGTCTTGCCGCGGGCGAAGAGATTCCCCAACCGGATGCTGTGAGCCTCACCTCCGTGGCTGTCGCAGTATGAGCCAGAAGTTGCCCCGCGTGACCGCCGCGGAGGCCATCCGGGCATTGGAGCGCGCGGGATTTACTCTGAGCCGCCAGAGCGGGAGCCACAAGATTTTCAAGAATTCGCAGGGCCGTCGAGTCACCGTGCCCTACCATACCGGGACCATCCTGCATCCGAAAATCCTCAAAACCATTCTGCGTGATGCCGACTTGACCGTCGAGCGCTTGCTCGACCTGCTTGGATAGACCGTTGAAGCCTCGGTCCTCCCAGGTGTCCGGCCAGAGGTCGGATGAGATCATGAGGAGGCCTTCAGCATCTCGTCATAGATCGCCTTGGCCTGTTTCGCCGAGCTGCCTAACTTGCCCTCCCACCAGCCCTTCTCCTTCCATCGCGCCACGATGTCGGCCAGGGCCTGGGCGCGGAGAGCTTGATCTTCGATCGCCTGCACGGCCTGGGCCAATGCGGTTCCGCGCAGCGCATCATCCGACTTGATGCCGGGCTTGCTGCACAGCTCCCTGAGTTTTTCGTCCACCCAGCGGGAGCCGGGCGCAGGACTGACCTGTCGTTCCCCTGTTTGAGAAGGTGATTCGTCCGCCCGGATCATAGCGCCATAGCCAACAGCTGTCTTGGCGCCGAAGCCCAGCCACTGGAAGGCATGCTGGAAGGCCTTTCCAAGAAGCGCCTTCCAGTGCGTCTCGCCCTCAGCGAGCAGATCGGGCGCATCGTGGTTCATTTTCTCTTGAGTGAGCCGTCGGAGATGGGCCACATCGCAGACCACGTGGAATGTAAACCCTGAGCCCGGCGGTACGGTGAGAAAACAGATGGGATTGGGCTGGCCGGAGTCATGGGGGGTCGCACTCCTGGCCTGTGCCCTTTGCTGGTAATAATGGCTCTGATGCGGCGTCATGATCTCCACCATGAGACTGTCGCCCGCGATCTGCGGGATCACGTCCCAGAACGACAGCGCGCCGCGCACATGATCGGGATCGCCAGATGGCGTCTCGCGGCCAAATAAGACATCAAGTGTGGAGAGTTCGAGCCCTTTCTGTGTGCCCATGTTGATGCGATAAAGTGGGTCCGCCCTCCAGCCCTGCGCATCGCCCCAGTCGCCACTTGCCAGTTCGCGCGCGGCCTGGCGCAGCACACCCTTGACGCCGCTGCCTGGCAGATACGGCAGGCCGTAGGGGTTCAGAAAGGCAAAGCCGTTCTCGAGCGGATGCTCATTACCCAGGCCGGTGGTGAAAGGGGAGATGGCTTGGGTTTTGAGCCGAAGGCTGCCTGCTGAGGCTATGGTCTTAAATGCTGCTTCTTGTCGCTCAAGCAAGGCGAGCATCGTCTTCTTGTCAGTCTCGTTTAGTCGCCTGGCCTCGGATAGTGCCGACACCTTGTTTTCGTACTTGACCTCGCGTTCTCGCCTGTCCTGGCCACGCACCTCGTAATCGACATCGTGGGGTTCCCATAGTAAGGCACTGGTCCGACGATTCACACCCCACAGCTTCAGATACATCCCGAACCGCAGGGCTGGCGAGGCCTGCCTGAAATCCGTGCCAAGATAGGTCGGTACAGCCGCGATCGGCATGTCAGGTGCCTCCCTTGCGGGCTGAGGCCATCTGCCGGAGCCACTTGAGCCACGCAAAGGCCTCGGCGGTGATGGCCTGGTACTCACGCGGGCGTGTATTCATGAGACCTTGCATGAAGACCTCGAAGCCAGGGTCTCGATCCACACCATTGAACCGCTTGTTGAGCCAGGCGCGAAGTTGTTGTGTGACCACTTCGTAAGCGCCACCTTTTTCGTGGCAGAACGCCAAGACCTGCATCAGGCCACTGTTCATGATGAGGGCCGGCAGACCCTTGGCTACATTCGTATGCTCTTTGGTGTAGCGCTCTGTGCACTGCCACGCATCCTGCGCGCGGAGTTGCTCCAGGGTGAGCCGTGTCGGCTGTTTCGTCTCGGTTGCTGTCGCCATCGTTACTTGCCCTCCACCACAGTGGCGACGACGAGCCCACGGCCGGTCGTGGCATCGCCGCCGATCTGCAAGAGCCTGCCGTCGATGACCGTCTTGATCTTGATGAGCACCTCCTGGGCCGGCATCTCATTCGCCTTGCCATTGCCACTACGGGTCTGACTGGCGAGCATCGGGGCTACCAGCAGCGACTCCGGCGGGAGGTTCTCAGTGTAGAACAGGCCGCCCTCTTTAGCGGTGCCGGTCTCATCGTTGATCCGCACGTGCGGTTCGACGAGCGTGGCATGTTGCACGAAATAGGCGAAGTCGGTGTCGGACAGCACCACCAGGTCGGTCTTGAGCTTTTCGCGGAAAAAGTGATAGGCGTCGCCTGACGGAATGGCCTTCGTGGCCAAGTCAGCGGCAATGGGTTTAAGCGTCTCGTTCTGCTTGTCCTTCGCGGCATACTCGAACGCCTCTAGGTGCAGCACGTCGGTCGGCCTGCCGTTCATCTGCCGCTGAGTGAGCAGCGCGGGATTCGCGACGAGGCACTCACCCTCGTGGACTGGCGGGATCTCTGGCCAGTTGACCGCGCAGCCGACGGCCTGCATGAGGCGGCGGGCGCGGGCCAGCGCCTGCGGGCTCGTGGCGTACACATAGCCGCCCTTGAGGCTCCGCACGGGAAAGACCACGAGTTGCGCATCGCCAAAACTCACGGCCCCAGCGTAGAGCTCAGCGGCCCTGTCCTCCGGGCCAAACAGCAGCGTGATAAGTTCCTTCAGGGGACGATCCTGGACCTTCCCATTGGCCAAGACCTCGAACCCATGCCGTACGGCTCCCTTGATGCCGCTTCCGGCAAAGCAGGGGTGCCCGGTGTGGCGCTCGCGTTGGATCGGGTTGTCGATGACGCCGATGGCCTGCCCCGCGCCCATGTGGACGGGGCTGACGGAGTAGAGAAAGAGGATGGCTCGTTTTTCAAACATCGTCCGCGCTCCTTGACTTGACCATGTTCCTGACCTATTCTGTGACCATGTCCAAAGTGGTCAACCTCCATGAGGCGAAGGCTCATCTCTCCGAGCTGCTCGATCAGGTCGAGGCGGGAGAGACCATCGTGATCTGTCGCCGCAACAAAGCGGTGGCCGAGCTGAAGCCGGTTCCTCCTTCCGGCTTGGCCGAACCGCGCCCGATTGGTTTGGCTAAAGGCGTCGGCCATGTGCTGCCCTCGTTCTTCGAGCCGCTTGACGAGGAATTGCTCGCGCTGTTCGAGGGCCGTGGGACCACGTGAGGTTGCTCCTCGATAGTTGCACCTTCCTGTGGCTGATCTGGGACGAACCGGAGTTGTCGCAGGAGGCCCGTGCCCGTATCGCCGATCCCCGCAATGAGGTGTACCTGAGCTCGATCTCCGTCTGGGAGATCCTGCTGAAACACCAAGGTGGTCGTCTGGCTCTGTCTAAGCGGATCGATCCCGAGCGATTCTACATTGAACAACGCGAGGCCCACCGCGTCATCCCGTTGCCGCTTGACGAGGAGGCCGTCGCTCAAATGATCAAGCTGCCACCCCTGCATCGAGACCCCTTCGACCGCATGCTGATCTGCCAAGCCATCGCTCACGGCCTCGTGGTGTGCACGCCCGATCGGGCAATCCAGCAATATCCCGTCCGGACCCTGTGGTAGCGGCCTCATAGCCACAAACCCAACGTGAACCGATTGAAGCCTTCCGCTCGCCGTGCGGACTCGTGTGGCGGATCGGTCCAAAGGCCGTGCGCGACCAATTCGCAAAGGTGCTCTGCTGTGGCCTCGATCTGATCGAGCCAATACACCGACCCCGTCGAGGCGACGCGCTGGGCCGGTTTCGGTTGTCGCTTCGCCAGATCCCAGCCCGACACCACCTCCGCCCGCGGTACCGCCGCGCAGACGAGCCGAGCCCTGACACCGCGCAACTCACACCGGAGCTCACCCCCACCCTGCTGCGTCACGCCGGTTGGAAGCCAGCCTCCTGTGAAGAGGCCAGGGCTCGTGAGGATGAGCCGGCACCGGCCTGTCTCAACAATCCGCTCAGCCAGATCCGGCTCACCCGGCAGAGGAGAGACGACGCTGGCGCGGGCCGCTCGTCCATCGCCCCCGAAACGGAGCATGAGGTCATCCGGCATCGTCGCGCCTTCGACCTCGGCCAAGAACCCAACATCGTAGGCGCGTTCCTTGGCGTTGCCCATCTCGGCGTGATCTCGTTTTCGCATGGCGACCGCCTGTACCGTAAACAGCTTGCCCTCCGCCGCGCTCCGCTTCGCCGGATCGAGCCCGACGCCCACGCGGGGATCGAGCTTCCACAGATCACCGCTCATTACAAGATGCCTTTGAGGGTCAAGGTCACGGCCCGCGAGATAGGCCTGCCAGCCCTCGTGCGTGAGCCAATAGCCGCTCTCCGGTTTGCGGCGTTCTTGCTCCGGCAAGACGGCGTGCAGTGGAGTCGCGGCCGAGGAAGCGATTCCCCTGGGTACTGCTTGGGGCCGCATGCGGGCACATTCGATTGTGCCATCGTCCTTGCGCCGGATCACGAGATCCGCCGGAGGGAGATACAGCGGCTCGATCCGTCCATCGGCGAACCGGCGGGCGAGGCGGAAATCCAGGACCCGGAACGGACCTGGCTGCTCGGGTGTGCCTAACTCCGGATCCGACACGCGCCCGGCGGCAAACGCCTGGAGATCGATCCCCTTGTGCGCGAGCAGCGCCGACCGGATCGCCCCCGCCGCCACCGAGGGCCAGGGCGGCACGAGGGATTCGCCGAAACTGCCGGGGTCGCCGAAGAGCTTGTTCCCCCGCAAGAACAGGACATCCAGCGGTTCGATGAGGAGGGCCTGTCGGGTCGCGGTCGCCACCATGGACTCTGGTTCTTCCTCTTATCGTTTCGTCGTCGCCGGCACCGGGTCCACCGCCGTCGTTCCCACCCGCGCCTCGCGCGCGAGGAACTCCGCCACACCCATCAGGCATGACAGCGAGTCCAGCCGTTCATCCTCTCTGACATTGCACGCGAGCGCCGCAATCCGGTTGCAGAGCTGAGGCCCATTATGTTTTTCCCACGCTTCATCGCGGGATGTCTGCCGCTTGAATTGATAGGCGAGCAGACTCCCCAACATGTCGGCCGACGCATCGGGCGGCAGGTCCCGAAGCCACACGAGGCTGTTGTACACGGCCCGGCGTGACACCGCGGGGTCCGCGAGAAAGTCGCGCAGCCTGAGCAGGGCATCAAGCGGTTCGCCCCACTTGGCGGTGAGGGTCAGGACCCCGCCTGACCGCTTGATGACCGTGATCGAGAAGGCATCGCGGCCACCGTCTTTCTTCGCCCGCTGCTCCGCGGCCCGCAGTTCACGCAGCACCATGGCCAAGGGAGCCTGATGATGGGCGATCACCGCGCCACAGGAGGCGGTGGCTTTTTCTCCCATCATCCGCATGAGCTGTCCGCGCAAGAAAGCGAATCCGTCCTTGACGACCATGCGCGTCTCACGACGGACAGCTCTCCAGTCGAGCGCAGCCTGTTCAGGGTCATGCCCACTGTATCCACAGCGCAAACGCCTCATAGCCGAACACACATCCGCCACGGGCAGCATGGCCAGCACATCATCACCACCCGCGTAGAGGACACGGCCGAGGTGTTCGCTTTCGATGACTTCCGGAACCACGTGAAGGGCGAAATCGTTGAGGGCCCCGGAGATGGCTAAATGCCGATTGGGAGACAAGGCGCGCTTCTGCTCGCCGTAGGCTTTGAGCGTGTCATGGTGTTGGGCTCGCTCCTTGAACCTCTGTTGCACCTCCGGATGAAAGCTGTCCTGGTAGGTGATTGCATACCCCGCATCGCCTGAGAGGATGCGACCCATGTGGTCACCATCCATCAGCAGGAGGGCATAGTAGGTCTCAAGGCGAACTTCCTTTTGCCCGCCATCCGCCAGGGCAAAAGCCTCTTTGATCAGGTCCTCCACCTTGCGAATCTCGCGTTCGTTTTCGCCTTCGCGCACCGCATCGAGCAAGCCCGGCAACCGTTTGGCGAATTCCAAGACGTCACGCTGGCCGTATTTCCGGGCAAGCTTGCGGGGCAAGGGGACCGGATCAACATCGGTGAGATGATGTTGAAGCTCACCACTCATCGGCGCACCGGCATCGAGCCACCGGTCAAGCTGGTACGCCAGTGCCATGGTGTGCGTGGAGACGACGAAACGCGGCACCTGACCGACCGGCTGGCCGGTCGCCCGAGCCACCTCTTCGGCAAAGAGGGACGGCCACAGCCGCTTGATGGCCGACAGCGCCCCGAGGTGCTCGCCTTTCTTGGCCCATGCCGGCTTCTCGTCGGCAAGGTGCGTCCAGAGTGTCTCGACATGGTCGCCCTCCCTAAAGCCTTCGTCTCTCCGGCTCTTCCGCTTGCCCGGCGGCACGCTCAGAAGAACCGGATCGTCCGTGAGCCATTCGCTCTCGCCGGTCAGCGAATCGCGCCAGCCCTTCTGTTCGACCTGTTCGAACGACCGCACACTTTTCGCTGCCGCGAGGACGCGCTCGGCTAGGTCGTACACCGCCGGGTAGAGGACGCCCGGCTTTGGTGAAAAGAAGGTCGTTCCATCAGCAAACTTCGCCTCCTTCTGCAACACCTCCCACGCCGGAGTGTCTAGAAAGCCACAGGCTTGCCCCGGCGCCACGCCAAAGAAAGGCGCCATGGCCTCGGACAACTGCGTTACGTCGAGATCGGTCTGCTTCAATTCGTCGCGAGCTCGGATCAGCGAAAAGGGCACAGCCGCCCAATGCACTTCCGGGAAGCCTTGGAGCTGCTCCCGCATCTGCCTGTGGCAGTGCTTGTCCGTGCTGTCCACGAATCCGGCTACTCCGAGGAGGCGATCCACCACCTGTTTCCCAAGTGTTTGGAGCCAGTCACGGACTTTCTGTTCGACGGAGCGGGCAAGCGCGTGGGACTCCGAGGCCGGCACCACCGCCACGAAACGGTTCGGAAGCGCTGCGGCAAACAGGGGATTGGCATCCGTCGTCCTTTCCGTCCAGTCACAGCCCTCGAACCATTGGTCGGGTAGGTGCATGTCATCTCGCAGCCAGACATCCACTTGCGGGACGCCGCGAAGCCTTGGAAAGAGAATCGCATCGGGTCCCAGCCGCTCACAGACCACCTTCATCGCTTCCCACGACAGCCGCGAGAGCAGATGCGAGCCGGCCCACAAGTCGGACGTCGAGCGGGCCGCCGCAATGAAGGACTGGACTGGCCCGATCGAGAGCGCCAAGAGCGCCACTTCCCCTTGAGGATCGCCTGCGAAGCCACCAGCGAATGCTGAAGTGAGATCAAGATGATCCCAGATCGAATGATCCGGCACGCGCGTCTCCGCCGGCAGTAGGGGCCAGAGATGGCCAAGGTGCCCGCTGTCTTTCTCCTCACGCAGTTCCGGCCCGAAGCGCCAGAAGGCCAGCAGCGTCCGTTTCCAATCGACGTGCTCCCCCTCTTTGACGATCAAGCCCGAGAAGTGCTCGAAGCTCCGGGCCTTGATATCCCCGATGTCGGTGTCAGCAAGATGGCCCAGGTCGAATGGTGTGCCTGTCAGCGGATGAATCAAGACAGGCGCTTCCGTCCAGCGCACGCGCGCCCAATTTACGACCCTCGAGGTTGTGGCCTCGTTTGATTTTGTCGGCACCGTATCCACCGGCCACTGGGGCCGATCGGCACCCGCCGCCCACCAGTCGGCGCGCTTGACGGTTTTGTATATCGTGATCGGGATACCGTTTTTGAAGAGCACGGTATCGAGCACCTGGGCATCATCCGGATCAAGCCAATCCTTGACCGGCAAATTGTGAAAGCCCAAATCCCGATGCAGGGCACGGCTCGTTCCACCCTCGTGGCCCTCCGGATCGCGCAAGAGCACCAGGGCTTTTTCCGCCGGGTCGTGCAGGCGGGCGTGGAGCTTGGTTTGCCACAAGGTGTCGTGACTCATCGACTACTCCTTGATCCGCTCGAGCAAGACTTTGTCCAGTTCAGGCTTGAGTGTGCTCCGCCTGGTCCCATCCGAAATCATGCCGTAACTTCGACTTCCATTCGGCTTGCACAGCTCATCGAGCAGAGCATGCACAGTTTTCCAGGTGTTCTCGATCGCAGACTTGACCGGTCTGAAATCCGACGGTGGCACACAGGGCAGGTGAACGATCAGGCCGCGGAGTTTCGTGGGATGAGCGTGATCGCAGCGCACCTTGAACCGAAGGCTGTTGGGAAGACGGGCGTCCCGATTCCACACGCTGGTCGTGTGGTTGGTAATCGGATAGGAGAGCCAGTGCCTCGGCTGGACGACCGAATGTGGCGGGGTAACGTTCGGGAACACGAATTGCGTTCTAAGTCCGATTTTGATGACAGCCAGGTCGCGCATGAGGGGCTTCCAATCGTCATAAAGCTTGGTCGTTTGCCAGATGAGCGGACCTGTGGTGTCCTTCCCGATAGCGTGCGGCCAGTCCAACGTGAGGCATTCTGTCCACTCTCGTTGCGGCAACGAATGGCCCTCACCCCAACCCTCTCCCGGAGGGAGAGGGCGTAAGGAGAACGAGCCCCAGCCATTGCGGCTTCTGCCCCCCACCGTGCCATAGCGATCCATGAGCCAGAGGGCGCGTTGGATGCGCTGAGCGTACTCATCGGGCACGGCGATGGAGAAGGTGGCACACTCGCCGACATCCAGAACGGTTTTGACCTTCTCATTCAGTTTTGTGCCGCCTCGTCCATCCAGCGGACCATAACCGAGATAGGCGTGGGGACCGACCTTGTAGCTGGTCCGTTGCACTTCAGGATGCGCGACTGGGGATTGCTCCAAACCGTTCCAGGTCTTCAAGCGACCTGGCTCCCAACGATCTATGCGGAGCCGCACTTGGCTTTTGCAGAACTCGTTCTCCAGCCACGCATTGCCGAACAAGAGCCCCTCCTCACGGCGCATGGCCTCCACGTCCACCTGAAATCCGTGATCGGCGGCGTACACGACGCGCCACCACTGCCGGAGCAGCGCCTTAAACGGCGGTGTGCGCCACCGCCCGCTTTGCTCGGCGTCGCCGAGAAACGCGGGGGTGAGGAATCGAACCGTGCATTCGCGCGTGGTCATCCGTGCCATGGTCGTGCCGCCTCGCTGACGATGGGCCTCTCTTTACGATGATCGTTCGCCCGTGTCCAGTCCGGAAACATTGCCGGCACGGACACGGCGTTGTCGGTTCTCACGACAGCGCCTCCATCAACCGCTCGGTGTGTTCGGTGACCCGTTGGGTGAAGAACTGCGTCACCTCCCGCCACGGCCGCGCGACCAACAGGCGCGGCTCCGGCTCCCGCTCCGCATCCTCGAAATACACGAGCGATTTCGCCAGGTGAAGAGGATTGGGGCGCGGGTCCGCGTACATCTCGCGCAGGCGCCTGGTCACCGTCCTGAACTCGATGCGCTGGAGAATTTCATAGAGATCGTAGAAGTCTTTGCGCGCGCCGCGTTGGGCGACGGCGATCAGCTTCATCGCGCCGATCGCGGCGATCGGGGCGATCGGGATCCCGTGCAATCGCTCGGCGGCGGGCCCCAAGGCCGGGCGAAAGGCGATGAAGGTGCAGCGCACGTTCCCGAGCAGACATTCCACGGTATCGGTCCGATCTTGGATCATCGTCAGCGGTCGCCCGAGCGTGCTGAGCCGGGTCGCCAGTCCGGGCGGAAAGGCTTCCGGGGGGCAGAACCAGTCGAAGTCCACCGAGATCCGGTGGCCGAGTTGCAGCGCGAGTCCGGTGCCGCCGGCGAGGACGAAGTCGGTGCCCGCCAAGCTTGCGCAGAGGTCCGGCGCCAGCTCGCGAGCGTCCGGGGTCAAGGCCTCAAGCCTGAGCAAGATAGAGCCTCCAGAAATTCCGGTCGCGCGGCGGGAGCCGCCGGCTTGTGCGCGCCACGTCGCGCAGGACTTCGGCGCTGACATGGGCGAGCAGCCAGTGAAACGTCTCCGGCGTGGTCTTTTCCATGAGGCGCTCGGCAATGAACCGTTCGTGTGCGACCACATCCAACCGCTCGCAATCGGTATCCCAAAAATACGGCTTGAGGCACTCGGGCAGGGCGGTCGCGCTCATGCCGGCTCCTCAGGTTCCGGCAGGGCGCCGAGTTCCAGCGCGGGCATCTCCGGCAAGTGGCTGCCGATGGTGCCGCGAATGGCGCCATACATGCCGACGGTGTTCGTGACCAGCCGCTCGATCTGCTTGGCGCGCTCGGCCCAGAGCTTCTCCATCGCCCGCCGTTCCCGGGCCAATTGGTCTTCCATGGCTTTGAAGGTCTCCACCAGCGCCTCGACCCGGTGGCGGAACTCGTCGCCCGAGAGGTACCGATACAGGGCCGCCATCTTCTCCTGCATCCCCTCGGCGGCTTGCCGCGCGAAGGCCACACGGAGGAGTTGCTCGCGCAGGGCGACGGCCAGGGGGAGGGAGCAGGTCAGGCTCGCGACCCACACGCCATCCACCAGGCCGAATGCCCGAATGTCGTCGGGCAAGGTCACGGAGACCAGGACTGCCACGCTCGCCCCGACTGCCCGCTGGTCGTCCTTGAGCTTGGCGAGCCAGGCCGGGCTCCAGGCTTTGGTGTTCTTGGTTTCCCAGATGATGCTCCCGCAGGGGCGGAGGCTCCCGTCGTGCACCTCCTGGATCACATCGGCGCCACGCATGCCCTTGGGCACCGGCCGAATCGCATCCTGAGGAAAGGCTCGGGTGAGCGAGGTCTCCAAGTCCAACTCCAGCACCTCGCCCTGGCGCTCCTGCGACCCCTGCTCGCTCTTGCGCCGGGCTTCCTCGAGCAAGGCCTTGAGATCGTCGATTTGCTTGTCCTTTTCCTTGAGCTTGAGCGCCTGTTCCTCCGCGGCGTGCGCGCGAATGTGTTCTTCGAGCTTCTGCTTCTCGGCATCCACCTTGCGGGCCACTTCGAGGTCCAGCTCGCGGGCTCGCGCTTCGAGGGCCGCCTTCTCCTTGCGGAGCGCCAGTTCGGCTGCTTGGGCCTCGCGGGTCTTGCGCTCCTGCTCGGCGAGTTGCTCGCGGAGGAGTGTGAGATCCTGTTCGCTCTGCTCCTTGGCGCGGGCCGTGGCTTGCTCCACTGCCGAATGCAGCCGTGCCTCGTACAGGCGCTTCACGTCCGTTTCAACCGTCGCGCGGACTTGGGTCATCAGCGCTTCGGTCAGCGGAATGGTGGCCCCACAGGTGGGGCATTGAATGGTGGACTCACTCATCGGATTCGCTCCGCCAGATCCGCCGCGGCGGCCTGGGCTTTGGTCGGATCATTCTCGGACAAAAACACATAGGCCTTCGTCGTCGCCTCGTCCGCCGCATAGGTCGCGATGACCCGATTGCCGGCGGACGGGTGCGGCTCGATCGTCGAGCGCCCCGGCAGGCGCGGGTTGTAGTAGAAGGTCTGGATGCGGGTCACGTAGGGCACGGCACGAATGCGCTCGAACCACTCGGCCAAGCCCCGGTGCCGACCCGGATTGCCATCTTCGTAGCGCACTTTCTTCTCGCCTGGTGCGAGGCCCGATGGTTTGGGGAGCAACGCCTGGGCCTGGGCGCGGAATCGGCTGCGAAACCCCTCGTGATAGAGCGTGCCGAGGGCGTTCAAGGTGGCGACACCCTGGCTGGTCTCCACAAGGACCCTGAGTCGGTCCGGCAGCGCCTTCACCCGCGAATCATCGGCCCGCAGGAACTCACCCGCCTCTCCTTCGTCGAGCGCCTCTAACATGTGGCGATGGGCCAGCCACTCATCGAAGGCGAAGTCCACCGGCAACGAGGGCAGCTCGATGGCGGTTGGGAAGGATTCGAATTGATAATAGACCGGCAGGCCAAAGACTTGTCCGATCAAGCCGGCAAAGGAGATCTGCGCTTTGTACCCGCCGGTGGCGTTAATGGCAACTGACTGGTGATTGTCGAAGGCTTCTCTGTAGATGGCGGCAATCTCCTTCACCAAATTGCGGAGCCCCTGTGCAAAGGCCTTGGGATCGTCGCCCTGGAGCTTGTGAATCGTTCGGCTTTCGGCAAGAAAGCCCTGCTCCCGCACGACCTCGCACAAGACCTCACCCACAAATTTCCCCTCGCGGGTGTCCGACACCAAAAACACTAGGCGCTCGCCCGGCTGCGTGACCCCCTGTTCGCGGAGCGAGTGAAGCGACGTGAGTTCCGCTCCGACCCGGCGATCCGTGAGCGCGAGCGCCCGAAGGGCCGCCAGCAGCCGAGCCCGGTGGGCGTCGTCGTACGACTGCCCCAGGTCCTTCCACGCCGTTACGAGTGACGTGCCGACCGTGTTGATCACAAGCACCGTGCTTCTCCTGTCGGTCCGAGAGGCTATCTACCGCACAGGCCTGTTTCTGTCGAGCGACGAAACATTGCCGGCAACGTTGCCGCGGCTCCGCGCACCGGCCGACTCGGGGCCTTCGGCGAGGACGATCTTCGTTTTGTCGAGCGCCAGGCCGTAGACGGTCTCCCCACGTGCGCCGCCGGAGCGGATGCGATAGGGGTTCTGCTCCGGCCCCATCGCAAGCGTGCATTCGAGTTTGCCGTTGACCTTCCGAATCAGGGAACGGAATTGGTTGGCCAGGTCCTTTTCATCCGTCGCGTTCCGCAGGACTGGTCCGCCGCCACGCTCCTCAAGGAGCGTCTTGGTCTCATCCGCGGCGTCCTTGGTGAACCGGATATAACAGTCCATGCAGTCGCCGCAGGCGCGGAGATCGGGACGCACGCAGTGGTCTCGCTTGGTTCTGGCCAACGCCCGATAGATCGTCATGCCGGACGGGGACAGGGCCACGCGGTTCGAGCCGATGCGTAGGAGGTTGTGCGTGGGGTGAACCTGAACCGGTTCCGGATCCACCAGGAGTTCGAGCCGCTGTTGGGCGGTGGCCGCCATGGCGCTCAGCGTCGTCTGCGCGGTCAGGTGCCCCGCGTCCAGCAGGCCGCGCAAGCGGACATAGGGCAATTCAGCCAATTGGACGTTCACCGTTCGGGCATCCAGTCGGCGCCCATCCTTGAGCGTGAGCATCCGCGGGCGTTTCGGCGGATAAAAGAACGAAGGATGGTTTTCGACCTCGCGAGGAACCAGCACGTGATAGATCCGATCATTCGGCCGGCCGTACAGTTGCAGCGCGGCGGCCAGGAGCACCCCCATCGTTTTGCGGCCCCCGGCGACCGAGCAGTGGAGGCGGGTCTCGGCTCGGTTCGTCTGCTTGCGGATGAACTCGGCGATCTGATCGGCAATCGCCCGGTTGTCCCGCTCAGAGCGAACGTCGTCCAGCAGCGTACCATCCGCTGTTTTCAACAGGATGACGGAATTCGATCGACAGGAGGGAACGGGGTCGGGCCGGTACTCGCGGACGTAGCGTGCCAGCGCCCCCTTCGGCCCGAGGAGCGTACGGAGGCATTCGTCACGGCCGGCGCGGGTGGTGAGAATCCAGATCTCTGTCGGATGGATCGGCGCCGAGCGACGATGAAGCGCCCAGAGGGTTTCGGTTACGACTTGCGGCGTGAGCCCACAGACCGCCACTAAGACGTCGCGCATGCGCCCTCGCTTCAGCCGGCGGGCATCATGCGAAATCTCTAGCGGCCTGTCAAGGCAGGCTTTTACGGCGTCGCATCGCGCAGGTCGCGCGAGTCTCGCCGGTCTCGCGCGGGAGGCCTCAACCCACGATCCGCCCGACCAGATCGTACGTCGCGGCCTCGGTGATTTCGACCGTGACGAAGTCGCCGGCCCCAGGGAAGGGCCGGTCTCGGCCGGCCTGGGCTGGGCGGGTGAGAAAGTCGGGCCGGTCTCGGCCGGCCTGGGCTGGGCGGGTGAGAAAGTCGGGCCGGTCTCGGCCGGCCTGGGCTGGGCGGGTGAGAAAGT
>FWWM01010776.1_pt1 | contig 16061 bp, 16 predicted proteins | sample 2228351 | NCBI WGS metagenome assembly FWWM01 (sample SAMEA103939774, study PRJEB20133) | metagenome | reverse complement strand
ATCTTCATCTGTTTGAATAAATCCACGCTCTCTATTGATTATTATTTTAGCATTTTTGAAAGTTTTCTTTAAGTTATCTTCTAAAATTTTTAAAATTTTTCTTTTTGTAATCTCAGATTTTGTAAAAATTTCACTTGAATATCTTAAAAGGTATTTGTTCATAATGAAATTTTAAAGTGTTTTTTGCTAATACTTTAAACTTTTGGCACTATGAATGAATATAAAATTTTTATAAATGGGAACTTTGTAGATGGAAGGGGAGGCATTTCTGAGGTTATAAATCCTCATGACAATAAGCCCTTTGCTAAGTATCATATTGCAAATAAGGAAGATGTAGATTTAGCTGTTAAATCTGCAAGGGAAGGATTTGAAAAATGGAGAAATCTATCATTAAATAGAAGGATTAGAATTCTTCAAAATTTTTCAAAGCTAATGCAAGATAATTTAGATAAGCTATCTCAAATAGAAAGTCTTAATGTAGGAAAGCCTATAAATGCATCAAAAGCTGAAATTTCAGCAGGTATTGCAGTTTTAGATTTTTACATTGGAGCAATTAATAAAATAATGGGTGAAACAATACCAACCCTTCCAGGATTATTTAATTATACAATTAGAGAACCAATTGGTGTATGTGCTTTAATTGTCCCTTGGAATTATCCACTAATGCTAACAATGTGGAAACTTGCACCTGCACTTGCATGTGGAAATAGTGTAATAATTAAACCTGCAAGTTGGACACCTTTATCAGCATTGGAGCTTGCAAAACTTTGTAAAGAAGCAGGTATTCCTGATGGTGTAGTAAATATTATAACAGGACCAGGTAGTTCAATTGGTTCATATTTAGTAAGTCATGAAGGGGTAGATAAAGTTTCATTTACAGGTGAAACAAAAACTGGTGCAGAAATAATGAAGCTTGCAAGTAATACTATTAAAAGAGTTTCATTAGAGCTTGGAGGAAAATCTGCAAATATCGTGTTTGATGATGCAGATTTTGATGATGCTATAAATGGTTCTATTTGGGCAATCTATTATAATTCTGGTCAGTCCTGTGAAGCAAGAAGCAGATTATTTGTTCATAGAAAAATTTACGATAAGTTTTTATCTGCATTTATTGAAAAAACAAAGAAAATTAAAATTTCAAATCCATTAAATAAGGATACACAAATGGGACCACTTGTTTCAAAAATACATTTAAATAATGTTCATAGTTTTGTAGAAAGAGGTATTGAAGAAGGTGCAAAGTTAGTTTATGGTGGAAAGAAAATAGATGAGGATGAATTAAAGGATGGAAATTATTATTATCCTACAATTTTGGAGCTTGATTCAACTGAAAATATATGCTTTAAGGAGGAAATATTTGGGCCCGTTGTAGTAGTAATGCCATTTGAAAGTGAAGAAGAGGTCATTAAGCTTGCAAATGATTCAAAATATGGACTTGCGGGTACAATTTGGACAAGAGATGTCAAGAGAGCAATTAGAATAACAAGTGCATTAAAAGCAGGTAGCATTACTGTTAATCACCCACTTACAGCAATTCCAGGACTTCCATTTGGTGGATATAAGCAATCGGGATTTGGAAGGGAGCTTTCACTCGATGCAATTGACTTATTTACTGAAAAGAAAAGTGTAATTTATAAATTTAGTGAAGATCCTGTAAATCCTTGGGGATTGTAAGTTATGCTTTAAAATTTTAAAACCACACCGGGGGAGCTGGGGCAACCCGGCTGAGAGGTCCCCATAATGCGGGGATGACCCTTTGAACCTGAACCGGGTAATACCGGCGTAGGGAAGGTGTGGGAGTCAAGTACTCTCACAGCTTCTCTCCCTGTGTGGAAAAAATAAAAAGGAGGGAGATTATGGAAAGAGCTATAACAAAAACACTTTTAGATAAATTCTATAAAGATCTATCTGATGCACTAAATGCAGATGTTTTTGTTGTTGGTGCAGGACCAGCTGGACTTGCTTGCGCAAGGGAACTTGCAAAGAATGGTATTAGGGTATTTGTTATAGAGCAGAATAACTATCTTGGTGGTGGATTTTGGATTGGTGGATACTATATGAATACGATTACTATTAGGGAGCCTGCAAATAAGCTATTTGATGAATTAGGGATTCCATATGAAAAGGTAGAAGATGGATTATATGCAAGCTATGGACCAATTGCAGCCTCAAAACTTATATATGAAACTGCTATTTTAGGTGTCAAATTTTTACAACTTACATCATTGGATGATTTAGTAATTAAGAATAATAGAGTAAGTGGTGTTGTTATAAATTGGTCACCTACAAGAGCTCTCCCAAGGTCCATTACATGCGTTGATCCAATTGCACTTGAAAGTAAATTTGTAGTAGATGCATCAGGACATGATGCAGTTGCAGTCAAGAAACTTGCTCAAAGGAATTTAGTAGAGATTAAGGGACTTGGTGCATTAAATGTAGAAGTTAGTGAGGAAAATGTTGTAAAATATACATCCCAAGTATATCCTGGGCTTGTTGTAGCAGGTATGGCAGTTGCAGAAACATTTGGACTAAATAGGATGGGACCAACATTTTCTGCAATGCTATTATCAGGTAAGAAAGCAGCAGAAATTATCTTAAAGGAGTTAAGGAAATGACACAACTTGAATCTGCACTAAATAATAAAATTACACCTGAGATGGAATATATTGCGGAGATTGAAGATATTAATCCAAAGGAATTGTTGCAAAAAATTAAGGAAGGCAGGGTTGTAATCCCTGCCAATAAAATTCATTTATCAAAGAATTTAAAAAAGCTAACAGCTATTGGTGAGGGACTTAAAACAAAAGTAAATGCAAATTTAGGAACTTCCTTTGATTATGTAAACATAGAGGAGGAAAAACAAAAATTGTTAGTTGCAGTTGAATATGGAGCAGATACTGTTATGGATTTATCAACAGGAGGTAATCTAAGGGAAATTAGAAGAGTTTTAATGGAAATATGCGAAGTTCCAATAGGTAGTGTTCCTGTATATGAAGCAGAGTTTGACTCAGCAAAGAAAAAAGGTTCAATTTTTGATTTGGAAGTAGATGATTTTTTAAAAGCAATTGAAATTCATGCAAAAGATGGCGTAGATTTTATGACAATTCATGCAGGTATTACACTTGAAGGTATTAGATTTATGAAAAATCAAGGTAGAACTACTTGGATTGTATCAAGGGGTGGAGGGCTTCTTGCAGCATGGATGTTATATCACAATAGAGAAAATCCATTATATGAGCATTTTGATGATATTTTAGATATTTGTAGAACTTATGATGTTACAATAAGTCTTGGAGATTCATTAAGACCAGGCTCATTAGCAGATAGTTTAGATAGAGCTCAAGTTCATGAATTATTAGTTTTAGGTGAGCTTGTAGATAGAGCAAGGAGAGCAGGTGTTCAAGTAATGGTTGAAGGTCCTGGACATGTTCCATTAAATGAAATTCATACACAAGTTCAATTAGAGAAGAAAATTACAAGGAATGCACCATTTTATATACTTGGTATGCTCCCTACGGATATTGGCGCAGGGTGGGATCATATTGTAGGAGCAATTGGTGGAGCTGTTGCAGCTAGTTATGGTGCAGATATGTTGTGTTATATAACACCTGCTGAACATTTAGGACTTCCAACTGTTGAACATGTAAAACATGGTGTAATTGCATTTAAAATTGCTGCACATATTGCAGATATTTCAAAGGGTATTAAATCAGCAATTGAAAGGGATTATTTAATGTCAAAAGCAAGATATGCACTTGATTGGGAAAGTCAGTTTAAATTAGCATTAGATCCAAAGACTGCAAGAGAAATATATAAAGAGAGGGCAAGCAAAACTGTTGCATGTTCAATGTGTGGTCCATTTTGTCCAATGAATTTAGTAGAGAAATTTGTAAATGATGCTAAAAAAGCAAGGGAGGAAGTAAGACAGAAACTTTTGGAAATTGCAATTTGAAGTATTTAAACTTAATTAAAAATGATATTTCTCAAAGATTTAAAAAAATAAATTCAATTTTAAATTATATTAAATGTGCAAAAAATAGTTATGGAGATTGGTATAAAATCCCAACGATATTCTTATTTAATCTGGATAATTTTTTATTACTCTATGACAAAAAAGGAAACAATTTAAAATTGCCTGCAAATAATCAAAACTTACTTATGCTACTTCATCTTTCAAAAATCCTAAATGAAATAGATAGTTATGAAATTTCAGGAAATAGTATAATAGTTAGATATTTTGGAGATGAGAGGGAATTTAAAATTGAGGATATTTTGGAAGGGAAAGGCTTTTTGGAAATTAATAATTTTCGCTTAATGAAAAAGTTCAAAATAGAACCTATTGCTATAGATGAAAATTATTACTTTATTGAATTTGATGGAATAAGTTGGAAATTAAGAAAATTTTCAATAGATATAACTTGTGGTCCATTACTAATTTATACAAATGAGCCATATGAGTACAAGAATTGGTTTTTAAGAATAGTTGATAAAAATTCTACTTTTGTAGATATTGGAGCAAATATAGGGGGATATACAATAAGAGCATGTAAATTGGGTGCAAATGTAATTGCAATTGAACCTGACTTAGCTAATTTTTCAATTTTAAAAGAGAATTTAAAAATAAACAATTTAAATGCAAAGTTAATCAATGTCGCAGTTGGATCTAAGTTAGGATACTTACCTTTACTTGCTCCTGCTAAGTATAGCACAGGAACATTAAGCTTTGTAAGGGGTAATATATTAAGAGGTTATGTAAAGGTAATGCCATTGGATGAGCTAATAATTCCAATTTTAGATGGAGAAATAGAACTGCTTAAAGTAGATGTTGAAGGGTTTGAAATTGAAGTATTAAAATGTGCAAATGAAACACTTAAAAGAACTAAATATATTATGATTGAAATCTTATCAAAAAACCGAAATGAAGTTTTTAGAATACTTAAAGAAGGAGGATTTTATTTAATTGATATGACAAGAAATAACTTTCTTTTTAAAAGGAAGTAAAAGAAACAAGTAGTTTATTTAGTATTAAACTTGCTACTGATATAATACTTGCAGTTTCACTTCTTAATATAAAATTTCCAAGATTAAAATCTAAAAATCCATTCTCTATCAATAGTTTTTCTTCTTTTTCTGAAAATCCACCTTCAGGACCTACTAAAACCAAAACACTATTAAAATTTTTAAATTCTAATATACTCCTCTTTGAATTTAAGCTAGCAAATAATTTAAGTTCATAATTCTTTGAAATCCTAATTACGTCCCCTAATTTCATAACCTGATGAATTTTTGGAATAATTTGCCTATGACTTTGCTTACAAGCAGATAGAATAATTCTTTCCCATCTTTCCTTCTTACCTTCCATTCTTACAACACTATATTCGCTAATAAATGGATAAATTTCATTTACACCAATCTCTACAACTTTTTCTAAAAAAATTTCAAATCTTTCTTTTTTAATTAAGGCTTGTGCAATAGCAATATTAAATTTATACTCTCTATTTTCAACTTTTTCAACTTTTTTAATAATTGCTCTATCATCTAGAATATCAATAATTTCACAAATATATTCATTTCCATTACCATCAAATACCAAAATTCTATCACCTTTCCTATGCCTTAAAACTCTAAATAGATGATGAAATTCTTCACTTTCAATAATTTCAAAATTTTTTGAATAAAATCTATCAAGACGCATTTTATAAATGTTATGCAAGCATGTAATATAAAATTGACATTCTAATTGCTACACCATTTTCAACTTGCTCTAAAATTAAGGAATTTGAAGCATCTGCAACATCTGAATCAATTTCAACACCTCTGTTCATAGGTCCAGGGTGCATTATTAAAACATCTTCTTTAGCATATTTTAGAACTTCCTTTTTAATACCAAATAGCTCATTATATTCTCTAATTGATGGGAAGAAGTTTGAGTTTTGTCTTTCAAGTTGAAGTCTTAGAACATAAATTATATCTGCGGATTCAATAGCAGATTTTAAATTATAGTGAATTTTTACATCTAATTTTTCAAACTCTTTTGGCACTAATGTGGTAGGACCACAAATATGAACATCCGCACCTAACTTTTTTAATAACTTTATATTACTTCTTGCAACTCTACTATGTAAAATATCTCCCACAATCACAACTTTAAGATCTTCTATTTTACCCTTCTTTTCAATTATTGTAAATGCATCAAGTAGTGCTTGTGTAGGATGCTCATTTGTCCCATCACCTCCATTTATAATTTTTGCACTAATAAATTTTTTCAAAAAATGCATTATTCCACTTGAAGAATGCCTAATTACAAATAAATCAACACCCATCTTCTCTATATTTAACAATGTATCTAAGAATGTTTCACCTTTCTTTAAACTTGAACTTTCCTTTGAAAAACTTATCGTATCAACACTAAGAATCTTGCATGCATTTTCAAATGATATCCTTGTCCTTGTTGAAGGCTCATAAAATAATAAGCAAACATTTTTACCTCTGAGTGTTGGAACTTTCTTAATAGGTCTTTTCATTATTTCTTTCATACTTCTTGCGGTTTCAAAAATTTCAAAAACATCCTCAACACTAAGTTCATCCACACTTAAAAGATATTTTCTATTCCATTTCATAATTTAAATCCAGCTTGGATAGTCATAAGTGGTAATGTTTTTTTATTTGAGAATATATAGAAATTTTCGGATTTTATAAAGAATTTTGAACCAATTTTTAGTGAAACACTTAGAGCAGGATTAAAGCCATATTCATAAAAGTTCTCATACTTTCTAAAAATAAGAAATTCGTAAATTGAAATGTTGAGAAATGAGAAGCTTTTTCCTATTCCAATTGAAAATAGATTTAAGCTATAATTGCTTGAACCTTTGCTAATTAGTGAGCTCAAATTCCCCTTAATTTCAAATAGTTTTAAACTATAAGAACTACCAACAGAATAACCAATTTTATAATAGCTTAAATTAGCTAATGGAAACATTATTCCAAAGAAGACCTCCATAAATCCCTCCATATTCTTCCTCTATTATCAAGAGCCTATTGTATTTTGAAATTCTATCACTTCTTGATAGAGAACCTGTTTTAATTTGACCACTATTTAATCCAACTGCTAAATCAGATATAAAGTTATCTTCGGTTTCACCAGAACGATGTGATATTATCGTTTTATAGTTATTTCTCATTGCAAACTCTACTGCATCTATTGTTTCAGTAAGTGTTCCAATTTGATTTAGCTTTATTAAAACTGCATTTGCTATATTTTCTTTAATGCCAATCTCAATCCTTTTAATATTTGTAGTAAATAAGTCATCTCCAACAATTTGAATTTTATTAGAAAGTTCCTTAGTAATAAGTTTCCAGCCTTCAATATCATCTTCACTAAATGGATCCTCAATTGAAATAATTGGATATTCATTTACCAAATTTTCATAAAATCTAATAAGTTCCTCTCTACCCATTTCCTTCCCATCTATTCTATATTTACCATTATTATACAATTCATTTGATGCAACATCTAATGCAAGTTTAATCTTGTCCAAATAACCAGCTTTATTTATCGCAGAGACAAGAATATCCAAAGCTTCCTTTGTACTATTTAATTGTGGAGCAAATCCACCTTCATCCCCAACATTCACCGAGTATCCTTTTTCTTTTAGAATACTCTTTAATGAATAAAATGTTTCTGCTGATATTTCAATTGCTTCTCTAAATGTTTTTGCACCAATTGGAACGATCATAAATTCCTGAATATCCAAATTATTATCCGCATGAGCACCCCCATTTATAACATTCATAAAAGGAATTGGAAGAACATAACTTCTTATACCTCCAATGTATTTAAATAGTGGGATTTTATAGTAGTTTGATACTGCTCTTGCATTTGCAAGTGATACACTTAATATCGCATTTGCACCAAGCTTTGATTTATTCTCAGTTCCATCAATTTTAATTAGTGTTTCATCAATTTTTCTTTGATTTTCTGCAGAAAGTCCAATAATAGCCTTTGCAATAACATTATTTACATTTTCAACAGCTTTCTTAACACCCTTTCCAAAATATCTTCTATCACCATCCCTTAATTCTAATGCTTCATATGTTCCCTTTGATGCACCAGATGGCACAAATGCACTACCTGTTGTTCCATCTTCAAGTTCAACTATTGTATAAATTGTTGGATTTCCTCTTGAATCCAAAACTTCATATGCTTTTACATTTTTTATTTTTGGCATGCGAAAAGTTTAAAGTCCAATTATCCTTCTTTAATCTCTAAAATTGTATAAATTTTACTACTTTCACCTCTTCTGTATGAATAAAGTATTTTACTTTCGTATGTACAAGCAGGTGGTAAGATTATATCTTTTATACCATATGATTTTAGTATGTCTAGATTATATGAAAATATATCTAAAAACCATTTACCATCTTTATATGTAAAGTAATCTCTTGGGAAGTAACTAAATAGGTTTTCTTTAACTTCATAGCACTTAGCACATATTCCAGGACCAAAAGCTACTGTAATTTTATTTGAATTAAAATCATCAAAAATTTTAATAGCTTTCTCTAAAATTCTTAGATAAGAACCTCTCCAACCAATATGCAAAATAGCACCTATTTCATTCTTAAAATCCATAATAATCACTGGATAACAATCCGCTGTCTTAATCCTTGCTTTTACATTTTTGATTTTTAGTATAATGCCATCACCATCTAAATTTCCTTTCGGTAAGTTTTCAAGACTATCAACTATATAAATTTTATCTGAATGAATTTGATTAAGCCAAGTATCATAAACAATTAAATTTTCATCTATTAATCTACTGGAAACCTTAACTTCAAATTTTTTTAAATTCAAAACATAAAAGCCATTCTTAAATACCCACATTAAAGCTCAACTTCAAATTGAGGCTCAAGGATATAACTTATCAAAATTCTAAATTGTTTTCCTTCAATTTTATTGCACTTGCTTATAAATTTCTCAATCTCTTTTCTTGATAATCTCGTTTTTGTCTCCCCTATTAAAATAAATTCCTCATCCCCAATTTTTAAATATCCAAAATTATCACTTAATGCTTCAAGTTTCTTCATTGTTTCTTTTATAAGTCCTTTTACAGTTTCCTTTAGTTCTTGAATAGCACTCCATATTCTCTTAAATTCCTCTTCATTACTTCTCCTCATCTCTTCAATTGCTCTTTCTAATCTATCAATGGACTGCCATACCTTATTAAACTCTTCTCTTGTAGTCTCTTCAAGCCTATCAATTCTTTTATTGCCTTCATCAATAACTTTTGTAAGCTGACTTATAATTTCCCAAATTCTATTGAATTCTCCTATTATCAACAGCATATGTTAGATGCTCAATAGCATTCCATACTTTTCAATCTGCTCCTGTATTAGTATCTCTACAATCTCTCTTAGTGGTTCTTTATATTCAGGTGGTAGTTTCTCTAATATCTTATTAATTTTCTCTATCATTATGAAAATTTTAAAGCTTTTGAATTACCCTTTAAAATTTTAGCGTTGTATTTCATTATATTATTTCTAGGACTTGTTTTAGAATTTGTTTTTTATTTTACATTGAAAGATTTGAATATTGATCCTACCTTATTTAAAATTGGTCCTTTTGAAATCAGATACTATGGACTAATGTATGTTATAGCAATAGTTCTAGCACTTTTCTTTTTGAGGAGGGATCTTGAAAAATTTAAAATTAACATAAATTATAGAGAATTTGAGGATGCAGCATTTTGGATTATCGTTATTGGTATTCTTGGAGCAAGAATTTATCATGTTATTCCAAATTGGGATTATTATTCAAAACATCCATTTGAAATTATAGCAGTTTGGCATGGTGGTCTTGCAATATATGGTGGTATAATTGGTGGTATAATTGGTGGTTATATTATTTGTAAGATGAAGAAATGGAATTTTTTAAAGCTTGCAGATATTATAATTCCTTATTTGGCACTTGGACAGACTATTGGAAGATGGGGCAATTTTTTCAATAAGGAAGCATATGGTCCTCCGACAGATGTATTTTGGGCAGTTTATATACCTTATGAAAATAGAATTAGGGGATTTGAGAATTATGAATACTTTCATCCTACATTTTGGTATGAAAGCATTTTAAACTATATAAACTTTGTGTTTTTGCTTTATTTTCGAAATTCTAAATTTTATAAAAATGATGGTCAAGTTCTCTCACTTTATATTTTAAATTATGGGATTATAAGATTTTTTATTGAATTTCAAAGATTTGATACAGATAAATTTTTAGGTATAAAAATAGCACATATATTTTCAATTCTGTCTATAATTATTGGAATTTTGGCATTTTTATTTCTAAACAGAAAAAAATGAAACCTTTGAAAATTTTATTTGTTTCAGATGTTTTTTATCCTCATCCTGGTGGAATTAGTGAGCATATTGATAGCCTTGCAAGATATTTAAGAAAAAGAGGACACTTCACCTACATTTTAACTGCAAACTTTAATTCTGGAATTGAATACAAAGATCCTGATTATGTTATTAGAGTTGGAAGAGCTATTAAAATTCCTATAAACAAGTCAATAGGTTCATTAACAATTTCATTTAGATTAAACAAACTTATCAAGGATATAGTTCAAAAGCAATACTATGATATAATTCATATACACGGACCAATTGCTCCAATTCTTCCAATGTTAGCACTAAAATATTCAAGATCTTTAAATGTTGCAACATTTCATTCTGCACATGATGAAATGCTTTTATATAGAATTTTTAAAAACTATCTTGAAAATTACTTTAAAAAATTACATGGTAGAATAGCTGTTTCGGAAGTTGCAAAAAGGAGTATAAGTAGATACTTTGAAGGTGAATATAGAATTATACCAAATGGTGTAGATATTCATAGATTTAATCCAAATAATGAAAAAATTGAATGGCTTATTAAAGAACCATCTAAAAAAATTCTATTTGTTGGAAGAATTGAACCAAGAAAAGGATTAAAGTATTTACTATTAGCTTTGAATGAAATTGTAAAGTTTATTCCTGATATAAAGCTTATTGTTGTTGGAGATGGTCCCTTTAAAATTCTATATGATCAATACATTACAAGGGAAATAGAAGATAAGGTTGTTTTTGTTGGGAAAGTTGGGTATAATGAACTTCCAAAATTCTATGTAAGTTGTGATATATTTGTATCACCTGCTATTGGGCGTGAGAGTTTTGGTATTGTTTTACTTGAAGCTATGGCTTCTAAAATCCCTGTTATAGCATCAGATATAGATGGATACAAGCAGGTTATTGAAGATGAAGTAAATGGTATTTTATTTGAGAGCGAAAACTACAAAAGTTTAGCACATAAAATCATTACTCTTTTGAGAAATAAGAACTTAGCAAATAAATTAGTTGATAATGCTTATGAAATTGTCCTTAAAAAATATAGTTGGGAGGCAATTTCAAAAGATATTGAAAATTATTATTATGAGCTTATTGAAAAATATAGCACAAGCTTTAAAATTTCAGAACTATGAAGAAATTTTTATATTTCTTAGGAGGTATAGCTATTGGTTTAGCAATAGGAATTTTGATAGCACCTAATGATGGTAAACAAACGAGGGAGAAATTAATAAGAGAATTGAGGGATATTCTTGAAGGATTACTAAAAAGGAGGTTAGAAGACCATGATAAAGGTAGGGATTAACGGATTTGGAAGGATAGGAAGAGCTTTTTTTAAAATTGCTCAAAATTCAAAACTTTTTGAAATTACAGTAATAAACGATATAACCGATGCAAAGACCCTTGCTCACCTTCTAAAATACGATTCAGTATATGGTACATTTAGTGCGGATGTTAAAGCAGAAGATGATGAGATAATGGTAAATGATAAGAAAATAAGGGTTTTTAGTTTTCAAGATCCCTCTCAAATTCCATGGCAAGACTATGATGTTCAAATTGTCATAGAAGCATCAGGTAAATTTACTGATAGAGAAAATGCTATTAAGCATTTAAGGGGTTCTGTTAAAAAAGTAATTATCACTGCTCCTGCTAAAAAAGAAGATATTACAATAGTTCTTGGAGCAAATGAAGATAAATATAATCCTAAGGAGCATCACATTATTTCAAATGCTTCTTGCACAACAAATGCATTTGCTTTAATGGTAAAAGTCCTACATGAAAATTTTGGTATTGAAAGAGGTCTTATGACTACTATTCATAGCTTTACAAATGACCAAAGAGTTCATGATTTACCTCATAAGGATTTAAGAAGGGCAAGAGCAGCAAGTTTAAACATTATTCCAACCTCAACAGGTGCAGCTAAAACTATATTTAAGATATACCCTGAACTTGAAGGTAAAGTTGATGCAATTTCTCTAAGGGTTCCAACACCTACTGTTTCAATTGTAGATTTTTCTGCAAGCTTAAAGAAAAAAGTTAGTATAGAAGAGATAAATTTTACATTTAAGAAAGCTCAAAGTAAATATTTAGGATATACAGAAGAACCACTTGTTTCATCTGATTTTATTGGAGATGAAAGGAGTGTGATTGTTGATGGTAGTTTAACTCAAGTTGTTGATGATAATTTTGTAAAGGTTTTTGGATGGTATGATAATGAATGGGGTTATTCAAAAAGAGTTGCAGATTTAGTTGAATTTATCATAGATAAAGGAATTTAAGCTAATTCTATTGACCTTGTCCTAAACTATAAGCCCTCTTATCCCCTATATAGTATAAGTTTTCAAGCTTAATCCAGTGAAGACCTTTTGCTTCAATCCTTTCAAGAAGCTCTCTAATATCTTTATGTGTAATTTCATTATCTGATTCAAAACGACAACGCCAATGATCAGTTAGCAATGTTTCTGCAATTTCACTTGGATAAACTTTTTGACCTCTATTGCTTATCATTACAAGCTTTAACTTATTAGTTTGAGCTTCTTTGAGTAATTTTCCAATTTCATAAGGTGCTAGTTTTCTTTCGTCTAAAAATACATCTACACCTCTTAAAGTTAACTTTGTATCCCTTACATCCTTTGTAGATTTTATTTTAATTTTTACAGGTGGATACTTTGCAGGTTTTAGAATTTTTGGTTTTTCTCCTAATCTTTCTATAACTGCATCTGCAAATTCCTTCGTTCCAACCTCCTTATAATCACTAATTCCATTTTCTTTTAAAATCCTTGCAATATCATATGTCACAACTTTATCTTCTAGTGTTTTAAGCCATGCATTTTCAATTTTTTCTGCAATATCTCCCTGTCCAATATGAACTAACATCATAATCCCAGCATTTAATAATCCTGATGGATTAGCTTTATTTAATCCTGCATATTTTGGAGCAGAACCATGTATTGCTTCAAACATTGCATATTCATCACCTATATTTGCACTACCTGCAAGCCCAACAGAACCTGCAATCTCTGCAACGACATCTGACGCTATATCACCATAAAGATTTGGCAAAACTACAACATCAAATATATGAGGAGTATTTGCAAGTTTTGCCATTCCAATATCTATTATCCAATGTTCTTTTTCAATATCAGGATATTCAGCACCAACTTCATCAAATATCTTATGGAATAAACCATCTGTTATTTTCAATATATTATCTTTTGTCATACAAGTTACTTTTTTTCTATTTGTTGCTCTTGCATATTCAAATGCAAATCTTATTATCTTTTCCGTTCCAGGAATTGATATTAGTTTTAATGCCATTGTCATTTCAGAAGTTTGTTGGTATTCAATACTACCATATAAATCCTCTTCATTCTCCCTAACTATTACTAAATTCATATCTTGACTTCTACAAGGTATAATTGGATGATAACTCCTTACAGGTCTTAGATTTACATAAAGTCCAAGTGTCTTTCTAATAGTAACATTTATACTTTTATAGCCTCCACCTTGTGGTGTTGTAATAGGTGCTTTTAATAAAATTTTATTTTTCTTTATAACTTCCCATGCTTTTTCAGGAATACCAGTTGTATTTCCACTTAAATAAATCTTTTCACCAACTTCAATCTCATCAATTTCAATTCTTGCACCTGCTGCAAATATAATTCTTAAAACTGCATCCATAATCTCAGGCCCTATACCATCTCCTCTTGCAATAGTTACTCTTACTTTATCCATAGTTTGAAAATTTTAAAGTTCACTAAAAGCCATACCAACAATAATTTCCAATTGAAAGAATAAAGGCATTTCTTTCAAATCCAGACTTAAATTGCAGTAAGAGGTGGGCACAACTGTCTTCATTGTTCATTTCAAGGGCAAACTTATCCAGGAGCTATTATTAAGATGGATTTAAGTGGTAATGTAACAAAAGAAACTGTTTTTAGTGATGGTTGGGATAACAGTAATTTCTTAATTATTCCCTAGGCGATCAATGTTGTAATGCACTTCCGAGATGATCAGGAATAATGATGGAAATTATGTTATAACGGGCAGCCCTATATAGTTTTGCACTTTCTTCAACTTCTTAGTGCTAATGAATATAGATCTTGTAATTTTAGAATACATACCTTAAAATTTTAAGCTTGACAAGCAAATTATTAGAAAAATTATTTGAAGTTGGAGATTATAGATATGTTCTAAATTCAATAAAAAATTACAATTTAGACAAGTATAATGAAGATCTTATTAAATGTTATGCATTGTTATTTTTGGATGATTTAAAAGGATCTCAAATTATAGCAGATAAATATCAAAATGATTTAAACTTTTTATTTACTAAAGCTTATATAAGCTTTTATCAAATGAATGAAAAAATTAGTATTGAAATTGCTGAAAATATAATAAATAATGAAGATGTTTTGGATTATATAAAGCTTGAAAGCTATATAATTATGATGAATAGTTTAGTAAGGATTGGGAAATTTTCAGAGATTGAAAAATTTTATAAAGAAGCATTGGAATATGCACTTTACAGAAATTTATTTGTTTATAGATCAATAATTGATTTTGTTTATTATATGAACATGGATAGGATTTATGAGGATGAAAAGTTTAAAAAGATTCTAATTAGAACGGAATTTGAACTTAAAAACTATAATAACTTAAATTATTATGCACTAAATCTTCTTTATAATTCAGTAGCTTTTGCTAATCAATATCAACTTGAAGAAGCAAAAAAAAGACTTAATTTGGCCTATGAGGTTTTGACAAGAATTGGCTCAACTTCTTTACTATCAAGATATTTTCTAACTAAATATTTTGTAAGCATATATACTGATCAATTTGAATTTGATGATTTGAAAAGAGCCTTAGAATATGCTGAAATTTCGCAAAATTATATAAACAAGGAATTGGCTTTAAATTACATTACATCATACTATATTTCATTTGATAATTACAATAAAGCTTATGAATCCTTAAAAGAATATGAAACATTTATATCAAATATAAATAGAGAATTTCCAAGATTCCTTTCTCTAAAAGCAAGTTTTTTGTCAAAAACTGGTAAATACAAAAAAGCATTAGAATTGCTTGATAAGGCTTATGAACTTGCAAAAGGAAAGTTTCACAAAGTTTCAATAAAGTTAGAAAAATGTTTAGTATTCAAAAAAATGGGTGATTTTGAAAGTGCTTACAATTTATTTTTGGAATTGTTAGAAGAAAAAGAAATAATTCATCAGGCAATGGAAAAATTTGTCTTAAAAGAGCTAAAGCCAATTTTCAAGCTATATTTAGAAAGGAATAAGCAACCAAATGAAAATTTTATAAAACTTATAATAAAATCAAATTTGGATGATGAATTTGAAATACCAAATTTACAGAATTATATGGACGAGACAGATATTCTAAAAAGGATTGATAGAATTAAAGATAAAATAGTTTTAGGAAATTTAAAGAAAAAACTAAAATATCAGATATATCTCTTTGGAAAGCTTAAAGTTGTAATTTTGGATAAGGTTTTATACCAGGAAAACTTTGAAAGACCAATAAATGCAAGAGTTTTTAAGTACTTTCTGTTAAATAGAAATAGATTTTTACCAAAGGAAAAAATTTTTGATGAATTATGGCCAAATGATGAACCTAAAAAAGCTTCTCAAAAACTACATACTATTATAAGCAATGTAAGG
>FWWM01010771.1_pt1 | contig 16062 bp, 17 predicted proteins | sample 2228351 | NCBI WGS metagenome assembly FWWM01 (sample SAMEA103939774, study PRJEB20133) | metagenome | reverse complement strand
TGCTGCTCTGGCGCCACGTGCGCAGCACTGGCCGCGATCGCCTCTTCCCCGCCTGGCGCCTCGCCGCGTTCCTGGCCGGCATTGGCCTGGTCATCCTCACCGTCTTCGGGCCCCTTGCCAGTTACGACCGCGTCTTCCTCTTCGTCCACATGATCCAGCACTTCATCCTCATCAGCATCGCCCCGCCGCTTATCCTCCTCGGCGCGCCGATGACGCTCCTCCTCGTCGCTGCCGGCCCCCGCCGCCGCGAACGCTGGATCTACCCGGTCATCCACGCGCGCCCGTTCGAACTGTTCACCAACCCCATCGTCGGCCTCGTCCTCTTCGCCGCTGTCCCCATTCTCTGGTACATCACCCCCCTCTTCGAGTGGTCGTTCGAAAGCGAGCTCCTCCACTTCGGCGGCTACGCCCTCTTCCTCTTCGCCGGCATCCACTACTGGTGGCCCGTCGTCGGCGGCAATCCCACCCGCTGGAACCTGCCCCACCCGGTCCGCATCTTCTACCTTTTCGCCCTCGTGCCCATCCACGCCTTTCTCGGCTCCCTGTTCTACGAACCCTCGCGCGTCCTCTACGAACAGCTCGCCGCGCAGCCGCGCCTCTGGGGGCCCGATCCGCTCCTCGACCAGCAGATCGGGGGTGCCATCATGTTCCTCGTGGGCGAAGCACTCGGCCTCATCGCCGTCATCGCCGCGGCCGCAGCCTGGGCCCGCGCCGACGAGCGCGAGGCGAAGCGGAGCGATGCCCGGCTCGCCCGCGAGCGCGCCCGCGCTGCTGGCAGCTAAACTCCGCGCCGATCGCCCCAGAGCAGGATGTGGAGGCGCGTGCTGAAGCGGTACCCCTCGCGCGTGCACAGCTCCGCCAGCCAGCGTCCCCGTTCCGGGAGTACCGCAGCCGAGGTCCCCTCTGGCATCAGCACCACCCGCTCCGGCGGCACCCCTGCGATCGTGCAGACCTCCCGCACCTCCTCCAGGTCGCCCGGTGCGGCTACCACGAACTTGAACCAGGCCCGCCCCGTGGCCGCGAACTCCCGGAGCGCCGAGGGTTCGATCCTCCGCAGCCCGGCGTTCCCCGAGTTGGCAAGCTTCGGCGACACGTTGAACTGATCGATCAGCCCCGCCAGCTCACCGGGGCCGATGGTGCCATTTGTCTCCATCTCGAAGCGGTAGCCTTCGGCCCGCAGCTCCTCTACGAGCGGCACCAGCTGCCGCCGCTGCAGGAGGGGCTCACCCCCGGTCAGCACCACGTTCCGTGGTGGCAGCCGCCGCACCGCCCCCGCCACCTCCGCCGGCGAGAGCTCCAGCGTCGAACTCGCCCGGTCGAACCGCTCCCAGTCCCACGTGTACGCGGTATCGCACCACGTGCAGCGGAGGTTGCAGAGCGCCAGGCGCACAAACGTGCTCGGCGTCCCCATCGAGACGCCCTCGCCCTGCACCGAGGCGAACACTTCCGGTGTGCCATCGGCCATCCGCGCCAGCACCAGGCGGTCCATCAGCGCATCCCTTCGAGGGCCGGGTCCGGCACGCCTGCGGCCGCGAAGCCCGCCGCGCGGAGCTGGCAGGCATCGCACCTGCCGCACGGGGCCGCGCCGCCCCGGTAGCAGCTCCACGTGAGCGCGAGCGGAGCACCCAGCTCGAGCCCGTAGCGCACGATCTCCGCCTTGCTCATCGCGATGATCGGCGCCTCGATCCGGAGCGGCACGCCCAGCGCCGACCCCACCTTGCTGCCGAGCGCGAGCACCCGCTCCATCGCCCGGTAGAACTCCGGGCGGCAGTCGGGGTAGCCAGAGTAGTCGATCGCATTGGCGCCGACGTAGATGACGCCTTCGAGCCGCGCCGGGTCTGCCCCCTCCTGCTCGATGCGTCGGAGGAGGCGGCTCTCGAGCACCGCGGCGGCCAGCGTCACGAAGAACGTGTTGCGCAGCGGCACGTAGGTGATGGGCACTTCCCCGGCCATCGCCTCCGCCGGGCGGTCGGTCGGCACCTCCAGCTCCCCGCTCGTGAGCGCCGAGTGCGCCGCCAGGCGACCGTAGAAGGCGGCATCGGCCTCCACCAGCGCGATGCCCAGCGCCCCGGCCACGGCCCTCGCCGCGGCCAGCTCCCGGGCGTGGCGCTGCCCGTAGGCGATGCTCAGGGCGAGCACCTCGCCGCCGGCGCGCACCGCGTGGGCCGCCACCGTCGTCGAATCGAGCCCACCCGAGAGCAGCACCACCCCCAGGCGCTCGCGACCGTCGCCGTGCTGTTCCATCCCCCCGAGCCTACCGCAACCGTCCCCGGGTCGGGGAGTTGGGAGCTGGGAGTTGGGAGGATGTCGGCGCTGGCGCGCCGACGGTGGATGGCTGGCCGCCTGGCGGCGGCTTCGCCGGAGGATGTCGGCGCTTGCGCGCCGACGGTGGGCTCCCCTCTCCCCTTCTCCCCTTCTCCCGCTCTCCCGTTCTCCCCTTCTCCCGGCGGCGCAGCCGCCCCAACCCCGGGCCGGAAGGCCCGGCCAACCCGCGCGCAGCGCGTCAACCCGCCGCGTCAGCGGCGCCAACCGGCGCCGAAGGCGCGTCTCCCCCTCTCCCGCTCTCCCGGCGGCGCAGCCGCCCCCCAATTGCCCCATCCCCAACCCCTTGCTACCCTCAAAGTTCGGCACCAACGACATTCGCCCCGGGTAATCCACCTATGGCTCACCATAAGTCCGCAATCAAGCGCTGGCACCAGTCGCTCCGGGAGCGCGAACGCAACCGCTCGCGCCGCACCCGCGCCCGCAACGCCATCCGCAAGCTCCGCGAAGCCGTCGCCGCCGGCGACGCCGACGCCATCAAGCAGGCGCTCAGCAACGCCTACTCCGCCGTCGACCGCGCCGCCAAGAAGGGCGCCATCCACGTCGGCAAGGCCGACCGCCTGAAGCGGCGCATGGCCCACCTCGTCCAGAAGGCCGCCGCCGGCCGCGAAGCCGCCTGAACCACCCGTCCCGGGGCCGATACCACACCAGCCCGCCCCACAATCAGCGCATGACCGCGCCGCGGCCCCGCGTCGATGTCGTCATCCCCTGCTACAACGAGGTCAGGGTCCTCGAGCAATCCACCCTCGCCACCCTCGCCCTCTTCGACGCCAATCCCCAGTACGAGTGGCGCCTCGTCATCGCCGATAACGGCTCCACCGATGGCACCTCCGAGCTCGCCCGGCGTCTCGCCGCCGAGCACCCCCGCGTCCACGCCCTCGTCCTTGCCGTCAAAGGGCGCGGCCTGGCCCTCCGCGAGGCCTGGCTCCAGAGCGACGCCGACATCGTCAGCTACATGGATGTCGACCTCTCCACCGATCTCCGCCACCTGCCCGAGCTCGTCGCCATGGTGGCCGAGCGCGGCTGCGATGTCGCCATCGGCTCACGCCTTGCCCGCGGCGCCCGCGTCCGTCGCCAGCTCAAGCGCGAGATCACCAGCCGCGGCTACGTCGCGCTCATCCGCCTCACCTTCCCCCGCCTGCGCATCACCGATGCCCAGTGCGGCTTCAAGGCCCTCAACCGGCGGGCCGTCCAGGCCACCGTGCCCTACATCGAAAACCGCATGTGGTTCTTCGATACCGAGCTGCTCATCCTCGCCCACCAGGCCGGCCTCCGGATCTGCGAACTCCCCGTCCACTGGGTCGAGGACCCGGATACCAAAGTGCGCATCGTCAGCACTGCCATCGAGGATATCCGCGGCCTTGTGCGCATGCGCTTCCGGCGGCCGCACCGCCCGGCCCTCCCCCCCGCCTGATGATCGTATGCGCGCCCGCATCGAAACCCCACACGCCGGTCAACATCGGGGATTTCCGGTTTGATCCGCTCCCGGGCCAATGGTATAACTCAGCCTTGCTACAGGATTCACAAAGTACCCGTCACGGGGAGCATTGCGCCCCGCAGCCGGGGAGGGGGAGGCCGGCCGCATGGAATGGGCTAATCTACCGCACGACTACGCAGAGCCCCTGGAGCTCGTCATTGTCGCCATCACCATCACTGCGATGCTCGGGATCCTCGTGCTCTTCGGGCAGTGGTGGCAGAAGTAAGGGGTAAGGAAGGACATGGCCGTAGAAGCACCGCCCAAGCCAACCCTCGCCGATAAGATCTACGACAAGCTCTTCCACAACTACGTCTGGAAGTCCATCTTCCGCACCGGCTACCCGAACACGCCGCGCAACCAGATGCTCATCGTTGCGACGAACGTGTTCCTCCACCTCCACCCCACCCGCATCCACCGCACCCACGTCAAGATCACCCACACCTACTGCCTCGGTGGCCTCTCCTTCTTCATGTTCCTGGGGCTCACCGTCACCGGCATCCTCCTGATGTTCTATTACGTGCCGTCCGTCGAGCGGGCCTACCTCGATATCCAGAACATCACCACCACCGTCCAGTTCGGCCAGCTCATGCGCAACATGCACCGCTGGATGGCCCACGCCATGGTCATCCTCGTCTTCCTGCACATGATGCGCGTCTTCTACACCGGCGCCTACAAACCCCCGCGCGAATTCAACTGGGTCGTCGGCGTCATCCTCCTCGTCCTCACCTTCCTCCTCAGCTTCACCGGCTACCTCCTGCCCTGGGACCAGCTCGCCTTCTGGGCCATCACCGTCGGCTCCGAAATCGCCGGCTCCGCCCCCGTCCTCGGCCCCAAGACCCGCTTCTGGATGCTCGGCGGCTTCGAAGTCGGTCCCAACGCCCTGATCCGCTTCTACACCCTGCACGTCATCGGCCTGCCGCTGCTCGCCGCGATTTTCATGGCCGTGCACTTCTGGCGAATCCGCCGCGATGGCGGCCTCGCCCGGCCGCTCTAACCCGCGGCCAACCACCAGCAAGAGAGAGGGGAACGCATGGCAACCGCTGTCGTAGCTCGTCCCGTCGCACGGCCGCAGCCCCGCGCGCGCGATGAGGAGGTCCTCGTCTGGCCCGACCTCATCTTCGTCGAATTCATCTCCGCCCTCGTCTTCACGGTCGGCCTCCTCATCCTGTCGACCTTCATGAACGCCCCCCTGCTCGACCAGGCGAACCCGGATGTCACCCCCAACCCCTCAAAGGCACCGTGGTACCTGCTCAACCTGCAGGAACTCCTCCTCCACATGAACGCGGCGATGGCCGGCATCATCGTGCCGACCGTCTGGCTCATCCTCCTCGCTGCCTTCCCCTACTTCGACCGCGACAATGAAGGCCAGGGCGCCTGGTTCGCCACCGAGAACGCCTGGCGCATCACCATCGTTTCCGGCGTCGTTGCCTTCGTCGGCACCTGGGCGCTCATCCTCTGGGACACCGGCAAGGTCGCCTATTTCCTCAACTCCTGGTTCGGGCTCTCCGGCGGCGATACCTTCCGCTTCCTCGAAAACGTGCGCTCCATGCAGTCCCAGCTCCCGTGGCCGGAATGGTCCCACGACATTCCCTACCTTCCCTTCGAGCTGCGCATCCTCGATGGCACCGGCCGCGGCGGTCCCACCAGCTTCCAGCACCTCGACTTCCCCGGCTGGCTCGTCGAGCAGGCCATCCCCATCACCGCCCTCGTCGGCCTGCCCAGCCTCCTGATCTACGGCCTCTGGCGGATCGGCTGGGTTGTCTCGCGGCGCGATGCCCTCCTTGCCCTGTTCACCGGCTTTGTCGTGGTCTTCGGTGTCCTCACGCTCGTCGGCACCGCCTTCCGCGGCCAGGGCCAGGAGCTCGTCTTCCCGTGGGATCTCAACGTCAGCGAAGGCATCCCGGGGCAGGAGGCACACTAGCATGGCACAGGCAGAATCCGCTCCCCGCGCCACCGGGCGCATCGAACGCGCCCGCCAGATTGAAGCCCGCAAGCTTGCGCGCCGCTCCTTCCTCCGTGTCAGCGCCTTCTCCGGCCTCGCCCTGTTCACCGGCGGCCTGATCGCCAGCTTCCTGGGCTTCTTCAACCTTCGGAAGCCCACGGGCTTCGGCGGCGTCGTCACCGTCACGGCCGATCGCATCCCGCGGCCCGGCGCCGACCCTGTCCGCATCCCCGAGGGCAAGTTCTGGCTTGTCAACCTCAATGGCCCAGAAGGCGACGTCCTCCAGGCCGGTGGCACAGGCGGCCTCCTCGCGCTCTACTGGAAGTGTCCGCACCTTGGCTGCAGCGTCCCCTGGAATCCCGCCTTCAATGGCGCCCAGGTCAACTTCCCGGGCATCATCGGCTGGTTCCGCTGCCCGTGCCACGGCTCCACCTACTCCAAGGCCGGCATCCGCGTCTACGGCCCGGCCCCGCGCCCCATGGACACCATGGCCCTCCGCATCAACTCGGATGGCTCCGTGAGCGTCAACACCGGCCAGATCACCGGCGGGGCGGCCGATAACCCGCTCCGCGCCATTCCGTACGCCTAGCAGGGGAGGCCCGATTGAACACGCAAAAGCAGATCGTCCTCATCGTCGCCCTCCTCTTCATGACCGTCGGGGGCTGCGCCGCCTACGCCGCCATCGACCTGCCCGTCCGCGCCCCCTCCCAGGAAGAGTGGACGATGGACCAGTCCCGCGAGCGGGGCGCCCTCCTCTACGCGAACAACTGCCGCACCTGCCACGGCAACCGCGGCGAAGGCGGTGTCGGCCTCCCGCTCGATACGCCCGAGCTCAAGAACCAGGACCCGCTCGCCCTCGCCGCCAACAAGGCCATGCTCCGCCGCACGCTCTACTGCGGGCGCGCCGGCACCCGCATGCCCGCCTGGCTGAATACCAACGGCGGCTCCCTCAACGCCATCCAGATCGAGCACCTCATCAACCTCATCACCGCGCCCGAAGACACCGAAGTCGATGGCGTTCCCACCTCCAAGTGGTGGCTCGAGGCCGAACACTTCGCCCACAACCTCAATGCCGAGCTGACCGCCCTTGTCGGCGGCGACACCCTCAGCACCATCGCCCGCGCCCACGGCATCGGCTACGCCGAAATCTCCGCCGCCAACGGGAACCGCAATATCGACGAGGTGCTCCCAAAGAACACCCGCGTCCGCATCCCTGGCTTCGGTGCCCGCCCCGACGGCTACATCTACACCGTGTACAAGGACAACGAAACGCTCCGGAAGATCGCCGATAGCCAGCTCGTCGGTGCCGTCATCCTCGCCGACCTCAACGGCCTCCGCTACCGCTTCGACGAGGTCCGCGGCACGGCCACCATGGAGCTCCTCACCGAAGACGGCCAGCCGCGCGCCGGCCTTTTCCCCGGCGAGACCCTCCGCCTGCCCGAAGGCGCCACCTACATCATCGCCGCCGGCGATACCCCGGCCTCCATCGCCGCCCAGCACGGCATCGCCGTCGCCGACCTCCGCAGCCTCAACCCCGACATCTTCCGGGGCGTCAACGACACCGATGAGCTCGAGCACCGGCGACAGCTCACCCTCCCCAACCTCGTCTACGTCGCAGCGGAGGGCGATACCCTCGACGAGATCGCCCGCATGCACGGCATCGAGGATGTCGCTGCCCTCGCCACCCTCAACAACCTCGACCCGGCCGCGCCCGTCGTGAACCCTGGCCAGGAGATCCGGCTCCCCACCGGCACCCGCTACACCGTCGACCTCGCCGATACCTGGGAGTCGGTCGCGGCCAGCCACCGCACCAGCGCCGCCGAGCTCGCCCGCGCCAACAACGCCGACCCGGCCACCCCGCTGACCCAGGACGTTGTCATCCGCCTGCCGAAGATCGACCGCTACACCGTGAAGGGCCAGAGCCTCGAGGAGGTCGCGGCGGGCTTCGCCAACGTGACCGCCGCCACGCTCGCCGAGGCCAACGGACTCGAGGCCAACTCCATCGTCGCCATCGGCACCGCCCTCAAGCTGCCCGACTCGGCCTGGGGTACCGCCCCGCCCGATGCCATCAACAACGGAACCGCCTGCGTGCAGTACGCCATCCCGCAGGCCGTGTTCGAGACCCTGCCCGGGCTCGGCACACCCGTCACCATCGAAAAGCCGGCGGAGTTCAGCAACCAGGTCACCATCGAGGCCCACGCCAACGACTGGACCGTCGTCGCCGATGGCCAGCGCAAGACCCCGAACCAGGGCGGCGTGCTCGTCCGCGTGGGCACCACCATTACGTTCACCTCGGTCGCCGGCCTCCACAACATCGTCTTCAACGGCGCCGCCCAGGGCGACGACCTCCGCCAGGGCGATACCCGCCAGATCACGATGAACACCCCTGGCGAGTTCAAGGTCACCTGCGATTACCACCCGCCGATGCTCGCCTACATCTGGGTGGAATAGGCGCGAGGACTGTGTTCGAACGTCGGAGGGGCCGCAGCGCGGCCCCTCCGACGTTTGACCGGCACCCGCCGGCTCCGTACGATCCCGCTCACCGCGCCGCCTGCCGGCGCAGATCTCCAACAGTGACAGGGGTAGAAGGGATGGCAGCAGCCCAGACTGGCAAGCGCTACGTGGTGCCCGGCGGCGTCGCCGAGGTCATCGTTACCAAGGGCGGCAGCGGCGAACTCCGCTGCGGCGACGCCCCCATGCAGATCCGCGGCCAGGAAGACCCGAACGTCTCGGTCGACACCTCCGGCATGGAGACCATCCAGCTCGGCAAGCGCTACAAGGATGAGCAGACCGGCATCGAAGTCCTCGTCGTGAAGCCCGGCCCATGTGCCCTCAACGTCGATGGCCGGCCGATGGAGCTTCTCCAGCCGAAGGTGCTCCCCTCCGCCGACTGATCCACAGCACCGGCAGCCGTACCTCGCGTACCATACAGAGGCCCCCGCATCGCGCGGGGGCCATCCTGCTTCCAGGGCGCGACCGTGTCCCTCGACAAGGCTATCGAGTCCCAGATCCAGGACGCCATGGCCGCCGGGCTCTTCGATAACCTCCCGGGCGCCGGCAAACCGCTCCGCTTCGACGGCAACGAAAACGACCCGAACTGGCTCGGCCACCATATCCTCAAGAACGCCGGCGTCCTCCCCGAATGGCTCAACCTGGCCCGCGACATCGAACGCCAGCTCCAGCGCCTCGAGCAAATTGACGACGACCACCGCCGCCTCTGCCAGCTCGCGGCCGCCAGCGGCGATTGGGAGGGCCACCTCCTCGCCATCGCCCACGCCCGCCGCCGCTACGAAGAGCTCGCCCGCGCCATTCGCCAGCAGCAGGACCGCCTCAACCTCGATGCCCCCGGCATCCGCTCCGAGCGCCCCGGGATCTGGGTTGAGTTCCACCTCGAGCGGCTGGATGCCCGCATCCCGCCCGAATACCGCGGCGCGTTCGCCTGAAGCCCCGCCGCCGTGCTACCATAATGAGCCGGTGCCCCGTGCGCCCCAGATTCCCACGCAGAAGGCGAGGTGAGAGCCGCTCTTGTCCGAAGTCATCGTTGGCGAAGGTGAGCCGTTCGAGGTAGCCCTCAAGCGCTTCAACAAGCGCGTCCAGCAGGATGGCATCCTCTCCGAAGCGCGCCGCCGCGAGCACTACGAAAAGCCCAGCGTCAAGCGCAAGAAGAAGGAGGCAGCACGCCTTCGCAAACTCCGCAAGAAGCAGCTTCGCAGCGAAGCCCGAGCCGCAGCCCGGCGCTGAGCCGCCTCGCAGCACCGAATTCGAACCACCCGATGGCCCGGCACCTTCGCCGGGCCATCCCGATCCCGGGAGAATCGCCCATGTCCACCCTCCGCGAACGCATCCAGGCCGATCTCGCCGAGGCCATGCGCGCCCGCGATGAGACGCGCAAGTCCACCCTGCGCATGCTCCTCTCCGCCATCAAGAACGCCGAAATCCGCACCGCCCCCGCCGGCGCCTCCGATGAGGAGCTCGCCCGCATGGCCGAGCTCCCCCCGCTCCTCCTCGACGACGACGCCGTCCTCGCCATCATCCAGAAACAGATCAAGCAGCGCCGCGAAAGCATCGAGCAGTTCCGCAAGGCCGGCCGCCAGGACCTCGTCGACAGGGAGTCCGCCGAGGTCGCCGTCCTCGAGACCTACCTCCCGCAGCAGGCAACCCGCGAGGAAATCGAAACCGCCGCCCGGCGCGTCATTGCCGAAACCGGCGCTGCCTCCCCGCGCGACCTCGGGAAGGTCATGCCCGTACTCACCCGCGAGTTCGCCGGCCGCGCCGATGGTCGCCTGATCAACGAGGTCGTGCGCACCCTCCTCGGCGGCTGAACCCTGCCCATGGCCATCCGCGGCATCCTCTTCGATTGGGATGGCACCATCGCCCGCCAGCACCCGGACGCCGTCGCGGCGGCGAGCGCGGCGGTCGCGGCCTACGCCGCCCGCAGCCTCGGCGTGCCCGCCACCCCGGCGGATGTGGAGCGCGCCTTCGATGCCGTCCTCCCCGGCCGCCGCCTGCCCGGCGACCGCGCCCCCGAGATTTGCGACATCCTTGGCCAGGCCTTCACCTGGCTCGGCTGGCCCGCTGCCGCCGGCGACATTGAGGCTGCCGCGCGCACCTTCTTCGCCGCCGCCAGCCACGGCATCACCATCTACGATGACGCCCGCGCCCTCCTCGCCTCCCTCAAGTACCGCGGCTACCGGGCGGGCATCGTCTCCAACTCCATCTTCCCCGCCGCCTACTGGGAGCCGCTCATCAACCAGCTCGGCCTCGCCGGCTACTTCGACGTCATCGTCTCCTCGGCCGATGTCGGCCTCGCCAAGCCCAACCCCGCCCCCTTCCGCCGCGCCCTCGCCGGCCTCCGCCTCGAGCCCCACGAAGTCCTCTTCGTTGGCGATACCCCGGCGAGCGACATCGCGGGTGCCCGCGCCGCCGGCATGCGCGCCGTCCTCATCGACCGGCGCGAGCGCCAGCGCGAGGCTGCCGGCTACCTCGTCATCCAGCACCTCGGCGCCCTCGCCGAGATCCTCGGCGAAGGGCTCTCCCCCGCCGCCCCCTGAGCGTCGCCCGGCCCGGCCATCCCGCTCTGGTATGCTGGGGTCACCACCATGCTGCGTCCGCCAGCGCCCCCTGTTACGCCGGTCACCGCCGCCGCCTTTGGCCTGCTCCTGGCAGCCGTCGCTGGCCTGCTCGTCGCGCCCGTGGCCGGCCTCCGGGGCGGCCTGAGCGAGGGCGACTTCGCGCCCCGCACGCTCGAAGCCGCCCACGACGCCCAGTTCGTCTCCGAAGCCCTCACCGAGGCCGCCCGCGAGGAGGCCGCCGCCGCGGTCGAGCCCGTCCCCCTCCCCCCCGATGCAGCCCTCGCCGATGCCCGCGTCGCCGCCCTCCAGCGCTACCTCGCTGGCGCCCGCGGCATCGTCAGCCGCACCGACCTCTCCACCCAGCAGAAGGTCGATCAGCTCGCCACCCTCGAAGCCCCGGCGCCTATCGGCACCGCCACCCGCCTCTACCTCGTCTCCCTCGATGCCACCGGCCTCGCCCTCTTCGAAGCGCGGGCCGCCGACCTCCTCCGCTCGCTCATGTCCAGCCCCATCGGCCGCGGCACCACCCCCGAGGAGCAGCAGCGCGACATCGCTGTCGCCATCGACCAGCTCCTCGAACAGCGGTCCGGCTTCGGCGAGGGCGAGCGGAGTGTGCTCACGACCCTCCTCCGCGCCTTCGCTGCGCCCAACTTCCGCGTCGACGAGGCGGCAACCGCCCGCGCCCGCGACCAGGCCCGCGCGGCCGTCACCCCCGTGGTCCGCACCATCACCGCCGGCCAGGTGATCGTTACCGAGGGCCAGCGCATCACCGCCCAGGACATCGAAGCGCTCGAGGCCACGGGCACCCTCCGTACCGGCCTCGACCCGTTTGCCCTCGGCGGCGCAGCCCTCGTCGCCGGCGGCTTCGGCCTCCTCCTGGCCCTCTACGTCTGCCTCCTCCAGCCCTTCGACCCGCCCGCGAGCCGTCGCCTGCTCGCCACCGCCATCACCATCGCAACCGTGCTTGTCGGTGCCCGCATCGGCCTCCCCCTCCTCACGCCGGACACCGAGCGGACGTACCTCATCTACGCCCTCCCCGTCGCCACCGCTGCCATCGTGGTCTCTACCTTCGCCCGGCTGGCCTACGCCGCCGTGGTCGCGGCCGTGGTGGGTGCCTACGTCGCCTTCATGGGCGGCAGCCTCTCCGAGGTTGCCGGCTCCACCTACGTCGGGCCCCTCCAGGCGCTGGAGTTCGCCATGGTCGCCATCGCCGGCGGGCTCGCGGGCGCCGCGGTCATCAACCGGGCCGAACGCATCGGCCGATTCGCCCTCGCGGGCGTCGCGGTCGCTCTCGCCACCGGCGGCGCCATGGCCGCCTTCTGGCTGTTCGAAATGCCGCGCGCAAACATCGACCTCGCCTGGATGGCCCTCGCTGCAGGCGTCCACGGCGCCGGTGCCGCTGTCCTCGGCCTTGGCGGTGCCTACATCCTCGCCTTCGCCCTCGGCATCACCTCGCGCATCCAGCTCCTCGAGCTCGCCCAGCCCGAGCACCCCCTCCTTCGCCGCCTCCAGGAAGAGGCCCCCGGCACCTACCACCACAGCATGCTCGTCGGCTCCCTCGCCGAGCGCGCCGCCATCGCCATCGGCGCCGACCCCCTCCTCGCCCGCGTCGGCGCCTACTATCACGACATCGGCAAGCTCGCCATGCCCCGCTACTACATCGAGAACATGCTCGAAGAGGGCGCCCGCAGCCCCCACGAAGGCCTCGATCCAGCCGAAAGTGCGCGCATCATCCGCGCCCACGTCACCAACGGCATCGAACTCGCCCGCAAGCACCGCCTGCCGCCCGAAGTCGCCGCCTTCATCCCCCAGCACCACGGCACCCGCCTCGTCAGCTACTTCTACCGCATCGCCGCCCGCAATGGCCTCCAGCCCGACCCGGCCGACTACCGCTACGATGGGCCCCGGCCGCAGACCCGGGAGACCGCCATCGTCATGCTCGCCGACTCCTGCGAGGCCGTCGTCCGGGCCGGCGACCACGCCCCCGGCGCCATCGATGAGGCCGTCGATGCCGTCATCGCCGAGCGGCTCGCCGAGGGCCAGCTCGACGAATGCGACATCACCATGCGCGACCTCCAGCGCATCGCCCGGACCTTCAAGGCCACCTTCCGTGCTGTCTACCACCCGCGCGTCCGCTATCCCCAGCCCACCCCCGAGGAGCTCGCCTCCGTGGCCCGCGGCGAACCACCGCCCCTCCGCACCCCCTGAGCACCGCCGCGTTCGACAGCACCGCGGGCCCGGCCGCACAATCCACCTATGCGCTTCGCCATCATCCGCTTCCCCGGCACCTGGAGCGACCGCGACACCTACCACGTCCTCCACGACATCCTCGGCCAGGAGGCCGAGATCCTCTGGCACCGCGAGACCGACCTCAGCCGCTTCGATGCCGTCGTCCTGCCCGGCGGCTTCTCCTACGGCGATTACCTCCGCTGCGGCGCCATCGCCCGCTTCTCCCCCGTCATGGAATCCGTCACCGCCTTCGCCGAGGCCGGCAGGCCCGTCATCGGCATCTGCAACGGCTTCCAGGTGCTCTGCGAAAGTCACCTCCTCCCCGGTGCGCTCGTCCGCAACGCCAGCCTCCAGTTCCGCTGCGAATGGGTCCACCTTCGCCGCGAGGGCGGGCCCAGCCCGTGGGTCGATGCCATCCCCGAGGGCGCCGTGCTCCGCATCCCCATCTCCCACGGCGAGGGCAACTACTACGCCGACGAGGCCACCCTCGACCGCCTCGAGGCTACCGGCCGCGTCGTCTTCCGCTACTGCGATGCCCGCGGCAACGTCACGCCGGCCGCCAATCCCAACGGCTCGGCCCGGAACATTGCCGGCATCATCAACGAGCGGGGCAACGTCCTCGGCATGATGCCCCACCCCGAGCGTGCCGGTGAACCCCTCGTCGGCGGCACCGATGGCAACCGTATCTGGGAGTCCGTCATCCGCTCCGCCGTGGCCGCCGTCTCCTGACGGCGCAATTTCGTTGCGCCATCAACGAAATCTTTACATCGCTAACGTGGCAGGCTCAGAATCCCTGTCGCGACGCTGTCGCGTCCACCGGCGCGGGTCCCAGGGGCCGGCCGTCCAGGAGCATTCCCGTGTCTGTCGCAGCACCGCCAGCCTTCCCCTTCACCCTGGATATCGAACCGCCGGCGGCACAGAGCCGCCTCACGATCTTCTTCCGCTACATCCTCGCCATCCCCCACCTCATCATCGTCGCGGCGCTCGGCATCGCCGTCGAAGTCCTCGTCGTCCTCTCCTGGTTCATCATCCTCTTCACCGGCCGCATGCCCGGCGGTATCGCCAGCTTCATCGTCGGGGTCTACCACTGGGCCGTGCGCAGCCAGGCCTACGTCTGCCTCCTCACCGGCCGCTACCCACCGTTTGCCCTCGGCAGCGACGAGAGCTACCCCGTCCGCCTGGCCGGCGAGGCCCAGCTCGAAGGCCGTAACCGCCTCACGGTCCTCCTCCGCATCATCCTCGTCATTCCTCACGCCATCGTCCTCTACATCCTGCAGATCGTCGCCAGCATCCTCCTCTTCATCGGCTGGGTGGTGGGCATCTTCGCCGGCCGCATTCCCGGCTTCATCCACACCTTCGTCGCCGGCTACTTCCGCTGGAACACTCGCGTCGGCGCCTACATGCTGCTCCTCACCGATACCTACCCACCTTTCAGCATGAGCTGAGTCGCAGCATCCGGCGGGCTTATCGCGTACGCCGGCCGCCGCGTACCATACCCACATGCCCGTCGACCAGGCCGCCCTCGATGCCGTCGCCCTCAGCCGCGAGGAGTACGACCTCCTCGTCGAGCGCCTCGGCCGCGAACCGAACGAGGTCGAACTCGGCATGTTCGGCTCCCTCTGGAGCGAGCACTGCGGCTACAAGAACAGCAAGCCCCTCCTCCGCCTGCTCCCCTCCAGCGGCCCCCGCATCCTCACCAAGGTCGGCGCCGAAAACGCCGGCGCCATCGATATCGGCGGTGGCCGCTGCATTGTCATGAAGGTCGAGTCCCACAACCACCCCTCCGCCATCGAGCCGTACCAGGGCGCGGCCACCGGGGTCGGCGGCATCGTGCGCGATATCTTCGCCATGGGCGCCTACCCCATCGCCATCCTCGATTCCCTCCGTTTCGGCCCGCTCGATAACCCGCAGGATCGCTACCTCTTCCACGGCGTCGTCGCCGGCATCGGCGGCTACGGCAACTGTCTGGGCATCCCGACCGTGGGTGGCGAACTCTTCTTCGCCGAGGCGTACGCCGGCACCCCGCTCGTCAACGCCATGTGCGTCGGCGTCGCCGAGGTCGGCAAGCTCCTCAGCGCCCGCGCCGAGGGCGAAGGCAACGTCCTGCTCCTCGTCGGAGCCGATACCGGCCGCGATGGCATCCACGGCGCCAGCGGCCTCGCCTCCCGCACCGACCCCGAGGCCCGCTTCGAAGAGATGCGACCCGCCGTCCAGGTCGGCAACCCCTTCCTCGAAAAACTCCTGATGGAGGCCTGCTACGAACTCGCCTCCCAGCACCGCGACTGGATTGTCGGTCTCCAGGATCTCGGCGCCGCCGGCCTCACCAGCTCCGTCGTCGAATGCTGCGCCCGCGGTGGCTCCGGCGCCATCCTCGACCTCGAACGCGTCCCCCGCCGCGAACAGGGCATGACCCCGTACGAGGTGATGCTCTCCGAAAGCCAGGAGCGCATGCTCGTCATCGCCCGCCGCGAGCACGTGGCGGAGGTCACCGCCCTCTTCCACCGCTGGGAGCTCCACTGTGCGCCCATTGGCGTCGTGACCTCCGGGAACGAGGTGGTCGTCCGCGAGCACGGCGTCGAAGTCGCCCGCGGCCCCGTCGACATCGCAACCGGCCCCCCCCAGTACCGCCGCCAGGGCACGCGCCCGGCCGAGCTCGAGCCGCTCAACGCCTTCAATCCCGCCACCCTCCCCGATCTCCAGCCCGCCGCGGCCGCCGATGCCCTGCTGCGCATGCTCGCCCGCCCCAACATCGCCTCCCGGCGGGGCGTCTTCCGCCAGTACGACCACCAGGTGCTCGGCAATACCGTGGTGCCCCCCGGGGGCGATGCCGCCGTGCTCCGCGTGCCCGGCACTGGCCGCGGCATCGCTGTCACCACCGATTGCAACGCCCGCCTCGTCTACCTCGACCCCTACACCGGCGGCGCCATCGCCGTTGCCGAAGCCGCCCGCAACGTCGTCTGCACCGGCGCCCAGCCGGTCGCCGTCACCGATTGCCTCAACTTCGGCAACCCCGAGCGCCC
>FWWM01010770.1_pt1 | contig 16063 bp, 14 predicted proteins | sample 2228351 | NCBI WGS metagenome assembly FWWM01 (sample SAMEA103939774, study PRJEB20133) | metagenome | reverse complement strand
GCTGTAATAAGCGTTAAAGTTCCTGATCCCCAGTTTGAAGGTCAGACAAAGATGAAGCTTGGAAACAGTGAAGTCAAGGGAATAGTTGAGACAATTGTGAATGAAGGGCTGAGTAGATGGCTTGAGGAAAATCCAAATCATGCAAAGAAAATAGTTGAGAAGGCAAAAGATGCTGCGAGGGCAAGGGAGGCTGCAAAAAAAGCAAAGGAACTTACAAGAAGAAAGGGAATTTTGGAAGACACAACTCTTCCTGGAAAACTTGCTGACTGCACTGAGAAAGACCCATCAAGGGCAGAGCTTTTTATTGTTGAGGGTGACAGCGCAGGTGGTTCTGCAAAACAAGCAAGGGATAGACGCTATCAGGCGGTTTTACCATTGAGGGGAAAAATTTTAAATGTTGAAAAAGCGAGAATAGACAAAATGCTTACCTCAGAGGAAATAAAAACACTGATTACTGCAATTGGAGGAGGTATAAAGGATAATTTTAGTCTTGAAGAAGTAAGATATCACAAAATAATCCTTATGACTGATGCAGATGTTGACGGCTCTCACATAAGGACATTACTTCTGACATTCTTTTACAGACAGATGTTTGAATTAATTGAAAGGGGTTATCTTTATATAGCCCAACCTCCTCTTTACAGAATTAAGAGAGGTAAATGGGAGAGATATATTCAAACAGAAGAGGAGTTTTATGATTTTCTTAAGGAGATTGCAAAGGAAGAGGTTTCTTTCATGTCTGAAGGAATGCTTCAAAGGGATAGTGAAACTTCAGTGGAAGATATACTGAAACTCATTTTTGATTACGGCAAAATCTTGGAAGCCTTTGAAAGAAAAGGTTTTTCTCCTTCATACATAGAAAATTTGTTGCTCTCTGATTCAACTGCTTCCGAGATTACTTCGGTGAGAGATTTTCAAGCATTAAAGGAAATATTTGAAAAAATTGAAGGTCTCTCCATTAAAAATAGTCAGAATGAAATAGAACTGAAAATTAAAAATGAAATAATTAAGACAAAATCACTATGGGAAGTATATACAAAGATTATGGATGCTGTTAAAAAGGGACTTACAATCCAGAGATACAAAGGACTTGGGGAGATGAATCCTGAACAACTCTGGGACACTACAATGAATCCTGAGACAAGGACTCTTCTTCAGGTAACAATTGAAGATGCCCAGAAGGCAAATGATATTTTCACTATTCTTATGGGCGATGAAGTAGAACCGCGAAAGGACTTCATAGTAAAACATGCCCTTGAAGTAAGAAATCTTGATATATAAAGGGAGGATTTAATGCTTGATATAAAGTTTGTAAGGGCAAATCCAGAGAAAGTTATTGATGCATTACAAAAGAGAGGCTATGAAATAAATTTTGATGAGTTTCTCTCTTTAGAGCAGGAAAGACTCAGTTTACTTCGTGAAATTGAGGAAAAAAGGGCAGTAAGAAACTCTGTATCTCAAGAGATTGCAAAACTTAAAAAAGAAAAAGCTGAGGCAGAAAAAATAGATAAGCTAATTCTTGAGATGAGAGAGCTTGGCGAGGAGCTTTCAACTATTGAGTACAAGCTTAAGGAGATTGAAGAGAAAGTTCAAAATTTTCTTCTAATTCTCCCAAATATTCCTCATCATACAACGCCTGTAGGAAAGGATGAGACAGATAATGTAGAGATTAGAAGATGGAGTGTTCCGCGCGAATTTGATTTTACTCCTTTAAATCATTGGGATATAGGCGAAATTTTAGGAATTATAGATTTTGAAAGAGCAGGCAAGATCGCAGGAAGTAGATTCGCAGTCATGAAAGGCTTAGGTGCAAGACTTGAAAGGGCACTTATTAATTTCATGCTTGATTTGCACACATCAAAGGGCTACAAGGAAGTATTACCAACTTTTTTGGTGAATAAAGCTTCAATGATAGGAACAGGACAGCTTCCAAAATTTGAAGAGGAGATGTTTAAGACTGTTGACCCAGAGTTTTATCTTATTCCGACAGCAGAGGTTCCTGTAACAAATCTGCATAGGGAAGAGATACTTAATGAAGATGACTTACCAATTTACTATGTATCATACACTCCTTGCTTTCGTAAAGAAGCAGGCTCACATGGAAAGGATGTGAGAGGGCTTATTAGACTGCATCAATTCAACAAAGTGGAGCTTGTAAAATTTGTAAAGCCTGAGGACTCCTACGAAGAACTTGAAAGTCTTACAAATGATGCTGAAGCGGTACTTCAGATGCTGGGACTTCCTTATAGGGTAATTGCACTTTGCACAGGAGACTTGGGGTTTGCCTCTGCAAAGACCTATGACATAGAAGTTTGGCTCCCAGGACAAGGTCGTTACAGGGAGATTTCTTCTTGTTCTAATTTTGAAGATTTTCAGGCAAGAAGAACAAACATAAGATTTCGCCGAAGAGGGAAAAAGGGAACAGAGTTTGTTCATACCCTCAATGGCTCAGGTCTTGCAATTGGAAGAACAGTTGCAGCAATTCTTGAAAATTACCAGCAAAAGGATGGCTCAGTCGTTGTGCCTGAAGTTTTAGTGCCCTATATGGGCGTTAATGTAATCCGATGATTCAGCGGATTGATCAATTTGGAATTATCAACATTTATAAAGGGAAAAGCACAGAGCCTATTAAACTTATTGTAGGCGAAATCTTAACCGCAGAGATCATGGATATCCTTCCAACAGGAACAATTCAGGTAAAGATTAACGATAGAATCCTCAATGCTCAGATGCAGAGAGATTTACAGCTTCAAAGTGGAGATACGGTGTTAGTTAAAGTTGAAAAACCCCTTGAGGACGGAACAATTCCATTGAGAATTTTGTCTCCTCCTGAAGCTGAACAGATTCAGAAAGGCATTTTTATTTCTGAAGGAGAAATTTCAGAGAAAATTTTAAAACTTCTTGAATCCCTATTTTCCGAACTCACCAATCAACCGAAGGATATAAAAAATCTTCAGACAGAACTGATTAAAAATCTGCTTTCTACTCCATTGGAAAATCTCTCTGAAACTGAGAAAACAGCTCTATTGCAGAAAGCCTTTGAAGTAATTTTTTCCCGTTCTACAGTATCAGATGGTATTAGGGATTTAATATCTTTGCTTGAGGCAGCTGATTTTGATAAAAGCCAGATTGCAAAGCTAAAAGCTATAGTTGTTGAGCATCCTGAGGAGTTGACTCCAGAGAAATTAAAGCAAGTTATACTTAATTCCGGAGTTTCATTTGAGGCAAAGTTAAAGCAGGCAGTAGTTGTTGCAGAAAAAATTGAGACAGTAAAGGAAGATTTAAAGGTTATCCTGAATAGTATAATTAAAGATGCAAAGGCTCAGGGCTTTGAAGAAGTCAGCGAAAAAGCTCAGCAGATTTTAAGGCAAATAGAAGGCTATCAGGTTCTCTCAAAGACCTTTCAAAGTTTCTTCACTTTTTTACCGATTTTTTGGAAAGACTTAGGCTCTGCGGATATAGCCTATAAAACTTTAAAGAGACAAGGAAAAGAATATCACGCTGTTTTTGTCAATCTTAATTTTAAAGATGAGCCTCTATCTTTTGTTGTCACAATGATAAACAAAAGCTTCTATGTAACCTTTGCAGGACAGCCGAAAACTCTTCAGATAATTAAAGAGCAAGAGGGAGATTTAAAGGGAAGATTTAATATTAAAGGAATGCCTCTTTCTTCTGTAAACTATGTCTCAAAAACCGAAGAACTTATAAAACAATGGGATGTTAAAGAAGGAAGCATAAGCTTGAAGGTATAATGGAAAAGAGTAAAAGAGCAGTTGCACTAAGATATGAACAAAAGAAAGATTCAGCTCCCCGTGTTGTTGCAAAGGGAAGGGGATGGATAGCTGAAAAGATTATTGAACTTGCAAAGCAACACGGAGTTCCCATTGAGGAAGATGACATTCTTGTTGAAGCCCTTTCAAAATTGGACCTTTATCAAGAAATACCGGAGGAACTTTACAAAGCAGTGGCTGAGATATTGGTTTTTGTGTATCAAATTAAGGGAAAAATTAGAACAGGTAGCTATTAATTGGCGGTCAGATGTTTATAAACAGGTGATTATAGAAGTTCTGGGATAGTTATCTCTCCTAATACAATTTTTCTTATGTTTTCTATCTTATGCAGAGGAGTTCTAATAACTATATTGCCTTCATCTATCTCTTCAATTACTCCTATTGCAATACATTCTTCATCTGAAAATAATCCTGCTATCCTTCCTATGTATTTTTCGTTTTGATATATAAAGCTCTTGTCTTGAATTTGAAGCATTTTGACAGGCAAGAGATAACTTTCAGAATCGCTGAAGTATTCTTGAAGCTTTCTTTTTCTGTAATTTGCTCTTTCTTCAGGATTTCTTGGTTTTACATTTTTTGATGGTTGAAGCAAAATATAGGGAACCTGAATTTCCGCAATAATATGCTCAATTTCGTTTGTTCTCTGAAATCCCACTACAAGTTCAGGCTTCAGAATTTCAATCTTTTTTAGCTTTAAAAGTTTGCCATCGCCTGTGATAAATCCTGTTGTATCAACAAGAATAGGAAGATTAAAGCTTTCTGCAGTTTTTATAGCCTTTTCAAATACCTTTAAAAATCTGATGATTGAAATCGATGGAGTTATACCGCCAAAAAAGAAAAACCTATCTGCAAGGGAATTTATATCTTCAAATTTTGCTATTCTTTTTATTCCAATAGTTCCGGGGATTGCAATTGAGCTTTGTCCCACATCTGAGTCAACAAAAGCAATTTGAGATTCCTTTTGAATAAAGTTATAAAGAACAAATTTAGCAAAGGTGGATTTTCCAGAGTCAATTGCACCAAGAAGTATTATTCGCTTTGCAAGCAGGATTTTATCTAAGGCTTTCTTCCACCTTTCCTCAATTAAAATCTCAAAGGAAAAATTTCTTATTTCCCGCAACATTTTTTGTATTTTTTACCACTTCCGCATGGGCATGGATCATTTCTTCCAGGAATGGTTTTTGGGGTAGGGATATTATCAATGTTTCTCTTAATTGTGCTACAAATTTTTTCTGCAGTTGTCTTGCATAGTCAATAATAATATTAACTGATGCAGGCAATAACTCTTTTATTATTTCATCCGTTATTTTTGAAGGAAATACATTCTTTAAAATTTTAGATTCCTCCTCTAATGGCTTTGGATCAATGAAATAGAAAGGAATAAAGAATGATTTAATAAAAAGTTCTTCCTCTTGGACTATTAAATCCTCTGGTTTGTTTGTTATTTCTAAGATTTCCTTTATCCAAATTTCTTTTCTCATAATCAAGTCACTGATAAACCCATTCAACCATTCCTTAACTTCCTGTAACTGTTCCTCAGAGGCATCTTTTACATTATAGGGAAATTTTAATGACCCCTCGTTAAAACGATCTAATACTATGTTATAAGCCTCAAATAGATTCCCAATCAATTTTTTCATCTAATTTTCACTGTTGAATACTACTTTAGGAACACCCAAAAGCCGATCAAACCACTCGCTTGGTAAAATCATATCAGGCACAATTGCAATTCCGTAAAGAAATCCTTCAAGCTGTGGAAGTTTGAAAGCTTTGTCTTTGTCCTGAGAAAGAGCAATTAAATGCTGAAGAAGTTACTTTTGCTTAGGATTAAATATGTCAAAAAGTCTTATCATTTTATTCTCCTTATTTATTTTTTATTCTCAAGTATTCCTTCCAGTTATGGCTCATTTTCATTCAAAAGACAAATGCCGTATTGGGTTTCTTCATCTAATTTGGCAGGGATGAAGTGAGACCAATACATGCATATTTTTTCCAATTCTTGTTTATTTAGTTTTTTAATTTTTTATGCCCTCCTCCTTTATTTTAAGCTAAATAGATTTTCTTTGAAAAAATTGCAAGCCTCACAGAAGGTGAGGCTTGCAATCCATCACACAGTCACTGCGAGCCCCCTGTTGCGAGCAATAGCGTGGCAATCTCTCTTCCTTGATGATCCTATTCTGTCATTACAAGCATCCGAAGGATGCAAAGCAGTCTCTTTTTAAAATAAGTTTTGTCGCTCTGTAGTACTGTCGCTCTATGGCACTATTACAGCGAGATTGCTTCGGGTGCTGTCGCACCCTCGCAATGTCGGAAAAGAGTGTCATTGCAAGGCATTCTTCCACATTGTCATTGCGAGGCATCCGATAGGATGCCTCGCAATCTCATAAAAAGAAGGGATTGCTTAGCATCGCTCGCAATGACTCAATAGAATATTTTATAATTTTTGAATGGATATTCTTCAAAAAATAGTTCAGCAAAAGAAAAAAAAAGTAGAACAACTTAAAAAGTTAAAACCCATAGAAACAAATCAACAAAAAAGCTTAACGCCTCATGGAGTTTTAAAATTTCTATTTAGGGACAGTATAAAGCGCTCTTCAGACGAGCCAATCAAAATTATTGCTGAAATAAAGAAAGCATCTCCTTCAAAGGGGCTCCTTCGGGAGTTTGATGTCTGTGAAATGGCAGATGTTTATGTATCAGCAGGTGCGGATGCAATTTCTGTTCTTACAGAGGAGGATTTCTTTCTTGGAAGCCCAGATTTTCTCATAAAAATAAAGAAAAGACATCCTTCTGTGCCAGTTCTAAGAAAAGATTTTATTTTTGATGAATATCAGATTTATGAATCAAAAATTTTAGGTGCCGATGCTATTCTTTTAATTGCAAAGATTTTAACTAAGGAAGAATGTCACAGTCTTTTCAGACTTTCAAAGTCACTCGGCTTGGATGTCTTGTTTGAAATTCATGATGAGGAGGACTTAAAAAAAGCTTTAGATGTTGATGTTGATATAATTGGCATTAACAATAGAAATCTTGAAACCTTGCAAATTGATTTAAATACAACGTTTAAGCTAAGAAAGCTTATACCGGATGGAAAAATAGTAGTAAGTGAAAGTGGAATTTCAACTAGGCGTGACATTGAAAAATTGCTTCAATATGGTATTGATGCAGTTTTGGTAGGCACATCAATTGTTTTAAGTGACAACCCAGCAGAAAAAATTAAGGAGCTTAAGTGGGGGAGATAAGGGGAAAAAATTTAGTAATTTTTGGTGATTGTCGTCATATGAACGAATTACCTGATTTTTCTGTTCATTTAGTTGTTACATCACCTCAATACTGTAATGCACCATTTGATTATCCAGATTTGTTTAAGGATTATGAGGATTTTATATATCTTATAAAATCTTTAGCTATACAACTTCGGAGAGTTTTTGCTCCTGGAAGGATTACTTGCTTTGTAACTCAAGATGTAAGAGTTAAAGGTAAGTTATATCCAATTACTTCAGATATAATGAGAATTTTTTGCAATGAAGGCTTTATTTATCGGAACAAAATTATTTGGAAAAAACCTGAGGGATATATAAGAATTAGTAGAAAAAGCGGAGTTTTAATTCAGTATCCGTATCCGATGTATTTTTATCCTGACAATATTTACGAAGAAATTTTAATTCTTCAAAATAGTTTGGAAAAGGGAATTGCTGCATTTCCTGAAGAGATTCCTTACAGATTGATTAAGTTGTATTCTTATAAAGGAGAAAAAGTCCTTGATCCATTTGCAGGTTCAGGAACTAATTTGAAGGTTGCTATGAAGTTAGGAAGAATTAGGAAGAAGAGCTGTAGGGTATGAAATAGATTTAGATTTGCTTGAAGTAATTAAGAAAAAATTAGGAATGGGAGAAGAAAGGCTATTTAAGGAAAAAATTTTTGAGATAATCATTAGGGAGGATGCCTTGCATTTAAGATGCCATTTGCAAAAAAAGATTAAACAACAAAAATCTGTTGCAAGGAAGCAGTAATATGAGCCTTGATATAGTAGCTGAAATAAAAGGAATATCTTATAAACCTTCTCTTTGTAGGAAAAAATTAAATTCATTCAACTTTGAAAATTTGGAAAAAGCTTTGAAATCTGACGGAGTTTTTTTAGTAGAAAAAGAAAAATGCAAAATTGCTGTAAGCAGACGGGTTTCACCTAAAAGAACAAGGTCATATCAATATGCGAGAGTATATGACACTTTATGCTATCCCGTAAGAATTACAATTATTCCCTTTATGAAAGATGAAGGAGCAGATGGAGATAAAGATTTTTTGCAATGGGATACGATTTGTCGCTTCTGGTAAAAGAGGCTGAAGAGAACTCTTTTTTGATTAGAATAAACGAACAAATTTTAAATATTTGTCAAAGGTGAGCTCTATGCAAAAACTATATCTTTCAGGGAATGAAGCAATTGCTTATGGATTGATTGAGGCAGGAGTAAGGTTTATAAGTGGATATCCTGGAACTCCTTCAAGTGAAATAATTCCTTCAGCTCAAAAATTAGTTAAGGAAAAGGGAATTAATGCATTTATAGATTGGGCAATTAATGAAAAAGTTGCCTATGAAGTAGCATACTCTGCAAGCCTATGTGGAGTTTTGTCAGCAGTTACGATGAAGCAAGTAGGACTTAATGTTGCAATGGACCCATTTATGAATTCTGCATATGTTGGTACTGATAGTGCTTTTGTAGTTATAAGTGTTGATGACCCAGGACCTCATTCTTCTCAGACAGAGCAGGACAGCAGACTCTTTGCAATGGTTTCAAAAATTCCTGTTTTAGATCCATCAACAGTTGAGGAAGCATATGAATTTGCAAAAAAAGCAGTGCAAATAAGCAGACAATATAAAATTCCTGTAATGCTAAGAAGTGTAACAAGAATATCTCATGGAAGGGCTGATGTATTGATTAATGACTCTTGGATTGTGGACAATGAATTAGATGTAAAATTTAAGAGTGTAAAAGATTGGGATAAAAAGCTTTTAAGATACGCTGCAACCCCTCGTCAGAGATTTATTTTACATAAGACATTGAATACAAAGATTAACGAGATAAGAGAAAAAAATTCTTTAAAATTCTTTGGCAAAGGAGACATCCTAATTATCTCAAGCGGTGCAGTCTTTTCTTATCTTTATGAATTGATTGAAGAGTATGGCATTTTTGATAAAGTAATTCTTGCTAAGGCTGACATGCCATATCCTTTAAAAAAATCTGATTTCTCAGGATACAAAAGAGTTATCACTGTTGAAGAGACTGCACCAGTTATTGAACTTCAGCTTTGCACAGAGGGAAGAAGAAATGGTATTGTCCCTGAGCAAGGAGAGCTTACTCCTGAGGTATGCGAAGAAATTCTTGATAAAATTGGAGTTATCCAAAAAGGAAAACCAATTTCCATTCCACCTCTTCAAAGACCATCCCTTTGTCCTGGATGTGGACATAGAATCGCTCTTTTTGCAGTTAAAAAAGTTTTTGGGAAAAAGGCAATATATGCAGGAGATATAGGATGTTACACACTTGCTTTAAATTTTGGCATTACCGATACTGTATTATGCATGGGAGCAAGTATTTCCTTTGGCGTTGGAATGAAAAAGGCATTTGAACTTGCAGGAAAGGAGCAGGAAATAGTTTCAATAATTGGAGATTCAACATTTTATCACACAGGAATTCAGCCTCTTATTGATGCAGTTCATTACAATGTTCCATTTTTAACTATTATTCTTGACAATCAGACTGTTGCAATGACAGGAAATCAAAAAACTCTTTCTGACAATATAAGCTCCTTTTGTGAACCGGTAACTCCTATTATTGTTGAAAATGTTGTGCGTGGAATTGGAGTTAATTTTATTGAAGTTGTTGATCCATATGAATTTGAAAAATCTATAAAAAAATTGAAGGAAGCAAAAAAATTTATTAAGGAAAAATCTCAGCCTGCGGTAATAATTTTTAGACATCTATGCATTAATACAAAAGAAGGACTGAATCAAAATCCAAAATACAATGTTCAGCTTTTAAAGGAGCTATGCAAAGGATGCAAAATTTGCATTATTGAGTTTGAGTGTCCAGCATTAGTTTTTAATGAAAATGAGAAAAAGGCTGAAATTGATAAAACCCTTTGCATAGGATGTGGTTGTTGCATATATGTTTGCCCTACAAAGGCTATAATTTGTAAGTGAAACTATAACAAAAGGTTTTGTGTTTGGTAAAATTAAAAATTATTAAAGAGAAGAGGAATTTATGAATAACGCCAAAATTCAAGACCTGACCCCAAAAACAAAGATGAAATTGGTTATTTTGGGGAAGGGAGGTCAAGGAGTGATATTTTTTTCTCGTGCACTTGCGCAGGCTGCTATTAAAAAGGGGCTTAGTATTCGGGCAACAGAGATAAAGGGGATGGCTAAAAAAGGCGGTGCAGTTGAGATACAGATGAAAATAGGAGAAGGAATGAGTGGAGTTGTAAAAAGAGGAAGTGCAGATTTAGTGATTTTGCTTAGCGAAGATTTAAAAGATTATGCAAAAACTTTTGGAGAAAAGATATTTTCCTTTGATGAAGCTACAATTGATTATGCTATGAAAAACATTCCAATGAGATATGTAAATACATTCTTACTTGGTGTTTTTGTTAAAAAGACAGGTTTCTTTGAATGTGAAGATTTTGTTCAAATTTTTGATGAGGAAAACAAAAAATCTTTTATAAAGGGGTGTGAATATGTTCAATCCTGAAAAGGAAACTCTTCCGAGAGAGAAAATTGAAAAAATTCAGCTTGAGGGATTAAGAAAAACTCTAAGATATTTTAAAAATTCCCGTTCAAGGCTTAAAGAAAAATACAAAGATATTGAGCCAGAGGACATCAAAAGCTTGGATGACCTAAGGAAGCTTCCATTTACAACAAAGGATGAGCTAAGAGATTGTTATCCTTTTGACCATATAGCAGTTGAGCCTTCTCAATGTGCTAGAATGCACATGAGTTCTGGTACAACCGGAACTCCTGTTATAAACGCTATGACCCGTAATGACATTGCCCAGTGGGGAGAAATAATGGCAAGGTGTTTTGTTTCAGCAGGATTGACAGAAAACGACAAGATTCAGATTATGCCATCATTTGGACTTTTCAATGGCGGATTTGGTTTTCATTATGGAGCTGAGCGTCTTGGCTGTTTCATAGTTCCTGCAGGAGCTGGCAGATCCCTTATGCAACTTAAGCTTATAAAAGATCTGGAAGTCACTGCCTTTGGTGCAATTGCCTCCTATCCAGCAAGACTTATTGAGGTTGCAAAGGAAAGCGGATTTGATTTTAGAGAAACAAAACTTAGAGTAGCCATTCTTGGTGCAGAAACTTGGTCTGATGAATACAGAAAAAGAATTGAAGAGGAGATGGGAGTAAAAACATTTGACATTATCGGACTAACTGAGACAGGAGGAGTAGGACTCGGAATAGACTGTGAGGCAAGAGCAGGTATTCATGTATGGGAAGACCACTACATTGTAGAAATTATAAATCCTGAAACAGGAAAGCCTGCTCAAGTTGGAGAAGAAGGTGAAATGGTTGTAACAACTCTTACTCGTGAGGGATTGCCGATTATAAGATACAGAACAAGAGATATTGCATCTGTTGTATCATACGAAAAATGCGATTGTGGAAGAACTCACATGAGAGTAAGCAGGCTTCGTGGAAGATTTGATGATATGCTTAAGGTTAAAGGTGTAAACTTTTATCCTGCACAGGTTGAGCAAATTTTACTGAAATATAAGGGACTTTCTCCATATTATCAGCTCGTAATAGAAACAGTAAAAGGTAAGGATGAAATGACAATAATTGTTGAAAAGGTTGACAACGGAATCACACAAAAGGAACTTGAAACACTTGATCTTGAATTATATGACTTCTTAGGATTCCGTAGTAAAATACAGATTGTGCCTGAGGGAACAATTCAAAGGGTTCCTGGAAAGGCAGTAAGAATTGTAGATAAGAGGAAAAAATAAAATGTCAAATAGAGTCCTTATAGTTGATGATATGGAGCCTGTAAGAGAGACTTTGCAGGCAATTCTTGAATTTTTAGGCTTTGAGGCAGTTTGTGCGGAAAGCGGAAAAGAGGCTATAGAGAAATTTAAAAAAGCCATAAATGAAGGCAAGCCCTTTTCGCTTGTTGTATTAGACCTTTTACTTCCTGAGATGTCAGGAATTGAAATACTGCAGGAGCTAAAAAAGATAAATCCTGAATTCAAGGCAATAATATCAAGTGGATATTCTGATGATCCTGCTGTGCTTAACTATGAAAAATACGGGTTTTCAGAGGTTTTAAATAAACCTTATACTCTTGATGAATTAAAAGAAATGCTTGTTAAATTAGGATTTTCTGTTTAGTTATCATTGGAAGGCAAATAAACAATGAAAGTTGTTCCTTCACCCAATTTACTATAAACTTCTATTTTGCCTTCCTGTTTTTCAACTAAAGACTTTACAATTGCAAGTCCAAGACCTCTTCCCTCGCCTTTGATTGAAACAAAGGGGTCAAAAATTTTATCTATATATTCCTCAGGAATGCCAGGTCCGTTGTCCTGAATTTTAATTAAAACAAATGTCCTTTCATGCTCTTTTTTCTCTGATATTTCAACTTTTATTTCTCCTTCATTGTTTAAAGCCTCCATTGCATTTTTTATTAAATTTTGAAGAATTCTAAAGATCTGGACTCCTTCTCCAACAACATAAAAAATCTTTTCAGCCTTTATCTGGAAGTTAATTTTGGTGTTAGTTAGAACAAAATTTATAACTTTTTCAATTAATTCATTTATGTTTATTAATTCCTTTTTTCTCAAATAACTCGGAGAAACTGCTTTGAAATCCTCAATTGTCATTGCCATCATCTTTGTTGCTTCAAGCATTCGTTTTATGAGTTTTTTCTTACTCTCTGATGTTTCCAGTTTTTCAAGAAGTGAAAGATTACCTGTAAGAATCATTAAAGAATTGTTAAAATCGTGTGTTACAGAAGCTGATATTTTTTCAAGTATTTCAAGCCTGTTTACTCTTTGTTGCATCTGTAAGTAATTTATCTCTTTTGTTGCATCTCTAAATGTAATTACTTGCCCTTGTTTTAAGCCCTTATAAATAACTTCATTGTGGGAGTAAAGTACAGGAATTTCTTTTTTGCTGGTTTTTAAAATTTTATACATTGAATATTCAGGATGCTCAGTTACAGTAAAAATTTCTTCAGGCTTTTTTCCAATGACTTCTTGCTCCTCAACTTCAAGCAATTCTTGCGCTGTTCTGTTCATATAAATTATTTTTCCAGTCGCATCAGTATGAATTACTCCTCTTCTTATAGTGTCAAGCGTAAGATTTCTTAAAAGAAGTGTTTCAGTATTCTGAATGAACATTTTTCTAATTCTTTCAAATTCCATAATTGCAATACTATGGGATACAAAGCCAAGCAAAATAACAGATAAAAAGAAGAATGCCCTATAGCTATCAAAAAATGAAAGATTAACGAAACTTGCCATGTACCAATCAGGTATTATTTCAGACTTTATTAATTGCCATTTATTTTTTTCCATGTCCTCAAAAATGTCATCTTGGATTTTGAAGCCTGCTAAATAAAGTTTATCATCTGCAAAAATTTTCTCCTTGTATATGAAATCTAAATCTTCCTTTGAAGGTGGAAAAATAAAATGATTTTTAATGTTTTCAGGACCTATTAGGACTGCGCCAGATTTGTGCATTATGAATACATTTTCAGCCTTGATAAAATTAATCAACTCTCTGCTTGGTGAGAACTGAAAAACTAAAACTCCTGCAATTTTATCATCTAAAAAAACAGGATGAGCCACCCTTATGTCTTCCCTTTTTGTGTAAATTCCTTTCGCAAGGAGGATTGAAGTCTCACCCTCAATTGCCTCTCTAAAATATTTTCTTATGGAGATATCTTTATTTAAGAGAACATCTCTGTAGAGATGGGAAACAGCTGTGATTTTACCTTGAGGATTGATAAAGAAGACAACGTCAGATTTAAATGTCTCATTTACATAGGTCAACCACTTACATAAAGAGTCATGTCCTTCCCTTAGTTTTTTCTTAAATGTTTCTAATGAGGTCACAAATTTCAATGCATTTGAATAAAAATCTATTTTTTCTCTGAAGCTATCTCTAAATTTTTCATTTATTAAATTTTTACGGAATATCTCATTATTTTTTAAATGTTCAACGGATTTTTCAGCTAAACCGTAAAGAATCAATACCGATAAGGTAAAAATCAATATATAAGAAACTGCTTGTTTGTATCTCTCTTCATAAAATTTTGCAATTCTTATCAGTACTGATAAAAACACCACGATTGTAGAGATAAAATTAAAGATTATCAAATCTGAAAGAAGCCAAAATCCAAGAAAAATAAAATGAAACCCAAACACTAAAAAAGCTCTATAGCCACCAATAAACGAGAAAGTCTCTTTTAGATTTCTTTTTTTAAGCTCTTTTAGGTAAAAATGCACAAAATAAAATGAGAGAATTATAAAATTAATAAATAAATACTTTTCTTGTTGAGTAACAAAGCATAAAACAGATATAAGGGGAATCAAAAGAAGATAATAAAATTTTTTATTAGTAGCTTTTAGGGTTGCGTAAAAGATAAAGATACTGAAAGATATGAGTAGAAAAGAAATAATTGATAAAAAATTTTTGCTAAAAATTTGGTCAAACAAAAATGTCAGATTTATAAAAAAGGAAAAACCTAATCCTATAAAAATAAATAAAATTGCTTTTTTGTTGATGTGAGAGTATAATTTTGCTCGCCAGTTGTATAAAAACCAGTATGAAACAGTAGAAAAAAGGATTATTTCACTTCTTAGAAGATCAGATAAATTTAACAAAATTTCTGTATTCATTTTACTACTTTATCAAAGATAATTTTTATGTTGTCATCAAATTTTACATCAATTTCATTTGCTCTTTTTAAATTTAGTATTTTTACATATTTTTGAGCATCTTCCACATCAAAATCGGAAACTTTTCTACCTTTAACGATAGCCTTTGCAATTTCACCTGCTCTGTATCCCATCTGATAAAAATCTACAGATACTCCCCCAAAAAATCCAAAATTTACAAATGCCTCATTAATAGCTAAATCAATTTTTTTGATTTTTCTTTGTAACATAGGTGAAACATCCTGAAAAGTAAGCCTTTTTCCATTTCCATCTATTGACATTACAAATGGAAAGTATGCTGTCATGTCTTTCTTTGATGCAATTTCTTTTATTGCTTTATCCAAATCTGTTAAGTTAGATACAGGATAAAGAATAATTCTGTCTTTATAGGGCGTTGCATCAACCTCTTTTAAGACCTGATTTTTTAATGCCTCCCCTACTAAATCTGTTGAGTAAAGGACTGCCACATTTTTAACATCTTTGACTAAGATTTCAAGAAGGGCAAACTGCCTTTTTATAAAAAGATACTCATAAACTCCTGTAAAATTTTTAATTGGAGTTCTTCCATTTAAAAAATAATATTTTTTGTTGTATTCTTCAGGTGTAATATTTATGCCTGAAAAAATTACAGGCACTTTTTTGCCCATAAAGTGCTTTGCAGCACACTGCATTGCAGCGTCATCTACTGTTATTATTGCCTTTAAAATTTTTGTTGTCTTTATCTCTTGAGCAACTCTGTCGCATCTGTCTTGCAGTTGTTCTTTGCTTATTCTTCTTGCATCAAGATAAAACTCTTTTATTGAAAAATCTCTTAATTCTTTTAATGCATCTTTTACACCTTCTACTTGTGGAATACCGCATACATCTTGCTCATCATAACTTGCAACTATATAAATCGTGGGCTTTTGCTGAGAACAGCTAAAAAGCAAAAAAAGGCAAGCAAATAATATCAATAACTTTTTCCACATGTTTGTATTTTAAAACAATATATGACAAAAAGAGCAATATTTAACTGAGCAAAAAAGGCGAGATTGCCTCCTCCTCGCTTCGCTCGGAGTCGCAATGTTCCGTGTTAATTTGTCAAGTATTTTTTTCCATTCATCGCAATTTCTTCATTGTATGGTATCCCGTGACCTGCTCCCCATTTTTTAGAACAACAAAAATACGAATATTCCAGACAGTTCCATTGCAGAAGTCTGCCGCAAATACTCTATTAGCAGAAGCACCTTTGACAAATGGAGACAAAAATTCAAAGGCATGTCCTCTAATAAAGCAAAAAGACTTAAAGTACTTGAAGAGGAAAATCTTCGCCTTAAAAGAACTCTTGC
>FWWM01010769.1_pt1 | contig 16064 bp, 14 predicted proteins | sample 2228351 | NCBI WGS metagenome assembly FWWM01 (sample SAMEA103939774, study PRJEB20133) | metagenome | reverse complement strand
CCTCCCGGCGCGCCGCACCGGCGGCTCCCGAGAGCCGCCCTCCGAAAACGATTCGGCCCCCGCGGCGGAAGGCCTCCGACAGGACAAAGGCCCTGCGCGGCGCGCGGATCCCATCCCCGCCTTCCTCAGCGGCATCCGCACGCCTCAGGGGAAGGGCAATCGCAGACCTCGGCCACCGCCTCGATCTCCACCCGGGCGCCCATCGGGAGGGCCGCCACGCCGACGGCCGAGCGGGCCGGCGGGCGCTCGGGGAAGAACTCGGCGTAGACCGCGTTCATCCGGGGCCACTCCGAGAGATCCGTCAGGAACACGGTGGTCTTCACCACATGCCGCAGGCAGGACCCCGCGGCCTCCAGGATGGCCCGCAGGTTCTCCAGCGCCTGCCGGGTCTGGCGCTCGATGTCCAGCCCCGCCAACTCTCGGGTGCCCGGGACGAGGCCGAGCTGCCCGGCGGTGAAGATCAGGTTCCCCACCCGGATGGCCTGCGAATACGGGCCCACCGCCGCCGGCGCCTTCTCGGTGGCGATCGCCTCTCGAGCCATCGATCCCCTCCTGAGCAGAGCGTCCCTAAATCCTCGTCTGCCCCCCTCCCCGACCCTCGATCGCCTCACCGGGAGCGCGATCCGTAGAGCACGTGTTGCCGGACCGCGTGGCAGAGCAGGCAGAGGGGGTCCTCGCAGAGCCAGGCCATGGGATCCCGGCGCAACAGGTCGAGCAGGATCTCAACCATCCGCCCCAACGGAAGCCCCTGAACCGCCCACTCCCCCAGATGGACCCGCCGCGTGACGGGCTCCAGCGGCGGGCCGGCCGCCCCGAACCCCCGACGGCATCCGGGGAAACCCGGCAGCTCCACCACCCGCCGGTCCATCAGCGCCCAGCGCACGAAGGTCTTCCGGCCCGCCATGGCCTCGACGTAATGGATGGCCACGTTCATCGTGTGGTCGGCCCCCACCAGGACCACATCTCCATCCTCCGTGTGGAGCCAGCGGATCGGCCCCCAGGGGTCCAGGACCGACTGGGCGGCGACGGCCGCCTCCGCCTGGGGGCCCACCGCCAGGAACGAAAGGGCCGGGTGCTCGCTGCGCCGCGCCTCCGGCCAGCCGCGCACCTGCTCCGGGAACGGCCCCCACTCCGGATCGGCCGGCAGGTCGGGGCGGAAGAAGGTCGCCCGGGCGTTGGCCGCCTGCACCGCCAGGTAGACCACCCCGTTGTCCGGCGGCCCCACCCGGGGGAAGACCAGCGTCCGGGAGGTGAACGCCGGGGTGAGCCAGGTGGCCCCGCCCATCGCCGCCTGAACCGCCCCGAGGATGGTGGCGGCGCCGCCCCGCACCCTCTCCGCCGCCTCGGGGGCCACCAGGATCAACGCCGGGCCGCCTGGGTTCCAGCGGACGGCCTCCAAGGCCAGGGCCAGGGTTCGGAAACCAATCGGCGTCCGCACCGAGTTCAGCGTCCTTTCCACTCCGGCTTCCGCTTCTCGATGAAGGCTTGCATGCCTTCCTTCTGGTCCTCGGTGGCGAACAGGAAGTAGAACAGCCGCCGCTCGTAGTCCAAGCCATCCCGCAGGCTGGTCTCGAAGGCCTTGTTCACCGCCTCCTTGGCCAGGCGCACGGCGATCGGCGGCCGGGAGGCGATCTCCTTGGCGAGGCGGATCGCCTCCTCCAGATAGGCCTCCACCGGGACCACGCGGGAGACCAGCCCGGCGGCCTCGGCCTCGCGGGCGCTCATATAGCGGCCTGTGAGGATCATCTCCATCGCCTTGGACTTCCCGATGGCCCGGGTCAGCCGCTGGGTGCCGCCGGCGCCGGGCATCACCCCGATGTTGATCTCCGGCTGGCCGAACACCGCCGTCTCGGAGGCGATGATGATGTCGCAGGCCATCGCCAGCTCACATCCCCCGCCCAGGCACCACCCCGAGACGGCGGCGATAATCGGCTTCCGGATCCGTTGGATCCGATCCCAACGGGCGATGGTGTCCCGGAGCAGCATCTCCACCGCGCTGGCCTCCGCCATCTCCTTGATGTCCGCCCCGGCCGCGAAGGCCCGCTCGTTGCCGGTGATCACGATGCATCGGATCTGTTCGTCCCGGTCAAAGGCCTCCAGCGCCGAGGCCAGCTCCTCCATCAGGACGCTGTTGAGGGCGTTGAGCTGCTGGGGCCGGTTCAGGCGGATCAGCCCCACGTTCTCGATGGTCTCCACCAGGATCGAAGTGTAGGTCGTCATACGCCCTCCCTCGATCGCGGTTCACGCCCGGAAGTTGAGAAGGAAGATCACCTCCACCGTCGCGTAGAGGTTCAGCGTCATATGCATCACGATGGGAGGCCACAGGGAGCGGGTGCGGGCCCGCAGGCTGGTCAGCGCCAGCCCCACCACAAACGCCTGGGCGATCCAGAACCACTGGTCGGCCGTCCCCCCGTAGGTGAGCAGATGGAACAACGCGAAGATGAGCGAGACCAGGTAGATGGAAAACATCGGGCCCACCCGCACCGCGAGGGCCGGGTAGAGCAGCCCCCGGAAGAGCACCTCCTCCGTCGGCGGCCCCAGGAGCACCGTGAGGAGCCCCATGGCGGCCCACCCCAGGGGGTCGAAGCCCCGGAACAGGGGCACCAGCGTCTCCGGGATCACCGGGCGGCCCAGCGCCATGGTCACGGCGTCCAGGGCGACCCCCAAGCCCAGGCCCAGGAAGGGGACCGCCCAAAGGGGAACCCGAACGGGGGGGACCAAGCGGAGGGCGGAGCGCAGCGGCTCCCGCACCCACAGGCGCAGGCCTGCGGCCAAGGTGAGCAGGACGAAGAGATAGGTCAGGCTGCTGGCCAAGCCCATGAAACGCCCGCTGGAGGCCGCGCGCTGAAAGGCCGCCTCGAACGGCTGGCCGGGCTCGAACAGCACCCAGTAGAGCAGAAAGAGGAGGACGCCCAGCATGAACTGGACCATGAGGAAGTAGGCCAGGGCCGTGAGGGCCAGGCCGACCCCCCAGGGCGGGGCGGGCTCCAGCGGCTCAACGGAAGGGCGCGGAGGACGAGGGGTGGACATGTCCGGAACGCTCCTGCTCTCGATGAGATGGCGAAATCTCCCGGCCGCCGCCCGGGCCGGCCTCCCTCAACGGCCCGGGCGGAACGCCCACTCCGCCGCGGGCCACCCGGTGCGGGGCGGGTTCAGCGCCTGCTCGTAGACCCGGGCGAACTCCGCCTCAAAGCGCGCTGCCATCGCCGGGTCCGCCACGATCAGGAAGTTCTCATCGTTGTCCTGCTCCGCATTGCGGGAGAAATTATACGATCCGAAGATCACCACCCGGCGATCGATGACGAACACCTTGTGGTGCATCAAGTAAGGGTTCCCGTCCTTCAGCACGTCCAGGCCGGCCCGCCGGAGGCGTCGGAACTGGCTGACCGGCGCCTCCGCCCCCACGGTTTCGAACACCCCGTGGATCTCCACCCCGGCCCGGGCGCGCTCCAGCAGCGCATCCCCGATCCGGGGATGGGTGAAGGCGAAGGCCATAAACACGATTCGCTCCCGGGCACCCCGGAGGGCCCGCCGGATGGCTTCCACCGTGGGGTCCTCCGGCGCGAAGTAATTTTCCACCGGGATCCCCTCGATGGTCAATCGAGGGACGGTGTCGCCGGAGGAGCGGGCTGGGCCGAAGGCCCGCCGCTCGAACATCGCAGCGAACTTGGCCGCATAGTTGCGGGCCAGGTCCGGCGAGCGGAGGAGGGCGGCGTTGTTGTTGTTCTGATAGGCGTCGTTGTCGGTGAAGTTCATGGAGCCGGTCCACACCCGCTCGCCGTCAATCACCATGAACTTGTTGTGCATATACCCCTCTCGCTCATCGGTCACCACCGGGATGCCCCCCGCCCGCAGGCGGGCGACCGCCCGCGTGCTCGCGTTGTCCGTCTCGGTGACCACCCGGACGCGCACGCCGCGATCGCGGGCCCGCAATAGGGCCTCCGCCACGGGCATCAGGTCGATCTCATAGACCGCCACGTCCAGGCTCTGGCGCGCGCCGTCGATGGCGGCGATCAACGGATCCACCACGCCCCCGCGATGGAACGCCGGGTCGTCCGGGAAGCGCGGCGCGGTGAAGAAGACCTCATACCAGCCGGATCCCTCCCCCACCGGAGGCGGCGCCGGCGGGAGGGCGGGGCGGGCCGAGCAGTCGCGCGCGATGAACAGCAAAGCGGCCAGGAGCGCCAGGCCGAGCAGGCCAAGCAGCGACGGCGTCCCCCGCAGGGCGCGGACGTGGATCCGGCGCGGCCGTCGCGAGCGGGATGTGAACATCGCTTCCCCCTTCGGAGACCGAATGCTCTCCACAGGCGGGGGCCTCCAGCGGGCCGCCGCCCCCCACCTCGTTCAAGGCCGCCAAGACGCAAGCGCCTCCAGCGTCCAGGCCAGGCGCTCCTCAACGGGCCACGACGCCCACTCCGGCGGCGGGCGGATCTCCCACTCCAACAGGAGCGCCGCCGCCTCCTCCCCGGAGGCCTGCACCACCTCCCGGATCCGGCGCATCGCCCGGCGCACGGCCGCGCCGGTCCGCCCCGGATCCGGACCGATCCGGGCGAGGGCCCAGCGGAGGAGGCGCTCGGCCTGCGCGTCGGTCAGGCCCCTCCGCCAGCTTTCGTCCTCCAGCATCCGTTCCAGCCACCCTTCGGGGGTCGAATCCATCGCCTCTGCCTCCATCCGGGATGGAAGGGACAGCGCCGGGGTAAACGGCTTACGGTCGCTCGACCCGCAGGGTGTAGGGCGCAGGTTCGGTCGTGAACCGGGCGAGGGCGGAGAGGGCCAGGACCACCCGGCGGTCCGGGCCCGCCGCCAGGGTCCACGCCCTCCGCACCGCCTCCCTCAGGGGGAGGCGCTCGATCCGGACTGTCCCATCCGCCTGGACCCGCAGGACCTGCAGGGCAAAACGGACGGGGACCTGCGGGGCGACCCGCGCCCAGCCCTCGGCCACCCATCCCGCATCCTCCTCCGCGCCGTCGCGGAAGCCGATCTCGGGGATCTCGATGGCGTCCAGGGCCACCCCCGGTCGGTTAACCGCGTCATCGGTCACCACCTCGAACCGGAGGAGGATCGTCCGGCCGGCGTAGGGCGTCAGGTCAACGGTCTCGGTGATCCAGCGCGGCCCCCCGGCCCCACCGCTGGTCCCGGTGTAGCCCCATCCCAGGTTGTTGCGGTTGGGATCCGCATCGGTCCCGGAAGGGGTGCGCAGGAGCGTCCAGCGCCGCCCGCCGTCCGTGGAGACGCTGACATAGGCGTAGTCCCAATCCTCCTCCAGGTCATACCAGATCCGGTATCGCAGGGTGGCCCGCGTCACCCCCCGCAGATCCACCGCACGGGTCAGCCGGGGGTTCCCCTCGTCCCCCCGCAGGGCATACCAGAAGCGCCGCCCCTCGAAGGGGGCTGCGGCGACCAGGGGGAGCGTGGAAGCCCCTTCGAAGGTCAGCCGCACGGCCTCCCCGGCGGGAAGCTCAATGTAGTCCGTGGCGTAAGGGAAGACCGATCCCTGGATCTCCTTGGGGGGACGGCGGACCACGGCCGCTCGTCGAGGTTCCGGGAGCTGCAGCGCCCGATACCGGGGGCCATCGGGCAGATCCAGGTGGTCCAGGAAGTTGGCCGCCGTCCATTCCAGGAAGAATGCGTCCGCGTCGAGGCCCGCCCCGATCTCCTGGAGCACCTGATCCACGGCGGCCAGCCCGTTCTCCGGATGGGCGAGCAAGCGGCGGGTCGCCTCCTCCCCGAAGCGCTCCAGGAAGTATTCCAGGAAAAGGAAAGCCGCCCCGTAATGCGCCGCGTTCCCCTCCTCGTGAGGCGCCCAGGTGTTCAACTGGGTGTCCGATTGGGAGAGGAACGCCGTCTCGAACCCGCCCCCGTGGTAACCGTTCCGGAAGGCCGCCAGCTCCGAGGCCCCTTCGTTCAGCCAGGTCTCCTCGTTGCGGTCGTTATACCAGTGGATCATATGCTGGAACTCGTGGGCGAGGACCCCGTTGTAGAACGCCGAGCCCACCCGCACCGCGTCCAGGTTGATGTAGAACATCTCCGCCTCGTTGGAATCCGGACGCACGGCCTGGGGGAACTCGTCTTTGCTGGCGTAGTAGCCGGCCACGCTCCCCATCCCGGCGGCGTGGAGAACCATCAAGTGGGGATCGCAATCCACGCCGGGGGTCCACTCGCTCCCGAAGAAGGCGCGGGTCGTGGGGTAGATCTGCCGCTCGAAAGTCTCGGCCGCCGCCTGAAGGTCCTCCAGATCCACCCGCCGGCCTTCCTCGACCCACATATACAGATGAGGGGTCTTCACCCGCAGGACGGCGGTCACGGTGAAGGTCTCGTTCGTGTCGTTATTGGAGACGAGGAAGGTTCGCCGGGCGCCGACCGGCAGATCCCCTTCCCCCCGGCAGGCCGTGGGGGGGCTATCGGGCGGCAGCCCCCGATAGCGCACCGCCAGGTCCCGTAGATCCCGGATCGGGAGATCGGTCTCCTGGAGGACCAGGAGGGTCTCCTGGGCCTCCACCCATCCGGCTGGATCCGGCGTCCCGCGGGGAGTCGCGGTCTCCAAGGAGACCGGCGTGGGGGTCGTCGCGGGAGGAGGCGGCTCGGCGGCCACCCCGCACCACCGCCCGCCGAGGGCCAGCACAAGAACCAGGGCGAACCCCACCGTCCGCCTCACCCATCGCCTCCTGTCCGAAGATCCCAGCGGCTCGTGCGCTCCATGATAGCCCAGATGGAGGTTGCTCCAGAGATCCATTCCGCAACGGCCTCACCCCCAGATCCCCCCAGTGGGAAAGCTTGGAGAGGGCTCGATCGTGCCTCTGATCGCCCGCGGGCAGGTGATCGGAACCATCGGCTTAGATACAACCCAGCAACCTCGATCCTTCACCCAGTCCGAGATCGATCTGGTCCAAACGATCGCCGCGGCCGCAGCGGGTTTCATCGACAGGCGCTGATCGCGCGGGAGCAGATGATCCAGAATGTCTCCCACGAGCGCGGAATGGACATCGGCCTGACCGCAGTCCGGCGAATCGTCGAGGCCCACGGGGGGGAGCGCGTCGAGATCCAAAGCGAGGCCGGTCGGGGAACCTGCGTGACCGTATGGCTGCCCATCGTCAACCCGTAGGGCAGGCCGAAGAGGCCCGCCGCCCGCTCACCCCAGGAGCAGCCGCACGGTGAGGATCTCTTTCGGCCGCACCGGGACCGTGAGCCGAGATCCGTCGGGGGCGAGGGATCCCTGGGGACGCTCCATCAGATCCGCCCGCCAGGCCGCCCGGATCGGACGCCAGAACGTCAGACGGACCTCCAGGGGCTGCGCGGAGGCGTTATAGCCGCGCACGATGAGCCCTTCCCCTTCCTCCGGGGCCTTGACCGCCGTCAGGACGAAGGCGGCCGGCTCCACCCGGACAAACGGCCGCTCCGCCGGCTCCCCAGGCCCGGCGACGGCCAGCGGAGGGGCCAGGAACCGATGGGCCTCCCGGATCGCCTCCCAGCGGTCCACGAAGGGGATCAGGCTGTAGCGGAACGTCCACCGCCCGATCATCTGGGCCGAGGGGGTCGGCAGGAGCGGCCCGGCATGCCCCCGCCGGGATTGCAAATCGCCCCGGGAGAGCCACCCCACCGCGCGCAACAACGTCAGCACGAGCTCCACGCCCCCGTCGGGATCCCACCGCGCCTCGATCTCCGGGAGGCCCTGGTTGGCCAGCAGGAACCCGCCCGCCCCGTCCTCGACGAAGGCGAACGCCTGCTGAGGAACTGTCGGGGCCGGCTGCTCGACCCACGTCGCATCCGGGATCGCCGTCGGGCCCACGGGGCGGGCCACGAGATCGAAGGCGCCCTCCGTCACCCAGGTTTCCGCCGCGATCCCGGTGGGGAAGGCCACCCGCAGGCGGTGGTCGGCCGCCCGGTTCTCCACCACGGCCTCCACATCCACCCGGGGGATCCCCGGCCGGAGCCAGGCCCGCACGGTGATCGGCATGGCCACCGTCTCGACTGAACGGCCCCGGCGATCGGGGCGCAGCCCGGCGGGGACCTCATAGCGGAGCGCTACCTCCAGACACTGCCCCCGCAACTCCTCCTCCCACACCCGCACCTGCGGCGGCTCCATCGGCCGATCCACCCGCCGATCCTCCGCCAAGGGCTCGTGATTGTAGACATCCCCCGCGTCCCCCTCGTCCTCGAACCGGTTGAGGCCGATCCAGCGGCGGCCGCTCCGCCGATCCTCCAACTCCAGGGTGCCGCGCATGGGGTCCGCCGCGAGCCGGAAGAACTCGTTCTCAATGGTCCCTTCCTCCCGGGCGCGCCGCAGGATCCGCTGGGGGGAACCCGGGACGATCTGCAGCCGATACGCCTGGACGCCCGTCCCCGAGAGATCAGGGGCCTCGAAGATCCAGCGGGAGGATCCGCCCATGACCGCCGACACCGTCCACGGGTCGGCGATCGCGGGCCGCGCCTCCTGCAGCCGACGGGCCACCCGGAAGACCGAGGAGATCATCGAGTGGTCCATATCGGCGGAGGCGTCCGCCCACTGAGCCCAGATCCGCCTCCCCTCCAGATCCACCCACACCCGCTGGGCGGGGTAGCGGCCGACGTGGATCCACAGCATCCGCCCCAGGAACGAGGGCCACTCCTCCGGGCCCACCGCCCATTGCTCCGCATAGCCCCCCTCCGCCTCGATTTCGAACATGGGGATCTCCCGCCCCGCCTCATCCCGGAGGCGGTAGGTCAGGCCGGGGGGGAGCATCGGCAGGGCCGTCTCCACCGGGCCCCGAACCGGCCCGGGGATCGGCGCGTAAACCAGGAGGGTCTGCTCCAACGTGGCGGGGTCTGAAACCAGCCATCCCGGGGGCGCCTCGCCGGCCTTCCAGCGCAGGAGACGCTCCATCGCCTCGCGGCTCACCAGACGGGCGATCTCCTCGGCGTGATCAAAGCGCGGCTTCATGTCCTCGTGCGTTTCGTCCACGCCGGTCCCGCAAATCGAATCGTGGAAATGGTTCTGAAGGAGGAGCCGCCACGCCTCCAGGAGGAAGGGGCGCCGGTCCAGGCCGCAGATCGCATGGGCGAAGGCCAGCAGCGGCTCCGCGTAGCGCTCCAGCCCGGTCTGGGCCGCCGCGTTGCGCTGCTTGATCCACATCCGGGTGGAAAGGACCCCGGGGAGGACAGGGTGGCGTTTGCTCGAGCGCAGCTCCCCGCGGACCACCGGCAGGTCCTCCAGGCGCCCGCCCAGGGCGGCGCGCACCGCCTCCACGTAATCCTCCAGGGACGCGTGGCGCAGGCGGAGGTCCGGGAGGTGCGCCTGGGCGGCCCGCAGCCACGCGGTGAGGCGGGGGTGGGGGAAGAGATGGTCCGTCCCGTTCATCAACAGCACCCGAGGGACGGGCGTGTGGGGGGCGAGGGAGAGCGCCTGGGCTTTCCAGTAGGCCGCCAGGGCCTCCGCGTCCTCCGGGACCCAGGCGACGTTGCCGTAGCTGTCCCGGAGATACACGGTGAACACCCGGGTCCCGTCCGGCGCCTCCCACCAGAGCAGCGTGGGGTGGTCGTCGAGGCCGCGCTGGAAGATCGCCGTCCCGATCCCGAACCCCTGCAGGATCTGGGGCAGCTGGCCGACGTGCCCGAAGGGGTCTGGGGTGTAGCCGATCGGCATCCAGCGGCCGAAGCGGCGGGCGATCCGGATCCCGACCTGGAGGTTGCGGATCAGGGCCTCGCCGCTCACCAGGAACTCGTCGGGCAGCACATACCACGGGCCGATCCACAGCCGCCCCGCCTCCACCGCCCGCTGGATCCGCGGCGCCAGGTCCGGGCGGATCGCGAGCACGTCCTCCAGGAGGACCGACTGGCCGTCGAGCAGGAACCCCGCGTAGTCCGGATCCCGCTCGAGGGTGTCGAGGACCTGCTCCACCAGATCCACCAACCGGTAACGGAAGGCCTGGAAGGGGCGATACCATTCCCGATCCCAGTGGGTGTGGGTGACGATGAAGGCTTCCAGATCCATCCCTCCCTCCAGGGCTTGCGGAGATCTTGGGCAGCGGGCGGGGCGCCTTCCGCGCTCCAACGGACGAAACGGACCTCCCCACCCCAACGCGCCGGGATTTGAGCCCGGGCTTTATGGGGCCCCCCAGATGGGGTTGGTCATCGCGACCATCGGGAGGTCATCGGGCGTCTCCGCGGCGAAGTGCCGCACCCCGCGCAACTCGGCCCGGATGTATCCATGCTGTCCCAGATCCAGTGCCAGCGTCCACTCGAACGGGGAACGATCAATGGGGACGAACGCCTGTTCCCCCTGCCGCGAGAGCAGGCGTAGGTGCAGGCCCTTCCCCTCCCGCACCACGCAGCGCACCCGAACCGGGCCGCCGGGCGGCACCGCATCGCCGACCATCCAGGCCGCGTCCCCTCGCTCCACGGTCAGCTCGACCCACGGCCCGTCCACGTCGGCAGTGATCACCACACGGCCCGCCCGGATGGCGGAGAGGATGGCGGGGATCGTCCGCGCCTCGGCGTAGACCCATGTGGTGGGGTGGCCGACCTGATAGAAGGGCGTCCCCTCGCCCGGGCGATCCTGATGCTTGTCGCTCCCGCCGACAGCGGTCACGCGCCGCCCGGCCCGCAGCAGCCGATCCCAGAAGGCGAGGGACTCGTGGTTCCGCAGCGGCCACGGCCCCTGCCAGGCCTCCACCGCGTCCACCGGGAGGTCCGTGGGATACTCCCACGGCGGCCCATCGGTCTTGGGGTGGTTAATGGAGACCAGGGCGCCCATGGCATGGGCTGCCTCGATCACCCTCCGCAGCTGCTCCGGCGTCCGGCACCGGAACTCCAGCCAGCGGGAAAGCCCCCAGGCGTTCATGTGGCCGTAATAGGTGGTCACCTCCTCCCCCGGGATGAGGAGGAGATCGGGCTCGCTCCAGGCGGCGAGGTAGGGGAAGTGGCTGACGGTGTTGTGCTCCGTCACCGCCAGGAAGTCCAGGCCTCGCCGCCGGGCGGCCGCCACCAGGTCCTCGAGGGATCCGGGGGCATCGCTGTGGTGGCTGTGGCTTTGGAGGTCCCCCCGCCACCACCGCGCGCTCCCACCCACCGCCGGCCGCTCCGGGCCGGCGGGCCCGCCGCCCTCGGGGGGTGGCGGGTGGGGCAGCGGCCCTTCCTCCTCGGAGGCCTCGACGACCACCGTGAAGGCGCAGCCGGAGGGCGCGATACGGTAGAGCCCCAGGATCACATGCCAGCGGCCGGGGAAGATAGGGCCCGGCAGGTAGCCGGGCGTGGCCGCGCGCGGGGTGAGGATCGCCTCCCGGCGCGCGCTCCCGCTCCATCCTCGGAAGCCATCCGCCCGCAGGAAATCCACCCCCCGCGGGTCGAACAGCCCCAGATCGATCACACTGGGGCTATCCGGCCGCCCCTGCCCCTCGAAGGCGTAACGGACCTCCAGGCGGGCGATGCCGGGGGGGACGTCAAAGGGGAGCAACACGTAATCCGAGGCCGCCTTATCGGCCGGGGTGAACTGGCCCTCCCAGCGCAACAGCGTCGTCTTCATGGCGGATCATCCGGACGGAAATTCATCGATGGTGTGGACCCCGCGGCCCTTCCCATCGGGGCGATCACAACGCCAGTTCCCCTCCTTCCCGGAAGAAGAGCGCCCGTTCCATCGGCACCCGCACCCAGACCTGCTCCCGCAGGATGGGGGGCTCGTCCAGGGAGAGGCGCAGGGCGATCCGTTCCGCGTCCACCTGGACCGTCACCAGGGTTTCGACCCCGAGGGGCTCGACGGCGTAAACCCGGGCCGCCAGATGGGTGGGCCCGGGCCCCTCGGCCAGCATCAGGTGCTCCGGCCGGACACCCAGCCAGAGCCGCTCGCCGTCCTGGAAGGCGCGGCGCAGCGCCTCCCCCCGCTCCCCGAGGGCGATCGCCTGCCCATCCTCCAGGACCAGGACCCCCTCCGCCCGTTGGAACCGGCAGCGGAGCAGGTTCATCGGCGGGCTGCCGATGAAGGTGGCCACGAAGGTGTTCCGAGGCCGCCGGTAGATCTCCAGCGGGGTTCCCACCTGGAGCAACCGCCCCCGATCCATCACCCCGATGCGGTCGGCCAGGGCCATGGCCTCTGCCTGATCGTGGGTCACGTAGATGGTGGTGATCCCCAAGGATTTCTGGAGGTGCTTGAGGAAGCTGCGCGCCTCCAGGCGCAGCTTGGCGTCCAGGTTGCTCAGCGGCTCGTCGAAGAGGAACGCCTGGGGTTGGTAGACCAGGGCGCGGGCGACGGCGGCCCGCTGCTGCTGCCCCCCTGAAAGCTGCCCCGGTCGTCGGTCCAAGAGGTCGACGATCTGCAACACCTCGGCCACCTCGCGGACCCGCCGCTGGATCTCGGCCTTGGGGTAGCGGCGCACCCGGAGCGGATAGCCGATGTTCTCCATGACGGTCATGTGCGGGTAGAGCGCGTAGTCCTGGAAGACCATCGCCACATCCCGGGCCTGGGGCGGGAGATCCGTCACATCGCGCTCCCCGATGAAGATCCGCCCCCGGGTAGGGCGCTCCAGCCCGGCCACCAGGCGTAGCGTGGTAGTCTTCCCGCATCCGGAGGGCCCCAGCAGCGCGAAGAACTCCCCGTCCTCGATCGTCAGGGTCAGATCGTCCACCGCCACCACCGGGCCGAAGGTCTTCCGCAGCCCCTCCAGATGGATCCGCGCCATCGGTCTCCTTCCCACTGGGGTTCCGATCCCCCCTGGACGGATCAGCGCTTAATCCCCCCGAAGAACCGGAAGCCGTAACGCGCGTTCACGAACAGATACAAGAGCAAAACCGGGATCGCGTAGAGCAGGGCGTAAGCGGAGGTGAGGGTGAGGATGGGCGTTCCGGCCTCGGTGTAGAAGGAATAGATGGCGATGGAGGCCGGCATGCGCTCCGGGGTGCGCAGCAGCACGAAGGGGATGAGGAACGCCCCCCAGGCCTGCACGAACGCCCAGATCCCCACCACCATCATCCCCGGCCGCAGCAACGGGGCCACCACGTCCCGCACCATCTGCCAGGGCGTCGCCCCGCACACCATCGCCGACTCCTCATACGAGCGGGGGAGGCCCTCCACGAAATCCCGCAGGATGAAGATCGCCGTGGGCAGCAGGCCGCCCGTGAAGGCCATGATCACCCCGACGTGGGTGTCCACCAGCCCCAGGGCGTTGGCCAACAGGAAGATGGGGACCATCGCCGCGGTCCCCGTGACCACCGATGAGAACAGGATCAGGCCGTAGGTGAGCAGGTCGTAGTAAGGCACCTCCGCCCGGGAGAGGGCGTAGGCGGCCAGGATCGCCGTCAGGGTGACCGTGAGCATCGTCCCCCCGGCGAGGATCAGGCTGTTGAGCAACGCCCGCACGGCGAAGGTGTTGGCGAAGACGGCCTCGAAGTTCGCCAGGGTGAAGGGGCGCGGGATCTCCACCGCCAGGGTCCCCCGGGCGTTGAAGGGGGCCAACAGCAGCCAGAGCATGGGCAGGGCGAAGAAGGCCCCGACCAGCGCGGCGAAGAGGGAGAAGAGCACCCGTGCGAGCACGCTGCGGATCACCGTCATGAGGCGCGGGCCTCCCGGCGCAAGGTGGAGAGGTAGACCCAAGCGAGGGCCAGGTTGATCAGCATCATCACCACTGCCACCGCCGCCCCCCGGCCGAACTCGAAGTGCTGGAAGGCGATGCGGAACGTGTAGATCGAGACCACCTCGGAGCGGAAGGTGGGGCCGCCGCCGGTGATCAGATACGGGGTGAACGTGTTGAAGGTCCACAGGGTGATCAGAACCAGATCAGTGATGATGTGGCTGCGGATAGATGGGAGGATGATGTCCCAGAAGGCCTGCCAGGCGCTCGCCCCGGCCACCGCCGCGGCCTCGAGATACGAAGGGGGGAGCGTGGCCAGCGCCGAGGAGAACAAAAGCATCGAGAACGCGGTCCCCCGCCACGTGTTGAAGAGGATGATCGAGAGGAGGGGGCGCTCGATCAGCCAGTCCACCCGGCCCAGCCCGAGGGCGGAGAGGACGGCGTTGAGGGTGCCGTGATCCCGATCCAGATAGGCGACCCACATGAAGGCCACCACCACGTCGGGGATGATCCAGGCGAGGATGGCCAGGGTGTAGATCAGCTCCCGTAGCATCCCTCGGCGGCGGTGGAAGGCCCAGGCGATGGCCAGCCCCAGGCCGGCCTGGCCGATCAGGGCGGAGCCGATCACGAACAGGAGGGAGTTGCGGAGGGCGTTGCCAAAATAGCCCCGCACCATCCAGTTCTCGAAATCGAACAGCGCCCGGAAGTTCGCCAGGCCGACGAACTGCGGCCGGAGGGCCGCCTCCCCCGTCAGGGTTTGGTTGGTCATGCTGATCCAGAGCACCCAGAGGGAGGGGACCACCAGGAAGATCGCCACGAAGAACAGGGCGGGCAACAGGAACAGCAGCCCGACCGGCATCGGAAGGATGGGGCGGCGCTGGGTCAACCGACACCTCCGGAGCGGAACGCCGGGGGCGGGCGGTGCCGCCCGCCCCCTTCCGTCGTGCCCTTCAGCGCGGCATCAGGTCCAGGACGTTCTCCGGGCCCACCAGGCTGGTGACCTCGCGGGCGTAGGCATCCATCGCCTGCTGCGGCGTCATCTCGCCCGAGACCACCCGCTCGGTGGCCAGCTGCGCCGCCTGGGAGACCTTCGGGTAGACCGGGAGCATGGGGCGCACCGTGGTCAGCGGCAACAGCTTCACCAGCTCGGTCATCACCGGGTCGCCCGTCACCGGCACGTCGCCCCGGGCCCGGATCCGCGGCTCGATCTTCTGGAACTCCATCAGCATGTCCTTGCTGAACATAAAGGAGAGGAAGGCCCAGGCCTCCTTCGGGTGCTTGGTGTTGGGGTTCAGGATGAAGCCGGTGCCGCCGGAGATGGTCACGAAGTCCTGGCCCCGGTAGCCCTTGCCCGGCTCCTTGGCCGGGATCTTGGCCCAGCCCACCACCTCATCCCGGTTGGGGATCGCCCACTCGGACTTGACCGCGGGGTTGACGACCGAGCGCCAGAACCAGTCGCCCTCCCAGAGCATGGCGATCTTGCCGTCCCGGAACATGGCGAAGGACAGGTTCCGGCCTTCCTTGATCAGCTGGATGCGGGCGTCGCCCAGCTTCTCGTCGATGTAGACCCGCTTGTAGAAGCCCAGGGCGTCCAGCATCGCCGGGCTGCGCACGATCCACTTGTTCTGGTCCCAGTCATAGATGAAGGAGCCGGCCGACAGCAGCACCGGGTAGACGCCCTGCATCGTCGTCGCCTCGCCCATGCTGGTCCCGGCATTCACCTGCATCGGGACCACATCGGGCAGCGCCCGCTTGATCTGCCGGGCGGCGGCGAAGACGTCCTCCCACGAGGTCGGCTGCCAGTTCTCGGGGAGGCCCGCCCGCTTGAAGAGGTCCTTGCGATACCAGATCACGCGGACGTCGGTGCCGGTGGGGATGCCGTAGCGCTTGCCCTGATACATGAGCAGGGCTTGCACGGTCTGGGGGATGTGCGCCCAGCCCTCCCACTGGTTGACCTCGGGGCCGGCGATCTCGTCCAGCGGCTTGATCAGCCCGCCGGCGACGAACTCCGCCGTCCAGAAGCCGTCGAAGGCCATCACATCATGGCCCTTGCCGGCCTTGAGGTCGAGGGCATACTGGGCTTTCAGCTCCTCGTCGCTGCCCCCGAACTCCACCAGCCGCACCCGCACCGGGGTCCCCTTCTCTGCCATCTGTTTCTCAAAAGCGGGGATCACGGTCTCGGTGAGCCACCGCACCGTGGCCGCGTTCACCCCGCCCTTCACGCAGCGGCAGGTGATGGTGATCTCCACGGGGGCCGGCGTGGGCGACGGGGCCGGGGTCGGGCTGGGGGCGGGGGTGGGCGGGGGCGCCGCCGTGGGCGTGGGCGCCGGCGTGGCCGCCGGCGCGCAGGCGGCGAGGAGGACTAAGACGGCGATCCCGGAGAAGAACAGGAAGCGGATCCCGCGCATCATGGGAGCCTCCTTTCTACCATCATCATTGAGGGAGTGGCCCACACGGACAACCATCACGGCCGACGGAACGGCCGATCCCTCCTAACGGGACGGACGATCGCCCCCATCTTCCGATCCG
>FWWM01010334.1_pt1 | contig 16064 bp, 8 predicted proteins | sample 2228351 | NCBI WGS metagenome assembly FWWM01 (sample SAMEA103939774, study PRJEB20133) | metagenome | reverse complement strand
GCACATGGAGGATATGGCCGGACTGGTTCGCCAGTAGGCTCTTCGAGCTGTTGCTGGCTCCGGATACCGACCGGCTGGTGACTGCTCCGACTCCCGCTCGGCATGGCTACTTCTGTACTACCAACGTGGTGGTCGAGGTCCAGTCATGTGAACTCAGACGGACCAGATAGACTCCTGCCGGGAGCGACAAGACAAACTCGGGCTGACGCCCCCATACCTCGGCTTGTCTCACCCGCCGCCCTGAGGCATCAATCACGGTTACTGCAACTGGCCCAGCTAGCTGGCTTCCGTTCTGCCCGCTCAATCTGACCCTTGTTCCTCCGGCACGCAAAGGATTGGGCACAATGACGACGGAGCCTGCTCCTAGCCCGGCCGTGCCTGACAGAACACCCTCCTGGCCGCGAGCCTCAGCCGTCGAGGCACAGCGTTCTCTCGGGACATAACGCCAGCATTCAAAAGTCTTGTTCCCCTTGAGCGCGAAGAGTGCTATCCCGCCATAGTCAACAATGTCTCCGCCGTACCAGACTCTTTTCCGACGTCCGGTACTCCCCCATGCCGGCATCGTGTCTTGCTCAAGCCAAGAGTCACCTGCCGGGTCATATCGCCAAAGCTCCTGAGTATTGCCGCCTTTGAGTGCGTTGATGCCACCACCCAGCCAGGCTCCGTCCGCGCCGTCTCTTGACTTCTTGCGGCGACCCGTGACTGTGCTCTGACGTGGCATGCCGGCAAGCATCGTTGCGCGCCAAGCATTCTCAATAACATCGAACTCCATGAACTCATGATAGCGCGCTTTGTGGGCAAAGATGTGACCGGCCCGGTCCGACACCAACCATGACCCGCGGTGCCAACGGCGTCCGCCAGACGACTGGGGTTCAGGCAACACCTGCCAAGCCCCGGTCTCGGTGTTGAATCTCAGAAAATCGTTCTTCCCGCCCTTCAACAGGTAGACATAGCCGGTATCGTTCAGCACCACGTACTCAACGTCGGTTCCACCACGCACCTTCGTGTTACTCGGTTCGAGCGGAACGTCGGCCAGGCGCACCCAAGAATCAGCGCTTGCGATGTAGCACCAGAATGCGACCGTGTTTGCCCCGGTAAGGGCATAGACGCGCCCGTTGCCGTCGGCGCATCCGACCGCGCCTTTTGCCGGCAGCCGCCCCTCTGTGGTTTGCGGTATCGAGGCGAGCTGCGACCAAGTATCTGAATATGGTGCATAAGCATAGAAGTCACCCGTCTTGTTCCCTTTGGCCGCGTAGACGAGCTGACTTCCGGCATCGTACGTTATCCAGCCTCCATGCCGCACCGCTCGGCCCGAAGGACCGGCTGGAACCGAGGCCACTTCATGCCAGCCAGCCGGCCAGTCGATGCCGACCTGAACCGAGTCAATATGACAATCATTGACCGGACAGACATCTCCAGCAAGCATTGTACTGCACTTGACTAAGAATGACCCGGGCCCCGACGCACCCCACGTATCAAAAGTCACAACCGTCTCCTCACCCGGCCTAAGATTGGTCACGCTCGTGGTACCTGTGTACCCGTCACCAATTTCGAACCGAACGTCAAACGACTCAGTCACGCTCCCATAGTTGCGCACCCTTGCCCGCGGCACCAAGCTACTCTTGGTACTCATCCTCCCGACCGGAGCCAGAATAGCCGCGGCACCGACGTCGTGCACCACCACCTCCACCAGCTCAGTGACAAGGTCATTGGCCGGGTTGCGGTCCGGCGGGTATTCGGTCGAACATCGCACCAGATGCTGGCCCCGCACCCGCGCAGTCCAGGCCGGAAAAGCCACCGTGTCACTCACACCCGCACCAAGAGTCTTGTTCCGCACTTGGCTGTAGGCTTCGCCGTCAATCCGCAGCCGGACGTTGAAGCTCGCCGGCACCACGTTGTTGTTCCGCACCCGCGCCAGCGGCGCGAGTGTTGCACCCGAGTCAACCCGGCCCACCGGCACCAGCACCGCCTCAACCTCAACGTCTTCCTCAACCACCAGAACCGGCACACGAGCCGGGTCGTTGGCCCGGTTCATATCGCCGACAAGCATCGTCGAGCACCGGGCCGTGTAGCTGCCCGCTTCAGGCTGCCAGACCGGAAAGGGAACCGTATCGAGCTGACCGCCGGTCAGTCGCACCGCCACGGTCTCGTCATAGTTCGAGTTCTCAATCCAGAACCGCACCCGGACATCAGCCACGGTGTTGCCAAAGTTGCGCACCGCCACCACCGGACTGACCGGCCCCTGTCCAATCGTGTCTTTCGGCGAGACTATCTCACTCACCCCGGCATCCCGCACCACGACGAAGACGCTGCCGGTCACCCGGTCGTTCGCCGGCGTCCGGTCGAGGCTATAAGCCGTGGAACAGACCACGGTGTGACTGCCTCTGGTCCGGGGAGTCCAGTCGGGAAACCCGACCGTGTCGGTGAGCCCGGCACCAAGGGTCTTGCTCCGCACCTGGCTGTAGGTCTCACCTTCTATCCGCAGCCGGACGTTGAAGGTCGCAGCCTGAGTGCCGTTGTTTCTCACCTGAGCCACCGGCCGCACCGCCGTGCCTGAGTCCACATTGCCGGTCGGCACGTTGATTGCCACGGCCGAAACGTCGTATTGCCGGACGTAGAGCGGCGCGGTCACGAGGTCGTTGGCCCGGTTCATGTCCCCGGCGAGCATCGTCGAGCAGCGCACCCCGGTCGCACCGGTCACCACGGTCCAGGCCGGGAAGACCACAGTGTCGGTCGCACCGGCACCAAGGTGTTTGCTGACCGTCTGGTCGTAGCTTGTCCCGGTAATCCGCAGCCGCACCGGCACGTTCTCGGCCGTGTTGCCCAGGTTGCGCACCGTCACCCGGGGCACAATCTGTGTGCCGGCCTCCACCGTGTCGCGCGGCCGGTCAATGCTTGCCGGAGTCACGTCCCGAAAGTAGACGTCGAACCGGGCCCCGCTCAGGGTGTCGTCGGCCCGGTTCTGGTCCTGGGCCAGGTAGACCGAGCAGCGGGCAAAGAGCCCGTACCCGGGCCGCGCTGTCCAGGCCGGGAATGTCACCGTGTCTTCGATCCCGGCAGCCAGGGTCTTGCTTCTGGTCTGCTGGTAGACCGGATTCGAGTTGATGCGCAGGGTGACGTTGAATGTCTCGGTCTGCTGGCCGAAGTTCCGCACCCGCGCCAGCGGCACGACCGAGACGCCTGAATCCAGGGTCCCGCCTGCCGGCCGCACCACCGCGGTCACGCCGACGTTGCGCGTGCCCGGTGCCGGCCCGACCCGGCACCGAATCCGAAACTCCCGTTCCTGGTTCCACCGCCACCAGTACCAGCTCGCATCGTGCACCTGCCGCTCCCAGTTGTTCCGCGACAAAAGCTTCACCGTATCGGTCGCAATGCTCGGGCCCGACCGGGTCCCGGTCCGATACCCGACGTAGAAGCTGCCCGACGGTATCACCACGCCCGAGAAGCTGACGCTCCGCCAGCCCGGCCCGGGCACGGTCTGCTGCACCGAGTGGAGCACGGTCCCGGGCGCGCCGTTCGCACCGTCGTCGTCCCAGACCGTATAGTGAATCGTGTTGCCCGAGGCCGAGGCAAAGCAGACCTGTATCTGGTCCACCATCACCGGATAGCTCGGCGGCGTCACCTTCACCGCAAACGCATGGTAGTCACCCAGCGGCCCGAAGTCGCCGACCGTTGCCGAATCCCAGCCCACGACCGACGAGGTGAGCGAGTAGTTGACCGCCCGAATCTCGACCAACTGCGAGTCGTTGCCCGCATAACCGTCACCGGAAAGAATGCTCCTCACCTTCAAGGCATAGGTGCCCAAAGCCGGCGCCGACCAGTTCCCGAAGACAAACACCGTCTCCGCACCCGACGCCAACGTACCCAGCCTGCCGCCGCCTGACCAAACCACGGCCCCGCTCCAGTTCCGAATCTCGGCATACACCGAATCGCTGCTCACTGCCTGGGTCCCTGAGTTCTTGAACCGCGCCCAGACCGCAAGCGGCTGCACCGCCGGATAGTTGACGTGAATCCCGTTCGAGTTGCGGCTCAGCGCCTCTTTCACCATCATGTCCCGGATGGTATAGCCGGTACTTGCCGGCGGCCTGAACCGAAGCGCCAGCCCGGCATGCGGAATGTTCCCCGACGGCTCACCGCCGTACAGATACCGCAGGCCGACCGCACCGGTGATGTTCTCAATCCCGATGACGTCGTTGTACGGATTCCAGCCTGAGGGTGAGCCCGGCGGCACGCCGGTCTGCACCCGGTACTGCACAGTGATGCAGCTATCGGCCTTGGTCAGGATAATCTGGAACGAATTGCGGCTGCTCGTCTGGCCGGTAAACGGCACGCTCTCGTACTGGACGATGAAACTGTCCCGGGCCGAGTTGGTCCAGTACCAGACCCCGCGGCCGCCGGTAAGTCCGGTATGGTCAAAGTCTGCCTCCAGCGCCGATATCTTGTTGTTGCCGCGCTTGGTATTGGGAATGTCGAGAAAGGCGAACGAGTTGTTGTAGTCATCGTCAAACGCGATGTAGCCGTTTGAGCCGATGTATACCTCGCTGCACCTCAACCAGTAGAACCTGAAGTCAAATCCAATCGGCACCGGCCCGACCACATTGTCATCATAAAGACCGGTAACTCTCGTGCCGACCGACCGGATGTCGCGCCACTCAAACACCGGCGCACCCGGGCAGCTCGTATCGCTGTCAAGCCAAGTGTAACCCCAGGCATCCGGCCCGCCTCGACCGTCAGCCGGTTCTACAGGAGGTAGCGGCATATCGTCGAATACCGCGCCGAGACCAAGGCCAATGACCAGTTGTACAAAGAACAGCAGCCGCAGCATTCGACCCAATATCCCTCCTTACAATCCGACAACAACAAAAAACGGCAGAGCCAAGCTCTGCCATCATCTTCAGCCGGTCTGCCTCTTCCCGTTATATTGTACCCGACAAGAACCCTAATGTCAAAACTGGCCGCGCGGTTACGAACACTCCACTACTTCCGCTTGCGTCAAGCCACAAGTACTCCTTCGGCAAAACCCGAAGCTGAAGCCCTTCACAAAGCTCTGCCTATCGCAGGCTGAAAAACACCGAAAGCTACTCTGACACTAATCCAGACAAAAGGCAACACAGCTACTCGACGAGAAACGTCGCTCAACGCATCAGTCGTCGCATCAATCATCACTTCAGGTAACGCTTCGAGTATTGCCCCAAATCAAACACCTGCAAACACTGAAACAAACGCACCGCACAAAACCCGGCCAAGAGCTCGCATAGACGCTCACCGGAAAACCGTCCCCCATACGGCCCCTCCCCCATCCAGGTATACAGGCACAAAATCGCGACTTACGCAACCAATCCCCGCTCCAAGGGCTCCTTTGTCCGACTGTTACGCCGCCTGCGCAAGTCGTAAGCTACCCGCGCCGGGCTCGCCTGCCCGCGACCAGTCACCATCGGCCTTACGCTGTCCCGCCAAGGAAAGATGAAAGCGGTCCATCTCGGAAACTGAGTCACCCAGTCTCCTTGACTTGGGGCAGCGTGCTTCTAGAATCCACCGATGATTCAGCCCGGCGACTTCGTGCTACTGTATTATTCGGACCGTGTCAATTACCTTGTTCGGGTCCAACCCAAAGGCGGCTTCTCGACCCATCGGGGCGAAATCCGCTACGACCGCATCGTCGGACTAGAATACGGCGCCTCGGTTCGTACCCATCTCGGTTTCCTCTTTTTTCTACTCCGGCCCGGACTCGATGACCTTGCCTTGAAGGTAAAGCGAACGACAACCATCGTCTACCCGAAGGACGTCGGAATGATGCTGACCAGAGCGCAGGTATTCCCCGGTGCCCGATTGATCGAGACCGGCTCCGGCTCTGGAGCACTGACCGCGATCCTCGCGAGCTTTGTCCGGCCGGACGGCAGGGTCTACTCGTATGAACGGCGGCCCGAGTTCAGCGCCAATGCCCGCCAGAACGTAGCACGCTACGGTCTCGATTCGTACTGTGAGTTTTTCGTGCGCGATCCCGAGCATCAGGGTTTTGACCAAACCGACGTGGATGCGGTGTTCCTCGACGTGCCCGAGCCCTGGACACTGATTCCGGCCGCGCACAAGGCGCTGCGCGGAGGCCACGTCCTCATATCCATCAGTCCGACTTTTGAGCAGGTTCGGCGCACGGTCTCGGCGCTGGAGATGCAGGGCTTTGCCCGCATCCAGGTCGAGGAAACACTTCAGCGCCGGATTCTTGTGCGCACTTCCGGAATTAGGCCCGCGGACCGGATGGTCGCCCACACGGTATTCGTAGTCTCAGCCCACAAGGTGAACGAACCCGGACTCGTGCCCGTTGCCCGACCAGACCCGAGCGACGACGAGAATCCGGACGATTCGACTCCAATCTCAGCTCAGACCCGGCTGGACGAATGACACGGGCGGTGCTGGCCGCGACTCTTGTCCTGTTCTGCTCGTGCCCGAGCAAACCGCAACGAACCGACGTCCTCCGGGTGGTTTCGCTAGTCCCAAGTGTCACGGAAATCGTCTACGCCCTTGGCGTTGAACGAGCGCTGGTGGGCAATACGAACCAGTGCGACTATCCGGCCGAGGCACGACAGGTGTACAAGGTCGGAGACTTCTCAAACCCGGACCTAGAGCGGATTGTCGCGCTCAAACCAAGCATCGTCTTTGCCACGGTGCCGATGCATCAGCCCCTGATTGAGAAACTGGGCGAACTGCACATCCCGGTCTACGTTTCGCACCCCAGCACCATTGATGACGTTTTGAGAGAGATTGGGCTCGTCGGCGCAAGCCTCGGGGCGGCGGCGAAAGCTGAATCACTTGTGCTCGAACTGAAGCGCCGGCTCGACGCGGTGGTGGCGTGTGTTGACACCCCCAGTGTCTACATCGAGATTTCCTCGACCCCGCTCATGACCGTGGGCTCAGGGACGTTCATCAATGAGCTGGTGGCGCGGGCTGGCGGTCGCAACGTATTCGGCACCGCGCTCCAGCCGTACCCGGTAGTGGATGGCTCGGCCGTGGTCAATGCCGACCCAGAAGTGATGCTCATTCTCCATCCGACCACAACCGCGGCCGAGGTCAGGACGAGAATCGGCTGGTCGAGAATCCGTGCAGTCAGAAACGGCCGGGTCTACGACGGACTTGATGAGGACCTTTTCTTCCGACCCGGCCCGCGGATTATCGAAGGAGTGGAGCTGCTGGCGCGTCTGCTGGGCGCAGGTGCTGGACATAATCGGACATCAGGTGGCCGACAGTGAGCAGCAGAAGGATGGCGGTCTGGTTCGGTCTGGCTGCTTTTCTGCTCGTGGCTGTGCTGGCATCGCTGGCAGTCGGCCCTGGCCGACTCTTCGGCGAGAACGCGCCGACACTGCTTACGCTCAGGCTGATTCGCTCAAGCCTCGGCGTCTTTGCCGGCGGAGTGCTGGCTCTGGTCGGCGCTGCGCTGCAAGGGTTGCTCCAGAACCCGCTGGTTTACCCCTTCACGCTCGGCGTCGCAAGCGGGGGCGCGCTTGGCTCAGTGCTGGCGATCACCGTCGGCCGGGCATCGTGCCTGCTTGCTCCGCTGGGCGGGCTGTTCGGCGCCTGGTCAGCGATGATCCTAGTGTGGTTTCTGGCACGGGTGCGCGGCCGGGTCACGGTCACCGGCCTCGTGCTCGCCGGCGTCATCATGAGCTTTCTCTTTTCCAGTCTGGTGATGCTCGTCGTCGTTCTCTCACGCCGAACCGTCGGCGAAGCGGTCTACGTAATGATGGGCCATCTCTCTGCGGTGTTCACCGCCCCGTCTCTGATGCTATTGGCCGGCGCCGGTCTCCTGAGCATCACCGGGTGCGGCTGGCTCTGGTCGTGTTCGCGCCAGATTGACATAATGAGCACCAGCGAGGAGACCGCCCAAAGCCTGGGCGTGGACACGGCCCGGTTGACCCAAACCGTCTTCTTCATCTCCTCGGTGCTGGTCGGGCTGGTCGTCTCGTTCACTGGCGCAATCAGCTTCGTCGGCCTGGTCGTACCGCACGTCGTACGAATGCTGCTCGGCCCCAGCCATGCCCGTCTGCTGCCCGGTTCGTTCGTCGCCGGCGCCGGAACCCTACTGCTGGCTGACGTGGTGGCACGCAACGTTGTCCCCGGCGGGTTGCCGCTTTCGGTTGTCACCGCGCTCATCGGCGTTCCGTTCTTCATCTACCTTCTCAGGCGGAAGCTGTGAATGCTATCCAAATCAAGGGTCTGACGTTCGGTTACTCAGGTGCCGACCTGTTCCGCGAGTTCGAGCTCGAGGTTGAGCCGGGCGAGTCTCTCGGCATCATCGGGCCGAACGGAGCCGGCAAATCCACGCTCCTGCGCATCGTCGCCGGGCTCCTTCGGCCGACCCGGGGGCGGGTCCGACTTCTCGAGCAGGACCTGTCCCGCCTTTCCCGGCGCGAGGTAGCCCAGCTCTGCGCCCTAGTGCCACAGGAGAGCTTTTTCGCCTTCGACTACACCGTGAAGGAGGTCGTCATGATGGGCCGCAACCCATTCCTCGGCCGGTTCGAGCAGCCGGGCCCGAAGGACTGGGACCGGGTGACCGCGGCGCTGGAGCTGGCAGGCGTAAACCAACTGGCAGAATCAAGCATCAACGCCATCTCTGCCGGGGAGAAACAACGGGCGGTTCTCGCCCGGGCACTTGCCCAGGAACCGGAACTGCTGTTGCTCGATGAAGCCACGTCCCACCTCGACATCTCCCATCAGCTACAGATGGCACGAATCCTCGTCCGGCTCAACCAGCAGGGAAAGACCATCGTCTTCCTCTCTCATGACCTAAACCTGGCTGCGCTTATCTGCTCCCGCATCCTGCTCCTGCACCAAGGAAGGCCGCTCGCCTGGGGTACGCCAGAGCAGGTCCTTACCAAGGAGCTTGTGCGCTCGGCGTACGGCATTGAGCCGCTCCTCACGCGCCATCCAGAGACAGAGCGGCCTCAGGTCATGCTCCCCGGTGTGTGACACACGGTAGCAGAGCTCAGAACAGCATCCGATACGTTCGGCACTTCGGAGGTTTCCCTTTTCGGCCGGCACCAGCCGGCGCCGCGTTGCTGACCGTTCTGCTGCGTCTCTGGTTCGTCCTTGAGATGCGCGGTCAGCCTTTCTCGGCTTATTCGCGGTACTACATTGACTCCTGGTACTACCATCGCCAGGCGATTGACATCCTGAACGGCAACTTCGGCGGCAGCGAGGTCTTCTTCTTAAGGCCGCTCTACCCGTACCTGCTTGCCGCGGTCTACCGAGTCTTTGGCATTCACATTCTTGCGGTCCAGTTGGTTCAAGTCGCCATGGCCGGAGCCTCTTGCCTGCTGCTCTATTCGCTCAGCCGTCGGATGTTCGGTGCGCGGGCCGCGACCTTTGCGTCGTTCGGTTTCGCCCTGACCGGCGTCCTTATCTTCTACTCGGGTACGCTGCTCTACGTCGAGGTTACAATCCTGCTCAGCTTGTCGGCGTTGTGGCTGACGGCGAGCGCCGGTGGTTCTTGGTGGCGCTGGGTTTTGGCTGGAATCGCTTGGGGTCTTGCCGTAATCTGCCGACCCGAGCTTCTACTCGCGTTCGCGCTCACGACCGTGGGACAGAGACGCAGTAACGCGCGCCGCGTCGCGGTCATGGCCGCGGTTGCGGTCCTCGTCATCGCCTCAGTGCCGGTGCGCAATTACATTGTGGCGCGCGACCCGGTCGTCTTCACTGCCCATTCCGGCCTGAACTTCTACTATGGCACCAATCCGACTGCCGACGGTACCTGGCAGCCGACCGCCGCACTCGAAGGCAGCGGCCCGTTCTCGCACGACCGACTGAAACGCACGAGTCTCATATTTGATGGCCGCCGGCTCTCTTGGTCCCAGGCATCGGCCCGCTGGTTTTACAAAGGCCTCTCGTTCATCGCCAACCATCCTGGCCGCTACACCAGATTGCTCGGCCGCAAACTCACTCTCTTTCTTGCCAACTACGAAGTGCCCAACACCTACTACCCGGAGACCGCGCGCGCTGCGTCAACCGCGCTGCGGTTTGGGCTGCTCAACTTCGGGGTCATCCTTGCGCTTGGATTCATCGGGATGTACCGGGCATGGCCGCAGCGGCGCCGTGTCCTTCCCGCCTATGCCTTCGTCGCGGCTTACCTTGCCTCGGCGCTTGCGTTCTACGTCCTGTCCCGACTGCGCGCGCCGGTCATTCCGTTCCTGCTCGCTTTTGCCGGTGCGGGTTCAAACGAGCTTGCCGAGTTTGTTCGGGCAAGACGCTACCGCGCTCTTTTCGTCAGTGCGGTCGTCGTTCTTCTTGGCTATGTCGGCTCACTGCTCGTGCCGGTAGACAAGGCTGCCTACTCAGCCCAGGCATGGGTTCAATCCGGCAACATCCTCCTTGAGCAACGCCGGCCGAGCGAGGCAATCGCGGCATTCGCCCGCGCACTTAGGTTTCAGCCGGACAACGTCTGGGCTCGGTACAGCATGGTTATGGCCCTGACCACAACCGGCCGGGCGCAAGATGCCGAGGCCGAGCTCGAGCCGCTCGTCCGTCTTGCCGCAACACAAAACCATGCTCGACTGCCCGCGGCTCTGGCCGGAGCGCGTCTCGCAATCGCTCGCCGTGACTTTGCCCGAGCTGCTCAACTGTACCGCACTGCCCTCGCTATTGACCCAAACGATGCCGAGACTCCCTACCTGCTCGGTCTGGTCTACATCAGCATGGACAGCCTAGAGGAAGCCGACCGCTGGCTTGCGCACGCGCTCGACCTTGACCCGAGCCACGAGCCGGCTCGGACCACAAGGCAGGCGGTTCAGTCCCGGCTGTCGCGCTGAGAGTCTCGGGCCGGTCGTTCATTTCTTTGCCGCGCTTGACTCCGGCCTGCGCTTGGCTAAATCTAAGTGTGTCGTCGGTCGCCCCAACTCATCGCTGGCATCTGCCAGCCGGACACGACATCGAGGTCCAAGAGCTCGCCCGCGGCGCGGGCGTACCGATTTTGGTGGCGCAACTGCTCCTGCGGCGCGGCTTCAAAACCCCGGCCGAAATCAAGGCGTTTCTGGAACCGTCGGCCGCAGCCCTGCGGAAACCCGACTCATTGCCCGACATCAGCCGCGCGACTGAACGAATCGTCACTGCGACCCAGACCCGTGAGCGCATCCTAGTCTACGGCGACTACGACGTGGATGGTGTGACCGGGACCGCCCTGCTGGTCTCGGTCCTTTCGCGCCTCGGAGCCGACGTCTGCTACTATCTTCCGGCACGAACGACCGAAGGCTACGGCTTCTCGTTGCGTGCCGTTGAGTTCTGCCGGGAACACAACGTTCGCTTGGTCGTCACCAACGACTGCGGGTCCGGCGACCGAGAGGCGCTCGCCGCCGCCCACGCCGCCGGAATTGAGGTCATCGTCACCGACCATCACGAACTTGGACCCGGAACTTCTCCCCTCTCTTTGCCGGTCGTCGCCTTTGTGAACCCAAAGCGGTCGGACTCAGTCTATCCGTTCCGTGAGCTGGCCGGCGTCGGCGTCGCGTTCAAGCTCGCCTGGGCGGTACTTGCCGCACTGGGCCGCCCCAAGGCCGAGCTGACTTCGCTCCTCGACCTGGTCGGACTCGGCACCATGGCCGATGTCGTGCCGCTAGTGGACGAGAATCGGGTCATTGCCCGACTCGGACTCTCGGCAATCCGATGCAGTTCAAGGCCGGGAATCAGAGCACTGATTGAGGTCGCCCGGCTCAACAGCAACAGCCTTGCCAGTCATGAAGTCGGGTTCATGCTGGCGCCACGAATCAACGCCGCGGGCCGCGTCGGCCGGGCCGAGCTGGCTGTGAGGCTACTGCTGACTGAGGACGAAGCCGAGGCTCGTCAACTCGCCGTTGAGCTCGATAACCTGAACCGCCAACGTCAAACTCTCGAGGAACAGACCTTCAATCAGGCGCTAAAGGCAGTGGATGCCGGTCGTCTGGCCGACCGCCGCGCCCTGGTTGTCGCCGGCAATGGCTGGCACGAGGGCGTCATCGGCATCGTTGCCGCCCGGCTGGTCGAAGAGTTCTACCGGCCGACCGTCGTGGTCACGCTAAGTGACCGTCAGGGCAAGGGTTCGGGACGCTCGATAACCGGATTCAACCTGCACGAGGCACTCACCCACTGCGCCGAGCATCTGGTTCGGTACGGCGGACACCGGTACGCGGCCGGGCTCGTGGTCGAGCCGGCCAAGCTGCCCGTGTTTGAGCAAGCCCTGAACGAATACGCGGCGACGATGCCGGAAGAAATCTATCAACCCAGCCTCCAAATCGAGGCGGTCGCGACCCTCGATGAGATTGACGACACTCTATTCACAACACTGGACCGGTTCGAACCGTTCGGCCCGGACAACCCCGAACCGCTCTTGGCCTCCCAAGGACTCGAGGTGGTCGGCTATCCACGGCGGGTGGGCAAAGACCATCTCAAGTTCAGGGTGAGGTCAGGAACTCGGGTGCTCGAGGCGATTGCCTGGGGACGAAGCAGCGACTTGCTCCATCTCCGGGTCGGTGAGAAGAATCACCTCGACATCTGCTACACTGTCAACCGCCGAAACTACGCGGGCAGAACCTCGCTCCAACTCACGATCCGCGACCTTGCGACCAACCAGGGCTGACGCGGGCGATGACCGGGAATTCGAGCGCCTCCCCCTTGGCTCGGGCGCAGCCTCGTGCACTGGGACTGTCTTTCGTCTCCGCTCCCTGCTCCTGAACCATGTGGTCTCTCCGTACCGCCTCGGGCATTGACTACTTCGCCGCCTCACCGCAACCGGGCCTGACACTCGCATCCCTTACCCGCCGCGGCGGCGTTTCGACCGGGCACTGCGCGTCACTGAACGTCTCGTTTCAGGTCGGCGACTCAGCGGATGACGTCCGTCAGAACCTCCACCGAATCCAAACTGCCTTGAGCCTGTCCTGTCTCATGACCGTCCGCCAGACCCACTCTGACACCGTTGTCGAGGTCAGCGACCCTCGACCTCGGCCCGAGACCACCGACGCCGATGCGATGTTCACCAGCCAGCCCGGAGTCGCGCTCGGGGTCAAGGTTGCCGACTGCCTACCGGTCTTCATCTGGGACAAGAACCGGCAGGGCATCGGCATTGCCCACTGCGGCTGGCGCGGAACTGCCGCCCGGCTGGCTGAGAAACTCGCTCGTCAGATGTCATGCCGGCTGGCCGTGCCCTTGCCCGACCTGTGCTACAGCTTTGGCCCGTGTATCTGCGAGCAGTGTTACCGAGTCGGCCCGGACGTACTTGCCGCATTCAACTCGTTTCCCGAATCAGCCGGCCTGTTTCAGCCGGCTCCCGGTGCCGTGGCCGCCTGGCATCTCTCACTCCGCAAGGCCAACGACCGCCTCCTGCGCGCGCTCGGACTCGTACCGTTCCCCGGTCTTGACCACTGCACGTTCGAATCGGTGGCCGACTACTTCTCGTTCCGCCGCGAACAACCTACCGGCCGGAACCTGGCGCTAATCATTCGCTCGCGCTAACCAGACAACAAACCAGGACGGCTCCTCCGGCCGACCGTCGTCACGTGCGGCGATCAGAACGACCCGACTTGTTCCGGCGGCCGGAGTTATCAGCCCGGGTCGGCAGGCTGCCCCAGAGCCTTACCGAGCCCGGCCCGAACAACTCACGCAGCTCACCGACAAGCGCGTTACTCAACTCGACCTTCAGTTCGTCGAACCGGAAGACCCGACTCGAACCGTCCGTGTTCTCGAGCACCAGCTTCACCTGACCGCTGCCCGGATGAGCGACCAGACGTTCTTTCAATTTGACCATGTCGAGCTCACCGAACTCCTGCGCCGGCACCTCGATGGCAACCCCTTTCAAGTAACGCGCGCTGTCGGCGAATGCCATCACGTGTTCAGCCCAAATCTGCGGTACTCCGGAATACGCGCCACCCGCGTCTTGAGAGCGAACTTTGACCGTACCCTGCACCGCCACGAGGTTGTCAACTTTGAGCACCGCCCGGCACGCCTCAAGCTGGTCTGAAAAGACCAACACCTCTATCGTCCCATCGAAGTCCTCGATGGTGAGAATCGCGTACTCCCGGTCGCGCCGGTCTTTGGCTGACCGACGCGCGGTAATGACTCCGCCTAGGGCAACCGACGTGCCGTCCTTCATCGTCTCAACCTGAGCGATTGGCACCAGCCCCAGTGCCTCGTATTCGGCCCGGAACGGCTCGAGCGGGTGCGATGAGAAATAGAAGCCAAACGCCTCCTTCTCGAACGCCAGCAGGTCGTGGGTGTCGAATTTCTCTTCCGTCCGGGTCTGCTCAGACGATGCTTCAACTGCCCCGAACATGTCAATCTGCTTCTCCAGAAAACGGAGCCGCTCTGAGGCGGCTCGGGTCATCTCACGGTCGAGCGCAGTGAGCAGACTCTTCCGGTTGGGCTCAAGCCGGTCGAACGCGCCGGCCTTGATGAGCGACTCGACCGCCTTGCGGTTAACCTGGCCCCGGGTGCGAATGAGGAAATCGAGCAGGCTCCGGTAAGGCCCGTTTTCGGCCCGCTCCCGGACAATCGCCTCACTCGCGCCCGAACCCAGATTCTTAATCCCGGCCAACCCGAACCTAATCCCCCCCTCCTCAATCGAGAAATTGACCTGACTCAGATTGACATCCGGCCCCTTGACCGGCACGCCGGCCCGCCGCGACTCGTTGACGAACTTGGCGAGTTTCTTGAAGTCGCCCAGCTCGCTGGTCAGCACCGCAGCCATGAACTCAACCGGGAAGTTCGCCTTGAGATAGGCCGTGATGTACGAAAGGTGAGCGTAACCGGCGGCGTGCGACTTATTGAACCCGTATCCGGCGAACTTGGCCAGCAGGTTGAAAATCCGCTCGGCCTTGTCCGCCGGAATCCGGTTGTACTTCTCGCAACCTTGGATGAACGTCTCGTGCAAGGCCGCCATCTCTTCCGGTTTCTTCTTACCCATTGCCCGACGCAGCAGGTCGGCACGTCCCAGATTATACCCGGCCAGCGCCTGCGCCGCCTGCATCACCTGCTCCTGATAAATCAAAACACCGTAGGTCTCACGAGCAATCGGCTCGAGCAGCGGATGCTCGTACTCAATCGGCTCGGTTCCGGCCTTGCGTGCCAGATAGGACGGAATCAGGGCCATCGGCCCGGGCCGATAGAGCGCAATGAGCGCGATGATGTGTTCGAGCTTCTCCGGCCGCATCCGACGGCACAGGTCCCGCATTCCGGCACTCTCCAGTTGGAACACGCCGACCGTATCAGCCTTCTGTAGCATCCGGAATGTCGCCGGGTCGTCGAGCGGCAGCTTGTCAAGGTCAATCTGCCGGCCGCTACCACGGATCAACCGAACCGCTTCTTCGACCACGGTCAGGGTCCTCAAACCCAGAATATCCATCTTCAGCAACCCGACGTCCTCAAGTGCGTGCATGTCGAACTGGGTACAGACGTCGCCGTCCGAAGACTTGTACAACGGCACCAGCTCAATCAAGGGACGGGGAGCAATCACGACCGCGGAAGCGTGAATCGAGGCATGACGATTCAGCCCCTCGAGCTTGCGGGCAATCGTCGCAAGCTCCCGGTACTCGGGCTTCCCCTCGATTATCGTGCGCAGCTCGGACACCGTGCTCAGCGCCTGGTCCAACTCCATGTTCGGCGGCACAAGCTTGGCAATCCGGTCCACCTCGCCAATCGGAATATCGAGCACCCGGCCGACGTCGCGCACCGCGGCCCGGGCCTGCATCGTGCCGAAGGTGATAATCTGCGCGACCGAGTTCTCGCCGTAGCGCTGACGAATGTAGTCAATCACCTCTTGCCGTCGCGAGTCCGAGAAGTCAATGTCCACGTCCGGCAAAGTCACACGCTCGGTGGTCAGGAACCGCTCGAACAGCAGACCGTATCCCAACGGCTCGATATCGGTGATCCCCAGACAGTACAGCACCAGACTGCCGGCTGCCGAGCCCCGACCCGGCCCGACCGGGATACCCCTACCGCGGGCGAAATCAATGATATCCTTCACCACCAGAAAGTAACCGGCGAAACCCATCCGCTGAATCACCCCCAGCTCATGGGCCAGCCGTTGCTCTACCGCCGGCGTAACGTGGCGGTAC
>FWWM01010758.1_pt1 | contig 16070 bp, 21 predicted proteins | sample 2228351 | NCBI WGS metagenome assembly FWWM01 (sample SAMEA103939774, study PRJEB20133) | metagenome | reverse complement strand
CGTCAAGCTTGGTGAGCACAATCCCGTCGATGCCGATGCGCTGGTCGAACGCCCGGGCCACGTTCAAGGCCTCCTGCCCCGTCATGGCATCCACCACCAGCAACACGTAGTGGGGGCTTGCCGCCTCCCGCACCCGCTGGAGCTCCTCCATCAGGGCCTCATCGACGTGCAGCCGGCCGGCCGTGTCCACCAGCACCCAGTCGTGTCCCGAGCCGCGGGCGTGCCCGATCGCCCTCCGCACCACCTCCACGGGATCCCGGGTGTCGAGGGTGAACACGGGGACCCCTGCCGCCTGGCCCACCACCTCCAGCTGTTTGATGGCGGCGGGCCGTTGGAGGTCGGCGGCCACGAGGAGCGGGTGCCGTCCCCTCCGGCGGAGGTAGTAGCCCAGCTTGGCCGCCTGCGTGGTCTTCCCGCTCCCCTGGAGCCCGCACAGGAGCACCACGGTGGGAGGTTTTGGAGCCGGTAGGAGCTCGCGGTGCTCCCCGCCCAACAGGTGCACCAGCTCCTCATAGACGATCTGGATCACCTGCTGGGTCGGGTTCAGCTGCTTCCACACCTCCCGGCCCACGGCCTTCTCCCGGACCCGGGCGAGGAAGTCCCGGACCACCTGGAAGTGCACGTCCGCTTCCAGGAGCGCAAGCCGCACCTCCCGCAGGGCCGCCTCCACGTCCTCGGGCCGCAGCATTCCCCGTCCGGAGACCCTGCGGAAGGTCTCCTGCAGCCGGCCCCGCAGGTTCTCAAACATCCCAACCCTCCTTCACGGCCCGGTACACCCGGTACCCACCGCCCCGCTCCACTTCCTCCACGTTGCCGAACGTCTCCCCGATGATGCGGCCCAGGGTGCGGGCACCTTGGGCGGTGCGGGCCACGAGGTAGAAGGAGCCGCCCGGCTTCAGGTGGCGGAAGGCACCCTCGATGATCGCCTGGACCACGGCCCGGCCCGCCCGGATGGGCGGGTTTGTCGCGATAAGGTCGAAATGCCGGCCGGCCACAGGCTCGTAGAGGTGGCCGTGCAAGACCTCCACGTTAAATTGCGCGTTGCGCAAAGCGTTGCGCTTCGCGAGCTCTGCGGCCCGGGCGTTGATGTCCACGAGCACGGCCCGACCCCGCGGGGCCATCGCCGCGGCCACGATCCCGATCACCCCGTACCCGCAGCCGACGTCGAGGACCTCGTCCTCTGGCCGCACCTCCAGGGCCTCCAGCAACAGTCGTGTCCCCCGGTCCACGGCCCCCCGCGAGAACACGCCCCGGTCCGTCTCGAAGACGAAGATCCGGTCCCCGAACCGGAACCTGACCTCGCGGGGCTGAGACCGGACCGCGGGGGTGGAGGCGAAGTAGTGCTCCGTCACAGGAGCTCTCTCACGCGTTGGATGTAGGTCAGGATCTGCGCCACCCGGCTGGCCGGGACTAAGGCCCGGACCTCCTCCTCCAGCCGGTCCAGCTGCCGCAGGACCTCCAGCTTCCGGCACTCCGCACTCCGCGCCTGCTGCGCAAGGCCCAACAACTCCTCGTACCGGTACAGCTCCGCCAGCGACCGCCGGAGGCTGTCGTGGATGGCCTGGCGGGTGACCCCGAAGTACTCCGCGATCTTCCCCAAGGACAGGTCCTCGTGGAAGTACATCCGGACGAGCTGCTGCTGGCGCGGTGTGAGCAGCCGTGCGTAGATGTCGAACAGGCGGATCACGGTGAACCGATCCGCCAGCACCCGCTCCATTCCCGACCCTCACCTCACGTCTGTAAAGGGATTTTCCTTTACAGGGTAGCACGGCGCCCCGAGGGCCTCAAGCCTCCGGGAGGATAGCCTCCACGAAGGCCTCGGGGTCGAAGAGGCTGAGGTCCTCCGGGCGTTCGCCCGTGCCCACGAGCTTCACGGGGATCCCCAGATGCCGCCGGATGGCGAGCGCCACCCCGCCCTTCGCGGTACTGTCGAGCTTGGCGAGCACGATCCCGCTCACGCCCGCCGCCTCCCGAAAGAGGTGGGCCTGGCTCAGGGCGTTTTGGCCGGTGGTGGCGTCGAGGACCAGCAGGGACTCCACGGTCCCTTCAGGGAGCTGCCGGTCCACGACTCGCCGGATCTTCCGGAGCTCCTCCATGAGGTTGGTCTTCGTGTGGAGCCGGCCCGCCGTGTCCACGATCAGCACGTCGTACGGCCTGGCCCGCAGGGCCTGGAGGGCGTCGAAGACCACCGCGGCGGGATCTGATCCCTCCCGGTGCCGCACCAGGGGAACTCCCACCCGCCGGGCCCACGTCTCCAGCTGGTCGATGGCCGCGGCCCGGAAGGTGTCCGCGGCGGCCACCAGCACCCGCCGCCCCTCCCGCCCAAGGCAGAAGGCCAGCTTGCCCACGGTGGTGGTCTTCCCCGAGCCGTTCACGCCCAGGACGAGGACCACGGCGGGCGACGGATCCAGACGCAGGGGCTCCGGCCCACCCAGAAGGTCGAGGAGGATGGCCCGGAGGGATTGGCGGAGGTCCTGAGGCCGGTGGAGCCCGGAGAGGGAGCGGCGCCGAAGTTCCCGGGTAATCTCCTCGGCCAGCTCCGGTCCCACGTCCGCGCGCAGCAGACCTTCCTCCAGCCGCTCGAAGAAGGCCTCGTCCGGTGGCCCGCTGAAGAGGGCCTCCAGGTGCTGGGAGAGGGCCTCGCGGGTCCGCCGGAGGCCCTCCCGCAGCCGCTGCATGAACCCGACCCGTGTGTCCATGGCCGACCGATTCTACCACACCTCCGGAGGCTCCCCGAACCCGTACACCCCGGGGAAACGGCGGCTCAGAAGCCTCACCAGGAGCGCGGCGGGGAGCCCCACCACGTTCAGGTAGTCGCCCTCGATGCGCTCCACGAGGGCCGCCCCCCGGCCCTGGATGGCGTACCCGCCGGCCCGGCCTTCCCACTCCCCGGTGGCCACGTACGCCTCGATCTCCCGGTCCCCAAGCGGTCGGAAGGTGACGGCGGTGACCTCGTGGTGCAGCTCCTCCCACTCCGGGGTTCCCAGGTACAGCCCGGAAATGACCAGGTGGGTGCGGCCCGCTAAGTCTTTGAGCATCCTGCGGGCCTCCTCCGGATGCACCGGCTTTCCGTAGATCCGACCCTCCAGGACCACGGTGGTATCCACGCCGAGCACAGGCCGACCCCTGGCCTCCGGGAGGACGGACCTGGCCTTGCCCCGGGCGTGCTCCCGCACCATGGCCACGGGGTCTGGGCCCGAGTCCTCTTCCTCATACCGGGGAGGGATCACCACAAAGGGGATCCCCAGCTGCCGGAGGATGGCCCGGCGCTGCGGCGAGGTGGAGGCCAGGGCGATCCGGGGCCTCCTCGGGATACGGATTCGGTTTTGGCCCACAGCTCCCTAGTGTACCGGGTGGAGAGGGTGCCGGGAGTTGCAAAGGGCGGGCATCATGGAAGAGGCGACCTTCATAGCCGAAACCCTCGTGAAGGAGGTGATGGTATGGCCACCCGGACGGTTGTGAGGGACGCCGCCGCGACCTGCTACCGGGAGCTCGTGCGCATCCAGAAGGAGCTGCAGAGCCTCGGGGAGTACCCGAGCACCAAGGACGTCGTCAAGCACCTCCAGGCCCTCGTGGAGGCCCTCCAGCGGTTCATGCGGGAGGCGGGGGACTAGGAACGTACGGGCCTCGGGAGGCTCCCGAGGCCCGTACGTTTTGTAAGTGTGTATGATATACTTCACGTAGGAGACACTTCCATGCCGGGGAAGCGGGTAACCCTGTACCTCAAGCGAGAGGATCTCCTGGAATGGGTGCGCCGGTACACGGGGAAGGAGTCCCTCTCCGAGGCCGTCACCGCAGCCTTGGCGGAGCTGCAGGCGATGGTCGCCCAGCGACGGGCGGAGGTGCTGGACCGTTTCCGTGGCATCTGGGCGGGGGATCCGGAAATCGCGGCCGCCTTCCGTGAGCTTGACGAAGGCTGGCAGGAGTGGCGACGCAGACTCGAGGACTCCTGATCGACACATCGGCCCTGGTGGCCCACTTCCGAGGAGAGGTGGACCTGCGTGACCTCGTCCGCCGGTACAGAGGCGTCTACGTGAGCGCGGTGACGGTGTACGAGCTGGAGTATGGTGCGCGCAGGGCGAGACGGGCTTCGGATCTCGCCGCGTTCGAGGAAGCCTTTCAGCTGGAGGTGATCCCCCTGGGGCGGGTCGAGGCAGAGCGGGCGGCCGCCCTCAATGCCGAGTTGGCCGGGCAGGGCCGTAGGATCGGGGATCGGGATGCCCTCATCGCGGCTACCGCGCTTTCCCACCACCTGGACCTGGTCACGCTAAACGTCCAGGAGTTCCGGCGGGTTCCGAATCTCCCCGTCGTGGTCCCTCAAACGGGCGCTACGGGAGGGCCGGAGGCCTTGGAAGGGAGGCGGGGGAAGGCGGAGGGGCGTAGGGGCCGCCTGCGGTGAGGTCCACCCGAGCCTCTGTCCGCTCCTCCCCGACCCGCACGGGCACCACCAGGGCAAGAGGCCATCGGCTGGACCGCTTCTCGAAGACCAGCACGCCAGAAGCCCGGCCCTGGGCGGGGATCTCCTCGGGGAAGGTGGACCGCAAAAACCGGATCCCCAGTTCCCCGTCCGGGCCCGTGAGCACCGCGCTCATGGTCTGCACCGCGGCCGTCCGCGGGGCCCGGTTCTCTGCGGAGAGGGAAAGGGTCCAGGCGTCCCGAAACTCTGAGAGCCGCTCCGGCTGCAGCACCACCGGGCCCACCTCGTGGCGGGTCCGGAAGTGCCGGACGCGGAGCGGAAGCCCTTGGGCTCCGAACGCCTCGTAGGCCTTCCGAACCGCCACCACCCGGTCCGCGAACCCGGGGTGGGTACCGGTCCAGTGCGTGCGCTCCTGCCGGCGGCCCGTCACCTCGTTGAACCACGAGAGGGTGCGGGCGGCGGCCTCCGGGTCGAACCCCGCCTCCACCAGCATCCGCAGGGCCTCCCGGTCCGCCTCCACCTCCAGCTCCCGGGCGAACCCCAGGGCGGACAGCTGCACCAGCAGCTGTACGACGTCCGCGGCCGCCCGGCTGCCCGTGAGGATGGCCACGAGGATGCTGGCGAGCTGGCCGGCCTGGGCACGGGCCACGTGCTGGGCAACGTGGCGGCGGGCCACGTGGGCGATCTCGTGGGCCAGGATAAAGGCCCAGGCGTCCACGTCCGGGTTCAGGCGCACGAGGCCCACGGTGACGAAGAGCCAGCCCGGAGTGCTCATCGCGTTGGGCACCGGGTGGTTGAGGATGCCTACTTGATAGGGGAGGTGGGGACGGCCGGAGAAGGGCACGAGGCGATCGCGAAGCCCGCTCAAAAAAGCCAGCCAGTCCGCGTCCGCCACAAGCCCGTACTCCGCGATGAGCTGGGCCGCCACCACCCGCCCGATGGCCAGCTCCTGCGGCTCGGGGATCGTGAGCTGGGCCGAGGCCGGTGCTCCCCCGAGCACCAAGGCCAGGGCCACGCTCAAGAGCCTCACGCCGACCCAGGACGACGGCCGCAGCCGTCCCATCGCCTTACCCCTCCCGCGCGCCGTCTCCGTGAACCGCTTCCTCCCCGTCCACCCGGATCGTGACCGCAACGGGGATCCCCTGGCGCACGCTAGTGGTGATGACGCAGAAGTCCTCAAACAGCCCAAGACACCGGGCGAGGGCCTGCCGGTGCTCCTCTCCGACCGACGTCAGGTCCAACTCGACCCGGATCCCCGCCACCCGCAACCGGCCCCGCTCGTTGCGCCGGACCTCCACGTCCACGGTGGCGGCCATCCTGGTGCCGGAGATCCGGGCTCGCTCAAGACAGTACTGGAGGCTGCTCGCAAGACAGTGCCCCACCGCGGTGGCCAAGAGCCGCGAGGGGTTCGGGCCGGCGTCCGTTCCGATGGGCGGCGGCTCGTCCACCACCAGCTGCCACTCTGACCGTCCGAGGTCCACCCGGAACCGGTACCGGTCCTCCTGGACGAGCCGTACCCGCGTGTGCCGCTCCTCCGCCATCCGGGCCTCCGTGGGCTAGGCCCGCTCTCCGATGGGCGGCTCAACCCCCGCGATCTCGCTCTGGCGGATCTTCGCGAGCTCCACCAGCCACTCCGGGTCTTCGTACACGTAGTCCTTGCGGAGAGGGTGTCCCTTCCAGTCCTCCGTGAGGAGGATCCGACGCAGGTCCGGATGTCCCTCGTAGACCACCCCGAAGAGGTCGTAGGTCTCCCGCTCGTGCCAGTCAGCCCCCACCCACAGGTCGCTCACCGTGGGGATCCGGGGGTTCTGTCGGTCCACGGGGACCTTGATGAGCAGCTCGTGGTTGTGCACCGTGGACCAGAGGTGGTAGGTGCACTCCATGCGGTCTTGCCAGTCGATGGCGCTGCAGAAGGACAGGTAGTCCATCCGGAACTCGGGGTCGTCCCGGAGGAACTCCATGACCTCCCGGAACCGCGCAAGCGGGACTTGGATCGCGGGCGTGAGGTACCGGTGGATTGCGGGCTCTTCCCGGCGGGGTGGTCGGGGAGGGGCTTTGCCCTCCGCCTTGGCCCGCTCCACCTCCTCCTGATAGGCCCGCATCCGCTCCTGCTGCTCCCGCTCGAACCGCTCCAGCTCCTGCTGGGCGGTCTCCATCAGGTCCTGGACCTCCGGGAAGCGTTCCCGGAGCTTCCGGATCAAGGCGTCCGGGAAGTGGCCGCCGCTCGGACGGGGACTCGGGCTCACCATCGCAGGATCCCCCGGGCGATGGGCTCCTTGGGCGCGGCCCGGTGGAGGTCTTCCAGGGTGTACAGGAGGTTCGCGCGGTTGTAGGTGCTGGCCTCGTAGTGGGGGATGAAGACGATGGCCTCCGTGGGGCAGACCTCCACGCACAGCCCACAGTACTGGCACTTGTCCATCTCGATGTCGAACCGCGTGAGGACCCGCTCCTTGCCCCGGCCCGTGGCCTCGATGTGGATGCACCGGCTCGGGCAGATGCGCTCGCACTGGAAGCAGATGATGCACTTGTCGTTGCCGATCTCGCTGTCGATGGGAAGGGCCAACAGCCCGTGCCAGCGGGGGGAGACGTTGGACTTCTCGAGCGGGTACAGCAGGGTGGCCTTCGGGCGGGCCGCCGTGCGCAGCGTCTCCCGCAGCCCCGTCACCAGCCCCCGCACCGCCGCCGTGGCTCTCTCGAGGACTGCCGGCATCCTCCCTCCTACCGATCCACGTCCGCGAGGACGATGTCGATGCTCCCCAGGATGGCGATGATGTCCGCCACCTTCCACCCCTTCATCATCTGGGTCAGGGCGAACAGGTTCGAGAACGACGGAGCCCGGATCTTCACCCGCCACGGGGTCTCCCCGCCGTTGCTCACGAGGTGAATCCCCAGGTCCCCCCGCGGGCTCTCCACCCGGGTGTACACCTCGCCGGGCGGGAGCTTCGGGGTGAGGGAGACCCGAGGGGTCCGGACCTCGCCGGGCGGCATCTGATCGAGGCACTGAAGGATGATCTTCGCGGACTCCCGCATCTCGTCCATGCGCACCAGGTACCGGGCGAAGCAGTCGCCCTCGGTGTACACGGGCACCTGGAACTCCACCCGGTCGTAGGCCTCGTAGGGGTGGCTCTTGCGCACGTCCCAGGGGAGGCCGGAAGCCCGGGCCACGGGCCCGGAGGCTCCAAAGGCGATGGCCTGCTCGCGGGTGAGCACCCCGACCCCCTGGGTCCGGACCTGCCAGATGGGGTTCCCCGTGAGCAGCCGGTGGTACTCCCCGAGCCGGTTGAGGAAGTAGTGGCAGAACTCCCGGCACCGGTCGGTCCAGCCCGGCGGCAGGTCCTCGTTCACCCCGCCGATGCGGAAGTACACGTGGTGGAGCCGGCCGCCCGTGACGGACTCGAAGAGGTCCATCACGAGCTCCCGCTCCCGCATGCACCACAGGAAGGCGGTCGTGGCTCCGAGGTCGATCCCGTAGGTCCCCAGCCACAGGAGGTGGCTCGCGATGCGCTGCAGCTCCATGAAGATGGTGCGGATGTACCGGGCCCGCTCCGGGACGGGGATCCCGCCGAGGGTCTCCACGGCCCGGAGGATGGCCATCTCGTTGACGAGGGCGGCGAGGTAGTCCATGCCCCGGTCCGCGAGGGCGATGCACTGGGTGTAGTTGCGGTGCTCCATCATCTTCTCGACGGAGGAGTGGAGGTAGCCGATGTCCGGCATCACCTCCACGATGTTCTCCCCGTCCAGGGTGACCACCAGCCGCAGCACCCCGTGGGTGCTGGGGTGCTGCGGCCCCATGTTCAGGATGAGCTCCTCCGTGCGCAGGGCCTTCGTCATCCTACGCCCCTCGACGGACCAGCCGCCGCTCCCGCTTGATCTTCTCCTGCAGCTTCAGCACGCCCTCGATGAGGGCCTCCGGCCGCGGGGGGCAGCCCGGCACGTACACGTCCACCGGGATAACGGTATCGATGCCCTTGAGGATGGAGTAGTTGTCGTAGTAGAAGGGGCCGCCGCAGGTGGCGCAGCTGCCCATGCTGATCACGTACTTGGGCTCCGGCATCTGCTCCCACAGCCGCCGCACCACGGGCGCCATCTTGATGGTGCACCGGCCGGAGACGATGATGAGGTCCGCCTGCCGGGGCGTGGCCCGGGGGATGACCCCGAACCGGTCCAGGTCGAACCGGGTGGCGAACGCCTGCATCATCTCCATGGCGCAGCACGCGAGCCCGAAGGTGAGGGGCCAGAGGCTGCTGGCCCGGGCCCAGTTCAGGACGTTCTCGATGGTCGTCAGCAGCAGCGCCCCGCCCGGCAGCTTGTAGAGGACGTCCGCCAGCTGCTCGATGGGGGCCACCTGCGAGCCCTCCACGGGGATCCGGACGATCGACGTGACCTCCGGACCGCCCGCGGTGGGGGGCCTTTGCCGTTCCGAAGGACGCTCCTGCCGCATCCCTACCGTCTCACGTCTCATTCTGGCATTAAGAAGGGGCGTCGCTCAAGGAAAACTTAGGTGCCCGCGGCCGGAACGGGCAGCTCCGTGGCCGTCACGCGCCGCACGTCCGCGCCGAGCCCCCGCAGCTTCTCATCGAGCCCCTCGTACTTCCGGTCGATGTGCCCGACACCCCAGATCTCCGTCACACCCTCCGCCACCAACCCCGCCACCACCAGGGCGGCTCCGCCCCGGATGTCCAAGGCCTGGACCTGGGCTCCGGTCAGCTGCTCCACGCCCCGCAGGTAGGCGGTGTTCCCCTCCACCCGGATGTCTGCCCCCATCTTCACCAGCTCGTACGCGTACCCCATGCGGTTCTCGTAGATAGTCTCCCGGATCACCGCCTCCCCCTCCGCGGTCGCGAGCAGGGCCGCGAAGGGCGGGTGGAGGTCCGTGGCGAACCCGGGAAAGGGGGCGGTGTCGATGTCCACGGCCCGCAGCCGCCTCCGGGCCCGCACCCGCACCCGGTCCGTGTTGGCCTCGACCTCGCAGCCGGCCTCCGCGAGCTTCGTGAGCAGGGCCGTGACGTGCTCGGGGATGAGCCCGTCCACCTCCACATCTCCCCGGGTGGCGGCGCCCGCGATGAGGTAGGTGCCCGCCTCGATCCGGTCCGGGATGACGGTGGTGCGCGCCCCGTGCATCTCCCGCACGCCCTCGATCACGATGGTGGGGGTTCCTGCCCCCCGGATCCGGGCGCCCATGAGGTTCAGGAAGACCGCGGTGTCCGTGACTTCGGGTTCCAGGGCCGCGTTGTGGAGCACGGTGGTCCCCCGGGCCAGGGTGGCGGCCAGCATGAGGTTGATGGTGGTGCCCACGCTGCGGCGCGGCACGTAGAACTCCGCTCCCCGCACCTCCTCCGCCCACCCGACGAGGTACCCCCGCTCCGTCACCACCTCCGCACCCAAGGCCTGGAATCCCCGGATGTGGAAGTCCACGGGCCGGCCGCCGATGCTGTCGCCGCCCGGAAGTCCCACCTCGAACCGCCGGAACCGGGCGAGGAGCATGCCCGCGGCGTAGTAGGAGCCCCGGATGCGGCCGCACAGCTCCGCGGGCGCGTGGGTTCCCGTGAGCCGGCGGGCGTCGACGGTGCAGCGTCCCCGCTCGAGCTCCACCTCGCATCCCAGGGCCCGGAGGATCTCCGCCATCACCAGGACGTCCCGGCAGTGCGGCACGTTCTCGATCACGGAGACGTCGGCCGCCAGGGCCGCGGCCGCCATGATGGGCAGCACAGTGTTCACCGCTCCCGCCACCTGGACCGTGCCCTCTAAGGCCTGACCGCCCCGGACGACCAGGATCTCGTTCGTGTTCATGCCGACCTCAACGCAGGTTCGATGCGCTGCGCGATGTAAAACCCGAGGATCTCGTCGAGGATCCGGTCCCGGCTCACCTTCCGGATGAGGGACCGGGCCCCCCGATGGCTGGTGATGTAGGTGGGATCCCCGCTGATGAGGTAGCCCACCAGCTGGTCCCGGGGGCTGTACCCCCGCTCCTGGAGGGCCCGGTACACCTCGAGGAGGATCCCGAAGACGTCCGCCTCCCCTTCGCCCACGCGGTAGATCCCCGTCTGCTCCGTCACACCTCTCCCTCCCTTCAGGACTTCCGCGCCACGTACACCACCACGGCCCCACCCGCGAGGTCGTGCACCCGCCCGGGAGTAAACCCGGCCCTCCGGAGGATCTCGGGAAACGTCGTCTGGTCGGGCCACGCCCGGATGGAAACGGGGAGGTACAGGTAGGCGTCGGGATGCCGGGAGAGGGATCGGCCGAGCCACGGGATCACGGTGAAGGAGTACAGGTCGTAGAGGGCCCGGAAGAGGGGGTTTCGGGGCCGTCCGAACTCCAGGACCACCAGCCGTCCTCCTCGACGCAGCACCCGGTAGAGCTCCGCGAGGGCCCGGTCCAGGTCCGCCACGTTGCGGATCCCGAACCCCACCGTGGCCGCATCGAAGGCCCCGTCCGCAAGCGGGAGGGCCTCCGCGTCGCCCTGCACGAACCACACCCCCCTCCTTCCCCCGGCCCGTCTCCGGGCCACCTCCACCATCGGGCCCGCGAAGTCCACGCCCACCACGCGGCCGCTGGATCCCACCCGCGCCTTCAGCAGGAACGCCAGGTCTCCGGTCCCGCAACAGACGTCGACCGCGGACGCACCGGGGCTCAGGCCCGCGCAGTCTGCGGCGAACTGCTTCCACCGCCGGTGGAGCCCGAAACTCAGCAGGGTGTTCAGGAGGTCGTATCGCCGCGCGATGGCGCTGAACATCGCGCGGACGTACGCCCGCTTCTGCGCTCGGGGTGCGTCCGTGCCGAGGCGGAGGCCCACGGGGACTAGTGTACCGTGGCCGCGGTCGGTGGGGGAACCAGGCAGAGGCTCCTTCCTGGTGGGCCCGCCAGGATTCGAACCTGGAACCAACCGGTTATGAGCCGGCCGCTCTGCCGTTGAGCTACGGGCCCGTCCGGAACTCAGTATACCCCACCCGCACGAGATACAGCCCCCCCGGATCCACCACGGGGCCCGCGAGCTGGCGATCCCGGGAGGCGAGGAGGTCGGCCATGGACGCCGGAGCCCGCTTTCCGCTGCCCACCTCCAGGAGGGTCCCCACGATCATCCGCACCATGTGGCGCAGGAACCGGTCCGCCACCGCGTCCACCACCACGAACGGCCCGTGTTGCCGGACCTCCAGCCGGTACAGGGTGCAGCGGGTGGTGCGGGGGTTGCTGCCCGTGGCGCAGAGGGCGGCGAAGTCGTGCTCGCCCACGAGGTAGGAGGCCGCCTCCCGCATGGCGTCGAGGTCCAGGGTCCCTTCCCAGAAGAGGGCCCGATGCAGAAGCAGGGGGTTCCGGCCGGGCCGGTTCCAGATGAGGTAGCGGTAGGCCCGCCAGCGGGCGTCCCGTCGAGCGTGGAAGCCCTCCGGAGCATCCACCGCGCACCGCACCGCGATGTCGGGGGGAAGGTAGTGGTTTAAGGCGCCCACAAACCGGTCCGCGGGGAGGGAGGAGCTCGTGCGGAAGTGGGCGACTTGGGCCAGGGCGTGCACCCCGGCGTCCGTGCGGCCGGCCCCGACCACCCGGGTTGCCTCCCCGGTGACCTGGGCCACGGCCCGCTCCAGCTCCCCCTGGATGGAGGGGGCCTTGGGCTGACGCTGCCAGCCCGCGTAGCGGGTCCCGTCATAGGCCACCACGAGCTTCACCGTGCGCATGGATTACCGAAAGATCCGAAACTACGTTCTGAATTGACGGATGCGCAATTCCCGCATAATTATTAGAACCACCTCCCACCACCGAGGAGTGGAGTATGTGGAAGCCGGAGCCCGCGCTCCCGGACCTTCGGTACTTGATTGAAAAGGCCGGTCTCACCCGTGACACCCTCCTCTCCGCCTACCGAACGATGTGCCTCATCCGGGCCTTCGAAGAGACGATCGCGGATCGGTACGCCATTGGCAAGACGCCTCACTTTAACATGGCCAGCGGACCCATCCGGGGCGAGATGCACCTGGCGGTAGGGCAGGAGGCGGTAGCCGTCGGAGTCTGCTCCCTGCTGGAGGACCAGGACGTCGTGGTGAGCACCCACCGACCGCACCACCACGCCCTGGCCAAGGGCGTGGATCCCGCCCGTCTGGCCGCGGAGATCTTCGGGAAGGCCACGGGCCTGTGCCGGGGAAAGGGGGGGCACATGCACCTCTTCGATGCCTCCAAGAACTTCTCATGCAGCGGCATCGTGGGGGCAAGCTTCCCGCAGGCGGCGGGTGCTGCGTTAGCCTTCAAGTATCGGGGGACGCGGCACGTGGCGGTGGCCTTCGCGGGGGAAGGAGCGGCCAACCACGGGACCTTTACCGAGACCCTGAACGCCGCGGCCCTGTGGAACCTGCCGCTGGTGATCGTGGTGGAGGACAACCTCTACGCGGACTCCACCCCGAAATGGGCCGCTCTCGCCCAGCCGCACCAGTTCCAGCGCGCCCTGGGCTACAACGTGCCCGCCTACCTCGTCGATGGCATGGACCTGATCGATGTGTACCGGGCCGCGAAATCGGCCATCGAGCGGGCCCGGGCGGGCGGAGGCCCCAGCGTCATCGAGGCGGTGTGCTACCGGTACCGCGGCCACTTCGAGGGCGACACGGAGGAGTACCGGACCCGGGAGGAGGTCGAACTTTGGCGGGCCCTGGATCCGATCCCGCGGCTTGGGAACCGGCTGAAGAAGCTGGGCTGGGCTGACGACGCCACCCTCAGCGTCCTGCGCACGGAGGCCCAGGAAGCGGTGGCCGCGGCGGTGGCGTTCGCGGAGCAGAGTCCCCTTCCGGATCCGGCCGAAGCGCTTGTGGGGGTGTTCCGATGAGAAAGCTTAGGGGGATCGCCTTTGCCATCGCGGAGGCCATCGATCAGGAGATGGCCCGCAATCCCGACCTTGTGGTCCTCGGGGAGGATGTGACGTACTGGGGAGCTGTGTTTGGGTTCACGTTGGGGCTCCACCAGAAGTACGGACGGGACCGGGTGATGGATACCCCCATTACGGAGCAGACCTTCATGGGCATGGCTGTGGGAGCCGCCTCCGTAGGCCTGCACCCGGTGGTCTCCCTGATGTTCGTGGACTTCTTGGGCGCGGGCTTCGACCAGATGTACAACCACATGGCCAAGAACCATTACATGTCCGGAGGACAGTTCGCCATGCCCGTCACCGTCCTCACCGCCATCGGCGGTGGGTACGGTGACAGCGCCCAGCACTCCCAGGTCCTGTACGGGCTCTTCGCCCACGTCCCCGGTTTCAAGGTGGTCGTCCCCTCTACGGCCTATGATGCCAAGGGCCTGACCATCACCGCCCTCCGGGATCCCAACCCCGTGGTGATCTTCGGCCACAAGCTCCTCACGGGTCTGCCGTTTCTGCCCTTCGAGGGCGAGGAAGAGGAAGTTCCGGAGGAGCCCTACACGATGCCGTTCGGGAAAGCCGCGGTGCGCCGGGAGGGAAGGGATCTCACCATTGTGGCCGCGGGCGTGATGGTGCCCCGTAGCCTCCGGGCCGCAGAGCGGCTGGAGCGGGACGGGATCTCCGCGGAGGTCATCGACCTACGGACCCTGGTGCCCCTGGACACGGAGACCCTGGTGACCTCCGCCCGCAAGACGGGGCGGGTGCTCATTGTGGACGAGGACTACCAGAGCTACGGGATGACGGGAGAGATTGCCTTCCGGATCCAGGCGGAAGCCCTGGGGGCCCTGAAGGCGCCCATCCGGCGTCTCGCGGTGCCGGACGTCCCCATCCCCTTCAGCGAGCCCCTGGAGAGCGCGGTGATCCCCAGCGTGGACCGCATCTACGAGGAGGCGAAGGCCCTGGCCGCCGCGACCCTCCCTGCGGGTTAGCCAGGATCCCCACCCCTTGCGTAGGTCGCGGAGACTGGTAGCTGGGTGGAATCCGAGGCACTCGTTATCCGCAACCAGGATCCGCGGCCCTTCCTTCCGCGCCTTGTGGCCGTCTACCGAGAGGCCTATCGAGGGCTCGAGACGTACGCCTACCGCACGGACCGGGAGGTGGTGGAGTACCTCCGGTGGCTCTACAAGCGGGACCCGGAGGGGTTCTTGGTGGCGGACCTGAATGGCGAAGTGGTGGGGTTCATCGCCACGGACGCCCGGTGGGTGGACTACCGGGGGGAGCGCATCGGCGAGATCCACGAGCTGGCCGTGGACGGCCGCTACCAGGGGCGGGGGATCGGGAAGGCCCTGTGTCTGGCAGGGCTCGAGCGCCTGCGGGACCGGGGCCACCGGCGGTTTGGGCTTTGGGTGGGCGAGCAGAACCTTCGGGCCCAGGCCCTGTACGAGAAGCTCGGGTTCCGGAAGGTGGGGCAGTGGGGGATCTGGGTGCGGATGATCAGGGACGAGACGCAATCCGGATCGCCTGCATGAGCACCCGGGCCGCATCGGCCACCTGCTGGAGCTCCACATGCTCGAAGGCCGTGTGGGCCACCGCGAGCCGGCCGGGCCCAAACACCACGGACGGGATCCCCGCGGAGACCAAGTTCTCCGCGTCGGTCCAGCTCCGGATGGCGCCGATCTCCGGAGGCCGGCCGAGGGTTTCCTCATACGCCTCCCGCAGGAGGGCGAAAACGGGCGCATCCTCCGCGAGCTCGAACGGCGGACTCTCGTCGAGGACTTCCGCACGGGCGCCGTGCTCCGCTACCACCCGCAGGACCTCTTCTTTCACCGCCTCGATGTCCTGACCGGGGAGCACCCGGAAGTCCACGCTGAAGGTGCACCGGTCCGGGACCACGAGTGCCAGCCTCCCGCCCCGGATCTCCATGACGTTGAACCCGCCGCGGCCGACCAGGGGGTGCTCGGCCCGCACGAACGCCAAAGACCCAAACGCCCGCAGGAGCTCCGTGGCCCGCAGGATGGCGTTCTGGCCGTCCTCGAAGGTCCCGCCGTGGGAAGGGATCCCCAGTACCTCGATGCGCACCTCGAGGCTCCCGGCCTCCGCAGGGCAGATTCGGAGCTCCGTGGGCTCTAGCACCACGGCCGCCTCCGCCTGGACGGCCTCCGGCAGCACCTTGCTCCCCATTCCCCCCTGCTCCTCATCCACGGTGAAGGCCACCGCGATGGGCAGCTCCCGGACGTCCGGAGTCCCTTCAAGGGCCAGGAGGATGGCCGCGATCCCGGCCTTCACGTCCGCGCTGCCCCGTCCCCACACGCACCCCGCCTCCACCCGGGGTCGGTCAGGCGGCTCCTCGATGGGGACCGTGTCCGCGTGGGCGGTGAGCAGGAGCTTCGGTCGCTCCGCGCCCTTCCAGATCAGGTTGGCCCGATCGCCCTCCACGGGCTGCCGGAACGGCCTCAGCCCCAGGGACTCCAGCCGGGCCTCCAGGTAGGCGAGGAGGGCCTGTTCCTGGCCCGTGGGGCTCGGGATGGACACGAGCCGCACCAGCTCCCGCCGCGCGCGCTCCACGAGAGGCTCCATCGAAGCCGATCATACCGCACACACCAGGAATCCGGGCCGTGTACGGGGAATCCTTGGGGTGTGGTCCTCGACGCAGCTCTTCCTGTGGGCTCCCTTCGCCAGGTGCCGGAGATCGCGAAGCTCGCGGAGCAGCTCGGGGTGGGCTGCCTGTGGGCCAACGAGACCCGGCACGACCCCTTCCTCCCCGGCCCCCTCGTGTACGCGCACACCCGACGTGTGGCGTTCGGCACGGCCATCGCGGTG
>FWWM01010756.1_pt1 | contig 16077 bp, 20 predicted proteins | sample 2228351 | NCBI WGS metagenome assembly FWWM01 (sample SAMEA103939774, study PRJEB20133) | metagenome | reverse complement strand
CAAAACGAAGTTGTAGAGCGCGGCCCGCGGGCGCGGCGTCGGCGTCTCCGTCGCCGCAGGGGGGACCGTGGGCGTCGGCGACGGGCGGGGCGTCGCGGTGGCGCTCGGCGCAACGATCCGCGTCCCTGCCGGAGGCACCGGAGAGGGGGTCGGGACGCCGGCGATCCCCCCGCCCGTGCACCCGACCAGCAGCAACCCCCACCCCACCGCCGTCACCGCGGAAATCCGCTGCCTCATCCTGGCCCTCCTTTTGCGCAGCGAGCGCCCCATCCACTAAATTCCGGTCAGTGCCGTCCAGCCAACCCCACTACAGGGCCAAATCCATCACGGCAACGTCTTAAGATAGGCGAGCAGGTCCTGCCACTGCCGATCGGTCAGCTGCCAGCGAGGCATGGGCCAGGCCAGGGGCTCGCCTTCGGCATCGACGCCCGCCATAACCGCCCGCCGGATCTGCTCGTCCGTGTACCTGGGGCCCCGGCTCCCGTCCGGCTCCACCATCCCGTTCGGGTCCGTGAGGTTCCGGTAAGTGATGTCAGGGCTGATAAACATCGGGGTGCGCAAGCCGCGGCCGTCCGGGCCGTGGCAGCCCGCACAGCCCATCCCCATCGGCATGCCCCCACGATATGGGATGGGCTCTCCGGTATCCGGGTCGGTCCCCGTCTGGAAGATCCACATGCCCCGGGCAGCTTCAGCGCTCAAGGGGGCGGGGCCGAGCAGCCCGAAGCCAAGCCCGCCCAAACCGACGATCCCGCCGGCCAGCAGGGCCAGACCGGCGATCAGCAAACCTGGGTTCCGCATCGGGCCGCTCCCCGTCAGGATTCGAGGTCCCGGCGCATCTGCTCATACTGCTCGCGGGTGATCTCCCCCCGGGCGTAGCGTTCTTTAAGGATCTCCAGGGCCCGGGAACCGGCAGGCCCGCCGGCTGGGGCAAACTGCCTTACGGCCCATACAACCAGCAGGACCAGGCCGGCAAGAACGGCCACCCCGAAGACCATACCGAGAATGCCCCACCAAGGGTTGGCGGCCCAGCCCATCATGCCAGGTCCCATCATTCCCATGCCTCCTATCATGAGAATCCCCATGATCAGGGGGAAGCCGAAGACGATGACCGCAATGACCCCAAGAACTGTCAAAAGGACCCGGGTGGAATCTGTCATTGAGCCCTCCTTTCGGCTTATCCGCCCCCTTCTGGCTACAGAACTGCCAGGAGCAGCAGCCCCAATCCCACCGCGACGAGCCCGAGCCCCAGCTTCAGGCTGCGGCGATGGTGAAGCTGCCAGCGCCCGAGCCGATGGAACACCGCCCGCGAGCCGGCCACCGCCAGGAGCGCCACCAGCGGCAGGACGAAGATCAGGTTATAGAGCACCAGATAGGCAAGCCCCTTCATGAAGGTCGCCTGGCTCGCCAGCAGCCCCAGCACAGCCAGGTAGATGGCGCCCGAGCAGGGCACGGTGCACAGGCCCACCAGGACACCGACGGCGAACACCGCCGGCAGCGTGGCTTGAGCCACGAGGACGCGGAGCCTTTCCCCCAGCCCAGCGGGTACGGTCAGCCGCACACCCCGCTCGGGAATCAGCGCCTCCTGGACCGCCAGTAGCCCCAGCCCGGTGGCGCCCAGCGCTGCGCCGCGGCCAACCCAATGGGTCTGGCCCAGCGCGCTGGCGAAGGCCAGCAGGCCCAGCCCGAGCCCCAGGTATGCGGTGAAGACGCCCCCGTCCGCCAGAGCAGCCACCTGGCCCCCGGCCCATGGGCACTCGACCGCTCGGCGAGGAGCAGCACGGCGGCGATGAAGGTCAACAGGACCGCGAAGGCGCAGGGGTTGATGCTGTCAAGCAACGCCGCCGAGATCACCACCAGGAAAATCGCTCCCAGAGCCAAGCCCTGAATGACCGTCCAGGCTTCGCGCTCGATCCACGGTATCGGGCACCTCCGTCACCATAGGCTCTTCTTCGTGGCGGCCAACGTGCACCATCCTCTTGGCTACGACCCCTGTATGCCAAGCGGCCGTGGTATCACGCCGCACGCTCACAAATCGCCCTCCATTGCAGCGTGAAATCCCCGAACGGCTGCCCCCCGCCGGGGTGCCGGCGAGGGAGGACAGCAGGGGGATCCGGTCGGTCCGGTCGGCCGGGGACGGCCTGAGGCCGCGTTGGTTGTCCGGGCCAGACCTAATGCTCGCCTGGGTGCGGCGAACGCTCACCCAAGTACTGCGTCGGATTCTTGTCGAATGCCGCCTTGCAGCCGGGCGAGCAGAAGTAGTAGGTCTTGCCCTCGTATTCGGTCTTCGCCGCCGCTTGCTGCGGATCGATCTCCATCCCGCAGACGGGATCTTTCACCTTCTCGGCCATTGGTTTCACCTCCTTCGCGTGAACCTTGCTCAAGAGGGATCGGCTCGCCGTCCTTGGCGACGACTTTCTGGTAAGCAACCCCGAGCTGCAGGCCATGGCAGCCGGGTTGGTGTAGACGAGGCCCCAGGGAAGCATCGCCGGACTCATCAATGGCATGCGGCGCCAACGGAACCGGAGTGCAGACGGCGCCGCGCCTGATGCACCAGCCGCACGTTCAGCGCAATGCCGATCAGATTCATGACAATCCCAAGGCCCATCAGCGGGATCCTCCATTCCACCAGGAAGCCGGTCGCGCCAACCACCGCCGAGAGGCCCAGGATCGGAAGGAGATCGGTCGCGTGATGGGCGCAACAGGCGACCATCGCGACGGTCGAGGTCCCGGTGCCGACAGCGGTCGTCGCGCCGGCCGTCGCGCTGGCCGCATGCGTCAGGTGGCGGAGGTGCGCATACAGCCCCACCTGGGTCCCGAAGCCCGCAGCGAGGGCGGCGACGAACGGCCAGTCCGTAGCGAACAGCTCCAGCACGTGGCCAAGCGACCGCGACGCACCGCCGACGATGCCGGCATACAGGAGCAGCAACGCCATCGCCCCGGCCATGCCCCAGATCCATGCGGGCACCCGGATGCGAGACATAGCCGCGCCGGCTTCCGGCCCCACCGCTCCCCCCGGCAGCACCGCTGCGGTCACAAGCTTCGGCGCGCGCTCGGAACCCAGCGTCTCCTTCTCGTCGGTGCTCATCGCCTCCTCCTACCGCTGAAACTCGAAGGTCAGGGTGCGCTCCGGGACGCCGGCCAGGTTGCGAACGACCAACGTCACCCGGCTGCGATCGCTGCCCGGCGGCAGAGCCGGAAACCTGACGAGGCCGGCCCGGTGATGGCTGGCCCGGCGCTCATCCCGCCACTCGCTGGCCCGAAGCTCACGGCCTGCACCATCGCGCAGCAGAACATTCTCGACCACATCGAACGTTGAGAGATCGACCGAGTGGGTGTCGAGCCTCACCTTGAAGGCCAGCCCACCGTCCTCTTGGATCCCCAGCCAGGTCGCCTCGACCGTCACCCCGCCCGCTCCGCTGTCGCGGATCGTCTGTCGGATCGGCCGGGTGGGATCGGTCGATGGGCTCGATGGCGTCGATAGCGGCAGGGCGCCGGATGCCGCCCCGCCGCTCGATCGACAAGCCATGAGGAACAGGGCCACAGCAACCAGCAAACCCGGAACGCCGATCCGCCGCACCATCTTAACCCCCGCGTCAAGGATCCGTTGCCGGCAGGGAAGCGGCTCGCCGCCCTTGACTCACTCCACCACCAGCTTGCCGCGCAGCATGCCCATCTGGCAGGTGAACTCATACACGCCGGGCTTCTCCGGGAGAAACTCGATCGAGACGATCTCGCCCTCTGGCAGCCTGGCGCTCTTGCCGAAATCCGGAAGGATGACCATCTCCGAGCAGGCCGCCGTTTCCACGCGGTGGAAATTCAGACGCACCGGCTTGCCGCGCTCGACCACGATGATGTCCGGCGTGTAGCCGCCCTTAACCAGGACCATCGCCTCTTGGTAGCCAGCGCTTGTGAGCGGGGCGCGGTAGCCCCCCCGGCGTGGCCCCCAGAAGAACCACGCGATGCCCACGATCAACGCCAGGCTCCCAATGATCACCACAATCCGATCGGCGCTCATGCGCGCACCTCCTTGGGCTTCCACCGCTTCAGCCGGTTGGCGTTGCTGACGACGGTGACCGAGCTGAAGCTCATCGCCAGGGCGGCCAGGAACGGGCTGAGCAGGATCCCAAAGAACGGATAGAGGACCCCCAGCGCCACTGGGATGCCCAAGGCGTTGTAAATGAAGGCCCCGAACAGGTTCTGGTAGACATTGCGCATCGTGGCCCGGGAGATCTCGATCGCCAGCACCACCCCTCGCAGGCTTCCGCTGATGAGGGTGATATCCGAGGCCTCGATGGCGACATCGGTGCCGGTGCCGATGGCGAAGCCGACGTCGGCCTGGGCCAGCGCCGGCGCGTCGTTGATGCCGTCGCCCACCATCCCGACCTTCCTGCCCTCGAGCTGGAGCTTCTGGACCTCGCGCGCCTTGTCCTGGGGCAGCACCTCGGCCAGGATGCGGTCCACACCGACCTGCCGCCCGATGGCCGCCGCGGTGCGGCGGTTATCGCCGGTCAGCATCGCCACCTCGAGGCCCATCTGCTTGAGCCGCGCGATGGCCGCGATGGAATCCTCCTTGATCGTGTCGGCCGCGGCGACGATGCCGGCCGCCACCCCATCGACGGCGACGAACATCGGCGTCTTGCCGTCGTCGGCCAGCCGGACCGCCTCCGCCTCCAGCCGCCCGAGGGCGATGCCGCGGTCGGCCAGCAGCTTGGCATTGCCCACCAGCACCTGGCGGCCCTCGACCTCAGCCTCCACCCCATGGCCCGGGATCGCGACGAAGCCGGCAACCTCCGGCAGCGCCAGCCCCCGCGCCCGAGCGCCTTCGACGATCGCCGTGGCCAGCGGGTGCTCCGAGCTGCGCTCGACCGCCGCCGCCAGCCGAAGCACCTCGTCCTCCCCGAAGCCGGGTTCCGCCAGCACATCGGTGAGCTCCGGCTTGCCCTTGGTGATGGTGCCGGTCTTGTCGAGGATGATCGCCTGGAGCTTCGCGGCGGCCTGGAGGGCGGCGCCCGAACGGATCAGGATGCCGTTCTGGGCGGCCAGGCCGATGCCGGTGGTCAGGCTCAGCGGCGTGGCCATGCCCAGCGCACACGGGCAGGCGATGATGAGCGTCGTCACGCCCACGATCAGCGCATAGACCAGCCGCGGTTCGGGGCCGAAGACATACCAGATGGCGAACCCGGCCACGGCCAGGATCATGACCGCGGGGGTGAAATAGCCGGCGACCACGTCCACCACCCGCTGGATCGGCACCTTCGACGCCTGAGCGTCCTGAACCATACGAATGATGTTGGCCAGGGCCGTATCCTTGCCGACCTTGGTGGCCCGGAAGCGAAAGCTCCCCGTCAGGTTGATGGTGGCGCCGATGACCTCATCGCCGGGGTGCTTCTCGACCGGGATCGACTCGCCGGTGATCATGCTCTCGTCGACTGAGGAACTGCCCTCCAGCACCACGCCGTCCACCGGGATCTTCTCACCGGGCCGGACCACCACCACGTCCCCGACCAGGACCTCCTCGACGGGGATCTCCACCTCCTGCCCGTCCCGCACCACGCGCGCCGTCTTCGCCTGCAGGCCGATCAGCTTCTTAATCGCCTCCGAGGTCCGCCCCCGGGCCTTCACCTCCATGGCGAGGCCGAGGACGACAAGCGCGGTGACGACGACGGTCACATCGTAGTAGACATCGGCGAACTCCATGGCCGGGACCACCTGGGGGAAGAGGAGAACGATGGTCGAGTAGAGCCAGGCGACGCCGGTGCCGGTGGCGATGAGCGTGTGCATGTTGGCCTGACGGCGCTTGAGCCCTTCCCACATCCCGACGAAAAACTGGCTCCCGCTGTAGACCAGCACGGCCAGGCTGGCGAGCCCCAGGATGCCCCACAGGATGGTGAGCTGCGGGCTCCCACGAGGGAAGAGGTCCCGGAGTCCCGGAATCAAGTAAGGGTAGGCGAGCACCATGGTCGGGGCGCCCACCGCCGCACCGAACCACCACTTGCGCATCAGGCGCCGGTACTCCCGCTCCTGCTCGGCCGCCTCCCGGTCCAGGGCCGATTCGCTGGGCGCTGTCGCCGGCCTGGCCCGGTAGGGCCCAACTGCCTCGACGGCCCGCATGAGGGCGCCCAGATCCACAGCGCGGGGCAGGTACTCGACCCTGGCCGTCCCGGTGGCCGGGTTGAGGGTCGCCGTCAGCACGCCGGGGGTCCGCTTAAGCTCGCCCTCGATGCGGTCAACGCAGGCCGCGCAGTAGATGCCCTCGACCGCCAGTTCCGTCATGGCAACCCCCACCGTGTAGCCGGCGGCCCGGATATGCGTGACGACCGTGTGCAGGTCGGTCTGCTGCGGGTCGTATTCGACGCGGACCCGTCGGGCCTTCAGGTTGGCCGTGGCCGCATGCACGCCGGGCAGTGCCAGCAGCCGCTCCACCAGATGGTCGGCCTCACGCTGACCGCCGAGGTCGGACAGCCGGAGCTCGACACGGCGCAGCCCAGGCCCTTCGGCGACCCCCGTAGTGGCCGAGGCCGTCTGCTGGCGGTCGAACTGTTCGGCGCAGCGCCTTGAGCAGAAATAGTACGTCGTGTCCGCCACGATGCGTACGGCGGCTGCGGTCGACGGAGTGACCTCCATTCCGCAAACCGGGTCACGCACGCCCGCTGGCGGTGCATACGCCGGTGTCTGGGCCATCCGGGTCTCCTCTCTGCGGCCTCGTCGGGAAGGTGTTCCCTCCTCCCCGGCGGGCGATCGGAGCGTCATGGCAGCCGCCCACCCCCGCGGGGGATAGACGGCCATCCCTTCGGAGGATGGGTTTGATCCGACGGGCCGTCCGTTTCATCCCGACCTTCTTTCGCCCGCCGCCGATCCTCACGCCGCGGCGGGGGGATACCCGATCTCGTGGAGCACGGCCACGATCTGCTCCCAGGTGGCCGGGGGCTCGAAGGCCACCGTCACCTGCCTCGTGGCCACATCCCCATGGACCTCCTTCACCCCCGCCAGGGCCTTCAGCTCGCGCGTGATGGTGTGAACACAGTGATGGCACGAGATGTTCGGGGCAATGAACGTCCGGGTCTCCATCGTCTCCCTCCCGGATCCGGTTGGAATCGGGTGGAGGCGGCGCGCCCTATCGGGGCGATCCCCCCGGTGGGCTAAATCTTCTGCGCCGCCTCGAAGACCTCAACGATCTCCTCGAGGACCCGCTCCCGCTCGCCTGGGTCGTCCCCCCGGATGGCGGTGGTGACACAGGTGCGCAGGTGCTGGGCCAGCACCATATCGTTCACCTTGGCCAGGGCCCGCTGCACCGCCTGCACCTGTCGGATGATGTCGATGCAGTAGGCGTCCTCCTCCACCATCCGGGCGATCCCTTCCACATGCCCGGCGATGCTGCGCAGCCGCCGCAGGACCTCCACCTTCGTCCGCGCTTCCATGTCCTCTCCTCGTGCTAATCCCCTCCCCCCGGGGGAGGGGTCATGACCATTCTACGCCAACGGGGGAAGCCCATCAAATCCCTGCGGGCGCCCGGGCGCGTCCCCCCGGGCGCCCCGCCCCTTCCGCCGTTCGGGGATCCCCCGCGCCCGCTTCGGGTCCGCGTTGCCTCTTTCGCGAGGGCGGCTCTCCCGAGCCGCCGGTGCGGCGCGCCGGGAGGCGCGCCCTCCGAAAAACCCCATCGGCGCGTCCGGAGACGCGCCCTCCGAACCAGGGGATCGGCATGTCCGGGGCCTCCGGCGGACCTGGGGAACGCCCGGGGGGCTTGCGCCATCTCCGGGCCGAGCGCGGTAATGGTAAAATTATATAACGCGAAGGTTGCGGCATGGACCGACGCCGGGTAGGGCGCAGTTCGAAGTGGGGTTGTTGGACGTTGCCCGGAAGCCTGCGCGTCCAGGAGGGAGCGTGGCGATGCGAAGGGTGGAGCCAGAGTGGATCACGGTGGTCGAAGGGCCGACGCCGCACTTTCAGCCCGCCCGCGAGGTCTGGGCGTTTTCGATCTACGAAGGGCCGACCGCCCAGCCGGTGGCGGTCTGCCAGATGCGCACCTGGAACGGTGAGCGGATGCTGGAGCGTTGCCGCCGGGCGTGGGAGGAAGGACGGCCGGTGCAGCTGGATTTCCCCGCCCTCTCCGGGGAGCGGCGCTGGGCCGATGTGGTCGCCGCGCGGATCGAACGCTGGCCGGAGGGCGACGTGCTCGTCCTCTGGGTGCGCCGCCCCCGCCCGATGGAGCACCCGGAGAACGCCTGAAGGGGCGGCGGCCCCGCCGCGCCCGCTTCCCCAAAACCCAAGAGGAGGAAACCTGCCCGGTGATCCCTGCGCTGGAAGCGTTCATCGCGGCCCACACCCGCCAGGTGGAGCCGTTGACCATCGCCCAGTCCGAGGCCTACTGGCGCTTCACCACGACGGGACGGAAGGAAGACGAGGAGGAATACGCCCGGCTGACGGCGGCCCTCCGCAAGATCTACGCCGACCGCGAGGCCTTCGCCCGGCTGCGCCAGCTGATGGAGGCCTGCGGCCTCCTGCGGGACGGCGCCTTCACCCCCAACCCGGAGGTCCCCCCGCTCCTCGCCCGGCAGGCCCGCCTCCTCTACGACGATTTCCGCGGCCTCCAGATCGACCCCTCCCTCATCGACGCCATCACCGACTTAGAGAAAGAAGTCGAGGGGGCCTTCAACACCTTCCGGGCCACCCTGCGCGGGCAGCCCGTCACCGACAACCAGATCCGCCACATCCTGCGGACCTCCCCTGATGTGGCCCTGCGCCGGGAGGCCTGGGAGGCCAGCAAGCAGATCGGGGCCCAGGTGGCCGAGCGGCTCCTCCGCCTGGTGGACCTGCGCAACGAAGGCGCCCGCCAGGTCGGCTTCGACCACTTCTACACGATGAGCCTGGCCCTGGCGGAGCAGGACGAAGGGGAGCTGTTCCGCCTGCTGGATCAGCTGGATCGGCTGACCCGCCCTCTGTTTGCGGCCTACAAGGCGGAGCTGGACGCCGCGCTGGCCCGCCGGTTCGGGGTGGCGCCCTCGGCGCTGCGCCCCTGGCATTACAGCGATCCCTTCTTCCAGGAGCCCCCGGAAACCGGCGATGGCCTGGGCCGTTTCTTCGAGGGCCGCGACCCGGTCGCCCTCTCCCAGGCCTTCTACCCGGCCATCGGGCTGGAGATCGAGGACATCCTGGCGCGGAGCGACCTCTACGAACGGGAGGGGAAACAACAGCACGCCTACTGCATCCACATCGACCGCAAAGGGGACGTGCGGATCCTGGCCAACCTCCAGCCCGACGCCTACTGGGCGGAGACGATGCTCCACGAGCTGGGCCACGCGGTCTACGACAAATACATCGATCGGAACCTGCCCTTCCTCCTGCGCACCCCGGCCCACATCCTCTCCACCGAGGCCATCGCCGTGCTGATGGGCCGCCTCACCTACCACCCGGCCTGGCTGAAACGCTATCTGGGCCTCGACGAGGGGACGCTCCAAGCGGCCCTCCCCCAGGCCCTCCAGCTCAACCGGGCCAAGCTCCTGATCTTCACCCGCTGGGTGCTGGTGATGGCCCACTTCGAGCGGGCCCTCTACCAGAACCCCCGCCAGGACCTCAACCGCCTGTGGTGGGATCTGGTGGAGGAGTTCCAGATGGTCCGCCGTCCGGAGGGGCGGGACGCGCCGGATTGGGCGGCGAAGATCCACTTCAGCGTGGCGCCGGTCTATTATCACAACTACCTGTTGGGGGAGATCGCCGCCTCGCAACTGCTGATGACGCTGCGGGCCCGGATCGGGGAGGATGAGACCTGGATCGCTTCCCCGGAGACCGGGGCCTTCCTGATCCAGCGGTATTTCCGGCCCGGGCGATCGGTGGATTGGAACACCCTGATGGTCTTCGCCACCGGGTATCCGCTCTCGCCGGAGCCCTTCGCCCGGGACCTTCAAGCGTAACGATCCCATCGAGGAACGCAACGGAGCCGCCCCGGCCAAGAGACGCAAGGGGGACCGCATGGCCTCCGGGATCCCATGGCTTCCAACCGCCACCGCCATCGGCCTGGCCGGGCTCGCCCTGGCGTTGCTGCTGGCGTTCCTCGCGTGGTGGGAGGCCCACTTCGCCCGCTACCTCATCCTGCGCCGCGCCGCGGCCCGCCGCGCCCGCCGCTGGCTCTGGATCGCGTTGGGGTTCGCCCTGGGGACCGGAGCCCTGAACGGCCTCGCCCGCTCCGGGCTTCCGCTGTCCTTCGAGATCCCGCCGCCCGGATGGACCGCGCGGTTCGCCCCGGCCCGTCCCCCTTCCCCCACGCCGGCCCCCAACATCCCGCCGCTTGAAGAGATCCTACCAACCCCCTCACCCCGCCCGCAGCCCACCGCCTCCCCGACGCCGTCGCCCGCACCTCCCCGGTCGCCCACCCCGCTCCCGTATCCGCCCACCCTGCTCACGCCGTTGCCCTCCGCCGTGCCGGCGCCGCCCAACGCCCGGTTCTCGGATCTCGTGCTCACCGACGCCTGTGATGCGCGGGGCCGCCCGATCCGCATCCCCACGCCGCCGCCGACGACGTTCCCCACCGGGACGGTCCGCATCTGCGGGCGGTTCCGGGTGGAGAACATGCCCCGCGGGGCCGCGTGGACCGTGGCCTGGTATCGGGATGGGGAGCTGGAGGACAGCGCCACCCTGCTCTGGGACGGGGCGCCGGGCCTCCCGGGCTATCTCTACAACACCCGGCCGGATGGCTTTCCCCCGGGCCAGTGGGAGGTCCGCCTCTACATCGAGGACCGCCTCCAGGTTCGCGTGCACTTTGAAGTGCGCTGAGGGAACGCGCGACGCCCCCCAACCCGGGCGGTCTCAGCGGGAGAGCGCCGCGAGGCTGATCATCGCACGGCGCAGCACGAGTCATCCGCCGGGATCTCCGCGGCGGCCCCCTCCGCCTCCGCCCGGAGGACCGGTGGCAGATCCGCCACCATCGCCAGCCCCTTGCGCAGCACCGCCCGCACGTGATCCCCGCAGCAACGCCCGGAGGGGTTCCGGATGTGGCACTCGGTCCCCGTCCGCGCCTTCGTATAGGCCTGGATGTCCTGGATGGAATCGCAGCAGCGCTTGATCGCGATCTCATAAAGGATGGTCTGCTCGTCCACACCCTTGCAGTAGCAGACGGGGATCGGCGCCTCCAGGCGCTTGATCCCCACCGGGACCTGGAGGTCCTCCAAAGCGAAATAAAGACCCTCCCCGTTGTGGAAGTAGACCAGCGGGCAGGTCGGGGTCTCGCAGAAGTGGTAGCCGACATCGCGGATCTTGTCGAAGTGCCAGCTTCGGATCATCCGCTCCAGAGTCCAGCGCCGGATCCGGAAGGGGAACCGCCCCCCGCAGACCGGGCACATCGCCTCGACCTGCCGCGGATCCTGGGCCGCCAGGGCGGCGTAAGCGGGGTCGAGGGGCAGAAGTCGGCCGGAAACGGTGGTGAGATACGCCATGGCTCCCTCCTCCGTCGGGAAGATCGAGCCGCCGCCCCCCGCGCGCCGCGAGGCGAGGTTCGGCTTCTTAATCTATCCCACGAAGACACGGCCCCAGAAGTAGATCAAATACCATCCGGCCCCCAGCAACAGCAGCGTGCCGACGGCTTCCAGGGCGGCCGCCAGCCGCCGGAGCCGACGCGCCAGCGAGCCCCCCACGGCCGCGACGGCCAGCGAGAGGAGGACGAGCACGAACCCCATCCCCAACCCATACACCAGGACGAGGAGGAGAGCCTCCCCCGCGCTCCGCCGGGATAGTGAGAACCCCACCAGGGCCAGGAAGAGCGGCAGGGTGCATCCCAGGGACGCCACGCCGTAGGCGAGCCCGAAACCGAGCCCAGCCCACAGGGCGGAGCGCTCCCCGGGCCGCCAATCCCAGGAGAAGGCCGGAAGGGGCCATGGGCGCCCGGCCACCCGCGAGAGGGCGAGGAGGATCAGAGCCCCGCCAACCCCCAGGCCCAGGGCGGGGGTCCAGCGGGTGAGGGCTCTCAAGCCCAGGGCCAGGGCCGCCCCCGCCGCCACAAAGAGGCCGGTGCAGCCGGCGGCCATCGCCAGCCCCATCCCCGCGGCCTCCCCCAGGCGGATTTGCCCCCGCGTGCGGGCCAGGATGTAGCCGATGTAAGCGGGCAACATCGCCAGGCCGCACGGATTGACGGCGGCCATCATCCCGGTGATCAACGCGTAAAGGGCGAGGGTGGAGGTCACCGCGGGCGTTCCTCCAGCGCTCCACGGGGAACCCCCCGGAGCGCGCGGGCGACTTGGGCGGCCAGGGTTTCATACGACGTCGGCGTCTCATCCTGATACACGATACGTCCGTCCGGGGCGACGATCACCGTGGTGTCCAGGCGGGTCACCCGATAGGCGAGCGCCACCAGGTTGTCCCGATCGAAGGCCCAGAGATAGCCGGGGTTCCCCGCCGCCTCCCGGAAGGCGGCCAGGGCCTCCGGCATGCTGGTCGGGTCCACATCCAGGGCGACGATTACCACCTGGTCCCCCCGCTCTCGGTGCAGGCGGGCCAAGGCGCGGGCCTCGGGGAGGCAGGTTCCACACCAGTAGGCCATGAAGAACAGGACCACCGGCTTGCCCTGGCCCAGGGCCTGGGAGAGGGTGAAAGTCCCCCCCTCCAGGGTGGGCACGGTGAAATCCGGGGCGGCCGGCTGGCCCGGGCCCTGGCAGGCGGCGAGGGTGAGGATCCCCGCGAGGGCGAGAAGCTGAGGCCTCATGGGTTCACCTCCAGCCCATGAAGGGCGAGGAGCACGGGGAGATCCTCCGCCGATCGCACCTCAGGGTCGTATCGGAAGGCCGTATAGACCTGACGCGCCACCCGCCCCGGGGAAGCGGTTGCCGCGGGCGTCGGGGGTTGGGAAACGGCAGGCGGCGCCTGCCCTGGCGCGATCGCGGGGGTGGGGGGCGATGGGAGAGCGGGAGACGCCGTGCAGGCCGCCCCCATGAGGATCGCGGCCGCGAGGACGCCGATCCATCGGGTTCGGGCCATCGTTCACCGCCTCCGGTGAGCCGGAAGGCGGGCGGGCCGGCATGCCGCCCGCCCGGAGGATTCCCCCTCCTTCCGATCCCCGCCCCCCAGGATCGCCAGGGCCAAGCCTCCCAGGAAGAGCGCCGTCGAGGCCGCGGCCAGGATCTCCAGATGGGTCGACAGATAGGCTCCCAGGCCCGTCCCGGCGAGCAAGCCCAAGGCCAAGGGGGCCGTGACCGGCAGGTGGCATGGGCAGGTGATCCCCGCGATGACCCACCCCAATCCCCTTCGGATCTTCTCCGCCATGGCCGGCCTCCTCAGCAGCAACCCCCGCCGCCGGCCTCCCCGGAGCCCTTCAAGGCCCGCCACAGCCGTTGCCAGAACCCGGGGTGGGTGCGCGGGTAGCGCTCCGCGTGCCACGGATGGCAGAACGCCTTCCCATGGGCGAAGATCGGCGTCCCCGCGATCGGTTGCCCGCACTCCGCACACCGGAGCGCGGCCGTCCCCGCCTGCGGTTTCCCTCGTGGCCCTTGCTCCCGCTCCATCTCCGCCTCCTTTCGTTCGAGCGCGGACGTCCGTTTGGGAATTCCCGATCCCCTGGATCCAGCGGAACCGATCCGCCAGCGGCGGGGCTGTGCCCTCCCAGCTCCTCCTATCCCGCGCAGCAACTCAGCCTGCGCACGTCCTTCACGAACACCTGGGCGGCGAGCTTGAGGCCTTCCACCCAGGTCAGGTAGGGGAAGAAGGCCTCCGCCAGGTCGCGAACGGTGTAGCCCCCCCGGAGCGCCAGGACCCCCGTCTGGATCACCTCGCCCGCCTCCGGGGCCAGGACGTGGACGCCCAGCAGGCGGTCGGTCTCCGCATCGGCGACCAGCTTGATCAACCCCCGCGGGTCGAAGGCCACCCGGGCGCGGGGGACGAGATCCAGCGGGAGGAGGGAGACCTTGGGAACCACGCCCTGCTCCCGCGCCTGGGCCTCGGTCAGCCCCACCGCCGCCACCTCGGGATCGGTGAAGGTCACCCGGGGGACGGCCGAGAGGTCCAGCGCCTTGTGGTTCCCCAGGAGCGCGTTCTCCGCGGCCACCGTCCCGCTGGCCGCGGCCACGTAGACGAACATGGGAAGGTTGGTGCAGTCCCCGGCCGCGTAGATCGCAGGGTGCGCCGTCTGCATATACGGGGTGACGGGGATCTCCCCTTTGGGGCCGGGGGTGATCCCGACCGCCTCCAGGCCCAGCCCCTCGGTGTTCGCCCGGCGTCCCGTGGCCACCAGGATCTGCTCCGCGGAGATCCGGTCCGCCCGCCCATCCTGCTCGAACGCGACGAAGACCCGGCCGCCTGATCGCTCCACCCGGGTGATCCGCACGCCGGTGTGGAAGACCATCCCCTCCGCCTCGAGGGCGCCCTGCAGCGCGGCGCTGATCTCCGGCTCCTCGAAGGGGACGATGCGGGGGAGGGCCTCCAACACGGTGACGGCCGCGCCGGCCCGGGCGAAGACCTGAGCGAGCTCCAGGCCCACGGCGTTGGCGCCGATCACGATCCAGGAGCGGGGCAGCTCCCGGAGGGAGAGGGCCTCCGTGCTGGTGAGGTATCCGGCCTCCGCCAGGCCGGGGATCGGCGGGGCCCACGGCCGGGCGCCGGTGGCCAGGATCACCCGGCCCGGGGCGAAGGATTCGCCGTTGACCGCCACCCCGCCCCCGGCCACCAGCCGGGCCCGGCCGCGGAGGAGCGTGATCTGGGGATAGGCGGCCAGGACGTCCTCATACTTCTCCCGGCGCATCGCCGCGATGAGGGCCTCCTTCTGGGCGATCAACGCCGCCCAGTTCAGCGCCCCGCGCGCGGTGGCGATCCCACGGAAGCCGTGGGCGCCCGCCCGATGGTAAACCGCCAGCGCCCGGATCAGCATCTTGGAGGGAACACACCCCACGTTCACGCAGGTCCCGCCCAGCGTTCCCGCCTCCACCATCGCCACCCGGGCCCCCAGCTCGGCGGCGCGGATGGCGGCGGCGAAGGCCGCGGAGCCCCCGCCGATCACCATCACGTCGAAGCGGTGATCGCCCGCGGGGGGCGGGGAGGCTTCCACGGGCTCGCCCCGGATCACGCGGGCGCGATAGCCAGCGCGCGCGATGGCTTCCTCCAGCGCCTCGGCGGGGATCTCGTCCGCTGCGATCACCTCGGCTTTCCCGGCGGACCAGTGGGGCACGCGGGCGGAGAGCACCCCGGGCACCGACTGCAGCGCCCGCCCCACATGCCGGGCGCAATCGTCACAGGTCATCCCCTGCACCTCAAGCGTCAGACGGATCGCCATGCGCGGCCTCCTCAGATCAGCCTCTTGTCCCATATCCCCATCCCCTGGAGGGGGATATGCAGCCCCATTATAAACATAGAGGCCGGCGCGGTCAAGAACCGGGGGCCCGATGGAGGCTTCGCCAAGTCCGCCGGATGCGCCTTCTGGATCGGGCCGTCCTCATTGTTCTTCCAGCGGGCATGCCTTCAGGACAGCCGCAACGCCCCACCACCCCTCCGCATCCGGGGGGACGACCTCACATCCCGCCCAGATTCCAAAGAGTTGGGGGATCTTGACACATGTTAGCCCTTTGAATAGCATCAAAGCGCATTGAGGGATCGGATGTGCGATTGTTCCCCCATCCCGGGAGCCTTTCCTCACCCGGGCTTCGCCCAGAATGAACGGACGAACCCAGGAGGTGAACATGGAGAAGGGTGTGTGGCTGGTCCTGGCGGTTGCCCTTCTGCTGGTCCTGACGATACCGCCGGGCTGCACCCTCGCCCCGTCGACGCCCACGCCGACGCCGACCCGCACCCCGACGTCGACGGTTCTGACGATACCGCCGGGCTCTACCCCCACCCAGGGCAAGCCCGACATCGTGTGGATGGCGAAGGGACACGCGGGGGCTGTCAACTCCGTGGCCTTCTCGCCCGACGGGCAGGTTCTGGCCTCGGGGAGCAATGATGCTACCATTAAGCTCTGGCGAGTCTCGGACGGGACGCTCCTCCGCACCCTCACCGGACACACAGGTTATGTCCGCTCCGTGGCCTTCTCCCCCGACGGGCAGGTTCTGGCCTCGGGAGGCGAGAATGATACCATCCGGCTGTGGCGAGTCTCAGATGGGGCGCTGCTGC